>JAABUV010006108.1_pt1 | contig 13293 bp, 5 predicted proteins | sample 5559971 | NCBI WGS metagenome assembly JAABUV01 (sample SAMN10711881, study PRJNA513362) | rock metagenome | isolation source: Antarctica rocks | place: Antarctica: Victoria Land, Knobhead nord | collected 2015-12-19
GATTCTCATTTTCAATCTCTCAAATAAATTCAATTAAATAACTCATTAAAGAAATCATGACTATCTAATCAACATTATGTCTGAATGTGTGCAGACTGACAAAGATTCAAAGAAGCAGACGCAATATCATTTCATAAATTAATAATAATGTTCATCAGTATTAATTTCAGCTACGATCATTCTGCATTTATAAAACGCAGCAAAGTATAGAAAAATTCACTCATCAATGTAATGAGAATGTTTGTCAAACATCAGCAATCTCACAACTCATAATTATGATGCTCTGAATGAGTAAGTAACATTTATTTTGCTTCTATCACATCACTACTATCAATCATGAAAAGAGATAAGCAAAAGACTACAAGTAAGAAAAGTGCGCTTTTCTCAAAAATCATAAGCGTTGAAGTTCAAATCATTTACATGAAAATTGACACTTTAAAAGTTTTCTCATACTTGTCAAATGTTTACACACTGCAGATGCATGCAAACATGAACGTAATCAATGAAGATTTGAAGTATAAGAATGTAAGAATATTTTCTTAAAAAATAGAAGAAGTGCTGTTGATGCATGCAAAAAACATGTGATACTTTATTTATATCATTCTTTAACTTAAACGTTGACTTAACTTTTAATATTTGAAACTTAATTGTTGATCAACAATGAGATTTATCTGTATGAAATGCTGACTACAAATCTTCTGCAAGCTATGCTTGTCAGAAGAGCTGAACAATCTCATTAACAGAGCAGTAACAGCGCGATACGCGCATATTATGCTCACATACACAGATTGAGCATCGCATTGCAATGCTCACAAACAATTCAAAGCTCATTTAGTCTGCTTAACTAAATGATCAAACAGCGAATGAAAGCTCACGTTGAAGTGATCAGCTTTTACAATACACAGATCACTCATTTAGTCTGATTAACTAGATAATCAAACAGCAAACGAAAGCTCATGTTGAAGTGATCAGCTTTTACAATACATAGATTGCTCATTTAGTCTGACTAATTAAATGATCAAACAGCAAACGAGAGCTTACATCAAAGTGATCAGCTTTCATAATACACAGATCACTCATTTAGTCTAACTAACTAAATAATCAAACAGCAAATGAAAGTTTACGTCAAAGTGATCAGCTTTTACATACACAGATTAAGCATTGCATCGCGATGAATACAAACAACTTAAAACTCATTTAATCTGCTTAACTAAATAATTAAACAGCGAACAAAAGTTCACATTGAAGTGATTAACTTTCACAACACATTGATTGCTTATTTAGCTCGCTTAACTAGATGATCAAACAGCAAATTTGAAAGCTTACGTCAAAGTGATCAGATTTCATAATTTCGATTTATTTATATGATTACTTGATTATATAAACATGTCACACGCTCATATGTGCACTCTAACAATCTGACTGCTCAATGAGAAGATATACAGAAGCAATTATGACTAAATTACATGTAATTTAGCATATACACAGCGCTTCAATGCTACTATTTAAGTAAATAGCATCATGTTTCATAGTCTTAAACTGCATAAGCATGTAAAACTTGAAGAAATAAAAATAAAAAACTTAATTATTAGCTTGCTCATTTGCGAATTTGCATCATCACAGATAACTCATGTTCTGTGATAACAACTCATTAAAAGCTCATCATCATGAATGCAGAAGTTACAATTTGCAATATTTAAATTCATGAAAGTCATTTGCAAAAATTCTGACTTGAAGAATGTACTGATTACAATCATTGCAGCTAATTATCAACAAGATCAACAATGCAGTTGCTTGATTGAATAAAACACAGATGCACTTTGCATCGTCGCTGTTAAAGATCAGCATAGAGCGAGTCATATAAATGTCATTTAACTAATAAATAAATGTTAAGAAAGAAAAGTATCTACAGAAAAAAACTCAATTCTTTATATGTGTGTTTCTCAGTTCTGTGCTAGACTCAAAAGAGTTGATGTCTTACATATATGATGCAGAGTCTTAATGACATCACTACTAGCTTGAATGCTCACTAGACTCAATTAGAATGAAACTCATATCAGAGTTAGAAAGAATAGACAAAGACTAGAATCATAACATTATCTTTTCTTCTTGAATATTCATGTTCGCATGAATGTTGTTTCTTAGTGCGCTTTTCTTGAATATTTAATATGAAAGTTATTGATTATCTCTTGAGCGTTCATAAATTCGTCATCGTCAGCATTATATCAGTTGAGATCGTTGTCATAGCTCTTTCATTTGACTTGATATTGAAGTCATCTTTGATATCATTAAGAGTTCAATATATCGTCGATTTCTCATTCGTCTTCATCGTTTATCACTATTAATTTCGAGAATTCATTCTTCTGATTAAACAAAAGATCATTAATGACAAGACGAAGAAGCTCTGAATGAAATACATCATGTATATGCATAGTCTTGAGTAGTTTCAATTTATAGAATGAGTCAACGAGATCAATGATCTGAAAAGAATTGAGCATCTTGTCATTCAATTTTTTGAAGAGTCTCGCTGTAATGATGTTTCATTCATTCAAAAACATTCTTAATTTGATCTTATAATTGATTTTCTTTCTATGCTTATTAGCTTGATTCATCATTTGTTCTCGTGTTTTGATCAGAGCTTCATAAGTGAAGATTAATGTCTTGTTCATTTGTTCAAATATATTCTTGACTCAATTGATCTGCAAGCGTTTACGAGTGCTTTCATACTCGATGATGTCAGAGTCAAAGCTCATATGAGAATGAAAGTTCTTGTTCATGAAGAAGAAAATTAAGAAAATGACTGAGAACAAGACGTTATTGTCAACAAACTTAATCATGAATAGTCACTTAGATCAGTCGTTCTGCATATATGAACAGAAGAATCAAAGATATCGCTTGACATTCTGATTAACTCGTTCACTTTGATCGTTAATCTGAGAATGATAAACGATGAACAATTGAAGAAAAATGCTCAGTCATTTGCAAAGAGACTTTCATAGTATAGAGATAAATTGCAAATCTCGATCAGATACTATGAAGTTTGATAAATCATGAGTTCAAAATACTCATTGAATCAGCATTTCAGCTGTCTTTTCAACAGTGATATCTTCATCATCAATGATGCAAAAAATATAATGCCTTTCTTTTAACAATCTGCAGATGATTATCAGAATAGCGTTGTACTCGCTTGAATCAAATAAATTAATAATAAAGTTCATTGCTATGTCTTGTCATTGCTGTTTAGATATCAATAAAGATTGAAGCAAGTCATTTGATTTATCTTTAGATGTCTTTAAACGTTGACAGATATAACAGTTTCAAATATATTGATCTATCATTTTTCGCATAAATGATCAATAGTAGTTTCGCTTTATGACTTTCACAGTTCTAAGAATATCAGAATGATCAACTGATGATTGATCATGCATCTCATGAATCAGATTTATTTGTAGAAGCTCATTGAACGAGACTCATAACTGACTATCATGATACAAGATTTTATTCTGAGTTCAATAATTCTTTAATTTGATATTTTCATATTGTGTCTCGTCTCTTGCTATTGCTTCGCGAAGTAGCGTACAATTCTCGTCGATCTTATTAGTCTCAAGAATCTGTTTATAGATTGATTCACTGATGTTTTTCTTTAAATCAGCAATTTTCATTCAATTCAAAGTCAGAATAGTGATTCATTAATAGCAAACGCGCTCATCTTCTGAATCTCTGAGCACAACGTCAGCTTGACGAGTTAATGCATTGATCTTGATGTTCTGTTTATCAGATTGATATATTATTCTGAAGTTGAAATCAGCGAGCTTCTGAACTCAATGCATCTGACGTCTGCTCAACTTTTTATCTTTCATCAATAAAGTAAGTGCTTGATGATTGATGAACATCTTGATAGAAATGTCAGTTAGCTTCAGTTCAAGTCATTAGTGTTCAAATGCTCAAATAATGATCAGAAGTTCTTTATCATATATCTTGTAGTTGCATTCAGCAAAAAACATGTTCTTGCTATAGAAGACAATTGAATGTAGTACTTCTTCGTCATCATATTGAGAAAGAACTTCATTGTTGACGTAGTTGAATGAGTCAATTTCAAGAATAGTCTCACAAGTTTAATCAAAGTAACGTAGTATAAAAGTCTTGATCATATGTCTCTTCATATGATTGAAGATGATCTGACAGACTTCATTTCATTCAAATATGATCTTCTTTTGAGTGAGTTGAATCATTGAATCAACAATCTTCAAAAAGTTCTTGATAAAGCATTGATAGAAATCGCAGAAGTCAATAAAGAACTGCATTTAAGTGAGATTATTGAGTGTAAATCAATCAATGACTGCTTGCATCTTTTGCGAGTTCATCTTCAATTCTTCAATTGATATTAAGAGTTTTAGAAAGATAGTTTTCTGAATATGAAACTTGCACTTGTTGATGTTTATCTGTAAATCAGCTTCTTGTAGTCTATTCAAAATCAATCATACATGTCGCTTGTATTGCTTCAAGATCTTGCTGTAAATGATAATGTCATTTAAATAAATCTGACAAAACTCATGTAAATACTTGAACAACACGTCGTTCATATAATGTTGATAAAACACAGATTCATTGATTAATTCAAAGAGCATTACATGATATTTGTATGAGTCGAAGAAGATAATAAAGATAGTCAAATCTTTGTTATCTGAGTGCATGCATAGTTTGTTGAACGCGACAATGATGTTCAATCAAGTCAGATACTTGCTTTCTTGTATATGAGTGAAAGTCTCGTCTATCAATGACAAAGAGTAGCAATCTCATTTGATCAAAGCATTGAGTTTTCTGTAATTGATGCAGAAACGCAGACTATCGTCTTTCTTTTTGATGAACAAGATAAGCGAGACGTATGATGCAAAGCTGAAGAAAATGAATTCTTTGTTTAAATAATCAATCAGATACTTTTTTATCTTCTGAAGCTTATGATTGAACATCTGATATAGTCTGCTTCGAGAAGATGTTTCTTCATCAATCAACTCAATTTTGTGATCATAGAAATGATGCAATGATAGCTGATTAATTATTGCTCGATTGAAAATATTTAAATAGTCGTGATATTCAGAGAGAAGCTTGATCTTGACTTGCTCAAGAGCTTCAGCGTGAAAAAGCTCATGCAGATTCACTTCTTCAGACTTGTTTTCAACTGTAGTTATGAGTCGATCGATTTTCAAGATGATAACAGCAAAGATCTTGATGTCTGATCATTTGACTAACATTTTATATGTTACTGTCTCTATCATTGCTATGTTCATTGAACTGAAAGAGAATGATTTCAGACTGAAATAAACTGATTTCAGACTGAACATCGACTTAGAATTGACGTTAGTCAAAGTCGCGTCACGCTGTTTTAACTGTTCAATGAACTTCTTGTTTTGACTGAATTAAGATGTAACGAAAGTGAAAAATCTCTTCAATATATGAGTAGAAGTCAAGCTCTTTCGTTTCGTGATTGATTTATTGCTTAAGAGTAAAGTAATCAATTTCTGACTAGTAGAATTGAAATTCGAAAATCGAAGAGAATTGATTTGCATATCAATTACTAGATTGATTTTGTTCATTCATGTTTTTTCGAGAATCATTTGATGTTGATTTAATCGAGTGATCAATATAAAAGCTGTGTCAATCATATAATCTTGAACAGTCAGATTTGAATAAATGACATGAGTAATGAGTTTCTTAGCATAATGATCGTTGAATTCTCGAATTGACTTCGCTTTGATCAAAGTCAAAGACTTGATTTGCAACTGATCATAAACAATCTGCGCAATCACTTCATCAATGAACAAATAGTCAGCAGCTTCGATGTCAATTAATGACTTCAATGAAGTAACTAATTTCATTGTTAGAAAGTATACATTCAATAGTCAAAGATTTAGAAGCAAAAGAATCATCTGACATGCTCATTGTTGAAGAAATTAACACATTTTTCATTGCATCTTTGATGAAAGTCTCTAGTTTTTTGCCTCGCTATTCTTGAAAGATATTTTCTCATTCTCTTTATTCTTCGAAATGATGATTTCATGTAGACGAAAGATGAATGCATGAGATGCAGAAGTGTTGATCTTGTTCAACTGAGAACAATTCTTGAACAAATGATTGAAAGTCTTGCAGATGTAGCAGATAATTGATGATCTCACTGACTCAGAAGTAAAAGAGATAGTTGACTTAACATAATTGATTATCAAAGTTGTTACTGACAGAAAAGTAACGCGTTTATCAGATACAACAGTGACTTTGATGATGACAGTGCAACGTTCGCTGCGAAGCTGATAATTGACTCGTTGTTTACTATTCACATTTTGAAGAAAGATTCTTAAGCGAGTGAGCGAAGTAAAGTTCTTTGAACAGACTGATAAAACGTTCTGCAAGCAATTATTGATTTTATTCTGAAGATCATTCATCAGAGTGCAATTATTGTATTCAAGATAGTTGAATAGCTTCATAAAGTTGAAGTAGAAAATATTGAAAGACTTGTCTGCTTGTCTCAGAGCATTGTACTCACGACAACACTTTTGATTCTTATTCAGTTCATTGTATATTTCTTTCAGATGCTTAAATAGCTTGTTGATTAAGATGTATGAATGCAAAGCATCATGTCAACATCAAGCGAAGATGTGCTTAGCAGCATCATCTTCTAGTATAAATATCACATAAACAATACAGATATTCTCATTATTGAAGTGATTGACATTTGTTTGAAGCTTGTTGTTTATCTTGACTCTTCAGCTGTCTCATGTTAATTCATCTTTATCAGTGAATATAAATGAGTTTGAAAACTTGAAAAACTTGTGATGATCGTTGTTGAATAAAGTTAACGACTTTCGTCAAGTATGATTCTTGATAGAAGTTTGAGACTTTGTAGACTGTTGAGATTGAAGATGATTCGCTGAACGCTGTTTCTTTTTGAGACTCAATACTTTCTCTTGTAGTTCAATGATAGTCTCTTCTTAAGTGTTTATTGTCGTTTGATTGATCTTTAACTCATCAAGTTTCTTGATGTGATCAACTTGTAGATTAATTCATTGCTTATTGAGTTTCAAAGTCATGTCTTATTGATTTCTTAGCTCAATCATCATCTTGATGATCTCGTCTGACTGATCAATAGCTCATTGACGAAGTTGTTGATTTATGTTGATGTCTCATGAGATAACGACATTCTGAGATCTTGCTGAAGCATTGAAAGAAATAAGAGAAACTTGTCTATTAGCAATGCTTCTAAGCAAATGAGCTGTTTGTGACTCAATTGATTCAGAGTCGTGTGTCATTGTAAGAGAGATATAGATAGATAAATAGATTTAATTGTGATAAGATTGAGTGATTGATTTGATAAATTTGAGTAAATTTGAATGTGTATTTTGATGAAAGTAATTCAAAGAATTTCTTGCGAATTTTTTGAATAGAAGTAGATTATTTTATATCGTTTACACGTTGATAGCAGAGTTGATGAGCATTTATCTACTGTTAGAGATCAGCATAAAGCGAGTCATATGAATGTCATTTAACTAATAGATAAATGCTAAGAAAGAAAAGTATTTACAGAAAAGAACTTGATTCTTTATATGTGTGTTTCTCAGCTCTGTGCTAGACTTGAAAGAATTGACATCTTACACATATGATGCAAAGTCTCAATGACATCACTACTAGCTCAAATGCTCACTAGACTCAATTAGAATGAAACTCAGATCAAAGCTAGAAAGAATAGACGAAGGCTAGAATTGTAACAGTCATGATTATAATAGTTAAGTTTTAAGATTTTCAAATGATTGTTATTAAGATATTAAATATGATTGAAAGTGTTAAACTCAATAACTTTCATACATTTTGAAGATTACATGTTTCATAATATCAGAGCAAACATCATCAGTTTAATGAATTTGTTTTGCAATTTAATTAATTTGTTTTGCAGTTCAATGAATCATACATCAGTTAAACTTGCAAAAACGACAGATTGATTCTCAAATCTCATCTTATTCAAAGCTATGACTTGAACTCAATCATCAAAGTTGCACATTAGAAAATGAAATGCTTTCTTTGTTTATTATTATATATATAGCTAGAATCATAATTATATACAGCTCATTGAGATATACAAAACGTTATCACTTGTATCTGAGTAACTGTCTTGCTTTACTCATTATTAACAGAAAGTCTTATTAATCAATCTTGTGCTTCGTCATCAATCATGCATCAAGTTCACTAATGTGATTAATTTGACTCAATGAAATCATTCTGATCGCGTCTCTCAATATCTTTATGATTGTGCATGTTTAAATTTTGCAAGAATGTTTTCTTCATATTTTTTATGTAAAATGAGATATGCAAGTCAGAATTATCACATTCTAACAAAACTGCAAAGTATTTATCTGTAAAAAAAAATTATTTTCTGCAAAATCTTGAAGCTACTTTTGTTGTAAGTTGTAGAAAATCTGAGTATTCTTATCTTTTTAAAGATAGCAAATAAATACTCAATATGATTGAAGATCTTGAATGTTCATGTCATGCTGATCAATGAACTTTGACATCACACTTAACATTATCAACTCATGAACATGAGAAAAACTTTCTGTCGCTGAATACACTGCGTTTATTCAAGAACTTGCAAATCGCAATATCAAATTCTTAACAGCGATTGCATCGAATAAAAAAGAGAAATTTGCAAAACAATGACATTATACAATCACAAGAGCGAAATCTTTCTATCTGCTTTTCATATAGAGCACATGACTCATTTTCTTCACTGCAAAATGCAATGCTCACAATCTCTTCATATATACTGAGTGTCTCTTGATTTTCGATCTTACGAATCAACAAAGATTCTCAATTTCGAAAATTACATTCAATGTGTCTTTATGATTTAAGTACGATGACAGTTTAATCAATTGAATCAGTCTTTAACATTCTGTCAATGTACTCAAAAAGTAGCAGCGTATCTGCTTTGAAATCAGTTAAGCACACGCAGTTGATTTAACTCAAGATTGAAAATCATGAAATGTTAGCTCACAGAATCTTTCTAACAGCTGTGTCAGACTACTGCAAAGCTCAATTTTCAGATGAGTGAGATCATTTACTTGCACATCAAGCAAAAACATGAGTTAAACAGATGATATTCACGACGCGTTTGTAAATGATTGATTTCGCTTACATCAATATAGTTGACTGATCTCAGATTCATGATTTCAAAAATAATGATGAAATCACGAAAAAGCTAAATGAGTTATTGAATTTGCTGCAAACGATAAATATGTGATTACTCAAGATCTTACACACTATGACTGAGAACAAAATTATCAAAATTGCAACAACTTAAATCAAATTAAATAATGTGAAATTAATTTGAAATATTGCAAAGAATGTTAACATGTTGAGTCTAATCAATCATTGCAATGCATTCATAATGAATAATTTGAGCTTTGTGAAGGCTGCAAGAAGTCAAAAATAGTGATGAGAATTATAAAATTAATAAAAGAAGAGTTTAAACTGTTGTTGATATAATGTTAAAGAATGAAAGAATGAATCATCATTGAAAATTTAAAGTAAGTACAATGATGACATTCATTATAGCAACACTTCATACTATAATTTGTTTATAAATAAGTCTCTGTAAATATATATAATATACATAGATAAAAGAATTGACATATGCAATTTTTTTCTTCTTTAAGTTTTACATGCTTATGCAGTTTAAAACTATAAAACATGATGTCATTTATCTAAATAGTAGCATTAAAGCGCTGTGTGTATGCTAAATTACATGTAATTTAGTCATAATCGCTGCTGTATAACTTTTCATTGAGCAGTCAGATTGTTAGAGTGCACATACAAGCGCACAACATGTTTATATAATTAAGTAATCATATAAACAAATTGAAATTATGAAAGCTGATCACTTCAACGTAAGCTTTCAAATTTGCTGTTTGATTATTTAGCTAAGCGAGCTAAATAAGTGATCAATGTGTTGTGAAAGTTGATCACTTTGACATGAACTTTCATTTGCTGTTTGATTATTTAGTTGAGCAGATTAAATGAGCTTTGAATTGTTTGTGAGCATCATGATGCAATGCTTGATCTGTATATTGTGAAAGCTGATCACTTTGATGTAAACTTTCAAATTTGCTGTTTAATCATTTAGCTGAGCGAGCTAAATGAGCAATTGATGTATTGTGAAAGTTGATCACTTCAATGTGAGCTTTCGTTCGCTGTTTGATCATTTAGTTAAGCAGACTAGATGAGTTTTGAGTTGTTTGTAAGCATTACAATACAATGCTCAATCTGTATATTGTGAAAGCTGATCACTTCGACGTGAACTTTCATTCATTATTTGATCACATGATCATTTGATCATGTGGTTTTATTGTTTATGAGCATTGCAATGCAATGCTCAATCTGTGTATGTAAGCATAACATACATGTATCATGCTGTTACTGCTTTGTCAATAAGATTGTTCAGCTCTTCTGACAAGCATAGCTTGCAGAAGATTTGTAGTCAGCATCTCATGTAGGTAAATTTCGTTGTTGATCTCGACATATGTGACATAAGCAACGAAAGTGAGATTCATTTCAGCGCATATGAACAAACGCAAATTATATTAAAATGCAGTTCAAAGACATATGAATGAATGCACATTTTATCAACAAAAGCAAAACTCAGTCAGACATGCTCAGCTTAAATTTCGATTTTATTCAGCTTTAAGCAACAAATGTCTCTTTAACTAAACTTTAAAATTTAATTCACTTTACAAACTGCAAATGTTAATTTAATTGAAAATTCAATGAATCAAGATATAAATGTGATTCAGCAATATATAAATGCATTGCAATGCTTGAATCAGATGATATAAATGTTTGCAGTCTATTTGAGCATTTTGAAACATTAACTTTCATTGTATAATGATGATTTTTTTTATTTCTTCATTAAATGCATGCAATCTATGACTATGATACTGTCTAGACGCTGTGTATATGCTACGTTACATGTAATTTGATCAAATTCGTTGCTTTATATCTTCTCGTTGATCAATCACATCAATAGTTTGTATATACAAGCACTCTCGCTCAAACTTTTGCAATCATGCTCTCGTTTTTCTTCGTTTCTTTGCACTCTTCGCGTTCTACTCTTTCGTTTCTAATAATCATTTTCTCGTTGCAATTCAAGTATTTTTCAAATACTTTAATATTGCGATTCTTTCAATCTTGATGATGAATAATGTCAATATGATGTCTGTGTTTTTGAGCTGAGCTTTTTTCTTAAGCTTTCTCTGCTCTGCTTTATAATGTCTGCAGTTCAGCAGTAAATGCTTTGACGTTTATCTTGCATTGCATATTTCATAGCATTTGTTCAAATTATTCTCTGATAATCGATGCAAATAGCTATTGAAATAGTCATGTTTCATTTTCAGCTGAATAAAGATTGAAAACGTTAGTATATCGATTTTTCTCAGCTTTTTTAATGATTTATGACTTAGATTCACATCTGATATGATCTTTCAATACTGATTTTTCTTTTTGATACTGCTTTTTCAGATCTCTAATCATTGTAATTTCATCTCTTTGCAAATTTGCTTTTTAACGAAGCTTATAATGATTGTTTTCATGTTGTTGATAATTAATACTTCTTAAGCAGCAATTTTGATCAATTGATTTACTTTTTCATTTTTAATAATGTTTTTGCGACTCAATATTCACTGTATGCAAATTTAACACTGTTTCTGACGTAAATTGATCAGATTTTGTCGTATGTTATTGAATAATTTCACATTAACGTTGCTCTTTGTGTTTAATCTTTGTAAAGTCATTTGACTGTTCATGTACATTCAAATTTCGCTGTTTTAAGTGCTTTTTCGCTGCACATTGCGATTGCATCGCTAATAGCTTGCAGTTTTGCTTTCGTTATGATGATTTTGTCTGAAATGCTTGTCACTTTGCTGCATTTAACGAGTTCATGCATAAATATCACTGTTGTTTCGATTTCTGTTTCAACTTCTGCTATCTTTTTTCGAATTTGCAATGCGTCTGTGTACATCACTATGTTTTTCGTCTTTTTGATAATTTTTTCTAATTTTCTATAATGTATATTGATCGTATCACAAGTTTCGCCTTTTGCAAATTCGATTTGAAGTTTTGCTAAATGCTTGATTTCTTGCTCTCATGATTTCTTGAAGTGAGAAATTTCGATTTTCTTTATTGAATTCAATGTTTTTTGCACTTTGTTTAATATTTGATATATCTGCATGAGTCTGTCTTTGCACTTCTTAACTTTTCAAGATACATTCATCTTCATTTTGTTTTCGTTCAGATATTTCGATGCGTTTAGATTTAGATTCAATTCAATAAAGTATTGAAATGAGTACATAATAAATGTTCTTTTTCTGATAGAGTGTTTTTTCAATAATTCAACTATTCAAATTGCATAGTTCTTACACTTTTGATTTAATCATATTTTTATTGACGAGATTTCAACTTTTATTTGCATAGCATTTATTGATGATGTTTGAAATGCACTCAGAATTTTTCATAATGCAGCGTTTTGCAGTTTGCGAAATTTGACTAAGTAACTTTTTTGATTATTTCATCATATTTCGACGTTATAATCATTAATAAATGTGACGCATGTCAAATAATAATAATAAATTCATACATTCTTATGACATCAATTAAATCAATTCATGAGAAACTTTATGCTATTTGTATCGAGTGAACAAAACTCTCTGAGATAGAAAATCACTCGCAGTCTATACAATTGCTTCATGCAGTTAAAACAGTGAGTTTTGAAACTATGTATCAAATTTGTTCGCGTTAATTGCATATTAGAGAAAGAATGTTTTAGTCACTTTAAATTGCTTCAAGAGCTTCATTTTCATCATCATCTTCGCTACTGTTCTGAGACTCTTCGTGATGATAATGATTATTTGATAGTTTAAAAAGTCAGCATCTTGTAGCATTCTTGATCGCAGATGCGATCAGCTTGAGCAGTGCATGAGTATATGCTTCGTCGTCTGATGACTTTATTTGCAGTCACATCGCAAGCTATTCATGTCTGAAACATTTCTAAAGTGCAGATAAGCATTCAAATCTATGCGTTCAATTTTGATGTGTATTGCAAGAATGCTTTCTGCTTTCTGAAGATCATCACGCATCTTTATCATCTTATTGCTCAGATGCAATCTTTGTGCTGAGATTATGTTAATGTTTGCAACATGTTCTCTGTACTTTTCTCATCATTGATTTCATTGATCTTTGTAATACTGCGTTATTGTGATG
>JAABUV010006113.1_pt1 | contig 13284 bp, 17 predicted proteins | sample 5559971 | NCBI WGS metagenome assembly JAABUV01 (sample SAMN10711881, study PRJNA513362) | rock metagenome | isolation source: Antarctica rocks | place: Antarctica: Victoria Land, Knobhead nord | collected 2015-12-19
TGCATATGGCTTGCAGGATAAAGGCATAGCAAAAACGGATGGATCCAGGATGTAGCTCGGATTAATCATCAGCTGAGATTCCAGCAAGATACGTGATTGTGTAGCTAAATCTGGGCTGTAGCCAGGATTAATCTCTGCCTCAAACCTTAGTGGTATTGCGTCAATATCTTGAGCAGAGGTTGATTCTTTGCAGCTGCTGCAATGATGCCAAGTTTACTGCAATATACACGTCTTGTTTCTTTGCTGAGGTGCTTTGCATTCAACACCGCATCAATTGCTGGATCTGGAATGGGCATAACTGCATAGAAGGTCGAAAAACTTCAAGCGGTATCTGCTTGATGCCCTTCAAAGTTTCATTATGATAACCAGAAAATCAATCAACATGCAAATTTGGCTGTTAGAGTGAATTGACAAATGCAATTTGCCTAATTGTATTTCAATTGACTTACAAATTTGTTAAACGTTTCATATTTTTACACATTGCTACTGGGTAGTTACCAAATTTGGATGTGTGTTATCCAATTTAAACAAAATTGTACAAGCCAGGCAAACAAACTTTGTCAAATAGCCAGGAGGAACTACTTTGTTGTATATTTGCATCTGAGGTTTTGACAAACTCATCAAGGATCTGGCATTCGTTGTATCATCTGATTCAACTTCATTCTTGACTTGAGGCTGCTGAGCTTGAACTCTTCATGAGCTATTGCTGCAGAAAACTGTGCAAACCTATATTGTTTCTGGAAAATTCAAGATTATCATATGAGACAGCAGATTTAATGCATTGTATTGCAAAGAACTCGTCTGAAATATCAAATGATGAATCCAAATCCACTATCTGTATCACATGTTTGACGCGTGGTACGTCTGCTTGACTTTGTGACGTGCAATGCACCTGCATAGTAACACTGCTCCGAGCCGAATCTTCCTACCATGATTCGCTGTATGCTACCATGTTGAACAATATCTGATGTTTCAACGGAAAAAAGAACTGTTCATCTTCTGATGATGACAGAAAGCAAGCCCCACACACAGGTTGCTACACGCCTGGTAATACTTCGTCTGGTATCACACGTATGGAGAAGCCATCCGAATCCTTGTTGAATGCTGTCAACAACGCTCCTTTCCCAACAGCGAGTGATCTTCATGAGGACTTTGTGTTGGCAGAGCCAGGCCACACCTTCAAGGTCTTTGTTTCACTAAAACGTCCAAGCAGCATATCATGGCCTGAAGGGTCTACTCATTTGCACGTGGCCGGCAGACTTGATGGAAACTTTCATATGCATAGCAAATTCATCAGCCGTCAGAACCTTGCTGCATTCTTGGCACACGCTGAGGACAGCTCTGATGAGGTGCAAGTGATCCTTGACAGCTTGTTGGAGCAGAATATCGTGTACTCAGAGCGCCGCAGGCCGTCTTTCAGCAAGGCAGTAGTTCGGCTCCAGCAAACGGATCCAACATCTTGGACCAGCCAAGCCGGCCTTGTAGAGGTTGAGGTTGCAGCAGGAAAGCTAGTGAAACAACCAGGGGGAAAACTTGCAAGGTCAGAGCCAGCAACAGTCAAATGTGGAGAAGAATGCAAACCATTCTACACTCCAGCTTTGCGGGTGGTGCCGAGTGTCGCTGTTCGCCATTCAGAAGCCACCCCAAAGCCTCATGATCAACAAGGTCAACAAGCAATAGCTGGAGGAGTAACAAAAGTGAGCGAGTCATCCGTTGTTAATCCCCAGCCAGCCAACCAAAGCTTCTGCAAGACTGCCTCTTCTGCTTTACAGGTGATGCCCAACGTTGAAGTTTGCCATTCAGAAGCCACCCCAAAGCCTAAACAAGGTCAGCAAGAAACAGCTGCAGTGGCAAAAGTCAGTGAGACATTCACTGTCATGCCTCAGGCAGCCAACCAAAGCTTCTCCAGGTCTGCCTCTGCTGCTTTACAAGCGGCACACGATCCTGAAGTTGCAAATCTCGACAAGGGCAGACGAGCAACAGCTGGAGGAGTAGCAAAGTTCAGCGAGTCATCCATTGTCATGCCTCGGCCAGCCAACCACAGCTTCTCCAAGTTTGCCTCTCTTGCCTCTGTCAAAGTGAAATATGACAGCAAGGAGCATGTGAACCTTAGAAGGACCCACACTGAGAAAAACCTAGCAGACGGCTATAAGTTTGCAAGCCAGCAATGGAAGCGGCCAAGAAGGAGTGCCGAGCTGAACAGGCCAGCCAACAAGAGCTACAAAGAGGTATTTGCTTTTGGGGTTGCTTCTTCATGACATGCACACCCCAAATCATGTGCGTACTTGCCTCAAAACGGTCAGTATGTCTTTCTGACAACAACGTCTTGTGTACATGCAGGGGCTTGTGATTGTGGACTAGTCAAGTGTTGAAGAGCATTGAAACATGCTTTGATGAGATTGATGACCATCTTCGGTGTATACATAACAGTGGGTTTTTGAGCTTCCTTAGGCCGTTGGGCACCGAAATAGCGTTGGAATGTGTTCTTTGTCACAATCCGACGCATTCATGCAAAAGTTAACAAAAATACAGGACCCAGTTTTATTGTACACGCGCGCGCGTGGCGGGATTTACTACAAAGTCACCATTTTACCTATGCATTTGCTGGCATATCATGTAAAATTGGACAAGCAGGAAAAATCAGGAGCTGTGGCAATTGTGGCACAGTCACACAGTCTTGTCCCTGAGACTGCACTATCAAAATAACGCTTGCTTTGCGCATAATGAATTATCAAACATCATCTCATTCAACGCTGGGAAACTTGTGTTTGTGGCCAGTTGTGGCAAATCAATTTCTACGACTATAACACACACAAAACGATGGAGCGCCTAGTGCCGGCAGGTTGAGAAGCTAGCATGCTCATCTTCATCCTCAATTCCGTCAGTTCTACGCAATCCGTATCTGCAGCGCCGCGTTCCGTACCGGCTGCGGTGCTACCTGATGACTAAAAACCTCAATGTGGCTGCAATAGATTCCGCCCAATTTGCAAGGTGGCTGGTTAGCCATTTATAGGGGAATCTGTATACACGAGGAACACAAAATTTGAAGTGGTAGGTCTGGACCAGCAGGCGCCCGTGGTCAGGCCTATGATGCAACTGCCTGGTGGCAGGTGCGCATAGTACCTGCGATTGCCATGCTTTCACGCACGCTAGGCAACATCAACTGCTGTCCACACACTTGCACCGGTAAAGTCATCAGTGCCTCTAGTACTATAAGTCTTGAAGGCACAGCCTTGCAATTGCATATGTGTACATGGATCATTGCTCCGTTCACGGATGGAGAGTTGACATGCACGCAAGATTGCACGCAAGATTACACGCGTAGCCCAAGGTGAAGATGTTGATGCGCAGCCTCCATGCGTATCATCATGCATTGAAGCAAAATTTGATACCATAACATAAGCAACATAAGCACAAGTCGCTTGCAGCTGTGCTTAGACTTGTCATGATTCACACAGTCATTATTCAAATTTTGTCATTGTTGTTACCTAAGAAAATGACTTTCCTGCCCTGGTGTCTCTGGCAGCTTCGCTCTGTGCAGTATTGTTAGCATATCGCTCCAGAATCTGCCGGTAGTGCTCTGCTTCACTGGTCGTCTCAATGACACTGGGCCTCTGCTTGACAGCTTCCAGCCACTTTGACCATCTGTCCCATACCTTAGACCCACTAGAAGGAATCTCGAAGTCCTTGTACTCCTTCAGGATCAGAGGCTGCCGGAGTAGCCAGGGTGTGAGCATGATGTCGACCAAGCTGAAGAACATGCCAAAGAAGTAGGGACCTGACTCATCCATTGCCTCCACAAAAGTGCTGATGGCTTTCAGGAGTTCTTCTTCTGCTTCCTTTTGCTTTGGCTTCTCTTGTGCTAGAATCACACGGAAAAACGCTGGACAGATCTTCTTGGATACATGGTCCATCCACAAGCGTGCGATGGCTTTGTCAAAGGGATCTTTGGGGAACAGCGAATGCTGTGGGAAGACGTCTTCTAGGTACTCTACAATGACTTGGCTCTCATTGAGAGCACGGCCATGGTGGACTAAGGCAGGGACAAGCCCCTTTGGGTTGATAGCTAGATACTCTTTGTCCTTCTTGTAAGGGTTAACCTCCTTCCACTGATACTTGATCCCCTTCTCTTGCAAAGCAATCCACCCTCTCTGCAAATTGACACATTCTTTTTTGACAATGCTGATACTTTTACTACAACCACCAAGGGGTGCAAAAGCTCAAGCTGTCCCTCAGGTCTGCAGCGAGCAGCACATGCCTGTGCTGCTCAGGGAGATTGTATCTGAGTGCCGGCAAGCAGTGATACCTGGACAAAAGGACAGAACCAACTGCCATGATATACTAAGTCGCAAGGCTCCTGATGATCAGCGACCGTCTTTTCAGCAGCACCGGTAGCATGTGGAAAGATCTCCTCGTCAGGCATCGGAGCCATGACTCCCTCTGAATACTGAGCCGACCAAGAAAAAGGACTTGACAGGCAGGACGAACAACTCAGCACCTATTTGAGACAGCTGGTTGCTGTTGTTCTGGACTAATCGCCAAGGTCAGGCACGAGCATGCATGCATGTCGTAAGGCTTGAGACCATGTGGTAGTGATCTCCGTCATCTGTCATCTTTTTTGTCTGATTCTTTCACACCTGCTAGATCACGACCAAGTGTCCGCTTGGATAGCCGCAGCAGCCTGCTTTGAGCTGTAAGATGTCGGCAATGCCCACGAATCGAGATCAAAAGGATCTGATGTATGACACTGATCACCCGTGACTTGACGGGTGACGACTTGGCTTTCCTCGCAAGATACACAGGAAAAGATCCCCAGGGCCTGACGCCACATGTGATCAGCGTCTGGAAAGCAACAAAGGAACAGGTACGATCACGCCTATGCTCAAGAAACAGTGAGTCAACCACGTGCATGTGCAGACTTGGCTCTGCACCGGTGTTTTAGTCTTTTCTGTCATGTCCTGACTGGCGTTAATCAAGCACAGTGATTCAATGCAGCGTGCAATGCTGGGCTTTCAAGTGCGTCCAAGGTCTTCTGTTCCTACTCCCCAGGATATGCCTGCACCCTCGCTACCAAGCTGTCTGTGCAGCCCGTCCGCAAGCTTCTGCATATGGTGAGCTGACCTACCGTTGCTGTTGCTGTTGTTGTTCACCAAAGCAATCTGACTGTGGCAGTTGTTCCTTGTCGTACAATCATGGGCAAAGTTCCACATGAGTCAGGGCAGACGGGTTGGCTGATCTTCAGGCTGTTATGGTCAAGACACCAGGCAGCTGATTGTGGATGGATGAAAGCATGGTCAGCTGCTGGCAGCAGACCTTGTGCCAAACTACCGGTAGAAGCAATCCATCTGGACTTCATACACGCATGCATAGCTGTAGTCATGCAGTCAAAGCTCTGGCCCAGCTCCACCAAAGCCAACTTATGATGCAAATTTCTGTGTTTCATCATAAGTGTCTACAACACATCGTTGGGCATGTTTCAGCTGCTAGCTTGACCCACAATGACATCAAGAGCAACTACAACAATGATCTCTCAACAACTGTGAAGGGCGGCAAGAGCCCGCATGCAGTGGAAAACGTGAGCATCTATTAATATCACCTGCTCAACATCCTGTTCAGAAACTTCAATTTGCATGGTTAGGCATAAGGCAAAGATATCTGAAACTAGCAGTATTAGTATGTTTGCTTGCTGGCAGGCAAACGGCATCTTCATGATTTCACATGCAGGGATTTGGGCAAAACATTGTTCATGGATGAAGACCACTTGCAAGTACCCTTCTTGGCTGGCAGCATGACAGACGTGCATTTGTATCAGAAAGCCACCCTTTGGATACCACAACAGGTGCACCCTCTGCTAGCCTTTCCAGTCCCTGCCTCCCAATCCAATTGTTGCCCACCCCCCTCCCCCCCCGCCCACCCCCCCTCCTGAGTACCTGCCCTCTGCCATAGCAAAGCCCTGAGTTAGTTAGTGGCATCACTCAGCGTGGCTCATGCTTTTGCAATATCCAATCATGCGTTCACTTCAATCACTTCATGCTGTTGACTGTCATTGGCAGCTTTGGTTGGGTGCATGTGGTTGACCACTTGATATGTGTCATGTGTCCCAGCCGAGCAGTAACTGCAGTTGCATCTGGTTCGTGTGTCATGTGCCTCAGCCAAGCAGTGACTGCAATTGCACCTATGTGGCCCTGCAGAGCATCTTTTGCGCAAGATAGACTTCATCTGAGCAGGTCTTGTCCTTCACAAACTGTCCAAAGAAGATTGCAAACGGTTGCTGAGCAATGCATGCTCGCTACTGAAGCCTGGAGGCAGCTTCTACGGAGTGTGCGCCGGAATCAATGAAGCTGGGGAATCGATTGCTACTCCTGATGGGAAAGCACGCCGCTCCTTGCACTCTAAGGTAACACTTTCACAAGCCTTCAAAGAATTTCCCCGTTGCTGAAAGGCATCAGAAAGCACCACAGCTGTGCTTGGGTTGCTGCAATCCCAGAATCTTGCTGCTGTCACATGGGAGAGCCAGGACATGTGTTTACCTCACATGTAGCTTGATGCATGGCACTGTTGCACTTTCCCATTTCTTGTCAACCCAAGAGCAGCCTTACAGTGAAATGCCTCATAGCCACTTACGTTGTCACAGTTTCTGTAACAGTACTACATGCGCAATAACCTGCAGAGTTGTACAGAGGTACAGATTGTGTCATCTCAATCCTGATCAGGGAAAGAGACCCAGTGTCATCTCAATCCTGATCAGGGAAAGAGACCCAGTGTCATCTCAATCCTGATCAGGGAAAGAGACCCAAGTCTCATGTGTCCCAGATGAAATGGGGGTCCTTGTCATTGAGCAATAATGACGAAGTGCTCTGAAGTTAGTAGTATGTATAGCTTGTATGAGGTTATGCCTCACGGTGCTGACAGGATTGCTGCGTGTAATGCTCATCATGTTGTGCAGTCCTGTGGAATTCCAACTCAGAGGGGTTGTCTCCTGGGTCTGCAGGAGTGGCTAAGAGAGGCAATGTTGCATGTGGGTTTTAATGAGGCAGATGTCAGGGCGGACAACGGTTCTCAATGGGATCTTTATGATGAGACTCTAAACAGCGCTGGGATCCTCCCTCTGGTCTTTACTGCCATATAATGACATCTCAATATGAATGGTGTCTAGCACCCAGTTAACCTGATCCAACTGGACTAAGAGTCTGCCTCTCGTGCATGCACAAAGAAAGAACAGCGGACCAATACAGCTGCTGCGTGAGGTAAAACTGTAGGTATGCCCAAGTCCCCAATTGCAGTTAGGTTTTAGAGTTGCGTGTTCATGACATTTCTGCAGGCGCTGCGACGCTTGGAGATTGCAAAAGTCTGCTGCAAAGCGCTTCGCACACACTAACAGCATGGTGCGTGCATGCTGGCACGAATTGAATGCACACCAACTGTGTGAGTTGAACTGGTTCCTTCCTGCATCATCTTTGCAGTCCTGTAATTGCATCGCGCACTCAGGTGTGCAGTTGCTCACCTGCCCTGTCATAGTATTCACTGCTGCACAGAATTGCCTTGCATGAATATAGTGACGACTCGATTACGTGTTGAAAAGGACTTCAACATGACATTTTAGGCAAGAAACCCCCAGAAGTATTCGGTATCGTGTTTGCACAGCACTAGAAGAGAAACAACCTCCATCATTACTAATCATCACAGTGCATGCAGTAGTATATACTGTCTCATACATGAACACTGGTGCTCTCTGCTGCACTGAAGCTCGACTAGAGGCTTCTATTAGTCAGGCATGGCCAAATAATGGGTCAGAATGAAACAACAAAGTATGCAATGAAGAAAGCATGTATGTATAGTGGCAACCAAACATGCAGCAAGGAAAGCTACTTAACACAGCTGGCTGTCTAGAGTACAGTTCCCTTTATTGATGTTGTACAGGTGCACAAAGAGCTGCAGCCAGAGCTTGCGACAGCACAGTGCTTTTTCATTGCTGTCATCTCATGCCATCCCTGGGATGTCATCCCCATAATCGTGTCATCCCCAGGGATCTGGATGTGCGCTGTAACCTGCCGTCCCTGGAAGTCATGACTGATCAGAGTAATGTCTCGCCATCCCTTGGAGGCTAGAGTCATATCATGCCGTCCCCGGGATTCAGAGGCATCTGCATGGCTGCCATACTGGCGTGGTGATTATGCAGGTGATGATGCTGACTGGGATCCAGATTCATGCTCATGCTTCCATGACCATAGTACTCACCATTCACCTGCAGCAATTCAGATGCTGCATCCCTCAAGAGCTAATATGTTTCCCTCCTTAGGAAGGGAAAGAGGCACTTGATACTAGTCCTGAGGCTTGTCCTGAGTCTAGATCGTTGAAGCAAGACTTTCTCTCAAAATACTGACGTTTCTGTATCACCGAGTATGCCTCACTCCTGCATATATGATAAAGAGCAAACAGGGGCAAAATGACAAGAATCCTGTTGCTGTTTTCTAGGCTTGCTTCTGCATTCCTATAAACGTCTTCAAAGAGCAACCAGGAACAAGAGCAAGGACGAAAAGAATGATGTAAGAATTCATGTTGTTCCTAAAGACTATGAGATGCTTTGTAATAACAATAACAATAACAATGATAATATTCATAGAAGCAATCAAAATGCAGGCTTTTGCCAGATCCGCATGTCTGGATGCCAAGCATCTTTCCATCACCAGGAGAGGCTGCTATACGACAGTTGAGATTTGATCCTAGAAGTCTAAATGTCGAAGCAGTGTTCCTACCTGGAGAGGTTGCTGCGCTACGTAGTGTTGTGTCTGCGTAACAGCCTGCTGAGCTTGCACTGCTTGCTGTGCAGCGGCTTGTGCTGCCAGCCTGCAACAAGAGGCCAGCATGCTGAGTAGTTTGGTGCATGGAATGTCTTTGTATCTTGCTGCACAAGCATGTTGTTTTGACGGGGGGTGCAGTAGGGACTGGCACACTACATCAAGCAGTACTGTCCCTGCCTTGTGTGGAACCTTGGCATGTTGCATCCGAGAACTTGCTGCAGCAGCCTGTCCTGTTGCTTTCAGAGAGATGCGCTGAATGAACTGCAAAACCGCGGCGCATGCAGACGGCTGCTGCAAACTGCAAAGCTTTCCACTCAGTACTTCAAAGTCTGCGGTGTGAAGCCGGTGGTGACTCATCTGACGTACCAGCTCATGTATCTGATCGCATGCAGCATGCAAAGAGATCGAGAGTAAAAGGCAGTGGCATAACTGTGCTGGGCCGCAGCTATACAACGAGATTGGAAATCGCTATGTGCCAGCTGGCATCCATCAGCAGGTTTCAGACTCCTTGAGACACACGGACATGTGGACAAGATGCATGGCATGATTGTAGTTGCCATCATGATTGAACAGACGACAGACCTGAGAACCTGTTACAAAACATGCTTACATGTCCATGAAGCATACAAAGAGAATCCCACCAAAGTGTACAACTCAAAGTGTACATCTGAGAGATGATGCTCCAGAAGGGAGTGAGTCACTGGACTGAGCCCCATAACTCTGTTATCATGCATGCGTTCATTCACGAATGTAGGGTTTATCAGAGTTTTCGTCAGGGGTCTAAGCCGTGTCAACATCCCTTGTCAGGCCCTAAAGAGGCAACAATGCACACCATCAAGCGTAAACCGCATGCATGATGAACAGTTTCGGAAGGATTTTATGATGACGTTGCTCGTAAAGCTGACACATACGTGAATACCTGTAATTGTAGGCTTCCAGCTCAGCTTGGTACCTCTGCTTATCCGTATTAGACATGGCTATGTATGCCGACTTCTCTTCGTCACTTGCCTTCTGCCACATCTCACCCACCTTCATAGAAAAGTACGCAAGTCAGCTGACTTGGCAAGGCTATGTCTACTACTCTAGCAGACAGGATCATGCGCAGTGATGTGAGTGTTTGTGCCGGGAGGACAGGACTGCGTGGCTGGCATTCTCTACTTCACTTGCCTTCTGCCACATCTCCCCCACCTTCATGGAAAAACAACATGACTCAGCTGACTTGGCAAGGCAACGTCTACTACACTAGCAGACAAGACCACGTGCATTCATGTGATATTGTGTGCTAGGAGGACAGGGCCATGTGACCACCATTCTCTTCTTTGCTTGCCTTCTGCCACATGTCGCCCACCTTGACCAGGAGATCAAGAGTCCGCTGACTCTGGTAGATGCATTGTCCCCTGAATGGTAGACAGATGCATCATTGCTAGGCTGATAGACAAATGTAATGTCCCCTGGCTGGTAGACAAACGTGTTGCATGGTGACACGACTAGAGACTGCCAACTCAGTCTAGTTTCATTGTATTGAGAAGGCTTTGAGAGTTGCCTTTGCTACTTTGCCAAGTTGTCACCGTATCTCGCCCAGCTACCTCAGAGCAGCACTCACTCAGCTACCGTGTCTTTGAGAGAAAAGCTGTAAGGGGGGTGGCAGGAGAAGTTTTGGGGGGGAGGAAAGGGGTAAAACAGCAGAGCATGATGTTTGTCTGAGAATAAGCTGCAAATACTTAGTACTGGCAACAAATGACTGTCACTGTGACACACACTGATACTGGTAGTTGTGACTGGCAGCGACTAGCACCATGCCTGGCAGACCTGACAACATCGTGAAACAGCAAATTGGGTACCTTGAAAACGATGAATGGAAAGCGCAGGAAGAGTGAAAGGGTGGAGCAGAAAGCTTACCCTCTACATGATCTCTGTCTGAGTGAGGTCTGGGTGTGGCTCGCTTACGAGGGTGAAGGATTCTAGAGTTTTGCTTTTCAAAATCCTAAAATATCAAAGCTTAACCTCCTGGCCATCTTTGTCTGAGTGAGGTCTGGGTAGGACTCCGTTATAGGGTTTAGAGTCCCAGGCTCTGTGACATCCACAATTTGATGGTTTGCTGTAGCATTGTGCGTATAGTGTGAGCTTGTACTGGGATATGCCATTGTCACCTTTACCTATTGGCATGCGGATATGCAGAGCTGCATCGTTTTGAAGAAAAGAAAAGACTACACATTTCGGCGTAAATTTAATGAGAAGCCAAGTATTATACCAGGCCCAGGTGCAGCGTTCAACTCTATAGGAAAGTGGCTAAGAAAACTGCATGTACGCCTGCACTGGCCTTTTGTGCCATGCAGCACCAAGTAGTAATAATACTTACACACGCCAACAAGGCTGCATCCTGGGTGGCAACCTGTATCTCAGCATCTCTCAGACTTATTTGGTGTAACACATGTGAATTGATACGACAATATCAGCCCTCTGTGTGACGTTGCACTGCAGACATGATCAGACCTATCTAGACTGCGCCCAGAAGAACAGCTTCAGCATGTATTTCAGACTCTAACACCGCAGCCCAAATGCAGCATATACATGTGATCACCCACTATGCTAGGCAGTATCAACAGCTTATGTGATACCAAAAGAAGACAGGAAGCCATGGAGAAGTTGGTGATGAAAGGCCACTGCTCATGCAACAATTTCCAAGACCATTTTTGCCATTCCATATAGGATAATGACATTCCATATAAAACAATGACCGGTACCATGGCTTCATGCACGCAAGAAACAATCTGAGCTTGCAATGTGATCATGAATTCAAATGACAGAAGAACTCAGCATCAGTTCTGCATGTGCATGCAAATGTCGCCGTTTGACAAGCTGACAAAATGCAGACTGTAGTATCAAGAAAGTGCTTAGTGGCCAGAGGGCAATTAGCAATCTGCAAAGATGGCTGCGCCAAATAGTGCCCAAGCAAAGCAAGCAATGTCCATGTGATGACATTGATATGAGCTTGGCTGATGCATTCCTGTGCTGGTGCTGCAGCCGCATTCAAGGGTGGACTGAGAATCCGTGTCACACAGCAGTTGCCTTAAGACGCAGCGTGCGTGCCTTCAGCATGCCATTCTCCTGCAGGCCAGATCAGTGTCATTGTCTGTTTTAAAGCCACCTGTAGCTGTGTCTTCTGGTCCAGAGTGTCAGCTGTGAAAGATGTCGTTGATCACACCGCTCACCGCAAGGTCATCAGTGTCTGCTGTGATCGGTGTTAATTGAAGCACCTGGCTAGACAGCAGTGGAGTGTCTGCGCCTTGCACCTTATGCTTCAGGTTGCCGTTCTGCAGCGAAGGGACTTGTGACAAAGGAAATTTGGCCAAATGTGAGACAGTGGTAAGAAAATTTGTGCATGCAGCTACTGCCCCTGATATGCTTCCAAAAGTCAGGTGTTTTACCCGGTAAAGCAGGAACAGTGGTTCTGAATTGCCCCTGTGCGCTTTGGCAGGCTCAAGTAAATCACAAGATTCAGCAGAAACCTGCACTCAAGATCCATGTGATTAGATGTGCAGTCCTGGTCATCACTCAATTGCCGAAACACAGTCTATACCTTCAGGAACTGCAAAGTAGTCTCGTCATCCTTGTCAAGCTTAATCCGCTTGAAGGTGGGAATCACGCTTTGACACGGGCCGCACCAGTCGGAATACACCTCCAGTACTGCAGAAACACGTTGAGCTCAGCAAAATTACCGGAGCCAAGATGTTGTCAACTGCGGAGGCAGGCATCACCTTTCAGTCCTTTTTCGCACAACTTGCTCTCCAGCTCAACGTCCGTCTGCATGGCATACTGAAGTGGAGGCTGATTGGCAGCCATGGAACAGACACAGGCAGCAAACGTCTGGGCCCGGCGCAGTGCTGCAAAGCAGTAGGTTAAGCCATTTCGAAGCGGGAATTGCTACACAGCCACTTTGACCGGAATTACTCATGACGTGACCGCCAGTAATACGGCATAACGTAGCGGTGGTGTGCACGGAGTGAGACGGAGGTACGCAACATCCTTGCTCGCCTTTGCGGACCTCATGCTTGTTGCAGCTAATCAAACTTCATGCTAAAACCGTCTGTCTTGCTCAGCACTTGACGCATACCGCCAGACCTGTCAGACGTGGTGTGCAGACCTGTCTAGCATGGCTTGAGGTGCGTAGTTGGTCAGGACCACAGCCTGAACGATTCTCCAACTTCCATTTTCTGGCTCTTGAGTGATTTTAGCCACAGCGGCTGCAGCATGGTGCCCTATCTGATGAATTTTTAAGGCTTCTTACAGGTATACACTGCATCTCTTCCGGCTTTTGACCTTATTCCCGTTCCCACTGGTTTGTAATTTGGCTTTGAAATAGTCAAAGGGCAACTCGATGGATTCAAGCCGCGTGCTGGCGGTGCAAACTCGGTTGGACGCAGCCCGAGACAAGCTGCAGGCTGAACTCGACAAGGGAGCAGCACGAGATAAAAGCTTGGTC
>JAABUV010006115.1_pt1 | contig 13279 bp, 16 predicted proteins | sample 5559971 | NCBI WGS metagenome assembly JAABUV01 (sample SAMN10711881, study PRJNA513362) | rock metagenome | isolation source: Antarctica rocks | place: Antarctica: Victoria Land, Knobhead nord | collected 2015-12-19
CATGCTTGGATGGATGAATGGGACAAGCTCGATATAGAAAAGGATATTAATCCTTTTATATTGAATCAGAAGTATCGGGTTGCTCAAGTCATCGTTAAACAGGGCGGCAATAACTTTCACGGATAGACATATATTATAACTCGGATCATCTAACAATTCTACGTATAATTGGTGCTGTTGTCGTTACATTTGACTATTTGCGTGTTCGTTTGATTTTCGTGATAGTGCAATTGCGGTACGGTCATTCCGAATACTTTATTGCATCACCTCGTAGCTCGTTGACTTTTCGGCTGACAAATCCGGCCCAATCCTACGCGCCTCACATGGCGATACAGCCAGGAGTGAAATCGGTGTCCTGTCTACCTGAAGTCTTTTGAACACGCACGGACATTTTTGGACTTTGATGTCACCTGATGATCGGATATACATTATACCGAAGCCGAGAATGAGGCGGGTCAATGCTGACATCATCCCATCAACCACCATCGACTCTACCATTACGATGGCATCAAATCTGGCAGTCTTAACATGTGAGCTGACCCAAAACATAATTGACAGTAAGCTGCAAGGTGACCAAGGACTCACTGATGACCAGACAGCCAATATCGCATCCGACTCCGAGTCTGCTGTGGCCACTAGCTCTTTCTTCGCCACGAAAGTCATAATCCTCTAGTCCTCAATCGAGCAGGTTGTGTGCCGAACGCCCGCAAGGACCTGGTGTACGAGAGCTCGGATGCTCCTTGTGATGCGCCTGATCACCGAGCCATGGCTAATCGCACGATATATACTCGAGCATACTCCAAAAGCAGTGTTGGGCAATTCGTCTCCGCCAAGGCGCCGAAAGGTGATCCATTATCCTACACGGCCCTCCTTGAAGAGTTTCGAAATCATGCCAACAAATGGAATCGCGAGCCCACGGCCTTGGTGTCAGGAAGTGATCGCATCGTCGACACTTTGAAGCGTGCTTTTGACAAGCACTATGAGGATGGCGAGTCATCAGCAGAAATCTGGATTGCTTTCATAGAGGTCCCACCCACCATGAATGAAACTGCGACCCGAATCCATTCCGCAAAAGAGTTGGCAGAAAAATGTGAACTCCCGGAACCCAATCTATTCTCTCACGAAGTCGTTTTTGAATGGGCTATACCCAAGAAATATGTACTACATGAGGTCTCCTTACAGACCTTAATAAAGCGTAAGCTTCAAGAACATCACTTTTTACAACCGTCCACTGCGGAAGTACGACGCTATACCGCGAGAGAACTCCAACGACATGGCCCCTGGGAAATCGGCGTCACCCTAGGTTTCTTTGCACAAATTTTTGGAGCCAGAGCCCCTCTGAACTGGGTCTCTCACCAGCTTTTCCATGATTGTGTACGGGCAAAGATTGTGGATGACGACGTAGTTAGGCTTAATTATGCGCATGGGCATACTGAAATAGTTGACTTCCAATTTTTTTGCGACCTGGATGATGGAATTGACACTAGTTTGTGCGATTGGTGGCTTTCAGATATTGACTTTTTTCTAGATTACGAAGAATTCAAGGAATGGCGAGAAGTGACAGAAGACAGCATGACTTGGGATCTGATTGAGTTCTGGGAAACTTGGCACGATGTCGATTATGATGGAACAATCAAAGAGCTTTCTGCGAAGGAAAAATTATCACATGATGAGGCGAAGAACAAACTATTTGTTGAGCATGAGAAGAAGAGGGCAGCTATTGAAGCAGAAGCTGTAAAGATAGGGTTATGACTTCAATTTTTTTGGGGTACACACAAAAATAGAGTTGTTCAATTGAATGGCCGATGGCGGTCAATCCTATCCGACTAAATCCATACTGGGATGGTCCAGTTTTATATAGCCCTACGTCGACAGCTCCATCAAACGAAGCTGGGCGCTATCTGATTGTTGAACAGACACATATCCGCAGTCATCCTGCAATTGTGTACCGAACTACCGACTTTCCAGCTGGTAGTTCGGGTGGGCCTTTGTAAGAACAGGTGCTTGTTAAACACCGTCCTCCTCTTCACTCTGCTTCTCTGTCGTGCGGTATAGCTTCTCTTTTCCGCGAATCAAATCACGACGTCGAATATGATGTCGAAGCTCTCCTAGCCCGCCTTGATGTTTTGGCCCAACCATTAAAGGGTTGTCCGAACAATCTTTAGCCTCAACCAACAGTTGTACGGGTACCTCGTAGTACGAGTCAATCTTTAGGTATGAATACTTTGGCAGTGTAATTAGAAATAGGACAGTATCTCCGTGATACCATCCCAGGTGGCTTCGAAGTCGAAGTTGGGCCCCTCTTCGGTGTTGGGGAGATAGGGACATAATCGCTGTGATCCTTTAACGTCGAGGTAATCTGGAGGAATTGATCTTAATCGATGACTAACTTATTTAAACTTTAAATACTCACTGTCATGACTTTTACATAATCGAACTTTCCTGGCACAATATCTAGGACGAGAACCAGGTGGCTGCGTACGACGTCTGTGACATCGAGAGTAGGCATGCCCAAACCGAAGCATTCTGACCTGCTCTTGAATTTGTAAACCTTGCCCTGGACATCTTTTAGTTGTACCATTTTGCGTATGACCGCCGTTTGATGAGGTCGCAGGTCTGATAATAGCAGAAAGGAAAACAATGAGATTGATGACGGGATGCAGCGGAGCACGATTACTGTTCCGTCGCGATAACAGACCTTAGCATTTAAACACTCACGTGACCGGGTTCCAAGCGAAAGGCGTTGGCTGAACTCACAATCAACGAAGCATCCACAGCCTCACGACCATCGAAGACATGTCAGCCAACTGTGCTGCGTTCTGAATAATTGTATTCTGTCACCATTATTCCTCGCCGGAGGATCGCTGGTGTAAAAAATTTCGTATTTCGAAACTAGATGTGCACGGCTTTTCAAAACCACTGCCGTTCCTGTTGTAGGAACCACGGCGGAGTGTATTCCCGTCCCTGTCCCATCCTGTATCAGTCACGGCCTGGTCAACTGGGCTTCGTTCACATAAATCACACCATCGATGAACGGAACCCGAAGATAGCACTAGAGACCTGCGACCGTTGCAAGCGCAGGGAGCAGAAGCACTCATGGTTGAAGGCGAGGTTCTGGACCGAGGCCTCAAAGCATACCCCTTGCGAGATATGCCAGAATTACCAAGTGGAAGAAGAACAGCCACTCAGGATCATCACACTACCTTAGGTCAGTTTCGATCAAGTCAGGCAGCGGAAGCAGCAAGTCCTCAAAGATGTTTCAAGGTACCAACCATTCATGCAACTCTGCCTGCGGAGATTAAACGAGTTCGGCGACGCACTCATAATGCTGGCTCCATCGAGCACCGTACTCAACACGTCTGACCAAGACTACCACGTGATGCTTACGACGGAGCCGCTTGACCCCGCCAACATCGTCGACGTCCCTGCCGAAGTTATCCACTCCTTTCGACTACCTGACATACAGCGACACCGACACCAACGAGGGACAACGCTGACCCGTGCAGCGCCCGTCGGTGCACATGGTACTCCAAGGGCCTCGCGTGCCCCAAGTACTGGAGCGCCTGGTCCTGTAAGTCCAACTTCTGGCTGTATCTGTATGAGGCGGCTGTGCACCGCGTGGATGTACGGACACACACGGGTGGGACGTCGCGAGCTGGCGAGGAGTGGGGAGTCGAAGCGGATTGGGAGATGAAAGAACCAAAGGAGCCCAAGCCTGTTCCGGGACAGAATAGTATTGCGTCGAGCAACGAGTAGGCTGCGGGGTTGTAGAGTTTTCAGACGAGATATGCTATAGTCTTGTTCGCGAGATCGTTACGTTTGGTGACAGCGGAATCGAAGGCGAGAATGCCTTGATGGGCACGAAAGACTCTTGTTGACAATTGGCGGGAGGTAATTTATTGCTACCCTTCTACTACGCCGAGAATACAACAAAGACTCACTCTAATATACAGTAACTGGTCGCGAGGCCTGTGCGAGCCTGCTTCAAGAAACCTATTCGAACTGAAGAACAGGGCAATGATTTTCTATTCCTCTTGCAGCAATCTAATCCTCCGCAACCTGCGTTTTAATACATCCGCGCCACTGGTGCTCTCCACGGCTCTAAAGCTTCGATCATCCACGCCACTTCTGGATCTGGCTCTGGCTCTGGCTCCTCTAGCGCAGCACTCTTCCGCTTCCGACCATATTTCCCCTTGCCCTTTATAATCTCTTTCGCAGCACGCTTTGCTCGTGCCTCCCCAATATCCTTATAGCTCATCACCTTCGCCTTTCCTAGTATTACTGACTTGGTCGATTGGCGAACTTTGGCTTCGTTATTCATTCTGGTCAAGAATTGATTTTGACCATAAAGGAGGGCACGTTCGGCAAAGGATATTTGGGCGGCATTGGCAAGCTTCTGTATATACCTCTGTAAGCGCTGTATACTCGTCTCATTGAGCGTATAAGTATCCTGTTTGATCCGATACAGCGACGTAAGAGCCTCTGCTGACACAGGCGTCACAGGCGTCACAGGCGTCACAGGCGTTTATAATGCTTCGTCCTGCTGACAAGAACCCACCTTTAAATTATCGGCTCCCGGAACAATTGATTGAGTGGAGGGCTTCGGTGTAGCTCTGAGTACTCTGTCTGGGTTGAACGGAAACAAACCACTCGCAGCCCATGCGGCGGTGATGTTTCTCTTCGTGAATGCCTTTTCCCTTGCGGGGCTATACAGAGAGGTAAAATGCTCCTTGCCGACTATATTTACGCCTCCTCGAAACAGCCGATCAGCCTGGCTGCGATAGGCTGCCTTCAAGGGTACAAAGACTCCGACGTCACAGGGCTGAAGCTTGTGGGAGGTATAAGAGGGTAAGCGACATAGGATGATATTGTTTTCGAAACAGGACTCCAAGACTTCTAGGGTCTCGTGCGTCCCGAAGCCATCACAAATCAGGACCTATGGTTTTTGATTAGCCTGTGCTTTTAGTTTGGGGATCAAACACACACTTGAGCCACTCCAAGCTAATCTTGGAGTCGGTATATCCAGATTCGGAGCGCCTATAATGCCGTCCAGGGGTGGGTAATGTGGTCCAGTTGCTTCGATGGGTAGTGGCTGGCCAAATAATCATTGGTAACAAAGACCTATCGTTTGCACTTATACACTCGATAGCAGTTACCATCGTTCGCTTGACGCCCGCGCCTCTATAGTCTCGCGGATCGTCTTTACTTACAAGAACTTTGACGGTGCCGAGCATGCATAACATGACTCCCGTCTCGTCCATGGCATCGTATGTTCGAGGCTCTCCCGGCAGAAAACCCTATCCCAAATGGGTAATGGTAGGCAGCCCTGACTACCATTAATTTTGGTGAGGGAATTAAGCGAGAATTCGAGAGCAGGGGGCTGCCTACCATTGTTTTCGGAGGCTGACTACCATTTTACTTCCTCGACCGATTTTCTTCAAAATTTCACACATTGCTTCTATAAGTCAGATGTATCTCCGATTTCAATGTGAAGCTTAACAACATAAATTTGAATTTATAAAAAAATGCGCAAGATTTAGAATTTAGCGGCTTTGAGTAGCGATGGCCGCTTCTGAGTGCGCTCGAACATCAAAACTTCCAAAGTTGCTCGATCGCATTCAACCATTATATTATTCATTATTGCAATGATGAAGTCGATTACGTACTTAGAAGACTAACTCAGTGTTATGGGTTATACCCATTGGTTGGTTGGTTGGTTGGTCAATCGGTTGGTTGGTTGGCCAATCCTCTGGTTGGTTGGTCAATCCTCTGGCTTGTTGAGGAAGGCAAGGGGGCAAGGGGGCAAGGGGATAATGGGGCTCCTATATAGAGAAGCTGGGTATCGCAGTAGGTTTGCTCTGCAAGTTAACCTCTTTGTATATACCAATATTGTCATGGTGCCAGGTCGCCACCCAGGTTTAGAACATAGGTCGCAGGCACCATGAGTTCAATGAACTTGTTCCACAGTTCATTGAACCATACCTCAGCCACCGTCATCTTAATCTAGCCACAGCAATCCTGTTTCGATCACCTTAGCTGTGTGCGCGGACTTCTGCAATCTTAAGTCTTAAGGACTACTATCTGAGACGAGCTAGGATCATTCGACATAAGATATATCATGAAGCCTATTGCATTCTAATCGAAGATTCTAAGATTTAGAAAAAGAAGAAGAGGAAAGAAGCTGTGGCAGAGCGGCAGGCCTATAGCTGCAGAAGTCTCTGTCGCAATCAGCGCTAGTCCTAATCGGGTACTGGCCGCCCTGGGTCGGTCAATTCCATAATCAAGCTTTGTAGATGACAAGGCTTCAGGTTTGTCACAGGGACTAGGGCTATGTTCGAAAGAATGTAGCCAAAGCTTGATATTTGTCAGGGACTAGGCTAGAGGTACTATCGATATAGAAGGATGGTTTTATTATTAGATCCCAAGATGACCGCGGTCATCTTGGAAGCCCTACTTGATAGGATTTAGGTACAAGACATACACCAGATAATGTACAAGACGAAAGACAAAGAGCGAAAGGAAAGAACGAGAACCCGGCTTCTTATTATACATGAACCGGGCAGAACCAAGGCTAGATAGTGTGACAAACCTGAAGCCTTGTCATCTACAACGCTTGATTATGGAATTGACCGACCCAGGGCGGCCAGTACCCGATTAGGACTAGCGCTGATTGCGACAGAGACTTCTGCAGCTATAGGCCTGCCGCTCTGCCACAGCTTCTTTCCTCTTCTTCTTTTTCTAAATCTTAGAATCTTCGATTAGAATGCAATAGGCTTCATGATATATCTTATGTCGAATGATCCTAGCTCGTCTCAGTCCCTAACATTCTAAGTTTATTTCTCATAGCAAGTCTCATGTTAGTTTTGAGGTATTTCTTGTGAAGTCAAGAATACGATTTTATTTTTATAAAATTTAAAAATAAATGTATAATATAATTGAAAATAAGTTTTTAAAGACTTTAAATATTAAAATGTGAAAATGTTAAACTTGTTAAATATATTTTTACAAGTTTAAAATTTTATTATTGTTCAATTAAAGAATAAATTTATTGAAGTTAAAGAAGTTTAATAATGTACATTGCTTTAAGCAAAAAACTCTACTTGATTGATCTTTATAGACGATTAGCTAAGGTAGAGTTATAAACTCACTCAAGCCTTTCGCACGAAGTGAGTCGATTAGGTCTAGAAGCTGAATTTGTTCAGCTGTTCGAAGACTCTTTATAGAATGCAATTTCTGAATAGAAGACATTGCGGAATAAAAGTGTCAAAAGTTGTGTCGTTAGCAGAAGTCAGTGATAGAGACAGATAAAGAATATATGATCGGAAAAATGATTGAAAGCTGCAGCCAAGGCTGCCGATTGGCAGTTGTTCAAACGAATATATCCCTGTGAACGCATTCACAGCTGACCACTCAACTTTATCACTCAATTAATTTCAGCTGCACAGTCTTCGAACCCATCCAGTCCATAGTACGTCTCGTTCTATGTCGAGCACTTGTTGTGCTAATCTGCAGATCCAGTGTGGATTGTGATTGCAAGGCGTCAATGAATATGCAAAGACCCCGCGCTCGTATTACACAACTGAGCAAAGATGTTCGCGAATCAAAAAGCTTTTTGTCTTGAATGTGCACGAGTGGGCGCTCATGTGATCAGGGAGCTCTGTTGGCCTAGAGCCACTATCTATTACCACCGTCCCAAATTACGAGAGGTGAGCAAACGGAAAGGCATTTTTCTAGCTCTATAGATAGTACGTCACCATCACACAACGAAGACGGCTTACTACACTTAAGAAGCCACCTATATACTTTAGCAGCCTCTTTCAAGTGCTAAAGTGAAAACCATGGACTCTGTAGCCACCCTAATATCTCTCCTCGATGGCCTTAATAATCTTCCCGTTGATCCTCACTCGATGTACGTGTCGGCAGAGCCTACTGGGATTCTCCCTTCGTATATCTCGATATCCATTCCAGGGAAAGGCCAAGGACTCATCGGGGCTCAAGACATTCCAAAAGGCAGCCGGTTTCTATCTGAAAAGCCTATATTCATAGTCCCTCGAAGAGGATACAACAACGAAACCATGAACTAGTTAATCGCCAACAAGCTTAAACAAGTGTCAAAAGACAATCAACGAGCCTTCCTCGCTCTTCACAACAATTTCCGAGGCTCCTTAGGGCCGTTCATTGGCATTGCTAAAACAAAGGTTGGGCCCTGATGCCACAGAGGGTGGGCTCTTTTTGCAGGCCTCTGCAGTCTTCCAGTAACCGAGCGCATGCGTAGCGACGAGAGACTGAAGGAAATCCGACGTCTTGATATCGCGATTGGCGACAGTGGACACCTCATGCAGCATCCTCAACAACATCTTCAAAAAGTACACTCACTTGTTCTCCTCCTAGGCACTGAGAATATCTCGGACGCTAGGCTCCCAAGGGCCTACTACGATGCATTCCAGACTGTAATAGCGCACGGGGACCAGGGGAGGGCAAAGACCTTTGCGGAAAGAGCATATGCTGCGAGGTTATGCTGCGAGGGAGAAGATAGCCCAGCGACATTAAAGATGAGACTGCTGGTGGAAAGCCCAAAAAGCCATAGTTTATTTGGGACTTCGAAAAAGTGGACACGAAACGAGACGAAGATTCCAAAGAGCTTGGGAGACGAAGAGTTCGAGAAGTGGCTTTGGAGACAGAAAGTCTAGAGGACCAAGACTGGCTTTGCTGAGTCGGCGGTTGAATATGTTTTCCGTTTGATTCTTGGCGGCGAGAGCGGTCTTGATTCGGTGGCGTACAGCGCCTGCATTCTCAGTATCGAGGGACTACTCTTTGAGATTGGTGAGGTCGATGACGATGTTGGGGGCATGATCCTGAGTTTGTCTGAATGCTGAACTGAATGATTGTATTGATGACGAGTTCATGGGCGAGGCCTGGGAACTGGGTTGAGTTGATGGGGGAGCGTTTGCTGATCTCACCACGCTGACATAGCTGGTTTTAGGCGATGAGAGATCGCTCAATTTGGTCACGCATTCCTTTAGATTGGTGATGTCTTCCTTCATGCCCTTTTTCAACCGTGACGTTACAAATAATGTTCGTGCGCAGAGTCTAGATTAGTCGCTATAAGACATTCATAGAGGATGATTAGAGCTTTTGTGGCGGCTACGAGGGGTGAAAAGCTGGATGTGGAAGTTCCAACTGGCTACGAGAATATTAAGGACTTACGAGGGAGTAAGCCATCGAAAGCGAGAGTACGAGACCAGTTTTTGCCATTGAATGTAGATGTCATCCCGTTGGTTTTGTCTGCCGATCCACTGGACCGAAATCGGGAAATCCAACTTTCGCGGAAGGATATATCTATGATTAGATCATCAGCATGGATTGTTCACCGTCTCTGTGACTGCGAAGGAATGGACCATTTTCATTTCGCTCAGGTCTAACAACGCTTTCCGGATACCATGTTAATTAGTATCTGCTCAGGACCTCCGACCAAAACCAGTTCTTGTAACACGTCTGACCCCACTGAGCAATGACAATTAAGAAGTGCACGATCGACCAGATTCCTTTGAAGTCATTTGTAGCACCCATGGGAATTGGGCCTAGAAAAACCTGTGTAGCTGTTAGCGGTCACACACTGGTTTTCGGGCTTTCGCTAATAAACCAATCGTTTTAGCTCCGTCGACTGAAATTCTGGCTCATACGCAACGTATAATTGCCAATTGTGCCCTTCAATGGTAACTGCTACTACCGGCATTGACCTGCTATATCCCTCAATCATGCGTTTCTTAAATTCGGCCGCAATCCAGACTGCCAGCTGTACCAAAGGATCCGCCGCAACATGCTGTTTCTTGATTTCAACATTCAAAAACATTGGTACATATCTGGTGAATCCCGATGTCTGGTTAATGCTTGGGATGGCTTCTGACCGATAGTTTCCTCGCGCCAGCTTCTCTTGGTCAGGATGTGAAAGTCGGAGGCCCATGATAAAATCAATCTTTCTGTCCAAGGCTTTGTAGATAGCTAGGTTCTCAGAGCTTGGGAACAGAGTCTCAGGACTAATTTCGACAGCACGACTGACAAGTCCGTCAATAGAGCTGAGGCAGGAGCGAACCTTGCAACTTACATGTCAAGAGCAGCTAGTGTTGGGTCTAACGTACTGGGCTTTGCAAAGTACTCCAACTTTCGAGGGAGATGCATCAAGGGACTAGCGTAGAGATCTGACCATGTGGATTCATGAATGTCAAGGGATCCCCAGTCGTCTACCATCTCCCATATATCCTTCACTGTATCTGACATTTTAGACAAGTCTGCAGCATTGAACTCGGATCGTGGAGCGTATGCGTTATCTGGAGGAGGCATACGAGACTTCTCTGGAGTGTTGAACAAAGTGTTGTGGCGACCCTTCTCGGAATGCATCAGCTAATGAATACTGTACCTAGATGAGTTACCTACTTGCAGCTCAGACGGAATTGGAGCATTTGATAGAGCTGGGATAATAAAGTCTTTCCACAATGCCCGCACGTCTTTTGTAAGCTCGTTCCTCTCTTTTGCATCCTTATAAGACCGGAAAACGATAGCGGGTTCGTACGAACTCAAATCTTGCTTGGTAATCCATTTTGTCCCTGCACGTAAGGACTTCTTCGAAGGCGATGTAGGAGTCTTTGTTGGAGAGATTGACGGTGGCAGGGAAAGTGAAGGTGGCAAGACCGGAGTTAAGGGCCGATTGCCTGAGCCACGAAGCGGTAGCCCTTGACAATATCAGGATATGAGCTGGATGATTCGAGGATTGTTTGGCGTTGGCTTACCAGTGGCCAGTGAATCATCTTCCTTGTCCTCATTATGATCAACTGTAGATCGAGTATTCCCTCTGCCTGCACCTGCTCTTCTACTTCTTGAGCCTCTTGGACGACCGCGATTTCTCACTGAACCAGATTTGAAGCTTGATTGACCTTGCCTATAGTTAGGAATCTGTTGGTTTGCATCCGCTGCGTCTTCAATACCATCTACCATTCTCTTACTAATCCCAGAGAGATACCGACGTTTCGAGCTTGAGACTTCGCAGTCTCGTGTGGATAGCTTATTCTTATTATGTAGCTGTTCAAGGACTTTGCGTTTGCAGCCTTGATTCCCCGCCGGAATATCATTCATCCAAGACCGCATCCTATCACTCCAACTTAGCTCATCTTGAGTCCGCTTTATCATTGCAAAGTCCTGGCCCGGATATCGCCATCGCCGGCAAGGTTGAGGTGGCGGGACAAATGGATTCTCCATGGTAGAATTGCTGAGTGGGGTTCTCATTTATTTGGAGTGGTGAGGCCTCCCTCTGCTGTTTGACTGCAGCTGGAGAAGGCGACAGCAACGTGCTTCAATGAGAAGAGCATGAGAGATCATCGATGCATAACAGAAGGCTCGAGCAGGACGCCTGCAGCAGTTGATAGGTACCTTAAGGTTCTGGGAATGTAGCTCTAGGAAAGATCGATAGCCTAGTTTGCCATGTCCCGCAATCCTGTTGGCAGAGTAACGCAAGTCCCCCCGTAGTATACAAGTCGAACCTCAACAACAGGTTTGTAACCTTCTACTGCTGATATATGAAGTTTATACAGAAAACAGCTGTTCGAAACGAAGCAAAAATATTTCGATCTCTGTTGCAATACTTTTGTGAAACAACAGAATAGGCGATGAATTCTCACTGTTATTAGTAGAGAGCACACGTATGTAGGGATTGACTATCTTTTGGTACTAAAAAAATAAACACTCTATTCATTTTATTCCTTCTATAGTCACGTATAGAACGTCATTAAAACCCCTTCATCGATCACAATACTAGCAGAATAAACACTTCGCTGACCTACTACGCTTCCCTACTCCCTAGTCCCCTTCCACCCTATCTACTCACCTTCCTACTCAGCACCATCTGAAATTTTCAAGCAAGCAGCAAACCCGCTGTATACATAACATGAGCTTCGAGCACCACACATGGCTTCTTCCATGGCTTCCTATTAAAAACCCTAGAACAGCTGGTCGAGTTTCTTGAAAAAATCTTCCCCTCTCGCTTCAACTATAAAATAAGGAATCCTCTCTTTCTTCCTTCCTTTCTTTCTTTGCGGCCGCCCCACTCCCAACAAGCTTCAAATACTCAGCCTTCGGTCTTTTGCCGGAACGTTTCTAGGTTATTGATTTTGCTGTGGAGTTTCCTTACCTTGCGGGATTAAAGCGGGTTTGTTCCCTAGATGAGAGATGGAAGGGTTTTGTGGTGCGGGTTGAGTTCTCTCCAGCAATGTGCCGGGGGTTTTGGAAGGTTTAGGCCGGACGGTCGAGGTCGATTGTAAGAGTAGAGATGAAGGAATAGAATCAACCGCCCTCTTACCGTCAACCAGGTTCGCCTCAGTCAACCCTTAAGCAAGTATCTATATCTCTTTGCCGGCGTTGCGTGGGATTTTCCATCTAATAAAGAGGATTTCCCTTAAGCAGAGCGAAACCAGCCGGTTACTTGATTCATTTTCTTATTTAATTTTCTGGTTGATTAATTTTGTTTAAATATTCAACTATTTTTTAACATTTTTTTTTATTTCTGCAATCTTTGAGACGAGCTAGGTCCATTCGACAAAAGGTTTATCATGAAGCCTATTGCATTCAACTCGAAGATTCTAAGATACAGAAAAAGAAGAAAGGAAAGATGCTGCGGCAGGATTGCGGCTTTTGCATACGCGGGTGCTCAGCCCTATAGCGGTCATGTGACCGTGCATCAGGTGACAAGGCTTCTCTGACCCAGTCCATCGCTCTAGATTTGAACCAATGAACCGGTGGCACAGGTTCTGTTGTTGAGATAATTGGAACCACGTCTATCTTGACTGCTTTACCATCGGTCTCCGCTTCTTCGTGTTCGCTAATGTGGTATTTGTAGCCGTGCGTGCGCAAAAGATTGGAGAATTCACAGTTCTTGTACTGAATAACAGCCCGCAGTCGGCGTATTATCGAGGAAGATTCTACTGAGAATGCATGGTTGGCGCTATGAGCAAAGTATTCTCCTTCGTAGTGTCCATTAACAGCGGCTTTGCCAATTTCATAAAAGTCCAGACTGAGCTGCGTCAAAAAGGCTTTACACTCCTGCGGCGTAGCTCTTGAATTACCCATTGTTTCCAGTAGAAGTTGTGTGTCCGTGAAGGCTTTCTCAAGATCCTTCCGTAGTTTCGGGAGCTCCTGCTTTACGTGATCGAAGAGCAGCTGGCTAAGCCGATCCCGTAGAGACGTAATCCCAACACACTCTTTCGGCAGGGTGGAGAACTTCGATCTTCGG
>JAABUV010006117.1_pt1 | contig 13277 bp, 10 predicted proteins | sample 5559971 | NCBI WGS metagenome assembly JAABUV01 (sample SAMN10711881, study PRJNA513362) | rock metagenome | isolation source: Antarctica rocks | place: Antarctica: Victoria Land, Knobhead nord | collected 2015-12-19
CGGCGGAAACCAACCTCGGGTGAGCGAGAGGTTCAACAGCGACACGGTGCCATCTTTCCCTGCCTCCGCACACCAGGGTGGGCTGGGCAGCCTCTCCTGCCCAGCCCACCCCGATCCCGGAAGGGCTACTTGGCCGGCGCACCCGGTGCGTCGGGCACCTCGGGACCGGCGGTGTCCGGGCCGTTCTGGTCGCCCTGCTGGACGTTGTCGGTGTCCGCGGCACCCGGGGCGTCCGCGGTGTCCCCGGCCTCGGGGGTGTCCACCGCACCCGGTGCGTCGGGGGTGTCACCCGGGGTGGGGGCGTCCGCGGCCGGTGCGCTGGTCGCCGGTGGGGGCGCCGGAGTCGTCGTGGCCGCGTTGGCCACCCCGGCGCCGATACCGCCCATTGCCAGTACCCCGAACGCGGCGGCGGCGAGCTTCTTTTTGAGAGCCATGTGGTAATCCTTCCGTCTCAGACCAGCCCGGTTGGCTGCTCTGAACACCACCCTCGGCCCGGACACCTGTAGATCCGCTGAAGGAACCTGAGAGCCCACCCGCTGGCTGGTCTCTGGGGCTGGTCAGTGTCGGCGGAACATGCGCAGTCCCTGGCGTAGCGAAATCCGCGGCACGTAGGCGCGGCTGATGCCATTGGCGATCCGCGGGAGAACCGCGGTCTCCGGGTAGGCCATGTACAACGGCCGGTAGGTCGGGCCGAACTTGGCCTTGAACGCCAGCAACGAACGAAACCCGTACACCGGCTCGAGGGTGCGCCCCATGAAGTCGAGCAGGCTCTGCAGCCCGGTCGGGGCTACGGCGGGGTCGACTCGGGCCAGTGGTGCCCCGGAGAGGCTGACGAACTGCGCCCCCTCGGCCTGCAGGTCCAGCGCGGCGGAGCCGATGAGGAACTCCATCACCCCGGGGAAACCCTCGGGGCTGCGGCGCATGAAATCCAGGGTCCAGCCGATGATCGCGCCACCGTCGTGCACGGGCAGCCAGCTGGTGACCCCGTGTAGACGGCCTTCGGCGTCGACGGCCACCAGACAGCGCACCTGCGGGTCGTCGAGCTCGTCGAGCCCGCCCAGGGTAAAGCCCATCTCGGGCAGGCCTTTGCTGGCCACCCACTCCTCGGACAGCGCGCGAATCTGGGTGGTCATCGCCCGGGAGGCGGTGGGGTAGGTGATCCACTCCGCGGTGATGCCCGCGCGGGCTGCCCGGTTCACCGCGGTCCGCACGTCCTGGAACTTCTTGCCGGTGAACGCCAACGTGCCCAACACCAGCACGGTGTCCTCCGCGACCTGCACACTGGGCCAGCCCAGCCGAGTGGTCTCCTCGACGACCGCGGGGGTGACGCTGTAGAAGCACGGCGTCCAGCTGTGGGTCCGGCAGTGCGCCACGAAGCCCGCGATGGCCGTGGCGCGTTCGGTCGGTGGTCCGATGGGGTCGCCGGTGGTGATGGCCGCTCCCCCCATCACCCTGTAGGCCACGAACGACGAGCCGGTGTCGGTGAACCAGTAGCTGTTGCCGGCCCAGCTCGTCAGGTAGGACAGTGCGGTGCGCCCATGCTGGGTGAGGACCTGCCTGGCCCGCGCACTCTCGTCCTGCCCGCGGAGGGTCCTGCCCCCAAAGCTGTGCAGCACCACCGCAATGACCACCGCCCACAGCAGCACGCCGGTCCACTCGTAAAGCACCGTGCTCAGCGCGGTCTGCGGGAGGAACGTGGGTTCCACCACGCCGAGGTAGCCCGGGGGGATGAGGCGCTGGGGAAAATCCGCGGCCAGCTGCCCCAGCGTGGGCGGGGTGTCGAACTGACCGGCCACCAGCACGCCGACCAGCACGTAGCCGCCGAACAGGACCACCATCGTGGTGGCGAGCACCGCAGCGACGCGCACGTAGGTGCGTGCCGGCGCGCTGAGCGCGAACGACCGTCGGAACACCACCAGCACCACGAGCACCACCAGCGGTTGCACGAGCGGGAGCACCACCCCCACGACGCCGCGATTGCCGCCCACTACCAGCACCGCGGTGTCGCGTGCGGGTCCGCGGACTGCCGCCACCGCCAACAACAGCCCGAAGCCGCTGAGCAGGACGTGCAACCCCACCGCCGCCCACCACGCGAATCGGCGCCCCCGCCGCAACCCGTCGGCCAGCACCAGCACCAGCACGGCGGGCAGCACCGCCAGCAGCGAGGGTCCGAGGCCGTCGAAGCGCAGCTGGGTCCGCAGATCGGCACACATCTCGGCGCTGGTCGGGTCCGCGCACAGCTCCTGCAGCCGGGCGGGGTCCAGCGAGGGCGAGGCGAACAGGTAGCGAAGGACGGCGAAGGGGCCCACGGCGGTGGGCGACACGCTCGCCAACAACGCCCCACCGGCGGTGGCGGCCACCAGCAACGCGACCAGCACCCGGCTCTCCCGGCGGCTCGATCGCACCGCGAGCAGCGGATGGCTACGACGCAGCAGCAGGGCACCCACCGCCAGCCCGGCCAGAACGGTGCTGAGCCGGAGCACATCGGACAGCAAGCCACCGTAAAGCACCATGGTCAGCACGACGACGAGCAGACCCAGTCGGATCCGCCGGCGCCACAGCACCGTCGAGGATGCGCTGTAGGCCGCCCACGCACCGAGGATCAGCGGCGTCGCGCCCACCGTGGTGCCGACCGCCAACTCGTTGCTCCAGGTACCGCCCGCGCGGGCGAGCAGGGCGATGCCGCCGAGCCCGGCGGCCGTCCCGAGAGTTTGGGTGAGCACGGCGACGCCCAGTAATCGTGCGGGCCCGTGTCTGCGTTCGATGGCGCCGCCCACAGCCAAGGCCCCTGCGCTCATCAGCAGGTAGCCGATGAGCCCGTGTGCCCACAACGCGGTGGTCAGCAGGGTGTAGACCCGCCCCGACGCCAACGCGGGAACGCTCGCCCCGATGCTGCGGCGCAGCGGCGCGGAGGGACCGCGCAGCAGGCTGCCGGTGGCCGCGCCGAGCGCCCAGAGTGTCACGACGAAGCCGACCGTCACCGGGGCGCTACGGGCGAGGCCAAGGAGTCGTCGCGCTGAGCTGGGCATTCTCCCCGCGGGGCTGGTCATCGGCGAAGGCGGCGGCGGACGGGTCACGTTGGTCGTGCTCACGGCGCGGTGAGTCCCGTGCGGTGCGCCAGAAAAGGCAGCGAATCTTCCAGGCCGGTGGCCCACACCTGCCAGGTGTGCCCGCCGGGCAGCGCGAAGTACTGCACGCTGATCCCGGCCGCCGTTACGGCGGTGCGGACCCGCTGGGCGGCCGGGCCGTACTCGGCGTCGTCCCGGCCGACGACAATGGTTCCCGCCGTCTCGGGAAAGCGCCGGTGTTTTACAATGTCGAGCGGGTTGACCCGAGCGAACGCGGCGCGATCGCCGCCGAAGGCCGTGTTCAGGGTGCTGGCGCGATCACCCAGGGTCGGTTCGTCCTGGCCGGAGATGTCCAGAAACGTCGGGTAGACCTGCGGTGTGTTCAGTGCCAGCTGCAGTGAACACGTGCCGCCGAAAGACAAGCCCCCCACCGCCCAGTGCTGCGGGTTCGGGTCGACCTGCAGGTTGGCGCGAATCCACGCGGGGACGTCCACGCTGAGATAGGTCTGGGTGTTGCCGAGCGGGGAATCGACGCACAGCGGGTTCGCGAACTCACTGCCCAAGGGATCCGCTACTACCACCACCGGGGCGAGACCGCCGTGCGCCGCAGCGAAGGCGTCCATCGTGGCGGCCAGGTGACCACCGTGAAACCAGTCCTGCGGTGCACCCGGTTGGCCGGGAAGTAACACCAGAACGGGAAGTAGCGCACGCGGGGTGGCGAGGTAGGCCGGTGGCAGGTAGATCCACGCATCCCTTGCGGCGAAGTGCGAAACCGTGCCGGGAATCGCCGCGGTCGTCACGGTGCCGGCCCGCGGCATTCCCGTGGGCGGTGACCACTGTGCACTCAATGTTGCGCCTGCCGTGGCCTGGATTGGTCCGGGCTGGGCGGCGGGAATCTGCGCAAACTTTATCTGGTTGGGCAACGGCAGTCCCATCGCGGCGCGCACCGTGGGGTAGGCACTGAAGTGCGCATTGACCTCAGCCGCTCCGCTGCCGGCTACTCCGACGGCCACGAGTAAGGCCAGCGCCTTGCGGTGCGCCGGAAGCGGGCGGAGCAGGGCCAAAAGAATTCCCGCGGCGACGAGCCCAGCCCACACCACGACGACCGTGGGCAGCGAACCGGGGAAGGGATGCCAGGCAACGTCGACGACCAGCACCACCAGCACGGCAGCCGACACTCCACCCACCGCGGCGAGGGGCACCCTGCGCAACCACCAATTCCGGCCGCGGCCCCAGGCGAGCCAAAGCAGGACCGCAGGCCCCAGCACCATCAGTGCCCACCACAACGGCCCGCTGATCAGGGAGGCCTCGAGCATGCGGTGCACCCTGGGAGTGTGCCGGGAGTTTCCTGTGACTTTCCTGAACGCGTGACCGATTCACGCCAGGACATCTGGTGAGCCGATTCGTCGCGGGGTGAACAGGGTGAACGTCGGCTGCCGTGGGTCGGTGAGGGTCACCCGGGCGCCTTCGGATTCGGCGAGACTGCGGGCGAGGGCGAGTCCGATGCCGGTCCCGGTGGCGTCATCGGAGCGGCGGACGAAGAGCGCCTGTGCGTCGCGGGTGATGGGTGGGCCCTCGTTGGCGACGTCGATGGCAAGGACTTCTCCGGCGTCGCGGGCGGTGATCGTGACGGCACCGTGCCCGTGCCGACGTGCGTTGTCGATCAGCACGTCCACGGTGTGCAACGCAGTCGGCGCAGACAGTGGGCTGGGTGGTAGTGGTGGGTGCTGCACGATCCGCAAGGGGCGGCCCTCGGCGGCCAGGACACCGTTCCAACGCTCACGAATCTGCTGCAGGAGTGTGTCGAGATCGAGCGCGGTCGGGGCGCGGGGGATGTCCCTGGCCAGGGTGAGCAGGTCGGTGATGGTGGCCTGGAGGCGGTCGGCGGCGACGAGGGCGTCCCGCATCGCGGGGCCTGGATCGGCTGCCGGGTCGTCCAGTGCGGCTTCGAGTCCCAGACGTAGGCCGGTCAGTGGCGTGCGGAGCTGGTGGGAGACGTCCGCGGTAAAGGTGCGTTCGCGCTCGACAAGGGCGCCGAGCCGGTCGGCGGTGCGGTTCAGCGAGGCGTTCACGGAGTCGATCTCGGCGATACCCGCCGGGTGCGTGCGGACGCTGAAGTCGCCGGCCCCCAGACGTTCGGCCGCGAGGGTCAACGCGTCCAACGGACCTGTGAGGCGTCGTACCTGTCGGCGGGCGAGCAGCCAGGCGGCGGCCACTGCGGCAGCGGCCAGCGCGAACATCGCCAACCATGCCTCCCCGATCCGTCGGTACACCTGCGCGTGTCCGGCCGTGACGAGTACGGCCCCGACGACGGTGTCGCCGTCGGATACCGGTACCGCGACGGCGAAGCGCCCGTTGATCGTCCCGGAGGTGACGCTGCCCTGGGTGGCGCTGCCGAGCAGGGGTCCCGCCGTCGCAGGCCCCGTTCCAGTGAGGCGCAGACCGCTGCTGTCGTAGACGCTCACCTGGGTGTCAGCCTCCAGCGCGCTCGTAGCCGCACGGTCGCGCGAGCGCATGAGGTCGCCGGAGGCAGCCAGGGCCACGGTGTCGGCGATGTGCTCGAGCTCGTTGTGCTCGTCGGCGACGAAGTACCGCGCGGCGGCGACGGCCAGTGGAATGCCGAACAGCGCTGTGGTGAGCACGGCGGCGAGCACGGTCAACCCGACGATCCGTCGTCGCATCGCGTCCGCTCCCGTCCTCGCTGAACTTCTTGCCCTCCGTTAACCCTTACCGAACCCTCCGCTATCGCGGGCATACCTACGGTCGCAATCATGACGAAACTGCAGCGCACGGTCCGGATAAGCGCCGCTTGCCTGGCCGCGCTCGCCCTGCTCAGCGCGTGCAGCAGCGGCACATCTACATCATCAGCCCCTGCGCCAGGAGCAGGTGGCGCCCAGAACCCGAATGCCATCGAGACCAACCCCGCAGGCGACATCCCGGACACGCAAGCGTTTGTCGCCTACACCCCGCCGGACAGGACCTACACCGTGCAAGTCCCGTCGGGGTGGGCGCGCACCGGGTCAGGTCCAGCGGTCACCTTCACCGACAAGTACAACAGCATCCGCGTCGAGACGATGCCGCGCCCCAGCGCTCCGACCGTCAGCTCCGCGCAAACCAGCACAGTGCCGGCGATCCAGTCCAGCGCCCAGGGGTACAAGCCCGGCAAGGTGTCCACCGTCGCACGCACGGCAGGGCAGGCGGTCCTGATCACCTACGAAGCCCTCTCGGCGCCGAACCCGGTCACCGGAAAAGTCGCCGTCGAAGCGGTTGAGCGGTACGAGTTCTGGAAAAACGGCACCCTCGCAGTGCTGACGTTGTCTGCACCCGCCGGCTCAGACAACGTGGACCCGTGGCGCAAGGTCACAGACTCCTTCGGCTGGCAAGGATGAGCACCCCCGTCGACGCCCCCGACCGGGCACAGCCGGACGCAAACGACTCCGCTGCCGCGTTGGACGCGCATTCCTTGTATCGCTTCTTCCGCGCGGGCGACGAGGAAACCTTGGCGCTGCAGGGAGTCTCCTTGCAGATGACTGCCGGTGAGCTCATCGCGGTCGTCGGGCCCTCCGGCTCGGGAAAATCCACGCTGCTGGCGTGCTTGGCTGGGATCGACGAACCCGACGGCGGCACCGTCCGCGTCGCCGGAGCGCGGCTGAGCCACCAGCCCGAGGCTGTGCGCGCACGCTTGCGCGCACAGCACATCGGATTGCTGTTTCAAAGCGCCAACCTGCTGCAGCATCTGACCGTCACGCAGAACGTCCGGCTCGCGCAGAGCCTCACCGCACCGACGCAACGGCCCACGATCGACGCCTTGTTGGGCACCCTCGGCTTGCGTGCCCGCGCGGGCGCTTACCCCAGCCAGTTGTCCGGGGGCGAGCTGGCCCGTGCGGGACTGGCCGTCGCGCTGGCCAACGACCCGGCAGTGCTGCTGGCCGATGAGCCGACCGGTGAGCTGGACCTCGCCACCGAGGCCGACGTGCTCGAACTGCTGCGCGAACGGGCCGGCAGCGGAGTCGCGATCCTCGTCGCCAGCCACAGCCCAGCCGTGGCCGCGTCGGCCGATCGGGTCGTCACCATGTCCGACGGAAGGATCACCGGATGAGTACGGCTGCAGCACCGGAGGAAGCCCCGATGGTCGTGTGTCAGGAGGTGGCGTGCACCTTCGGTAGCGGAACAGCTGCCGTCGTCGCCGTGCATGGCGTCAGTGCGACCGTGGCGCCCGGCACTCGCGTCGCGCTCACCGGGCCGTCCGGGTCAGGCAAGTCGACGTTGCTGCACCTGATGGCCGGGCTGGAAATGCCCACCGCGGGCACCGTATCCTGGCCCGGGCTCGGTGGTCACCCGCTCGCCGTACCGGGTCGCATCGGGGTCGTGTTCCAGGGTCCGAGCCTGCTCCCCGCACTCGACGTCGTCGAGAACGTCGCGTTGCCGCTGCTGTTGGCCGACACCGCCGAGGACGAGGCCACAGCCCGGGCCGTGGCCGCCCTCGATCTGCTCGCGATCGGTGACCTTGCCCGCAAGCTGCCGGAGCAGCTGTCGGGGGGACAGGCACAACGCGTCGCGGCCGCCCGCGCGCTGGCTGCCCACCCCGCGCTGATTCTCGCGGACGAACCGACCGGACAGCTCGACCACGAGGCGGCCGCACTCGTCATCGACGTGTTGCTGCACGCCACCACCGAACTCGGCGCGGCGCTGGTCGTGTCCACCCACGACCCGCTGATCGCTCGACGCCTCCCCACCCAGTGGGCCATGCGGGACGGCGCGCTCAGCACCGCCACCATGACGGGCGCGCGAGCGTGATCGGAACCTGGCTCGGCGGCCTCCTGCGGCGACGCCCGGCCCGTCTGGGCGCCGCCGCCGTCGGCGTGGCGGTGGCCGTGGCGCTGCTCGCCTCGCTCGGATCCTTCCTCGCCCACTCCAAGGCCACCATGACCGATCGGGCCGTGCGCGGCGTCGCCGTCGACTGGCAGGTCCAGGTCACACCGGGCACCGATCCGGCCACGATCAGCCAGATCGCGAACGCCGGCCCAGGGGTGCGATCGACCGCCACCGTCAACTTCGCCCAGACCACCGGGCTGACCGCTCAGACCGGCGGCAGCACCCAGTCCACCGGGCCCGGTGTGGTCCTCGGAATTCCCGCCGACTACCAAGCCCTGTTCCCCACCGAGATCCGTCCCCTCGCCGGCGCCGCCGGTGGCGTGTTGCTGGCCCAGCAGACCGCCGCGAACCTGCACGCCGCACCCGGTGATGTCATCAACATCGGTCGCGCTGGAGCGCCCCCCGCGCAGGTCACCGTCGCCGGCGTCGTCGACCTTCCCCAGGCCGACTCGCTCTTCCAGAAGGTCGGCGCCCCTGTTGGCGCCCAGCGCACCGCGCCACCGGACAATGTGGTTCTGCTCCCACAGCCGCAGTGGCACAGCGCTTTTGACTCCCTTGCGGCGGCTCGACCCGACCAGGTGAGCACGCAGATTCAGGTGCTCCGCGACCACAGGCTGCCGCAAGACCCCGCCGCGGCCTACACCGTCGTCACCGCCGCCGCGCACAACCTCGAAGCCCGCAGTGCCGGCGGCGCGGTGGTGGGCGACAACCTCGGTGCCGCCCTCGGGGCGGCCCGCCAGGACGCGGCGTACGCCCAGGTCCTGTTCCTGTTCCTGGGGCTGCCCGGAGCGATCCTGGCTGCGCTGCTCACCGCAACCATCGCCGCCGCTGGCGCGACCCGTCGCCGCGGAGAGCAGTCACTGCTGCGCGCCCGCGGCGCCTCGACACGTCAGCTGATCCGCCTGGCCGCGGTGGAAGCTGCGCTCATCGGCGTCGGCGGAGCGGTCCTCGGCCTTGGCGCCGCCGCCCTGGTGGGCCAGCTGGCCTTCGGGACGCCCCGATTCGGTACCACCACGGCCACCGCGATCGGCTGGGCCGCCGTAGCCGCCGCCATCGGGCTGGCCATCGCCGCCGCCGCCGTGCTCGTCCCCGCACGGCGTGACCTTCGCGAGTCCACTGTGGCCGCCGGACGGGCCACGGTCACCGCACTGCACTACCCGCGGTGGGCCAGGTACGGACTCGACGCGGTCCTGCTGATCATCGCGGGCCTGGTGTTCTCCGCCACCAGCCGCAACGGCTACCAGCTCGTCTTCGCCCCCGAGGGGGTTCCGACGATCTCGGTGTCCTACTGGGCGTTCGCCGGTCCGGCGCTGGTGTGGCTCGGAGCAGGCCTGTTGGTCTGGCGTCTCGCCGACCTGCTCCTCGGGAGGGGACGCCACCTCATCGCCCGCACGTTGCGCCCGGTGAATGGGGCGCTGTCGGGCAGCATCGCCTCGAGCATGGCCCGGCAACGCCGCCCGCTCGTCCGGGCCATCGTGCTGCTTGCCCTAGCACTGGCCTTCGCCGCCTCGACCGCGACGTTCAACGCCACCTACCGCCAGCAGGCTGAAGCTGACGCTCAGCTCACCAACGGTGCGGACGTCACCGTCACCCCGGCGCCGGGCGCTGATGTTCCCCCCTCGACTGCGCAGAGGCTGGCGGCCGTCCCCGGGGTGCAAGCGGTGGAACCGATCCAGCATCGCTTCGCCTACATCGGCACCGACCTGCAAGACCTCTACGGCGTGCGCCCGAGCACGATTACCACCGCGACCGCCCTGCAGGACACCTACTTCCAGGGGGGCACCGCGGCTGGGCTGATGCACACCCTGGCCGCCCAACCCGACTCCATCCTGGTCTCCGCGGAGACGGTGAAGGACTATCAGCTGCAGGTGGGTGATCCGGTGACCCTGCGGTTGCTCGACGCCCACACCCACCAGCCGCGGGCAGTGACCTTCCGCTACGTCGGGGTGGTGAGCGAGTTTCCCACCGCACCGAAGGACAGCTTCTTCGTCGCGAACTCCTCCTACGTCGCGCAGCAGACCGGCAGCAACACCATCGGCGCGTTCCTGGTCAACACCGGTGGTCAGCACAGCGCGGCCGTGGCGCAGCAGATCCAGACCCTGCTCGGTACCTCGGCGACCGTCACCGACATCAGCAGCGTCCGCAAGAGCGTGGGTTCCAGCCTGACCGCCGTGGATCTGGCCGGACTCACCCGTGTCGAGCTGTCCTTTGCCCTGGTGCTCGCGGCGGCGGCCGGTGGGCTGGTGTTCGCACTCGGGTTGTCCGAGCGTCGGCGCACCTTCGCGATCGTGAGTGCCCTCGGCGCCAAGCCTCGACACCTACGTCGGATGATCTTCAGCGAAGCCGCGGTGCTCACAGTCCTCGGGGTGAGCGCTGGCGCGTTGCTCGGCTGGATCCTCGCGGAAATGCTCGTCAAGGTGCTCACCGGTGTGTTCGACCCGCCCCCCTCGGCGATCGCCATCCCCTGGCTCTACCTCAGTGCCGTCGGCGTCATCACCATCGGTGCGGTGGCCGCGGTGAGCGCGGCGGCAACCCGCATCGCCCGGCGGCCGGCCATCAGTGTGCTGCGCGAGCTGTGACCCCCTCTCACAGCTCGCGCAGCGCTGCAGGTCAGCCGCGTTCGAGGCGGTAGCCCCAGCCGCGCAGCGTGACGATCTCCGGAGCCCGGCCACCGCATTCCCGCGCGGCCGCAGCCAGCTTGCGACGGAGCGCAGAAACATGCACATCGAGGGTCTTGGTCGATCCGAACCAGTTCTCGTCCCACACGTCGGCCATCAACGCTTCCCGGCTGATCGCCGTCCCCGGCTCGGCGGCCAGCCGGGCGATGAGGTGGAACTCCTTGGCGCGCAACACCAGTGCGGTACCGTCCAGGCAGGCGCGCCGGGCCGCCATGTCCACCTCCAGGCCCCCGACCCGGAGCACCGTGCTTGCACCGGTCGCGGCCGCGCCGCGTCGCAGGTGCGCACGGATCCGGGCGAGTAGCTCGGCAAGGCGAAACGGCTTCGTGAGGTAATCGTCGGCACCGGCCTCCAGCCCCACGACGACCTCGATCTCCTCGTCGCGCGCGGTGAGGATGACCAGGACACAGTCCGGCTGGGCCGACCGCACCCGCCGACACACCTCGATGCCGTCGATGTCGGGCAGGCCGAGGTCGATCAGGGCGAGATCGAACATCTCCTCGGATGCGGTCTGTACCGCTTCGGCGCCGGTCCGAGCCCAGTGCACGGTGTAGCTGTGGGCCGCCAGAGCGGCGTGCAGGGCGCGGCCGATCGTGACGTCGTCTTCGATGACGAGCAGCCGGGCCATCAGGTGACCCTAGGTCCTCGGCTGCGCAGCGCCGCGGGCGTGCAGGGTGACGAAGTCGCGGGCCGAGGCGGTGTTGTACCGCTTGGGTGAGCGCTTCATCGTGGGCAGCAGATTCACCGCTTGGGGCTGGGCCGGGTCAGCGGTGGCGTGGTAGTTGATGAACGAGGTCCAGTCCGGGTTGATGTCCAGCTGCAGGGCCCGCACACTCCCGGCGCGCTGCAACAGGCTCGCCAGGGTGTGCGCGGACAACCGGGGCCCGATGACCGAGACGAGGGCACCGGATGCGGTCACCCCGATCCCGGAGCGCCACACGTACTTCTTGGAGCCGATCGTCGAACCCCACGTCTGCTGCGTGTCGGCATTGATGCCGGGAACCACCTGAGCGTGATCCACCAGCAACGTCAAGTTCTGCCGGACCGCCGCCACCTTCGGGCTCATCGTGACACCGCGGCCCCACTGCCCGACGGTCATGGTGCCGTCGGTGTAGAACACCATCGACGCGGCACCAGCCACCAACGGTTTCGCGTAACGCCTACCCTCGTAAAACCCGCCGCGCGCATCGGCCAGCTTGAATCCCGAGTTGAATGCCGCGAGCAGCCCGGCCCGATCGCTCGGCGGGATGAACGAGGGCACCTTCCACCCGGTGCCCCCGGGCTGCGACGCCCCGGGATGCAGCTGCGCGCGCACCAGGTGCGGATCGAACCAGGTCGCGGACGCGGTGTAGGAGGTATGGGTGGCATCAGGACGCAAAAACGTCTGGGCCATTGCGGGGGAACCGTGCACGGTGGCGGTCACCTTCCACTGCCCTTCCCCTGGCAACGAAGGTTGGGCGGGGGTGTTGATCGCGGCGGGCAGCGTAGGACCGGCGGTCAGCGTGGGGCCCGCGGGCGGCGCCGGCGGCGGGCCCAGCTGGCGCAGCGGCGAATTCGCCGCCGGAGCGCCCCCCACCGTCGGGGGCTGATACGTCAGCTGCTCAGCCCAGGTGACCAACGGGCTCATCCCGTTGTTCCGTGCCCACTCGGCGACCCGCGCGGTGGTGCTCTGCGTACCGGGCGCGGTCAACGCCGAGGCCACCGAGGTGCCGACCGTCCCGAGGAACACCAATTCCACCACCACCAACACCAACCACACCCGGCCCAACAGCCGACGCCGCCGACCCGAACCCGGCCGAGGCGGCGCCCCACTCGGCGACGGTGCGCTGGCCGCCGCCGGATCTCTCCGATGTTGACCCTCCGTCACGGTCGTCATGCGACATCACCTCCTGACGACCCGTAGTGCCGGACGCGGACGGGAACTCGACTCATCACCACACATTCACTGTGCGGGCCGGACGCTGAAAACTTGCTGAAGACAACCAGGAAGGCGGTGAGCAGCCCGTGCATTTACTCAGGTGCGCAGTGGACAGTCAGGCCGCGATCAGCGGCGCCACAACGTCCGTCATCTGCTGTGCCAGGTATTGCTCCCCGTCAGCATTGGGATGCTCGCCGTCGGGCGCGACAAAGCGACTGGCATCGCCCTGAAACCACCCCAGCGTGAGTGGGTCGACAAACCGCCCACCAACGTGCACGGCGGCGGACGCGAGCGCATCGCGGACACCGGTGAGCTGCTCGCCCGGGTCGGCCGGCACCGACGGCGGACCCACCACGATCAGCGTGGCACGCGGTGCGAGGGCCGTGACCCGTTGCAAAGTCTGTGATATCGCCGGGGCAACGCCGGGTTGGCCGACGTCATTGTCGGAACCGAAGAGGAGGACGATCTGCGAGCGGGCGGAGACAACGCGGTTGACGAGGTCGAGGAAGACGTGGCCGTTGTCGCCCGAGGCGGCGTACCCGGCGCCGTTCTCCGAGGCATTGGTGATCTGCACGTCCAGACCGCGGGTGGCAAAGAGCGCTTGCGCCTCGCGGGTCCACGGGTTTCCCGGGGTGTCGATACCGGTGCTCAGCGAGTCACCGATGACGACCAGACGCGTCGACTCACCCTCCACCGGCGAGCGCGCGCCGCCCGCGCTGCTGACAGCAGCACCGACCA
>JAABUV010006119.1_pt1 | contig 13274 bp, 16 predicted proteins | sample 5559971 | NCBI WGS metagenome assembly JAABUV01 (sample SAMN10711881, study PRJNA513362) | rock metagenome | isolation source: Antarctica rocks | place: Antarctica: Victoria Land, Knobhead nord | collected 2015-12-19
GGCCAGCACCGCCTGCGGTGCCCTAGACCTGCCGCGGCCACCCTACACCCTACGCCCGTTCGCGCCTGGCAGACCCAGGTGACCTCCAGGCGCTGCAGGCGGCCGACCGCGGCCAGCACCGCCTGGGGTGCCCTAGGCCTGCCGCGGCTACCCTACACATATCGCCCGCGCGCGCCTGGCAGACCCAGGTGACCTCCAGGCGCTGCAGGCGGCCGACCGCGGCCGGCACCGCCAGCGCCACGTCGAAGCCCTTGAGCGGCAGCGCCGGGTTGCCCACCAGCAGCACCGAGCGCAGCGGCCCGCCCGGCAGCGCCGGCGCGCCCGCCTCGCCGGCGGGCCGCGCCTGCAGCCGCTGCGCACGCCTGTCAGGCAGGGTCGCTGGAGCGCGTGCGGCAGTGCAGCTGCTGGAAAGGAAGCCCGTGTTTGTTTGACAACTTCCTGCTGTCGACTAGAAGGTCGGCTGAGGCCAGCCTGCACGGCAAATCAGACCTCTTTGCAAGCCGCTCGAACGCACACAAGAGGGCGCAGCTCTGCCAGAGCCATAGAGCTAGCACGGCAGCCAACAGATGCTGAATGTGACAAAGCGGCCTGAGGTACAGGTGTGGACATGCACGAGCTTGAGGAGCACGGGGCCCCGCGATAGCCACGGCGAACGCAACAGAGCACACACCCGGCGCTGGGGCATCCTGGATAGCAGGGGCAGGCGACGGGGCGCCACCGGCGCGAGCGCGGGGTCCGGCTCGACGACCGCGTCGGGCGGCCGCGCTGAGCGCGGCCCGGGCGCAAAGCGCGCGCCGTCCACGCCGTTGGGCAGCAGCACGGGCGCGCGGCCGAACTGCGAGCCCAGCACGTCGGCCGCCGCGTCCGACACGGCCGCCAGCGCGACGGGCAGGTGCATGGTGCGGTGGAACAGCTGGTCCTGCTGCAGGTAGTTGTGCGCCAGCTGCGCGCCAGCCGGGGAGTAGGGTCAGGCTTAGGGCATTCCATGAGGGCCGCCGTCGCGCCGCTTGTTGCTCCGGACGCCCTTCGCCACACGAGCAGCTGCTGTGGTGGACGCAGCCCGGTCGTGCTGCGGGCGCCGCAGCATGCTGGTCCACTAACAAGCGCCCTGTGGTGCTCCTGCATGCCCTACCAGCGGTGCGCATGCGCCCAGGGACACAGGCCGCATGTGTCCACCCTCACATCCGCACATGGCATTTTCCCTGGCTCATGCGGCTGGGCGCGCGCCGGGCGCACGCCTGGAAGCGCACGGGGTCGCCAAACAGCCACTCGTGCCCCTGCTCCCAGTACAGCACGGGCGCTGGCACGCCCACCAGCAGCTCCGGAACCTGCCGCGCGCCGGCGCGCGTGGTCAGGCGGTGGCGTGGGCCGCCGCGCGCGTGGCGGCGGCCGGCCACGGGCCCTGCAGGACGCGCGCACGCGCTTTGCAGGTGCGGCACTCTGTCAGTGCATGGCCTGAGAAGCGCGGGACTCGCGCGCAGGAGTATGCGGGAGCGTGAAATGTCCTGTCCAGCTCCTGCATGTGGGGCGCGCGCTGTGGCGAGGACGACAGTTCCGAGTCATGGCAGTGCGTGCAGCCTGCGCGTGCCAGCACGCAGCAGCCCAGGGGCCCGAGGCGCAGCAGCGCCGCGCAGCTCTCTGCTGTGGACGCCCCCACTTCTGCAGCAGACAGCATCCCTACCCTATCATATGTTGAGAAAGGCAACCTACACGCAACACGCGCCTGGTGAAAGCTCCCGAGTACAGCCTACCCTACCCTACCCTATAAGGAGCAGGGCAGGCTGCATGCGGCGCGTGCCTGGTGGAAGATGTCGGCGCCATCCTACCCTACCCTACCCTACCCTTTGAGACGCAGGGCAGGCTGCCGCGCGCGGCGCGCGCCTGGTGGAAGATGCCGACGACCACCACGTCGAGCTCGCCGACGGGGAACACGTCGTTCAGGCGCTCGCCCAGGCCGCACACGACGTCGATGCACGCGTCGGCGTCCGCCCACGGCGGCATCGCGCGCCGCGCCGTGTCGGAGCGGTGCACGGCGACCGTCGTGTGCCCTGCGGCGCGCTGGACGCGCGCTGTCTGTGCGCACACGCGGTGGGCGCCGCCGCAGCGCCGACACCCGACTGGCGCCTCGGCCGCGCTCCTGATGCACTCGTGATATCGGCAGTGTTCATCCTCAGGTGCACAAGAGGGGCGGGCGCGGGAGCGCGCTCACCCCGCAGCTTGAGCAGGCGGAGGTGCTCGACCAGCATCTTCATCCCCCCTGCGCCGCCACAGCACGTGCCCGTGAGCATTGCAGGTTTTACGGCGCTGGTATGAACTGCGTGCTGGCAGCGAGACACGGCCGGGGCAAAACTTGCACCCGCGTGCCCGTCCGACACGGTCACCTGTGATTTTATGGTGCGGCAGCACGTACGCCACGCGCAGCGGCCGCGTCGGCTCCAGCTGGCTCGTGAGCAGCGCGTCCACGCCGCTGAGCACCGCCTGGTCGACGGCGTCCGCGGCGCGCGAGTGCGGCTCCCAGGCCGGCGGGCACCCGCAGCCCGCGTAGTGCAGCGTGTCGCCGAACGGCAGGGGCCTGCCTCCGCCGCGCGCGAGCCCCATGCCTGCCGCCGCCGTACGCGCCTGACCGGTCGTCTGGATTCTGCGCAATGACATTATGTAAGCAATCAAGGATATGCAGACGGGTGGTATATCAGGCGTCGCAGAGCGAGGGCGCGCCTTGTCTGGGCCGAGGCAGAGAGCTGTTGCAAGTTTCCTTTGCGTCGGCGCCCGATACCCGCTGTTGTGCTTTTATGTCGCAGTCGTAGCGACCCCCCTTCCCCGGCCGCACCTCGCCCAAGCTGGCAGAGCTGCTGTACAGCGTCTACTCATGCTTCGGCGGCCGGGCGCTGTGCTCGTGCTCATGTAAACAGCCGCGCTTCATCCTTGGAGGAGTGCAAATGCTCTGACACGAGCGTAGCAAAGCTTAGCACCAGCCCATTGGGTCCCTGGTGTGAGGGGCCGCAGCTCTTCGACCAGATGCTACCGATCAACAGCTGCGCATGCGTCAGTGTACGATTTTGGAGGAGATGCAGAGCTGATCAGGCTCTAAGCTCAAGTAGTGTTGACACTCTTGACATCAGTGCGCAGCGAAAACCACCTGTATACATATCAGGTGGGGCGGGGATACCTTGCGCCTCGTGTCACTGTCAAGACTGCAGCTGCGTGGGTGTCTGTGCCACTGCACCATCAGACTTACCAGTGAGACTTGAGCATGGCGACCCGTGCTCGCTGCAGCCTGGGCTGCAGGTGAGGTGCCGTCCGTGATGCCAGCAATCTATGCGCTGTACGTTATCAACAAGTCTGGGGGCCTCATCTACAATAAGGTGCGCCTGCTCAGCACGCGGCGCCGCAGTCCACCATATGTGCGCCTGCTGAGCACACCCGCCTCTTCTGCGGCAGGAGTTTGTGACAATCTCCAGCAACAGCCTGAACGACACACTGCGCCTGGCCAGCATCTGGTGCGCCTCGTTGTGGCGGCAAAGCTTCTCGCTGCCATTCTGTCCTCCAGTGCTCGGGCACCTGGTTTGTTACTTTGGCACCTGCAGGCACTCGCTCCACGCTATAGCAGTGCAGCTCGCGCCCGCGCCCGGCTGCACGGGCATCGAGCTGCTGCGCGCGGACACGTTCGACCTGCACTGCTTCCAGACGCTGACCGGTACCAAGTTCCTGGTCGTCGTCGAGCCGGACACGCCTGATGTTGAAGCGCTGTTGCGCGAGACGTGCGCCCCCCTGGTTCTGTCAAGGCCCGCCTGCTCCTGCAGTGGCGGGCACCTCCTGGTTGGCCTTGGAGGGAAGCTCTTGGTGGTGAGCGCGGAGCGCAACATGTGTCTTCATTGTCTGCTTGCGCACTGTTGCACTTAACTGCTTCCATGCTGACCGGCGTGAACTCCCTGGGTGTAGCCCTGACACAGCCCTGCCGTGCAAGCTCGTGCACTCCCGGACTGCGCGTCCTCATAAGACACCCGCGCCTGCTGCATGCCCACATGCATCGGCCCCCGCGTGCTTGCGCTCTGGGGACCCCTGCCCTGGGTGTCGACAACCTGTACACGCAGGGCCTTTGCAGCGGTGCAACTCGGACAGCGGGTAATTACAGTTGCGTGAATGGACAGCAGGTCGTAACTGTTGCATGCACGGCGCGCAAGCGTCTCACTCAGGGGTGCTGACGGGGCAGGGCGGCTCCCTGCAGGGTGTACGACCTGTACGCAGACTTTGTGCTCAAAAACCCGTTCTACGAGGTGGAGATGCCCATCCGCTGCGAGCTGTTCGACCAGCACCTCTTCACCACCATCACCGCCGTGCACCGCCGCTGGGGCCTGGTGCACTAGGCCGCGCCGCGGCGCACGGTCCGCGCGGCGGCCCGCGCCCGGGCCGGCCGTCAGGGGTTCCGGGCGCGGCCCGCGTGCGTGAACTCAAGGCCGCGATGCAGCCGCTTGGCGGTTGCCGCGGCGATGAGCGGGTTGGGCTGCGCCAGCAGCCGCGGCGGCCGCTGGTAAAACAGGCGGGCGGTCGTGCAGAAGCGGGACGGGTCCGTGCGCGCCGGGTCACCGATCCTGCGCAGGCGGCAGGCTGTCCCATGTGCGCGTCCTCTGAGCCTGGCAAGTCTGTACTTGTGCTTGGCGTGGGAGCGGCACGCCGTGTCTGCCCTGGCCAGGCCTAGGATGGCTATGAGGTGCTTGTCAGCGCAGGGTGCGCGTTCGCTGTGTATTCAACGGCACAGCCTGCGGGCCGGCCCCGCTCCCACGTGTGCAGGTAATGGCATGCACACCATCATTTGGCGTACAAACCAACTACTGCTGTGCATTTCCAGGGCTGCATAGTATCTTCTGCAGAGCGGTGTGCATGCAGCGCTACACAGTGAACAATAGCGTCGCACGTGTGCTATTTCCAGATACCTTAGGGGGGAACACAAATGCCAAGGTAAATGAAGTTGCGTGACGCTAACGGAGGATGGTGTACACCTTGTAGCATGCAAAAAGGGCATGGCGGCGCACTGGATGCGCGAGCTGCGCTGATGCGCCGCAGTGCAGCGGCTGGCCGCTGCCAGGCTCTCCATGTCTGGACGCTTTGGCACCTGCAGACAGTTGCAGCCAGTAGCCATGACGGTCTGCATTGCATGGGCGCCACCCTGGGTGCTTCTGTGCATGAGACTTGGCACACACTTGACAGCATCAGACACCCTGGACACCGCAACTTCCATGCCAGCAGAGCGCAGAGGCAGGCACTGGCAGCAGGTGCAGCGCCCGACCATGAGAGGCCGGCCGGGCAGGCGGCAGGCGCTGATGGGCTGGCCGTCCTCACGGAACTTAAGCGGTGTCGCCTCGATTGGCGTGAACGCGCCCCTGCTCTCGCTGTCGCAGCAGGAGCACAGTCGAGGCTCAGGCTGGTGACTGGTGTGCGGCTTGCGCTGTGGCTCAGCATGCCACTTGAGACAAAGCTGCCGGCGGCCTAGAAATTCACAGCGCATGCGCCTGTGCTTGCGAGGGGGCCAGCTCACGCAGCTGGGCGCAGGCACAGGCAGGAGCCCAATGGCGTGGTGGCGCGCCTCAGGTACGCCTTGCTGGCCTTTCTGTGACAGGGGTCTTTGCGGTCCTTGTAGCCGGTTGCGGTGTGCGGGTGCGGCACAGCGCACAGCACGTTCTGGTGCACGGCTGCCTGGTACATGGTCTGTGTGCGGCCTGCCTGCCAGATAGCACTTGGTAGTGAAGCGCTGGTGTGCCTGAGCTTCAAGTGTCACAATAGATGGGGCTCGCCTGTCATCTTGTTATATATGAGAGCCTCCACGCCGGTAGCAGTGAGCGCTGGAGCGCTGTTTGTGGACAGGTAGGAGTATAGAGTCAGCCGTTGTGCAACGTGTCTTGCCAGCAGCTACGCCAGGGGAACAGAGGTCGGGCTCTGCGCCCAGGTCAAGGAGGTGCGACCTACGCTATATGCCAATACACGGGAAGGCGATAGCTCTGTGCAAACGGGCTGCAACTGACGGCTAAGCTCCTGCTATTTGCGGCGCGTTGCGAGGCAGCAACGGGAATAAGTTCGGGTTTCAAATCCGCCGGCCACAGTGAGGCATAAATAAGTAATCTCACTAACAGACAAGTGTACGGCGTACACTGTACGCTCGTCTCCACACACATCGCCGCTGCCCCATGGCGCCCGTCAGGAAACCGGAGGCAGTGGTAGCGCTGGGCGACGCCGTGATGGACTGCGTCGCGCACGTGGATGACGCGCATGGGCTGCGCGGCGGCCTGGGCGGCTGCCTGCTCGTGTCCGAAGCAGAGATGGCCGCGCTGCAGGGCTCTCTGGGGGGCAGCTCCTGCGCCAGGCAGAGGTGGCGCCTGCTCTATCATGTCCGCAGCCAGCCGCCACATGCGCCACATGCCCCGGTTGACCCCTTGCGCTCTCGGCAGGAGGCCCGGCGGCAGCGCCGCGAACGTCGCGCGCGGCCTGGCCAGCCTCGCCGACGAGGGCGCCCGCGAAGTGGCGTTCGTCGGGCGGGTGGGCGACGACGACGCCGGCAGGTCCGCGCCGAGCTTGCTGCCTCGCCCTCCTGCTCTCGCCACCCTACTCGCCCTTCTGCTCGTAGTAGGAGCACCATACCGTTGCCAGCATCAAACCGTTGCAAACAGGACGATGTTGCCAGGGAGTACGCTGAGACGCTGCGGGCGCCCAACCTGCGCGCGCGCTTCAGCGTGTCGGGCAGCGGCGCCGCGACTGCGGCCTGCCTGTGCCTGGTGCGCCACCCCGCGCCGCCCGGTGTGAGCCGCTGCCGAAGTGCAGCCTGCGCGGTGCGCACCGAGCGCAGAAGCGCGCAGCCTGTGGCCAGCGTGGTCCCCCAAATCTATGCTTGCCACAGCGGCAGCTGTCGGCGCGCCGCGACCCAAGCTTGGCACCACTGCGAATTCTGCTATTCCACCCGCATACCATACGCCTGCAACTGTGCTCGTCCCATAGCAGCTTTGCGCGCGCGCACCCCGACCTGCACCACGGACTGTCCAGATTACGCCCGGCGGCGAGCGCACGATGCGCACGTGCCTGGGGGCGGCCGCGGAGCTGCGCTGCGTGGAGCAGCTGCCGGCTGGGTGGGCCGACGGCGCCGCGCTGGTGCACGTCGAGGGCTACATCCTGTACAAGCCGGCGCTTGCGCGGGATGCGCTGCGCGCCGCGCGGCAAGCGGGGGCCCTGGTAAGCCCTGTGGCGCCCTGCTCGGCGGAGTGCTCTACGTCCTCCCTTGACAACTTGTTCAGTGTTGCATTTTGCACTCGCAGTCTGCCAGTCTGCCAGGAAGCAGTGTCTGCAAGAGCTTTCCGGTGCGTTCTTTTTTAAAGCCACAGAAGTAGTGGGCGATGTGGAGGCGCGTTGCAGCGCAGAGCCTGGGGTGTTTGGCCAAGAAACGTCGTTGGGGACTACAGTGTGGCAGCGCGCCTTTGCACAGAGGCGCTCATTGCTTCTGGACTTGTGGGTGTTGCTGGACCAGGTATCGTCTGGGCTCAACAGGTGTTGATGGATCAGGTGTCAGCAGGCGCCGCGCGGCCTGGTGCGCTGCGGGCTCCGCGGGCGCGCGCGACTGTGTTCGCTCCTGGCGCCGCAGGTGTCGCTGGACCTGGCCAGCTTTGAGGTGGTGCGCGCGTGCGCGGCCCCGCTGCTGGCCCTGCTGACCGAGCGGCTGCTGGACCTGGTCTTCTGCAACGAGCAGGAGGCGGCGGCGCTGGCAGAGGCGCGCGCTCCAGGGGCTCACGCTATAGGGTATTGATAACCCTAAACATAACACAACATCACACTGGGCCTGTCCGCCTGCCCGCTCACGGTCCCCCAAGAGGCAGCATGATGCTGCCCCGGTGGCAGGAAGCCTTAGCCTCCAGGGCTGCAGGCCCGCCGCGGCTCTTAAGATCCCGCACTTCGCGGCGCTCGCCGCAGTGGTGCGAGTTTGAGTCATGGCCGCGGCAGAGCAACTGCGGCGGCGCCCGGCGTGCTGCCGGGCGCCGCCGCCTCCCGGCCGGTACCGCGGCGCAGCGCCCGGTGCTGCGCCGCCTCAATGCCGGGAGGACACGCGTCCCGTATCCTGCCACCATTGCACAGGGCAAGCCAGCGGGTGTGTCTGGTTGATGCGGTGCGTCAGGTGACGGCCTACACGCTGCCGGCCGTGCTGCCGCAGCTGGCGTGCTTCTTCCATTGGGGCGCCTCTGTCTCCGGTGGAAGCTGACCCGCTGCGGGCTGGTCCGGGCGTGCTGCGGTGTGGGCGCCCTGCGCTCTGGCACATCGAGGTTCGTGAGTGGTATGTCTGGTACCGGAGCGGCCGCCTCGTCGCCATGCCGCGCCTGTCGCTGAGCGTAGGCGCTGGTGGGCGCGCGGCAGGTTGCGGGCGTGGCGGCCCCGGGCTCCGAGGGCGCCGCGGAGGCCGCGCTGGCGTTCCTGGTGCAGCACTGCCAGGTGCGCGCGGGCTTGCGGGCGCTCGGCGACACGTCGATGCATGCGCAGGATTTGAAAGTTGTAACAGGTTGTATGTCGTCTTGGCCTGCCTGATCTTGTTCGTATGTGGAGGAGAGGGGGTTACAATGGAGGTAGATGCATGCCCTACTTAGGTCGCCTGCACTCTGCGCCGGACGAGGACTCGAAAGAGGAGCCGGGCACCGCGCGCGCGTCGGGGCCGCAGGTTGCAGCGGTCAGCCGCGGCGCGTCTGGCAGCGTGGCGCGGTCGGCGCGCGGCGAGGCGGGCGCGGCGGCGGCGGCGCGCGTGCGCGTGGCGGACACCGTCGGCGCGGGTGACGCGCACACCGCCGGCTTCCTGCACGGCTACCTCAGCGGCGCCTCGCTGGACGTGCGCCCCAGGACAGGGTAGTTTAGGGTTAGGGTTAGGTTCAGGAAAAAACCGATGCTTCCACTGCTGGACACTCTATGTGGCGGTGTCTGCCCTGGCCCCTGCTGCTGCTGCGGCTGTGCGTGGACTGCGTCTGGCTCAATCTGGGCACCTGCCGGGCGCAGGCATGCGCGGCGGGCGGCTGCGCGGCCGGCGCGGCCGCCGTGCAGGCGACGGGCGCGGGGCTGAGCGCGGCGGCCTGGGCGGCCCTGAGGCAGCAGGTGGCCGGCATCGTGGCGAGCGACCGCGCGTGGTGCCGCCCGGCCGAGTGCAGCGGCGAGGCGGCTGCGAGCACGAGCTGGAGCAGGCGCCTGCTGGCGTGGGGCTTGCGGAAACACGACCGCGGGGCGCGGCATCTTGTCAGCACTATGCTGGGCGTGCAGCGCTGAGCTCCTTGGCTATCAGTGGGCGGGCGCATCCTGGCGGGCGTGCTGGAGCGCGCTGCATTGGGCTCAGCCGCGGTGTGGCGGGCTGGATCGCCCTGCAATGGGCTCAGCCCTCAGTGGCGGTATGGTTGTATGTGCGAGCTGACGTGGCGGCCTGCTGGCGTGGGGGCTGCAAGAGCGTGAATGTATTGTGCGAGGCCGTGTCCGTGCCACAGTGTGTGTGGCGCAGGCCTGGAGCATCAGGAGCCCCGCATGGTGCATTGGCTGCCCATGAAGTTTGGTGCGCCTCGTTGAGCGCATGCAGGGCATCCGCCGTCTGTGCTGGGTTGGCAAGGGTTGGGTTGGCAAGGGTTGTACATTAATTTTCCTGTCTCAGGTTGCGTACAGTGCAAGCTCTGCTTGTGGCCCTCCATGTGTATGTCTCAGGAGGTGGCTGTGTCGGTGACCGATTGTGCGCACCCATGAACACCCGTGGCTTGTCGTGCAATATCCTGGGTCATTTTCTGTGAACACGCATGGACCAGTGCTTGTGCTGTGCTCGTCCTTGGCCAAGTTCATGCGTGCGCCAATGTAGTGGGAACAGCCGCGCTCAACCACGCGTATGAAGTGCAGACTCAAGCTGAAAGAGCTTGCAAGCCACTTGGCAGGTTCACCATGGCTGAATGCCAACTTCCTGGCAGGTCCTCTGCCGAGCAAATACAAAAGTGAAGTGCGCAGCGAGTTATCTTGTCATACTTTCTCTACTAGTCTGGCGGTCCTCAGACACACCGCTGACGCTTGGCAGCCCAAGGCGCACGTGCCTGGCAACTTCCTGGGATGCAGCTGCCTGGAGCACATGAGCGCCGCGCCCAGCCCCTGGCACCACCGCCCTCTGACGCGGCAACGCAGTCCAGACAGTGCTAGCCTGCGGAGGCTGCACAGGTGCCTGCCTGTCTCCAGTTTGGGGCAAGTGCACAATGGTACAACTGCACAAAGAAGTCGCACTCTGTGCGGCTATGACCCGAAGCCCTTGCTCACGCTCTGCGTCGGGTGGCAGGCGTGCTGGAGCGCCTGCCGTTGCGCTGCTCCTGACTGCTGTGCTGCTGCTCTGCTGCGGCGTGGCGCAAGGCTGCGGCCCACCGCAGGACCCAGACCCAGCGCCCTGGAGCGCAACGCTGCCCCTGCCGCCGCCAGACATACCAGCGGGGCAGGATGTGCAGCCGCCCGGCAGCCTCGGCCCGGCCGCAGACATGCCAATTCCACCGCGGCCTGAGCCCGCGGCGGTGCTGTCGCCAAACACGCACTTCACCACCTTGAACACTGGCGGGCGGTACAGCTCTGTCATTATCTATCTGTGCATAGGCGGCGGGTGCCTGGCAATCCTGGTCACAGGCGCCGCGATGGTGCTCACCAACGTGCGCGCTAGGAGGGCGCAACGAAGACCTCGCGGCCCGGGCCCGGGTGCGCTCCTGCTGCCCCGCACAACTTGTTATGAGCACTCGCGCAGACTGTGCTTGTTGACAGGTTTGCTTTGTTCCTGCATTTGTCAATTCTGCAACATTGCCTTGCATGCATGCAGAGTGCGCTATTACTGGTACTCGTGCACTTCGTGCAATTCTTCCACGACATATACATGATTGCATCGTGACAGCGGCAAGACTGTTGACTACTTATCAACATCATACCTAACATCCTCTTCTCTTGGGTCTGTGGGGCAGAGGCGCCCGCGGCACCGATTGTGGCCGCCCAGCAGCCCGTCATATTTGTGAGCCAGCCCGATGGCGACATCAGCCTGGCCGTCCCGCTGCCGCCTGAACCGGGCCGCGAGGGGCCTGTGGCTGCTGCTCTCAAGCTGCATACCGGCACCCACGGTGAGGCCCTACCACTACTGATGCATGTGGCTTGCAGTGGGCTGTGGCCTGCTCGGTGTGGTCTGCATTGTACTCCAGACCCGGTGCGCAGGTCTGCTTTATTTTCCTGTCAATACTGGCTGATCATGCCCGTTCTGCACGCCGCCGCCACTGCTGGGGCGCAGGGTCTTCACGCACTGCAGCCGCGCAGGCGCGGCAGTGCTGCCTCCACGATCCGCGCCGGCGCTAGCGCGTCCGTCAGCACGAGGTCGTCCGCTCTGAGGTGCCTTTTGTGCGAGTCTGCTTGCTGTATGCTGAGCTGTACATGGGTCAAATGTTTAGAGGTAGTGATGCACATGCGGAGACGGAAGCCAACGCATGAGTCTGTCTTGCTGAGCAGGGCCTTGGAGCAGCAGGCTGCGAGCGCGCATGTAGCAGCTGGCCGCACGCATGCATGCCAGGTTGTAGAGCTGCCGCTGTGTGCCAATCTGGTTCGAGTTCTGCCATCCCTGTACAAAGGTCGTGAGCCTGCTGGTCTGCAAGTTCTGTTGCGAACCTGTGTGAGTCGTGCCCTGCAGCACCACCGCAGGAGCACAGGCGGGCGTGGTCTCATCCATGTCATGCGTTTGTCGGCAGCCACATTGTTTTCTTGCGGGGTCATTGTGCTTGGTTTGGGGTGAATGAGCAATTTGCCATGATCCTGGAGCGTGGGTAAAGTAAAGAGCAATCGTGACAGCACAGTACATGCGCTGCGCATGATGCCAGCAGTGCCGTTTGCAAATAGGGCCTGCATGCAGCCCAATGCCCTCCTAATGTGTCTTGGGGCGACGCCATGGAATGGCGAGCGACATGAAATACACGCCCTGTTAAAAGAAGAGAGCTAGCATGCACTGCCTATCTTGTGAGAGCGTGAACATGCATACTTATAACAACAACCTCTCTTTATCTCCTCACCGACATCTACATGTCTAGCAACGACACCTGCGGCGCGGCCTGCCCGCCCGCGCCAGGCGCGCCGGCCGCAGGCGCCGCGGCCGGCGGCGCGGCGAGCGCGACGGGCAGCTGCAGCGCCTCGGCAGCATCCCCCGCGCCCGTGACCCGCCGCGCGCCAGCCGGGCCGCCCCGCAGGTCCTGCCCCGCCGCCGCCCAGTTGGCCCACAGCTCCTCAGCCGGCGCCGCGCGCGCGGGGCCGCCCGGCAGGGTGGACGCAGGGTCGCCGGTGCGGCCCGGCGACCGGCCCAGGGCCGCGGCTGCCTCGCTCCACGCGGCGCCCGCGCTGCCGCGGCCCTCGGCTGCGAGCTCCGCCGCGGCCCTGCGGGAGAACAGCTCGATGGCGGGCTTGGCGCTGGGCGCGGGCGCCGCCGCGCTGCCCTCGCTGCCGCGGGCGCCGGCGGGGCGCGCGCCAAGCGCTGACGCCTCCCCGTCCCAGCAATCCCTGTCCCTCGAGCCGCCCGCTCTGTGGAAAACCGGGCTGCTCAGCTCCATGGGGACCAGCTGCCGCTGGCCCCTAATCAGGCCATGAGACTGCGCGCCCTGCCCAAGCATGCAGCCGAGTCCACCCTCCGCGCTCGCGCCATCATCAGCGTGCTGCCGCAAGGCAGCGCACGGACTGGTCCATGTCCGCGGCGCATGCACCAGCCCCGGCCCGCCGCCGACCACGGCAGGCGCCCCGACACTTGCGCCAGGCGCCTCTGAGGTATAAGCTGCCCCGGTGCGCACCACTTGCCCGGCCCATGCCGCGAGCAGATCGAGGGCCGCAGCGTCAGCAGCGTCTCGGGCAGGGGCCTGATGCAGCGCAGCCCGGCCGGGCGCCCTCGGGGCGGCCGCCTCCGCGCGCAGCACATGCGCGCCGAGCGCCTCGAGAGGGTCGCAGGACGCTGCGCGGGAGGCCAGGTCGGCCGGCGGCGCCGTGGCCGGCCCACGCGCGGCGGGCGGCGCGGGCGGCGGCTGGCGCACCACCGCCGCTGCGTCAGGCGCTGCAGGCGGGTCCAGGCACAGCGCGAATGACTCCCCAAAGCTCGCCCAGCCGTTGATGGCCGCCGCGGGCGGCGCCGGCGCCGGCGCGACCAGCGGATGCGGCGGCGCGGGCGCGGCGGCAGGCTCTGGCGGGCTGGGCGGCTCGTCGGGGCCGGCGCTCAGCAGCTCCTCGAGCGTGGCCAGGGTCAGCGGCGC
>JAABUV010006120.1_pt1 | contig 13272 bp, 13 predicted proteins | sample 5559971 | NCBI WGS metagenome assembly JAABUV01 (sample SAMN10711881, study PRJNA513362) | rock metagenome | isolation source: Antarctica rocks | place: Antarctica: Victoria Land, Knobhead nord | collected 2015-12-19
TCGCGGGCCTGGTCAACATGGAAGCAGGGTTCATGCCGGTCTGACCTGGACAAGAGAGCCGGAATGCCGTCTCAGCCCCCTCGCGCCAGCCCGAAAGTAAATGGCTACTTTCGCAACAGGTCTACTGTGAATCCGCCGAACAATCACACTTCAAGCAACTCAGCAGGCTCGTGTTCAAACCGCCTCAGCACAATTCCCAGCCCGTGCCCGTCCATAAGCTCGTCGGCGAGATCCTGCACCACGCTCAGCTGCGCCCGCGCCTCGTCCTCGCCACCGCGCTGGCGGTCCTCCTTGCGCCGGTCGATCTCGCCCTTGGCGCTGCCCTGCGGGAACACCCGCGCCAGCCGTCGCCGGGCTTCGGCAGGCCCGACGCGCTGGTAGAGCCGCGAGCGCAGCGCCACGTCCTGCGGTGACGTGGAGAATGCCCACAGCTCCACCGGTCCCAGGCTGTTCACCAGCATCTGCTCGTACCACTCGTCGTCCGCCGCGATCAGCGCCATGAACGGCGCCCCGCCTGCGGTCGGCCCGTTCAGCCGCTTGCGGATCACCTCGGCCGAGGCCGCGCTGACCCCGAAGCGCCGGATGATGTCCTCCTTCTCCTGCTCGTCGCCGGCGCCCAGCACGAAGCGCCCCGTGGACTGCGAGATCACGTAGTCGCCGAAATCCTGCATGCGCTGGCTGCTCAGCCCGAGCTGCAGGTTGTGCTTGCCGCCCTCGCGGCCGTCCTGCTCCACCTGGCGGCGCACGTAGAGCCGCCCGGCCGTGCGCTGATACTCGTCATACTCGAGGCGCTTGTAGGTTTCGTAGACCTCGGTGAACCGCTTGCGGTGATAGTCGCGCACCAGCTCGGGCACCATCGGCAGGTATTTCGGCCGCAGGAAGAAGTTGCGTGCCAGGATGTGCCGGCCCAGCAGGTACATCAGGTCGGTCTGCCGGTCCGCCTCGGCGCTGCCGGTCGGCGCCACATACTCCAGGTCCAGCACGATCACCCGTGCCGGGCCGAAGTCCAGCCGTGTCGGCCGGTTCAGGGTGGGGTAGCGCTTGATGAGCGCCATGACGTAGCGCTCGAACAGCTGCGGCAGGGTCTCCTGGGTGCCGGCCACCACCTTGCCGAACATGTCCTGGATCTGCTGGGCGCGCACCGCGGTCACCAAGTCTTCCAGCAGCGGCACCGCATGGCGCTGCGCGATGCTGGCCAGGGCGTGCTCGTCCGCCCGGCACAGCACGTCGACCACCTCCCACCAACAGGTGTCGCGCTCCGCGGCGAACCGCAGCTGGCGCAGCGCCTCATCCACCGAGGGCTCAACGCCCGGTTGGTAGCGCTTCGGCCGCCTCTTGCCGCTGCTGCTGTCGGAAAGCATCCGGTAGGCTTCCTCGACCACGAAGCCGACCAGCTGGTCCATGCCCTCGAACGGCGACGCCGCGTCGATCGGCATGCAGCCGAGCGAGAGCATGTTCTGGACGAAGTCCTTCTCCAGCGGCAGCGGCGTGCGGCAACCGACCTGGGTGTCGAATATGTTGAACTCGTAGCCGTCGGCCATCTGCATGGCGACATAGATCGCCTCGCCACGGCGGTGCGCCGGCAGCGCCTCCTGGATCAGCAGGATCAGCCCCTCGGCGGACGGCCCGATGTCGAGCTTGCCGATCAGCGGCAGCTTCGCGCCCTGGGTGGTCTGGGCGGCGCTGCTCAGGCACAGGCCGAGCAGGATGGTGTTGGACAGCACCGACTTGCCGAAGCGCGAGGGGGCGACGAACAGGTCCAGGGTGTGCTTGCGCCGCGAGCCCGCGGGATCGAACGGCCACATGCGCCCGTCCGGGGTGCGGAACAGCACCGAGCCCACCTGCCAGGGCGAGGCAGGGCGGCCCCAGGGCAGCATGCGCAGCACCTCGCCCAGCGGCGCGGCCGCGGCTGGAGCGGTGGACGCCACGGCCAGGCCGAGGGCGCTGCTCATCACGCCTTCCAGCGGGTCGCCGCACAGCACGCTGGTCTGGCAGTTGCCCCAGCCCTCGACCTGCTGCGCCAGGGTGGAGGCCTGCCGGCGCAGCCGGCCGACCTCGCCTTCCGGTGCCCAGGTCGCGAAGCTGGTCCGCACCTTGACCATGACGTCGATGTTCTTGTCGCGCATGTGGCGCAGCGCGGTGAACGCCTCGTGGATCTGCCGGTTGGCCGGCACGAAGCCCAGCACGATGGCGAAGATCGACTTCAGCGACATCATGCTGCGCCCGCCGCCCTCCACCAGGATCGACATGCGCCAGGGCAGGTAGTGGTGGTGCGCCATGCGGCCGACCAGGTTGGCGAAGGGCCGGGCGTCCTCGGGGCCGCGCGACATGTCGACCGACGACCACTCGAACTGGCCGATGCGCACCCGCTGCCCGCCATGCGTCTCGGCGTCGGCGCGGAACAGCTGGTCGGCGATCGGCGGCCACAGCACCAGGCCGGCGTCGCCCTTCTCGCCCTCCTCGGGCAGCAGCGGGCGCACCGGGCTGCCGGGGAGGATCGGCTTCCAGGCGCTGTTCGCCGTCTCGGGATACATCGCCTCGCGCATGCGGATCAGGGCGTCGGAGGAGGACAGCGCGGCGATGCCGATGCCGTGGGTGCGGAAGGAGGAGACCAGGCGGCTGACGAAGGCGGCGTGGCGGGCGGCGAGGATCTCGCTGCCGAGGAACACGTTCTGCGCGTCGGTGATGCGCGGCGCGCCCTTGCCGGCGGCGAGGCGCTCGGCCTTGCTCTGCTTCTTCTCCTCGCGAGTCAGCAGGCTCGGCTTGGACCAGACCACGAAGTAGCAGGCCTCGAAGCGCATGATCTTCGGCCAGAGCTTCTCGCGCTCGGCGAAGATGTCGGGGATCGACAGGCCGATCTCGCGCGCCATGGTGCGGCTGCCGTGCAGGTTGCGCTCGATCTCCGGGCCGGACAGGTCGGGGTCGCAGGCGAACCAGCCCTGCAGCGCGTGCCCCGGCCCGTCCAGCGGCCCGGACAGGTCCATGCGCAGCGCCTCGGCGATGGCCTCGACGTCCTGGCGCAGCGTCATCTTGCGCAGGCCCTGGACCTGCAGGACGGTGACGTTCTCCCCCCGCTTGCCCACCAGCGTGTCGCCGTCCGAGGTCTCCAGGTCGCAGAACGAGGAGAGCGGCTGGCGCAGCTTGATCGACAGGGCGGCGAGGCCGTTGGCGAGAAGTCCGAACATGGCGGCTCCGGCTACGAGAGGGTCGGAAAGGCAGGCACCGCCGTGGACTCTGGCGAGGTGTCCGCGGCCCAGCCGGCGAGGATCTCCGGGTAGACGTCCTGTCCGTCGCGGATGTGCCGGCCGCGGTGCAGGACGCGCACGCCGCCAAGCAGCGCGGCGCGGCGGCTGTAGGAGGCCCGGGACATCTCGAGCAGGGCGGCGGCGAGCTCGCGGGGCGAGCTGGTGCCGATGTGCAGCTCCGCCGCCTCCCTGCGCGCCGCCAGGGCGTCGTAGGCGCTCCAGGCGGCACGCGTGATCGGGGTGTCCTGGCGGGGACGGCTGCCCAGGACGGGAGACTCGTCATCCCTGTGCAGGGCGAGATGGATGCCGCGCACCAGGGCGTTGAGCACCGCCTGGGCCATCTCCGGCATCCAGATCACCAGCGTCTCCTGCCCCGCGGTGGGGCGGTCGAGCTGCTGCACGGCCGCGCAGAGCAGGCACGCCGTGGCGAGGGTGTCCGGCGATGGCGGGAGGGCAGCGGCATCGAGCGGAACCACCTCCTGCGAGCCTGCGGCGTGAAAGCCGCAGAACCGGCAGGTGTGGCTGTCGCGCTCCAGGATGGAAAGACGCGCCTCCTGCGTCCTCTGCGTGTCCGCGGGGCAGGATGGAAGGCGGGCGGACGGGACGAGGGGCAGGAGGCGCATGGGTGTGGCGCTCCTTACTGGAACGTCATCGCCTTGGAAGTGCCGGTGCTGCTGGCACCAGCGCCGGAGATGGTCTGCGACGAGAACGTGGCGATGCTGGCGATGGTCAGGAAGAAGCCGCCCGCCAGCACGCCGGCGACGCCGTAGCCGAGCTTGGCCTGGCCGTTGGGGTTCTTGGTGTGCTGGTAGATGGTCCAGCCGCCGGCGATCAGGGCGAAGCCGCCGAGGATGAAGCCGAACAGCGTCAGCAGGTAGCCGCCGCCGTTGGTCATGTCGGTGGACACGGCCTGCATGCGGCTGCCCAGCGTGTTGCCGCCGGCTACCTGCGCGAGAGCGTTGGTAGCCGGGAGGGCGACCGCGGCGAAGGCGGCGGCTGCTGCCATCAGGCGCTGGCGCCGAGCCGGCTCGAGGGTGGGAAGGAGGGCGATCCCGGTGTTGTCGGGAGCGGCGAGGGTCTTGTCTGCCACGATGGGTTCCTTGGGTTGTCGAGGGTGTGTCCCCCTCGATCCCCAGAGTCCCAGCGCCGGACGCGAACAGGAGCCTTGTTTCCGCCGGTTGACGAACACCGGCCAGCCGGGAGTCTCAGGCGAAGTAGGTGAGCACGGCGGCGGCGATGGTATCGACGTTCATCACGGCGAAGCCGAAGACGATCATGACGACGGAGGTGCCGGTGCCGCCGCGCTTGCGGCCTTCCATGACGGCCTTGAGGCTGAACACGCCGAGCAGGACGATCAGCGCCCCGTAGCTGCGGAAGAAGTAGATGAACACGTTAATGATGTTCAGCAGCGTGGCTTCGGGCGTGGCGCCCATCAGGGTGCTCGTGTCCACCGTGGGCGCGGTGTAGCTGGTCAGGCTCGATGTCATGCCGACCTTGGGCCCGCCGCCGAAGGTGGCGTTGCCGAAGGTCAGCATCTTGTCGAAGGACAGCAGCGCGCCGGCGAAGAAGATGGTGGCGAACGGCACCCAGGGGTGGCGCTCCCAGAAGCTGCCGGGCTGGTGCATGTGCCAGAGCCCCCAGCCGGAGACCACAAGGAAGGCGCCGCCGCACAGGTAGCAGAGCAGCGGGATCAGCAGCGCGATGACCTGGCCGATGTCGGCCGCGAAGTTGACGAAGCCCTGCATGGCGCAGCGCCGCTACTGGATCGCGCCGTGGTCGGTCTGCACCACCCAGGTCGAGCCGCGCTGGCCGATGCTGGTGATGCGGCCGACGCCCGGCACGTCATCACCCACCGAGACCTGCAGGCCCGCCGCCTGGCCGGGACCGGCGCCCGCATCGGAGAGCACCGCCAGTCCCGGAGAGGCCGCCTGGACGCGGTAGTCGCGTGCGGAGTGGGCCGGAGCCGAGACGGGCGTCACGGCCATGGCTCGCAGGGTGCGCGCGCCGGAGACGGTGACAACGGCCGGGATGACGCTGGCCGGCGCTGCCGCCTGCGGCTTGCCCGCGCCCATGGCGGCGGCGACCGAACCGCGCGCCTCGGCAAGGCCCAGGCGCTGCTCGAAGTCCATCGTCTTGTTCGCCACCATGTCGTTCAGCGTCGCGACCTGGGTGCGCAGCTGGGCGTTCTCGTTGCGCATGTCGCGCACCAGGGCGCCCATCTCCGTGACCACGGAGAGCACGTCGACCACCTGCCGCGACGACAAGGGCGCAGGCACGAGAGCCGCGGCCACATCGGCGGCATCAGCGGAATGCGCCACGGGTGCAGGATCAGCGGGATGCACCACGGGTGCAGGCGCGGCTGCGGCCTGGGTGGACGCCTGCGGAGGCGTTGCGACCGCCGCCGAGGCGGCCGGCTTATCAGCGGCCGGTGCCTCGGGAGTGACAGCAGGCTTGGCGGGTTCAGCGGCTTCCGGCGCCGCGGCGGAGGCAAGTGGGGAAGCATCTGCCGGCGCATCCGACTTCAGGCCCAAGATGTCCGCGGCATCGGTCTTGTGCGCCTGGGCGGCGGTCTGTGCCTTGGCCGTGTTGGTCGCCTGCAGTCCTGCCTGGTTGGCTGCGAGCGCCTCGGACGGCCTCACGGCCTGCGGCATTGCGACAGTGTTCGCCACGGTGGCTGCTGGAGACATGACCCCGCCCCGGTGCGTCAAGGCGTAGAAGCCGCCACCCGCCAGCAGCACCGTGAGGCCGAGTGCCCCGGCGGTGCCCAACAACACGGTGCGCGTCGAGTGCTGAGCTGTCTGCGTCGGGGACGGGGGAACGGGTGGCGCGGCCGCGGGTGCTGCATCCGGCCCGGGCTCGTCGGGCATGGTCAGCTCAGGAGCAGGAGCCCGCGTCACAGGAATGGCCAGCGCTGGCATCGCCACGGTGGGCTTGTCCTCGGAAAGGCGGATACGATCCTGCGCCTGGGGCGCATGCACCGTTGGCTCGGCGGCTGGTGCCAGGACTGTGCGGTAGACCGGACCCTGGACGAGCGGCTCGTCCTCGTAGCCGGGGATCTGGCCCTGCAGCTGGGGCACAGCTTCCGACGTTTCCGATGCGAGGCCGGAACCGATCTCATGCTCGTGCGGCTCGGCGCTGGACGAAGGCTGCAGACCGGTCTGGAGCAGATCGGGGGTGGGCAGAATGTGAGAGTCCATGTGTCACCTGCGTGTGTTCCACGCAGAGCCTCGCCCCGGCCGACGCGAACAGCGCCGACCGGTTGTGCGGCTATTCCGGCTCGTTGACCGTAGACAGGAAGACCACGCCGACCGGGGTGTTGGCGTCGAGGTAGACCGTCGCTTTCTTGGGAGCTGACTGCTGCAGCGTCTGGCCGATCTGTGCGCCGGCCGCGCCAGCCGCGACACCGATCTGCTGCGGGAAGTTGAGGCGGGTGAAGCCTGACGCGCCGCCAAACGGGCTGAGCACGGAGGTCGTGTTGGATTGCAGCTCGGCCTGCCCCAGGCCGGAAACGAACGCAGCCGCAGCTGGGAGCGCGAAACGCGCGATGTAGTGCTCCTCGACCCGCGAGGCGACGGTGGTCTCCATGGTGTCGGGCGTCACCAGGATGGCCTGGATCGGAATGTCCTGCCCGTTGTGGGTCAGGGTGTTGAGCAGGACCACCAGGCGGTCGTCCTTCTGCTCGAAGCTGCCTTTCATGCGGTCACCGGCGATCGGCCCGGACTCTGCTTCCACGATCACCGGGCCGCCGCCGTCCGAGTTCACCGCGAGCTTGTTGATGGCGTAGATGCCCCGGTCCGCCGGTATCAGCATCTTGCCGACGCGACGGCGGGCCAGCGGAGGGGTCACGGCTTCCCCGCTGCTGGAGGCGTTCTGCACCCGGCCCAGCTCGTCCGCCCTGCTTCCCGCCTGCCCGCCTTGCTGGGTTTCCTCCTTGCTCCAGTGCTGGGTGTCGGCCGGCTTGCCATTCATGCCGGCGAACAGCCGCTGCATGGCAGCCTGGTAGGCCTGCACCTGCTGCTGGTCGATCTGCGGTGGCTGCCCGCCATTGTCGGACACGCGCTGCACGCTGGCCTGGTTCGCTGCGAACGGGTTGGCCTGGGTGCCCGGGGCGGCGGCAGGCACAAATGGCGTGTTGTGCGGCAGAGGCTTGGGCACCGGGATGATCGGGTCCGCAATGGGCAGGACCTGACGCGGTACTGTTTCCGGCGCAGCAACGCCTTCGAGTGGCGCCACGTAGGAGTTGCCCGCGGCGAGCGCCGCCTGCCCTTCGTCCTGGGCCTTGGCGCGGGCCAGCTCGTGGAAGTAGGGGCTGCCTTTCGAGCCACCTGGCAGCGGATCGGCCGCCGCGAACCTGGCGACCGTGGTGGTCTGCTGCTGCTGGTGGCCCACCAGCAGGAAACCGGCGGTGACGACCAGGATGCCGGTCGCGCCTGCGCCGATCCAGGCGAGGCGCTGCGGGCCGTTGCCGGCCGCACCGCTGAACACGCGGGCGGGGCTGAGTGTGAGCTTTGCGGCCATGGTTCAGTGCTCCGTAAGGCGCGCGGATACCGAGCGGCCATCGGCTGACAGGAGAACGATCGGCGTGGAAGGCAGGGCGTAGACCGACACACCCGCCTCGCCTGCTTCGGAGGCGACCCACTCCGGCGAGATCACCGTGTAGCGGGTGCGCAGGAACACCCGGTCGCCGAGGCGCCAGGCGCGCACCTCGTCCGGCGACACGCCGGCGACGACGAGCGGCACCGCCTCGGCCGGCGGCGTGCCGTCCAGCATCGCCGTCAGGTAGGCGGCTCCGGTTTCCGGCGTGTTTGGCCGGGTGATGATCTGCACCTTGGCGTTCGGCCCGCGATCGGCGATGCGGGCGTCGACGCGGGCATCGTAGCGACCCTGGCCTGCCACGATCATGAAGGTCAGCGGTACCGGGGCGCCCTTGAGGTAGACCAGCAGGCCGCCACGCGGAATCCTGGAGCGCGGAATGATCTGCATGACGTTGCTGCCCTTCTCGGGCACCGACACGTCGAAGCCGAAGCCGTCCGCGTTGGGGTTGCTGTTGGTGTCCCACACGATCGGCCAGGGCTGGCCGGAGTTGTCGAGGAACGCGATGGCGGTGGGATAGCCCAGCACGGCCTGCACGATCGGCGTGGCGCCGCCCGGGCCGAGCGCGATGTTGACCGAGCGCGTCACCGGCAGGGCGATGCTGGTCTGCTGTGCCTGCTCCTGGGCGCGGTGCGTCTCGTTGAGCTTGCGGGCCAGGCGCTCGATGCCCTCCGGCGTCAGCGGCAGCTCATGATGCTCAGCCGCGTCATAGGCCTTGCGGTCCAGCTCTGCGGCGGAGTCCGGCTGGGCAGGGTTCACATCGTCCTGCGCACGCGCGCGCAGGAGGGAGCAGGCCGCCAGGAGCACCAGGGCGGCCGCGGTCGTGTGTCTGACGCGCATGGTGGTTTCCTGGTCAGGCGGGGACGATGACGATCTGGTCGATGGCGATGCCGTCCGGGTGGTCCGGCGCGATGGTGCGGATCACGACGACGGAGACCATCAGGTGCTGGTTGTCGTTGTTGACGTTGTCGTTCTCGAACGCGACGATCATTGGGATCTCGATCTTGTAGGTGTAGAGGTCGCCGACGATGCCCTGGCTGTTGATGACGGCGGAGCGCTCCGGCGTGGCGGAGCCGACCAGGCGGGCGCGCTTGATCTGCTCGAAGTTGCCGACGCCCTTGAAGGCGTTGGCGAAGGCGATCCAGCCGCGGTCGGTGAAGTGCTCGGCGGCGCGGTTCAGCTGGGTGCGGTAGTCCTTGAAGTTGATCGAGAACACGGCGGCGACGGAGCCGACCGTCCAGATGATCAGGTCCGAGTCGCTCATCACCGGCTGGTCGAGCGGGTAGACCTCGCGGGGCGTGCCCTTGCCGTCGGTGTAGAAGTAGTGCGGGGTCGGCGGGTGATGGTCGCGCCAGATGCGGTCGCCCACGAGCGCCAGCACGGCGCCGGTCAGGATGGTGTTGCTGAGGAAGGAGCGCCGCAGCATCCGCTGCTGGAACTCCGGATCGGCGAGCCTTCGGGCCACCGCGGCGGATTGGTTCTTCATGGGTGCAATGTCGGCCGGCAGGACGCGAACAGCGTCAGCAGGCGTGCAGCGTGGCTTCGTAGGCGCCGAGATAGAGGCTGACGTGCCGGTGCTCGCGCGACGCCTGGTAGGCCGGGCAGGTGCGTTGCGAGCCGTTGCGCAGGGTCGCGAACACCTGGCCCGTCTCGGCACACTTGCGGATGAGGTAGCGGCCCCGCAGCTCCGCCGCATTCCGGGTATCGGGCCGGTAATCCATGACGAGCAGCTTGCGGTCGCGGTCCGACGGCAGGCCAAGGTTCTTGGTCTTGGACCGGACCTGGGCCGGCGTCAGGCCCAGATCGCGGGCAATGCCCTCGTGGCGCTGGTAGGCGAGCCATCGGTCAATGACCATCCGGAGGTGGTCTTCACACCAGCACAGCCGGATACGGGGCTTGCGACGCGGTTTGCTCGTCGTGTCGAGGTTCGGGAACAGGGGGAGTTCTGCTGCATGCTTGCCGCGTGACAGCTTGGGAAGCCCAAGCCAGCGTGCCTTGTAGCGGACCGACCCGACAGAGCGGCCTAGCTTGTCTGCAATCACCACGGAGTTGACGTTCTGCTCGCGCAACTCGACCACCTGCCTGATCTCGGAAAGCTGCCAGGCACTACGTGCGTTGTTCTTCCTGACCTTGCGCCTGATCGAACCATTGTGAGGAATGTGCAAATCAAGTCTGTAGAGACGAGAGACCAAGTCGATGGTCAGCATTCCCAGAAACGATGCAATCGCATCGGGAGTGTGGCCTTTCTCCACCATGCCAACAATTGATTTATCGCGAGGTGTGTGGCCAACAGCCAGAATCTTTGCTGCCGACATGCTGGCCACGGACGCAAGCATGCTCCTGCCCAGCGCAGTGACGTTGTCTCGTGCGAAGTTGGGTTGCATGCATCCTCCGGCGTTCGGCCGAAGGATGCTTAGACGGTCACGGTGCTACCTGTCAGCAGGAAAAGTTGTATTTTCCTGCTCTTTAAGCCCGTTAGATCAGATTCTTTGCCGACTTCATTCGCATCTGAAAATATTTTTGAGACTGATCTTCAAATAAAACTTTATTTAATAGAATTATAACGCACTGCTGTGCCCAGATGTGTCGTCGATCAATTATCCACCTTGGGTTGTATAAACTCCTTGCCGCTACACTCGTCGTCCACGTCGTGAGAAGCGTTTAAAACAGCTGCGAGGACACCAATCAGCATCGCGCGCGTCATGGGCACCGACCCATACTTATTCCTTAAAGACTCAATCCGTTTGTGTGCAGCGCCCACGATGCGTGAAACAACAGCCAGATCAAGCGGATCGTCCGGTGAACCCAAAATTGCCTCCATAGGCATCGAAGAGGCGGCAGATTTCGGCAGTGACGGGGGAGAGGCAGGTTTCGGGCCAAAAAAGGCTTCTTCCGGAGACACTCGACCCGCAATTTGTGGGGGCTCAACGTTCGGCGGGTCAACAGGAGGCTTGCCAGACCCCGCGCTTTCCGGAAGAGATAGAAGGATTTTATCTATTTTGTTGTTTTTATCTGTATTATCTGGATCACTCAATAATTCCATAGGTTCAACGTTAAACAATAGAGAAAACTGGATAAGCATCGGCAGGCCGATATTCTGCCTCTTTCGCTCAAGAAACCCAACTTGGCTTTGACTTAATCCAACCTTGTTGCCTAGATCGGTCTGCGTCCAGTTCTCGCGCGCGCGGAGACGGCGCAAGTTATTAGCCAGATTTTCACGGAATTGCTCAATGATCTGCTCGTCTCTTCGTGCACTCTCGCCTTGCTCGAGAGTGACATCCTGTGACAGCTCCAAATCGTCCGGCGTATCGGCCGTCTCTTGATCGTCGGAAGGGAAAGCGCCCCGCTTGTTATCAGTGTCTATATCCATAGGTCGTTTACTCATCGTGCGGGGAAAACATGTTGGCAGCTCCTTGTCCGCCTGGGTGGATCAGTAGCCTGCGTCTGAGAGCAGCGCAGTCGCAGGCGAATGCGAAACCGTGTCTCACGCAAGTCGCAAGAAGTATTTTAAGGTTCGTATCTGGGTTGGCCTCTCCATTCGCATCGCATCGGTGGACTTTTGCCCTCGTGACCAGATGAGGATGTCATGCACACCAAACTCCTGCTCCCGTTCTTCGCCGGTCTGCTTGCCTGCCATCCTGCAGCTCAGGCAGACTTCCGCCTTCAGCCCTCGCCACCTTCCACAAACACTCCCGATCCTGCCCCTGCAATGCCATCCGACAAGCCCGAAGGCGATAGACCGGCTAGACCAGCTGCGAAACCCTCCCGTTTTCGGCTCGCCCAAGGATTCGGGCATCAGGTTCCGATGTCCTTTGCCGTGCGGCAGATCGTGCCGCATGCCGTCGAGGTTCGCTTCGGTCCCGGGATAGATCAGGCCGCTTTCATCACCTGGTCAGGTGGGCAGCCCTGGAACCGCGTTCTGGCCTCTGCCATACGGCCCTTACGTCTTCACGTGATGACCACAGCGAACAGCGTGATGATCTCGCGCTGATCCCTGCCTCCATTCGTATCCGCCTGGTTGATCCTGTCTGTGGATCACAGTGGACACAGGACGATGCCCAACCTGGATGCGGAGGCGGTCGCCGAATGGCTGACCGAACGAGACCCGGACGCCGCGACCGCCTGGCTTTCGCCTACGCGGTCGCTGCCTAAGGACATGGCTTTTCTGCTCCGGCAGCTCGGAGCCGCCCTCGATGCAGCCCAAGCGCGCGAGCCGGAAGTTTTGAGCCGGCAGCTGCAGGAAAAACCGCTACTCGAGAGGCTGCGCACACTGCTCACCTACCTCGACCGGCCAATGCGCATGCGCCTGCTGACGTGGCTGGGCGAGCCGCCAATGCCCGAACGTGACCTCGTGGTCAGAGCCTATCTCGTCGGCAAGGGAGTTGTGGGAGGAAGCGTACTGCGCCAGGAGATGCAGCACGTTTGTCGCCAAGGCCTGCTGAGCCGGATCTTTGAGCGGGACCGCCTCACTCAATTGCTCGATGCCAGCAAGGAAGCTGGGCAGGCGGGGGAAGCGGCATGAGGCAGGTCCTCCCCATCGCAGTGCTGGTGTTCTCTCTGCCGGGCGTCGCGCTCGCGCAGAATACCGCCGTCAGCGGCCCGACCACGACGACCATCGACAACACGACTGGCTGCACCGCCTTGGCGCAAGCCGCAGCGGCAGGCATGGCGGCTCAGATCGCTGCGGACGACCAGTCGATCAAGGCGCCGCAGAGCGTGACCCAACTCACCTGTCTGTCCAACTTCTTCAATGGCGTCGGGCTGAACGTGCTCACCAACCTGCTCGACCCGACGTCACTGCTCAAAGCCGTCGAGGGACAGATCTGCTCGACGGTGCAGAGCGCCTGGCAGAGCGCGATCGGCTCGGCGCAATGCGGCCTCACCGTGACCGGGTTCAACATCGGCTTCGGCGGGCTCGGCGGCGGCACGTTCTGCCCGAAGCTGACCTTCGGCGGAGGCGGGACCGCGATCGGCGGCATCGGCACCAGCGTCGGCAACGGCAGCACTGCCGGCAGCTACTACCTCAACGGCAAGGCGGTCGGGCCGACCGGCTACACCCTGCCGACCACCGGCGGCTACTGACGGAAACATCCCATGCGCAAACAACTCCTCGCTTCCACGGCAGCCGGCATTCTCGTTGGCGGCATCCTCTTCAACACCGTACCGGCTCGGGCCGCCGGCACGCCCGTGATCGACGTTGTGGTGCAGTTCGCCATCCAGACGTTCCAGAAAGCGATGACCAATGCCATGACCGACCTGACATCGGCCGTGACCAACATCGGCAACATCTTCGACAAGGGCATCAACGCTCTAGGCCGTGTGGACGGATAGCGGAAAGTATCACGTAGGGGGTTCCCGAATCAGCACTTCATCGAATCAATGGGCGACCGGTATCAAGGGAATCGGCCATGCTGACGGGAATGACGGAGGACGA
>JAABUV010006122.1_pt1 | contig 13271 bp, 12 predicted proteins | sample 5559971 | NCBI WGS metagenome assembly JAABUV01 (sample SAMN10711881, study PRJNA513362) | rock metagenome | isolation source: Antarctica rocks | place: Antarctica: Victoria Land, Knobhead nord | collected 2015-12-19
ATAAACGCCTTCTGACTGCTCCCGCTTTACCGGCATGCTCTTGTCCCGTTTGGCTTTCGCCGCTGGGTAAGCCGTTGACCCAGACGTCTTGTTCCTCCCCACTTCTCCCCTCTCCGAGGGGGATCTATCATCGGGTGATACGACGCACGCGGCCAGCACAGGTCTCAACTCTGTACGGAGGCGCGCATCCAGCGTGGCAGCTCCGTTGCCGTGCTCATCAGCTGCCGGTGGGCGCGCTCACCGGCGTGCAGGCGCCGCAGATGCCCCACAGGGCCATGTGGTGTAGGTCAGCCTGGAAGCCATACTCGCGCTGAAGCTGGGCAACAACGTTGGTGAAGAGGGGGCCGCTGATCTCCTGGCTCTGGCCGCAGGACTGGCAGACCGCATGATGATGGGCGGTGCTCATGCGCCACTCCCACTGGGCAGCCCGCTCACCCAGGCGCGTGCGGGTCACGATCCCGCGCTGGCCGAACACCTTCAGTGTGCGGTAGACACTGACCACGCTCAGCCCAGGGAGGCGCTCCCGCACCTGCTGGTAGATCTCCTCCGCCGTCAGATGGCCCGGCGCATCACGCACACTCTGCAGAATGACCACGCGCTGCGCGGTCGCCCGCACGCCCTGGGTATGGAGGAAGGCGGAGAGGTCACGCGGCCGGTCTCCCACCATGGACTGTGCTGCAGCGCGCCCTGGCTGCGTCTCCCTGGCTGGCATCATCGCTCCTTTGCCACGTCACGGGCGCCACGGAGGAGCATACCTGCGCCCTGCCCTCCAGGAGAGCCGTGTCCCGGGAGACGCGCCATGGCGACGCGCTCTCCAGCACACGCGCGAGCAGAGACAGGGACGTCGTGCTCCGTGGCGGCCTCCCCTGCGGGCATCCGTGCGACGCGGCGCGTGGCGCATCGCGTCAACAGGAGAGGGCTGCATGAGCATCACACAGCGTCTGTGCCGCTCTGCGCGCGGTCCGTGGCCGCCCGGCCGTGCCGCAGCGTTCGCAGGTCCGCACGCTCTCCCAGCCAGCACGCCAGATGCGTTCGATCATCATGCCCGACGTGTTGGGATCGTCGCTGTGGAAGCGGAGCGCTGCACTGCGCTGCGTGATCTGGCCCAGGTGACCACTCCAGCCCAACGCCACCAGATCGTCGATCAACCGGTGCACTAGCCCAGACCAGCCGGGGGGTAGCTCAGCGGAAGAGAGGGGGATGCGCGGTTCTATCCCATGCTCCGTCAGGATATCTTCAATGCGCATCGGCGCCTCCTGATCGTCATGGTAGCATGGATCCTCTCACGGTACGCTCAGCGCGCCCTGTGCCGTGGGAACGGAGGGCTCCTGGGGAGCCTGACACACAGGCTCGTTGGGACGCACTGGCGGAACCAAGCCCAGAGAGCGCGCCCGCTCGTTCTCGTAGACGTCACGGGGCCAGTGCCGGTCTGGAGCGCCGTTGATGGAGCTTTCCTGCTCGCAGGCGTCATCGTGGCGTTGTCACGGTAAAATGAGGAGACGAGGCAGCACAGCATAAGGAGAGGTCTGACCCATGGCGACAGCAGCATCCCCGTACCTGCGGCATCGGTTTCCGCCCGAGATCATTACCCAGTGTGTGCTGCTGTCCATCTGCTTCCCCTTGAGCCTGCGGGCAGGGGAAGACATGATGCTCCTACGCGGGGTGCAGGTCAGCTACGAGACGATCCGCCGGTGGTGCCGGAAGTTTGGCCAGCAGTTTGCCAACGAGCTGCGCCGCCGCCGACCCAAACCAGGAGACAAGTGGCACCTCGACGAGGTCTTCGGGGAAGATCAATGGGCAGACCTACTACCTGTGGCGAGCGGTGGATCAGGCGGGGAACGTGCTCGACGTGCTGGTGCAGAGTCGGCGCAACGCGGCAGCAGCGAAGCGCCTGATGCGCAAACTGATGAAGAAGCTGCAGTGTGTGCCCCGAGTACTGATCACGGACAAGCTCAAGAGCTATGGCGTGGCCCATCGAGAACTGATGCCCAGCGTCGAGCACCGCCAAAGCAAGTACCTGAACAACCGGGCGGAGAACTCGCACCAGCCGACACGGCAGAGGGAACGGGCGATGCAGCGCTTTAAGTCCCCCGGATCGGCCCAGCGCTTCCTCTCCGCCTTCAGCATGATCTCACCGCACGTCCGGCCCCGACGGCATCTCCTGGGAGCAGCAGCCTACCGGCAGGAGATGAGAGCACGCCTGCAAACCTGGCGAGAGGTGACCCTGACGGAGGCCGTGGGGTAAACGGAGGAGAGCAGAAGAGTCATCTACCTGCTGTGACAGCGGGTAAAACGGCCCCGCTTCTATATATCTGTTGATCAACAACCTTCTGGACCCGGTTAATGTGACAACGCCCGATCGACAGCAGAGACCTCGGCGCCGGCGGGCGGCGGGTGCATGGGCGTTCTGCCCATCACCTGGCCGGCAGTTGGTTCTTACCAGGTATCGCGAGCAATGCTTCGCCTGCTGTCCAAAGAGCCGCCCCAACCAGAACGACATCTTTCACCAAAAACTGCCCGGGAGCGCCAGAAAGAAAGGGGAACCCGTAGCCCGCCTGCCAGACGCCGGGTGTGCTCAGGAGAAAACTCAGCGTTGTTAAGAACATCGCAATCGCGCCGAAGCTGCCGATAGCAGAGGCCCTCGGCGCAAAAGGCCGCACAGCGATTAACAGCGCAATAGCGAGTTCCACTATGCCCACAGCCCGGGCGAAGTTCCGCACGTCTAGGAAGTGATACGCCCACGACATTAGCGGACTGTTTGAGGCAATTTTCTGGATGGCCTCGGCTTCGTACGCAGTAAACTTCAAGCACCCGATCCAAAAGATCACCAGCACGAGCCCATACCGCAGGACAATCTCGCCCAGGTTCTCCAGAGTTCGTGTCGATGTCTGGTTATCACCGTTCATTGTCGTACCTCTTCTGATGCTGTAAGCGCACGTGCCGTGCCCCGCGCCCCCTCATCCTGGCCACGCACAGAGATGTTCGGCCCAGTAGTGAGACGTCTTGGCGACCACGGTGACGACGTTCTTGATCTCCCTGTCCAGGCGGAAGCCCGGCGCCGCGGGCAGGAACAGCACCGCTCCCTCACGCCGCACGCTGACGTTTTCCTCAGCGATGGCCCGCAGCAGCCAGCGCGCCATCGCCGCGTCGTCGCACTGCAGCGCCACCACAGGCCTCGTCGGCACCTCCTCCTCTGGTCAGCCGTCCGCTGTGCGCCGGATGCGGCTGCTTGGATGTATAGTCTCGGCTCACGCCGATTCGTTACACGTGGGGTCTCATCTATAGCCGTCATCGAGACTGGGGGAGAGCCCGGACGTGTTGGCGCAGTGTGGTTTATGCCGCGCTAAACTTGAGGATCTTGAACCCTCCTGCCGCGATAGAGACGGCAAACGTGCGGTGCGCGCAGCCCGTGGCCGTCGCACCGTCGCGCCAGGCAAAGCTCTCGCTGTCGTACAGTGCCACGGTGTACAGGGAGTCGTCGGCAAGCAACGTGCCCAGCTCCACAGAGACGACGCTGGTGTCGGCGCCAGCATAGCCGATCAGCAACACTGCTTCGCCTGGCCGCCGCAGCGCCACATGACAGACGTCGGGGTTGCCCACGCGGACCCTCTCCGTGACGTCTTCAGCATAGACGGCCAGGGTGTGGTCGGTATCTGCTTCCGTCGTCGCATAGATATGGAAAGCCGAGGCGTGGTCGTCGTGATGCTCCCGCGTGGCGAAGAAGCTGATCTCCCCGCCGTGGTACGGCAGGCGGCGCAGGGCCACCCAGCGCCAGCTCGCCGGCACCAGCGGCTCGATACGGGGCTTGCCGGGTTGCAGGACCACCCCGCACACCCCCTCGATGGCCGCCCAGAGGAACCGGGGTGGCTCCCAGGGGGAGAGGCGCATGCCGCGGTTGATCAGGCTCTCGCCATCGAACCACTCGCTGAACTGGCCGGGTACGGTGTTGTTGTTCCTGGGGTGCGTGGCATAGTGGGTGAAGCTGGCCGTCAGCGCCCGCACCATCAGCTCTGGATGATAGCGCGCGGCGGCGAAGGCATACCACCAGGTCAAGCCCGGCCAGACGCCGCCGAGCAGGCCCACGCTGCGCGCCGGGTCGTAGCGCAGGTCACCCGCCGACACCGTGCGCAAGCCGGCGGCAGTCCAGAAGTCCGGGTGGTTCAGCCGGCTGATCACGCGGAAGCCCATCTCTTCCCCACAGACGCGGAACATCACGGGGAAAATCTGGTCGCCGGTCACGTCCGTCTGGGCGATGCCGTCCGCGTCGATGGTCAGGTAATAGAGCCCGTTGCGTGGATTGACCAGGTGGGTCTCTATCGCCGTGCGCAGCCGCGCGGCTGCGTCGAAGAACTCTCGTGCCTCCGCCTCAGGCCGGCCCAGGTTTTCGGCGAGGTGGCCTGCCGCGCGGAGGGCCGCCGCGCACTCGGCGTTGATCTCGGTGACGGCCCCGTTCAGTGTGTACTGGGGGATCACGTTGCGCCAGCTAGCGATGGCCCAGACGTTGCCACGGGGATCCTTGGCCGAGCAGAAGACCAGGCCGCGCTCGTCCTCCTGCGACACGATGTAGCGGGCGGCGGCGGCGACAGCAGGGTAGATGTCGGCCAGCCACTCCGCGTCGCCGGTGGATCGGAAGTGGTGGTTGACGGCCAGGACGAACAGGGGCGTAGCATCGTTGATATTCAGCCCATAGTCGTCCACCTTGTTGGTCAGCGCGTGATAATACTCGGGGATCCGCCCATCAGGATAGCGGCGCGTGGCGAAGGCGTCCAGCTGAGCCCGCGAGAAGGCGGGTAGGAAGTGATCGTTGCCGTAGACAAACCAGGCGGCGTCGCGGGCCACTACTGCGCTGGAGACGCCGGGCTCGTTGGTGAAGGCGGGCCCGTGTGGGTAGCTGGCCATCACACGCAGCATGTTCACCTTGCTCCACAGCGTGCCGGCGTTTATCTCCGGATCTGGGGTGAGCACCTGGGAGACAGCGGTGATCCGCCGCACATAGGCGATCGTCTCCGCTAATACACCAGAGGAGGAGTCCCGGGCCTGCCGATAGGTGGCCGTGGCGTCGGCCTCGCCGGTGGGGGCGAAGGCCAGCACAAACGTCACAGCGCGTGTCTGGCCCGGGTCCAGGCTCAGCTCCACCTGCAGTGCGGCCACCATGTCGCCCTCGGCGGTGGTCTGGTTGTCGAGGCCCTGCATGTGCAGCACGTCGTAGACGCGGCCAAAATCGTGGCTGGTCTCATAGGCCGCCACTGGGCCTGTGCAGCCAAAGACGCGCACGGCCTGAGGCTGGTCGCGTGGCACGCCGATCAGCGCCCCCAGATCCCCGTCATAGCGGGCCACGATGTGCTGGCCCAGGGCCCCGCAGAGCCGGGCAAACGCATACACACGCACCGCCCGCGCCGCCGGGCCCCGGTTGGTCATCTCCACCTGATAGTAGGCGACCGCCGGGTCGTCGCCGTTGGCCAGCCCCACGAAGACCGTCTCCCGCGCCTCCAGGCTGGCCGGCAAGGGAATGCTCCGCCGCTGGTAGGCTGGGTGCAGTTCGATGGTGCCCGGGGCCACCGGGCGGAGCTGCACGTCTGCCGAGGCAGCGCCGGACACGCCATGGATGCTCGCTGTCAACAGGCCATGGCCCGTGTCCCCATAGCGAATGGTCAGTGCGCCGGCTATAGGCTCGCCGAGGTCCGAGCTAAACATCTCTTGAATGGAGCCATCGCCGCGCGTGGTCAGCCAGCAGTGGGCGTTGCCAAAGCTGGCGCCGTACTCCAGATCGTCGCCACCCACCAGGTAATGCGGCAGGTCCATGGATCGGTCGACTCCTGTCTGCGCAGCCTGGGTTGGCCCGTGGTCCGCCTGCTGATGTGTCATGACAAGGCATCCTCTCCAACGCGGGATCGACCCTTCAACCGGGGCACGCCGCGCCCCGCTGTGCCCGCGGGGGACAGATCGCGCCGTACAGATGGGGCACGTCGCGTCCCGCGCCGCCTGGCCAGCACGTTCTCGCGTTCACTGATCAGGTAGTCGGCCGTCCGCGCGGCCAGCGCCTGGATGGTCAGGCCCGGATTCGCTGAGCCCTGCGTGGGCAGGATACTGCCGTCGCAGACGAACAGGTTGGCGATATCATGCGATTGGCCGAAGCCGTCTACCACCGAGGTCCGTGGGTCGCTGCCCATCCGCGCCGCCCCCACCAGGTGCGCGTAACGCGCCTCCTGCACCACTTCTTCCGCGCCCGCCGCCCACATGATCTCCTCTACCTTTCTTCGGCCATACTCGATCAGCCGCTTATCGTTGTCGTGCAGGGCGAAGGTGACCCTGGCCACGGGCAATCCGAAGCGGTCGGTTTCCGCGGCCAGTTCCACTCTGTTGTCTGCCCAGGGCAAGATCTCGCCCAGCAGCCCCAGGCCGGCCCAGTGGTTGTAGTCCATCATGACGCGGCGCAGGCCCCAGCCCCAGGCGCCTTTGGCCACGGCCATCTGCTTGGCGAAGGCGATGGGCAAGGGCCCCACCGTCTGCACGGCGAAGCCGCGGGCGAACCCCCGCCGGGGATCCGTCTCATAAAACTCCTCGGTCAGAGCGTTGGCCGGCGGCCCCTTGTACATCCTGATCAGATCGGGGAACCGGCCCATGATCACGTTCCCTGCCTGGGCCATCAGGTATTTGCCGACCGTGCCGCTGGAGTTGGCCAGTCCCGTCTCAAAGCCGGGGCAGGCCGAGTTGAGCAGCAGGCGCGGCGTCTCGATGGCATAGCCGCAGACCATGACTAGCCTGGCCTTCTGGTGAGCTTCCTGGCCGTGCGGGTCGAAGTAGGTGACCCCGCTGGCCAGGCCATCAGCGCCCATGGTGATCCACGCGGCCATGCAGTTGTCACGGATCTCCGCGCCAGAGCGCACGGCGTCGGGCACATGGCTGATCAGTGTGCTCTGCTTGGCCCCCACTTTACAGCCCTGAATGCAGAAGCCGCGGTAGATACAGTGGGGCCGGTCGCCGTGCGAGCCCGCGTTGATCGCGACCGGCCCCCCGGCGGAGACGCGGATACCCAAGGCGCTACACCCCTTGATCAGCACGTCTCCGACCCCGGCTGGCGGGTGGGGACCATAGGGGTAGCCGTGCGGATCGCCCCAGGGAAAGTAAGCGGGGCCGGAGACGGGCATCTCCTTTTCCAGCAGCTCGTAGTACGGCTTTAGGTCCCAATAGGAGATGGGCCAGTCGGCGCCCACGCCGTCTTCCGTGTAGACCCGAAAATCGCTGGGATGGAAGCGCGGGGCGAAGCCGGCCCAATGCACCGAACCGCCACCAACGCCACGGCCGCTGTTGTTAGCCCCTAGCGCCAGCGGGTTTTCCCCGCCGGTCATGCGCAGGTCGTTCCAATACAGCTTGTGTGACCCCACCTCGTCGCTGACCCAGTCGCGCTCTGTGTCCCAGAACGGCCCGGCCTCCAGCGCCACCACGCGGAAGCCAGCCCGAGCCAGCCTCTGCACTAACACACCACCCGCCGAGCCGACCCCTACGAGGACAATGTCGACCTCTTCATCACGCCCATAACGCCGCATCGGAGCATCCATCTTCTGAATCGGCCCCAGCCGGTGCTCGTGCCCTTGCGGCGCCTTGAATGCCCCCAGCAACGGTGCTTTCACCTAGTTCTTTCCTCTCAGGCCCATCAGCCCGTCAGATTCTGGCCATGGCTGGCGAGCGGCAACCCAGGCGCCTAAGTGGGTCGCCGGCCAGAGTTCGTAGATCTGACGGTCGTTTTTGCCACCGAAACGACGCCGGAGCCAAGGCACATGGGCACCGGCAAAAGTACGAACCTATACCGGCGGACCGCTTAGCTGACCAGCTTTAATGTGTCCCCCCCTGACCGCCCGATTGGCCGGCTGTCCCCCCACATGGTCTATCTTCACCGGAAAGCGAGAGGGGGGGCGGGTCCCATGCATAGCGTTGCTCCAGGACCTCCCACGGCTCCGGCTGCCCGCTTTCCTGGCGCATGTAACCACGCGGGTAGGACGGTCCGCCGAACCCGATCTCGTCCCAGGCATAGGGGTGGGCATAATAGACATCCACGACATCTTGTACCAGCAACGCCCAATAGCGCCCGACGGACATGCGCTGCCAGATCTCGATGGCCGCCGGGGGCGTGGCGTCATGCAGCGTTTGCAGAACCTGGTCCTGTTCGAGGGGACCAAGCGCGGTGAACGGCTCATCATAGAGGCGGCCGGCAATAGCGTCGATTGCCTGCAGGCCAAGCCGGTGCGCCTCTCCATCAGGCGGCATGTCCTCGTAGCGGTAGCCGTCGATGCGCCCGCTATGCAGGCGCTCATCGATGTAGTTGACGAGGGGAATCGTGTGGGCCTCGTCACGGTCATCCTGTGGCACGATACGGTCGCACACGGCGCGCAGGAGCGCCGCCTCGTGCAATGAGAAAAAGCGGATCGGCGGCGGCGCGTCCACGCGGGCGCGCACGACAGCGCGGGTGGCCTCATCCCAGTAGCCCTGCTGGCGCAGCGTGTCGTGACCGGGATAATAGCCCGGCTGAGCGCGCGGCGGCAAGACGCTGCCGGTGGCCGGATCAATGGGCAGGCGATCAGTGCGCATCGACAGCATCACTCCTCATCTACGGACGACACTGGCCAGCAGACCCAGGAAACCGCTGGCGGCAAACAGCAGCGGCGCGAAGAGGGGCGGGCCATAGATCAGATTATAGAGAGGCAGTTTCCGGCCGCCGGGACGGCGCAGGATGCCCCGCGCATGGTAGTAGGTCCCGATCACGCCGTCGAGCAGCGTCAGCAGGGAGACAAACGGCAGGAGGGTACGTCCGACCGTACGGCTCCACACCGTGCCGATCCCGGCCACGAAGAGCAGCGGCGCGAGCACGATGGGTGTCCACTGCTCCCAGCGGCGAAAGTTGTCTTTGTAGTGCGAATAGAAGGCCTCAAAGCCGCTGAATAGCGCCGAGATAGCGGCGGCGACGGCCAGCTGCCGCTGGAAGCGGCCCACGCCAACCTGCCGTTCAACCCTCTCAAAGGCCCGGCCGCGCCGGGTCAGCGCTGAGGCGAACGTAGAGAGGCGCACTGCCACTCCAAAGTGTGGTTCGTGTTCCTGGCGCAGCAGCGAGGCCAGCAGGCCCAGGTAACCACTGATAGCAAATAAGAGAGGGGCGAAGATCGGCGGCCCCATGATCAGGTTATAGACGAGCAGACGCCACCCACCCGGCTTACGGGCGATACCGCGCAGATGAAAGGCGAAGCCGACCAGCCCATCGACGATTGTGATCACCGACATGAGGGGCAACACGGTGCGCGCCGCCCTCCTGCTGAAGGCGCCCCACACACCGGCTACCAGCAGGGTCAGACTGACGAGCAGCGGACTATACATGACGCGTTGACTGTAGCTGCCCCGGTAGTGCTCGTAGGCCACTTCTAGCCCGCTGAGCAAGCTGGAGAGGCCGGCGATCAGGGCCAGGCTGCGTTGAAACCGTCCCTCGCGCAGCAGAAGGCGAACCTCCCCAAGGCCGATGGGTACGCTCGGATGCTCATGCCTGATGGCCCTTAGAGCCACTGGAGTCTGCCCTGGTCGTCAAAGGGAAGTGGGCGCGGGTCGCCGATCACCTCAAGGTTAGGCAGCTGGCGGGCCAGGGGCAGCAGCGCCTCGGAGACCATCATCTCTTCCAGCCGGCTGGTATCGTGGATATGGCAGACGCGCGGCGCGGCGCTGGGCATAATAGACATCAGGGCCAGTTCAATCGCCTCGCGGTCCGTCTCGGCGACCATGGGTATATAGCCTTCCATAGTGCTGCCGTCTTTGTTGGCCGCCGTGAGCATGTTCATCCAGGTGACGTGCGCGCTCATCTTATCCACCAGCCGGCGGGTCACAAAGTCGTTCAGGCCGATCCCCGTAGCGTTGCCGCCGCTCGCCTCGGTCAGGTCCAGGCTAACGATGCGTCGGTAGTTGGGTACGCGTGGCCCGCCCTCAAAGCGCCAAAAGCCGACCACGTTGGGGTCCAGGCCGGAGCCAGCGATATCTTTGCCCATCCAATCGGTCACCAGCACATCCAATTCATCGAAAGGGATCTGACCCACCAGCGGCTTGGCCAGTTGTAGCTGCCGCTGGTCGCAGGCCTTGAACTCCTCCGGCGCCACGACCTCGACATGATAGGGCTGGCGATAGGCATTCTCCACGATAGAGACACCGGCCACGATGTTTGCCTCCTTCAGCTGTAGGTCAGGCACTTGCAACAGGGACAGTTCCAGCCCGTGGTGGTGCGCCGACTGCGCTCCAGCCTGCTTGCCTAGCCCGATCATGGTCATCTTGAGCAGCCCGCTGGCTACCCCATCGCTCTTCTCCCCCGCCTTGAGATTAGGATGGACCGTGGTGCGGCCCAGCACGATCACCGCGTCGGCTTCGTGGGCGGCGGCCGCATAGTGCGCCTCGTAGCCGTTGTGCCCCATACCCAGCACGACGGTCTCCATCCGCGCGTCAATGGGCACGCCGAGGGCCTCCGTGGTGATGCCAAAACAGGCCAGGATGCCGATCTGCCCCTCGGGCGTCGCCCCACCATGGCTGCCCATCGCCGGGATGATAAACGGCGCGCCACCGCCCGCCTTCACCTCGGCGATCACCCCTTTGAGCGCTTCCAACGTGCCGCCCGCGCCCCTGCTCCCCACGGCGATGCCCACGCGATGGCCCTTCTTCAGGCGGTCGCCCAACCTGGCCCGCCGCAAGCCCAGGCGCACCACATCCTCCACGTCGTCCAGTTTGTCACGGGGGAACAGCTGGCGCACGTTGGCCATGCGCGGCAGCTCCCCGCTTTTAGGTAACTCCATCTTTCCCTCCACCCCTCCACGCGTTAGTGATGAGGCATGCCCGATGTCTGCTGTCTACACGACTTCGCGCACCTTGCCGATCACCACGTTCTTGATGATGCTCCAGCGGTCTTTTTCCCCTAACGCCAGCGCCTCGGCAAACTTAATGGCCTGCTGGGTGGTGATCTTGCCGGGCATCGGCGGCTCGTTGCCATCCACCACCGCCTGCACGACCGCCGGACCTGGGTGGGCCAGCGCCTCACGCAGCACGGCCTCGGCCTGGCCTGGCTCCGTGATGGTATAGCCAGCCGCGCCGCAGGCCTGGGCATGGGCGGCGAAGTCGATTGGCTGCAGCTCAACCCCGAACTCAGGCTTACCCTCCATGACCAGTTGCTCCCACTTGATCTGGCCCAGCGTGTTGTTCTTGATGATGATCACTTTCACCGGCAGATTGTACTTGACCAGGGTGGCGATCTCGCCCATCAGCATGGTAAAGCCCCCATCGCCGACGATACAGACCACTTGCCGGCCGGGATAAGCCACCGCCGCCCCAATGCTGTAGGGCAGGCCATTGGCCATCGTGGCCAGGTTGCCCGAGAGGGAGAACTGCATCCCGTCACGCATCTCGATATAGCGCGCCGCCCAGGTGGCGATCGTGCCGCTATCCGAGGAGACGATGGCATCATTCGCCAGCAGCTTATTCAGCTGATAGGTCACCACCTGCGGCTTCATGGGCATCTCGGTTCGTGTGCCGCGCTGCTCCATCAGCGCGTTCCAGTCGCGCATCCGCTCCTGCGCCTTCCGCAGAAAGCCGCGATCGTCCTTGTGGCGGATCAGCGGGAGCAACGCGCCCAGGACAGCCTGGCAATCGCCCACCAGTCCCACATCGGTCGGATGGCGTAGCCCGATGCGCTCCGACCTAACGTCGATCTGCACCACTTTAGCCTGTCCCGGCTTGGGGTAAAACTCCAGATAGGGAAAGCTGCTGCCGGCGATGATCAGGGTATCGCACTCCTCCAGGGCATCTTGCGAGGGGGCAGTGCCCAGCAGCCCGATGCCGCCCGTGGTGTGCGGATCGCCGTCGGGCACGACCCCCTTGCCCAGCAGCGGCTTGATGATCGGTCCCCCCACGGCCTCGGACAGCTGAAGCGTCTCGGCGCGGGCTTTCAGGCACCCTGCCCCGGCCAGAATAGCCACCTTCGCGCCGGCGTTGATCAGGTCCGCCGCCTCCTGCAACAGGGCCTGTGACGGCAGGGAGTGGGCGGCCTCATACAGGTGGGCGCTGTGCTTGGCCACATTCGCGGGGGAGCGATGGTCGTCGTCAGCGGTCCACTCCTGAATATCCTTTGGAATCATGATGTGCGCGACGCCCCGCTGGGCCAGCGCCGCCCTGATCGCCGCGTCGAGCACGTTTGTGACGTGGGCGGGGCCGGTCACCCGCTGGTTGTAGACGGTCACGTCCATGAACAGCTTGTCCAGATCCACATCCTGCTGGTAGTGGGTGCCAATCAGGTCATGAAAGGTGTGGCCGGTGATGGCCAGGACCGGCGCGCCATCGCACTTGGCGTCGTACAGGCCGTTCAAGAGATGGATACCGCCGGGACCCGAGGTCGCCAGGCAGACCCCCAGCTTGCCCGTGTACTTGGCATAGCCGCACGCGGCAAACGCGGCCGCCTCCTCGTGGCGCACCTGGATGAAGCGCATGGTGTCCTGGTGGGTACGCAGCGCTTCAAAGATACCGTTGATACCATCGCCGGGAAACCCGAAGATGGTATCGACGCCCCAGTCGATCAGCCGCTCGATTAATATGTCCGCCGTTTTCGCTGCCATGAGGCTCCTCCTACTCGTCTAGACCTGTTCATTACCCTTCATGGTCATGTCGGCGCCCGTTGTATGGCCCGCGCAAGGCCGTCGCATCGGCAGGGGTCTGGGCCGAGAATGAAGAGGGCGCTGACCGCGACATCACGGCCCAGCTACCTGCCGTCCGATACACTCAGGTTTATGCCACGACCGGGGGCGGCGCGCTATCTACTGTTCCGGACATCGCGGACATCTCGGACGGAGAGCCAGGCAAGCCGGTCCGGTGGATCGATTCGCCGGGCGCGATGCCCGAGCTATGCACGAGGAGAAAATACATGATGCCCAGGATGGGTAGGTGACCCAGCAGCTCCTGGGGCGGCAGGAACGGCACGCCGAGGTTGAACGGCAGCCACATGCCGAGAATGACCACGCGTGTTAGCAGTCCGCTGATCAGCAGGATCCCAATCAGAGCCTCGACGATGCCCGCCACCAGCACAAACCAGTCGTTGCTGAACCAGCCCAACCCCAGGGAAGTCTGCATGATGATATTAACCCTTTGTGCTAGATAAGATCGAAGGCTTTGAGCGCCAACAAGGGCTGGTTTGTGCGTACATTGAGGTGAACCCCGACCGTATGAGCCGTGAGTTTTGCGATGATCCGGGCACATAAGCCGCCGAC
>JAABUV010006125.1_pt1 | contig 13267 bp, 10 predicted proteins | sample 5559971 | NCBI WGS metagenome assembly JAABUV01 (sample SAMN10711881, study PRJNA513362) | rock metagenome | isolation source: Antarctica rocks | place: Antarctica: Victoria Land, Knobhead nord | collected 2015-12-19
GGGGGGGACCGGCCGGCCTGCTGGGCCGGCTGTTCGGGCCGGCTGGCGACGTGGCGGGGCGCGCCGTCGCGCGGCGGGCCGCGGCGCTGGGCCGCGCGGGGGCGCTGGCGGCGCTGGCGCTCTCCTTTGGGATCAGCCTCGCCATCTTCTCGCACACCTACGACGCGCAGCAGCGCGTCGACGCCCAACTCACCCTGGGCTCCGACGTCAAGGTGACGCCAGGGTCGCGCGCGCCCCAGACGGCCGCCTTCGCGGCGCGCCTGGCCGCCGCGCCCGGCGTCGCCGCCGTGACACCGTTCAAGACAACCGTGGCCTACGTGGGGACGGAGATCCAGGACATCTTTGGCGTCGACGTGTCCAGCTTCCGCCGCGCGTCGTTCCTGTCCAACAGCTTCTTCCAGGGACTCACGGCGCGGCAGGCCATGGACCGGCTCGCCGCCACGCCCGACGGCATCATCATCTCCGACGAGATGGCGCGCGACTTCAGCATCGCGCCCGGCGACCTGGTGCGGCTGCGCCTGTACAACACGCCGCGGCAGGCCTACGTGACCACGCCCTTCCACGTCGTCGGCGTCGCCTCCGAGTTCGCCACGGCGCCCAAGGACGCCTTCCTGGTCGTTAACCAGTCCACGCTAGTCGCCGCCACCGGCGACCCGCACATCGATTTCTTCCTGGCGCGCGCCACGGGCGACGCCGCGGCCGCCAACCGGGGCATCCAGGCCGCCCTCGTGGGCGGGCCGGCGGTGACGACGCAGACGATCGATACGGTCGCCGCCGGCCTGTCCACCTCGCTCACAGCGCTCAACCTACACGGGTTGACCACAATCGAGCTGGCCTATACCATCGCCATCCTGACCGCCGGCGTCCTGATCGCCCTACTGGCGGGGTTGGCCGAGCGGCGCGGTGAGTTCGCCGCCCTGCGCGCCATCGGCGCGAGCGGACGCCAGATGGGCGCGTTCGTGGCCTCGGAAGCCCTGCTCGTAGCCGCGCTGGCGCTGGCGGCGGGGGCGGTGGTCGGCGCGGTGCTGGGAAGCATGCTCGTCACCATCCTGAATGGCATCTTCGACCCGCCGCCGGCCGGCCCGCTCGCGCCATGGGGCGCGCTCGTCCTTCTGCTGGTCCTGGCGGCGGCGGGTATCGCCCTCGGCGCCGCCGTGGCGATGGCGCGCCTGCGCCGACTGCCCGTCGCCCAGGAACTGCGTGGGCTATAGGCTACCTTAATCGCTGGACATGTGCGGTGGCATGATTGTTGCCTTGCAGGACGAGATCGCGCCCGGTGTCCGCCACCGGGCCGGCCGTTATTGTTACAGCATACGGACGCATCAAGCTCTTGCAAGGGCAAATCGCGCAGACACAAGCAACCCTCGACGCGAGCCTTAGCCCCATCTCCGCCGCGCTCACCCAACTCCTCATCGCCACGGCGCGCCTCGTTCCACCCGCGGGGCACTAAGCCGTAGTCGGGACAGCGGTCTACCCCGACACATGAAAAAGGACGGCGGGACGGTTCCCACGAGGAACCGTCCCGCCGTCCTTGTGTCACCCCTGTCCTCCGCGGTCCACACATGGATGGGCAAGCGGAAGGAGGTGGAGATTGCGCTGTCGCCGCGACTACTTCTGCGAGGCCAGCGCCTTGGCGATGGCGTCAGTCAGCGCCGTGCTGGCGCTCTTCGCGTTGCAGCTGCCCAGCTGCCCAGCTGAGAGGACGCTGATGTTGCAGACGTTGGCCGCGACCGCGACCGGGACGGCGACCGAGACGGGTACCTGCAGGTTGAGGTTCTGCACATTCACGTTGACCAGCCCGTTCTGGGAGTTGGTCGCGCTCGAGCTTTTCCCGCCGCTCGCGGCATTCTGGAGCATCGAGGTGGCGATGGCGTTGCTAAGCGCGTCCGAATTGCTCTTGGCGTCGCACTTGCCGGCGGTACCAAGGGAGGCCACGGCGACGTTGCAGACGTTGGCCGCGACATCGACGGGCACGGCGACGGAGACGGGGATCTGCAGTTTGAGATTCTGCAGGTTCACGTTGACCAGCCCGTTCTGCGTGTTGCCGGGTCCGCCTTTATGGCCGTGCTGCTGAGCAAGCGCGTTGGCGAGGGACCAGCTGAGCGCCTGAGAGCTGCTCTTGGCCGTGCACTGTCCGGCCGTCAGGGCTGAGAGGATGCTGATGTTGCAGACGTTGGCCGCGACATCGACCGGGACGGGCGCCTGCAGGTTGAGGTTCTGCAGGTTCACGTTGACCAGGCCGTTCTGCGTGCTGCTTGCGGCGGTCTTACCCGCGTTGGTGGCGGCGCCGGCCGTTGTGGCACCCGGCGCGACCATACCCGTCTTCCCCGTGCCAGATGTGGCCTCACCCCAGGCAGGGGTCGTCTTCATCATCGCGTTGGCGATGGCGTAGCTGAGCGCCCAGGAGTTGCTCGTGGCCGTACAGGAGCCCGCATTGCCGCTGGAGAGTACGCTGATGTTACAGATGTTGGGAGCCAGGCTGACCGGCAGGGCCACGGAGACGGGGATCTGCAAGCTGAGGCCCTGCACGTTCACGTTGACCAGCCCGTCCTGCATGTTTTTCGGACCCTTGGCGTTGGTCGTGGGGTGGATAGGATGCGCGCTCGGCGTCGTCGCGGCGAAGGCGGGAGCAATCGCCCCTACGGTGAGACCGGCGGCGCACAACGCGCCTACTGCTTTAATCGTAGCGGTTCTCATCTACAGGTATCCTTTCCTACGTACATATGTATCGTCTATCAACGGACATCATTGTTCGGGCTGACGAACCATGAACTATGGGGGACGTCTGTAAGAGACCGGACGAGCTGAGCCCGCTCTCCCATGATCTATATCGTCCAAACCAACTCTTCCTGTTCCGTTACACCTCCCGTACGTTGCATAAGGACGACCAGATCGCGTCCGTCCTTTCACCTGCCGCGGCGTCCATTGCCGCAGGGCCACCATAAGACCTGGCCGGCGGCATCGTTGTTCGTCGCGATCCGTCGCCGCGAACATCCGGCCACACCCCTATCAAGGCAAGGTGTGTACCACACCGGCGGCGACCAGCTTTGATCTGATCGCCACCGGCCATGTTAGGCGTTTCTCTCCACCACGGATAACGCTAGCACCAGCGTGAAGTCGTCGTCAGCCGCGATGCGGTTGTGCCGCTCGACGCCGCAGCCGAGGCAGCGGTGCACGACGGCGTGCTCGCCCTTGGCGCGCGTGAATGCGCCAACCGGCGCCATGAGGGAGCCGCAACGACTCGCGCGGTCACCTGGTATGCGGTCGTCCACATGGCGAGAATGGAGACAATAGGGACAGTGGTTGCGGTGCTTGCCGCCGTACGGGATCGGCCCGACGACGACCTTGCAGTGGCGGCAGCGAAACGTCTGCTGTTCCGGGCGCGGCCAGGGCGATCGTTCGCCGTGGACGTCCTGGCTGTATCGATATGATCTGGACAACTGGTGGCTCTCCTGGCTCTATTGGCGCCTTCGCCCATGGGCAAAGGCGGGAGAAAACAAAAGGTGATCTCAACACAGGTGAAAGTCCACACAATCGCTGTTAACATGCGCTACCTCTTCTATTCAGCTAGCCGGATGAGCCGGCGGTCGGCAAAAACAAAAAAGCCACAGGACATATCATCCTGTGGCTTCACGGCGCGTCCGAGAAGGACGCGGCTAGGATAGCTCTACTGTGCGCACACCGCCAGCGCGACGACGGTACGCTACACGCCGCCGCACGCTTGTTTTAGGCGCAAAGAAACCACAGGCGCTGCTGTACCTGTGGTCGAAGGGTCAACGCGAAGCGACGCGAGGGCACACGGCCTACAACGCGCTGGAGCGAGACATTAGGAAACGGTCGTGGCCGGTGAAGGCCTACGCGCGCTCGTCGACGGAGGATACGGCAGCGTATGAGGAGATACTGGCTACCCTGGCGATTGTCCTTGACATACATCCTCCCTATTCGAACCTACCTGCGCCCTTTTGCGGGCTCGGGGCAATCGTCTCTGTCTATCACCGGACGATTCCGCCACAGTATAGCAGAACACGCACCGGCGCCGACTATCGGCGATACACTCGCCCACCGCGGCAGGCCGGCAAGATGCCGGCGGTCCCAGGGGGACGTTACCTACGCGATCCACGATCTTTCCAGGCCGTAGCTTACGCGCACAAAACCCGCGCGCGCCTTCCGGTCATGATAGCCAGTGACGGCGCGGCGCCGGTACGCTATAGTCTCATCAGCGGCTTACATGGCCGCCCGTATTGGCGCGCGAGTCGCGTCATGTACCACAAGGTTTGAGGGATCAGAGCGTGAGTAGAATGAGCGGCGTAGCAACAGCGAGTGTTGTTCAACCGCGCGTCCTCGTCGCCGGTCCCTTGCCCTATTGGTACGCGTTTTATTACTTTTTTAGCCCGCCGACGTAATCGGCGGGGCGGCTGACGCCGCCCCAGGTTGGCCGGTTACGTCGGGGGAGTGGAGAGAAGTCTCTGCTCCCCTTTCTGTTGTCCTCCCACCCCGATGGCGCGCCGCCGCAGTAGAAAGTCGAAAGTTACCCAAGGGCTACTTTCGACTTTCACTTCCGACCATCGACTATTGGGAGGAGCGACACCAATGACAGCGCCGTACACCCTCGCCAGCCGCGAAGACCACCCCACCAACACAATCGTCCACGTCGGCGGCGCCGCGATCGGCGGTCCCGCGCCCATGCTCATCGCCGGCCCGTGCTCGGTCGAGGACCGCGAACAGATGCTTGCGACCGCGCGCGCCGTGCGCGCCTCCGGCGGGGCTATCTTGCGCGGCGGCGCGTTCAAGCCGCGCACGTCACCCTATGGATTCCAGGGCCTGGGCGAGGCGGGATTGGAACTGCTGGCCGAGGCCGGCGCCGCTGTGGGACTGCCTGTCGTGACCGAGGTAATGGAACCGGCGCAGGTCGAGATTGTGTGCGCCTACGCCGACATACTACAGGTCGGCAGCCGCAACATGGCTAACACCGCGCTGCTGAAAGCGGTGGGCCGCGCCGACCGTCCGGTGATGCTCAAGCGCGGCATGGCCGCGACGATCGAGGAGTGGCTGCTGGCGGCTGAATATGTGCTGGCCGAGGGCAACGCGCGCGTGATCCTGTGCGAGCGTGGCGTACGCGGCTTCGAGCCGCGTCTACGCAACCTGCTCGACCCAGCCGTGGTCCCGCTCCTGCGCACGCTGACGCACCTCCCGGTGATCGTCGACCCGAGTCACGCCGTCGGGCGGCGCGACCTCGTAGCCCCAGCTGCTTGCGCCGCCATCGCCGTCGGAGCCGACGGCGTGATGATCGAGGTCCACCCCAACCCAGCCGTCGCACTCACCGACGCGGCGCAGGCCGTCCCCTGCGCCGAACTCCCGGCCCTGGCCGCGCGCCTGCGCGCCGTCGCCCGCGCCGTGCGCGGAGAGGAGGCCGAGGCGCTGGCGTCGTAGCCCCACCATAATTATGGTAATCTGCTGTCATGACCAGTCGGGACATCCTCTTTGCCCCCACGCCGCCGCCCGATGCGCGCATCGCCTATGGCGATGAGCCACAGCAGTTCGGAGACCTGCGCCTGCCTATCGGACAGGGACCGCATCCCGTCGTGATGGCGATCCACGGCGGCTTCTGGCGCGTCGGGTTCGACCTCGTCTACATGGGACATCTGTGCGAGGGGCTGCGCGCAGCGGGGATCGCCACCTGGAACGTGGAGTACCGGCGCGTCGGCGAGCCCGGCGGCGCGTGGCCCGGCACGTTCGAGGATGTCGCGCGGGCCGCCGACCACCTGCGCGCGCTGGCGCCGCGTCACAACCTGGACCTCACCCGCGTCGTGACGATGGGCCACTCCGCCGGCGGTCACCTCGCCCTATGGCTTGCGGCGCGCCCGCGCATCCCGGTAGATAGCCCGCTGTACACGCCCGCGCCGCTCCCAGTGAAGGCGGCTGTCTCGCTGGCAGGCGTAGTCGACCTGCGCGAGGCCTATCGGCGCGAACTGGGCGACGGGGCCGTACGTGAGCTACTGGGCGGCGGCCCGGACGACGATCCCGCGCGCTACGCCGCCGCCTCCCCCGCCGCGCTGCTGCCGCTGGGCGTCCCCCAGGCACTCGTCCATGGTACGGCCGACGACCGTGTCCCCTACGCGCTCAGCCGCGACTACCACGCGTTAGCCACCGCGCGCGGCGACGACGTGCGGCTCGTCACACTCTCCAACGCCGACCATTTCACCCTCGTCACTCCCGACACGCCCGAGAGCGCCACAGTGCTGGACACAACACTGGCGCTGCTGTGACAGGGTTATTTAGCTTTTCCCCTCACCTCCAGCCCCTGCGAATTGGTCTCTCTTCGCTCCGACAGCCCACCCGGCTCCCCCTCAAGGGACGAGGGGAGGCACGAGTGATTCGGCAAGAGGCTCCCCTCTCCCGCGCACGGGAGAGGGGTTGGGGGTGAGGGCCGCGCCGTCGTCACTGAGAACTACATGGCCCTGACTGTGACAGGGGATAGGATTGGGACGTCACACGCCGCGGCGTAGGGCCTGGAGCCCGACCAGTCCCACCTCGACGGCGTAGCGCGTGCCAGCCAGTTCGGGGTGGTATTCGAGGCGGCCCCGCTCGAACCATTGCAGCGGGTAGCGCCGCCCGCTCCCATCACCGTTCCCTTCCACGATTACCTCGGAGAGCGGCGCGCCCAGCAGCCGCGTCCCCGCGTGCCCTTGCCAGTAGGCCAGGAAGCGCCCTGAGAGGCTGTGCCCCGTGGCCGGGAAATAGAGGCGAGATGGCGTCGAGCGAAACGGCGCCACGCGCGGGAAATAGCGCCCCGCCGTGAGCAACCGGCCCAGCGGCGCCGGCGTCACCTGTCCGTCGACCACCTGGAGCAGGGCGCGATCGGTGTACTGCGTGAGCCGCGCGTCCCCTACGAACGGCTCGGTCTGTGGGTAGCCGAAGGCGTCCACGCCGCCATAACGCAACCAGTAGGCCAGAAAAGGGTCGGCCAGAGCGTGGCGCGTCTGGGGGAAGTAGCGGCCGCCGGGTGGGGTCGCCGCCGGGTTGACCGGGTCGGCCGGCGCGGGCTGCCGGACTCGTGTCGTCAGGCCCGCCGTGGCGTCGAGCGCATCGACCCCGCGCTGGTCGAGCACGAGCGCCCGCCCCGACGCCTCGTCCACGGCCACGGCGTCTGGCCCCTGACCAACCATGACCGTCGTCAGGCGCGCGCCGGTCGGCGCGTCAAAGACAGCAACGGAGCCGGGACCGACCGGAATGCCGTACTGGTTGGTCGTATCCACGTAGGTGGCGTAGACGCGACCGCCGCGCGCATCGACCGCGATGGCGTTGGGCGCGCCCGCGTCAAGCGCGCGTAGCCGGCCGGTCGTTGGGTCGAGCGCCTGCAAGCCGAAGTACGAGGCAATAAAGACCCGGCCGGTCACCGGATTGACCGCCAGCGCGGCGAGGTAGGCGTCGCCATTTTGCCCGATGTCGATCGTGCGCAGGACGCGCCCCGTCGTGGCGTCGAGAACGCTCACACGCAGCGTCAGACGCGTCCCCTCGCTGTCGACGTGCCCCACGAAAACGCGCCCCGCGCTTTCGTCGACCGCTATCTGGCCGCCGATCCCAGCGGTCGTGGTCACGACGGCGCCGCTGGCGGCGTCGAGCGTGACGAGGCTACTCGGTCTGTTCCCCCCGTAGTCCGCGTGACCATTGCTGGCGACGAAAACGCGGCCGCCGCGGCTATCGACGGCCAGCGCGGTAGGATTGCTGATGGGGACGGTGGCGATCGTAGCGCCGCTCGCAGTGTCGAGGACGCGCACGTCGCCGGCCTCAGCGACGACGAGGCGCCCGCTACGCGCGTCGAAGGCCACCGCCGATGGACGCGCGCCAACGACGAATGAACGCACGACAGCGCCGGTCGTCGCGTCGAGCGTCTGCACGCTGCCCGCGCCGTTGCTTCCCCGTGTGCTAGGCACGAAGACGCGGCCCCCGCGCGCGTCGATAGCCGGGGCGCCGGAGGCGTTGAGACTCTCACGATGTACGACTGTGTCGTGGGCAAGGTCGATCGCGCTGACCACACCGGCGGCGTCACGCACGAAGGCGCGACCGCTCACGCTATCGACGACGAGTGCGCCGGGACCGTCGGCGGTCGCGCCCGTGCCGGCGCTTTGGATGCCGACGTCACCCACGGCGACCGTGCGCACAACCACTCTTGACGTGTAGCAAAGATCGCCCGTGTAGCGCTCGAAGTCGGCGCCGAGGCTCCAGATGTCGCGCGGAGCGACGACCGCTAGCGCCCCCAGACCGCCGATGGGAACAGGGACGCTGTGCCAACGCGCGCCATCCCAGTGCGCAACGACGGAGCCCCCGGTGGCCCACACATCGCGCGCCGAAACGGCCGCGACGCCGTACAGGGCGCTTGGCGTGTCGATACCGGGAACGACGCGCCAGCGGACGCCATCCCAGTGGACGATGAGCGGTCCTCCGACGCCATAGGGGTTGGAGCCGTAGCCGCCGACGGCCCAGACATCGCGCCCGGTGAGAGCACTGACGCCGACCAGCCGCCCGGTGATACCGGGGAAGGCGGGGCCGGCGCTGACCTGCCAACGCCGGCCGTTCCAATGCTCAATCAGGGGCGTGCGGTAGCTCCCGACGATATCGCCAACCGCCCAGACGTCATCCACCGCGATGGCGGTCACCGCGTAGAGCGAACCGCCGTTGGGGCCCAGCGCGGTGCCCGGTATCACGCGCCAGCGCCGGCCGTTCCAATGCGCGATGATCGTCCGCGTCCCGCCAGAGATCGTGCCGACGGCCCACACATCGGCGCGCGACACGGCCGCGATGGCGGTGAGATAGTAGTCGGTCGACGGGAGCGGGTCGGCGGCCAGGGTCCAACGCCGGCCATCCCAGTGCTCTATCAGCGGTTGGTCGAGCCGGCCGTGGCTGTTGGACCCGGTAGGGTTAACAGTCCAGCCGACGGCCCAGACGTCCGTGGCCGAGATGGCGGCGACGCCGCTGAGGCGATTGTCGACCGCCACCGGGTTGGAACTGGGCACGGAGGACCACCGCGCGCCGTTCCAGTGCGCGATCACCCCGCGCTGGCTACCCTCCGGGCCGGTTGTCCCCACGGCCCACACGTCGTTCGACGCGGCGGCCGACATCGCCGTGAGCCCATCAGCCGGCCCAGGCACGGAGCGCCAGGAGTCACACGACGCGGCGCCCGTGTGTGGGGGCGCGTCCGAGATCGCGCCTAACACGTTCCTCGATAGATAGGGTAAACCCGCGTTGGCGTGCGCGGGCGCGGCTACAGGTATGAGGAGAAAAGCCGCGGCGGCGACGAGCCCGGCGACGCGGTGTATAGGGTGAAAACGCATTGGTCACACCTCGCTACTGACGCCTGTCTTCACATCCAGGCGCATCATCGGGACGTTCCGAATAGCGCTATCATACAGCGCGCTTGCCATCCGCGCATGATGCGTTTCTCATAACAAAAGTGAGCCACGCCATATCCAGCTATATCCACACGACGAACACGACCCTGGTACAAGGCACGATTTCCTGTTACCGACTCGTTGCCGGCGTCATAAACATGAAAGAACCGACGGCGAGTGGGACCAAAGCAGCCACGAGGAACGTTCCATGTGGCCCTAATGAGCGCAGCAACAGAGCGATTAATAGGCTTCCCCCGCCATAGCCCAGGCCGCTCGCGGCGTAGAGGAGGGAGAAGCCTTCCGCCCGTTGCGCGGCCGGCAGGACCTGCTGGAGGAGACTCGTACAGAGGCCGACAAGGGGAGCGAGCAACAGGCCGGCGAGGGCCAGGACAAGAGCTACGAGGGGGGCGGAGCGCACGACGCCCAGGGGTAGGAGCAACGCGCCAAAGATACAAAGGAGAAAGACTATCGCCCGTAGTCACCCAACTGACGGCTAATCTGCGGGCGGCGCAGCTTGTAGAGAGCTTGCGCTTCGATCTGGCGCACGCGCTCACGCGTGATGCCCATCTTCTCGCCAATCTTTTCCAGCGGGTAGACGTGCCCATTGCCCAGGCCGAAGCGGAGCTGCAACACCAGGCGTTCGCGAGGCGTGAGGGTTTCCTCGAGTATCCTGTTTGTCTCGTCCCTAAGGATGTGCTCGTAGGCGCGTTCATCGGGAGCTTTAGCCATCTCATCGACGATGAAATCGCCCAACTCGCCCTCTTCCTCCTCACCCACCGGCGACTCTAAGGAGATGGGTGGGCGTGTCGCCTTGAGCGCCTGCCGCACTTCATACATGCCGGTCCCCAACGCGTCGGCCAGTTCCTCCTCGGTCGGCTCACGTCCCAACTCACCAGTCAGACGTTGCGTCACACTATACATCTTGCTCAACGCCTCACCCATGTGCACGGGTAGACGAATAGTGCGGCTTTTATCAGCAATAGCGCGCGTAATGGACTGGCGGATCCACCACACGGCGTACGTGGAGAATTTGTAGCCACGCCGCCAATCGTACTTCTGCACGGCGCGCATCAGGCCAATGTTACCTTCCTGCACGAGATCGAGCAGACTCAAGCCACGCCCGAGATATTTCTTAGCCACACTGACCACGAGGCGCAGGTTAGCAAGCACGAACTCTTTGATGGCCGCCTCATCGCCGGCCTCGACGCGCTTGGCCAGTGCGACCTCCTGCTCAATCGTCAAGAGGCGCACGTTGCCAATCTCGCGCAAGTACGTCTGCACCAAATCGGTGTCGGCAGGCTCCGTCTCGAGCGCCTCAAGCGTCGCCGACAACTCATCGTCATCTGCGTGCTGCCGCGCCTCCTCGTCCGATTCGACGATGTCGACATTGCTGTCCAACAGGCTCGTCGCCAAGGCGTCGATGTCGGCGCTTTCGAGCCCGTCACGCTCGCCGACAGCATTGAGGTCGTCACGGCGCACGTAGCCGTTCTCGTGCCCCTGCTCGATAAAGCCTGCCATAGTAGATCGATCAGACGTCGTTTGCTTGTGGGGCTGCCGTGCCATCGTGTCCCTCCCCCTGCCCGCTCCAATGGTGCAATGCGTCGCACACGCCCACTCTACCGTGTGTACGCGAGAGCGAGCCTTCTGGATCATCAACGACGCCCAGTACCTGTAAAGGGGAGGCATAATGCGTGCCACAACTAGCAGTCAGCTATCAGCTATCAGCTTTATCGCGTTGTCAACGTATAACCCGCTTTGGACGGCCCAACAACGCGACGTGTCATGCGCGCCGCCCACGGACTGCTGACTGCTGACTGCTGACCGCTGACTGCTGACTGCTGACTGCTAATTCGGCGACAGTTGTTCGCCGGGGTCGCGCATCTCGCTCATGCGCTGCATAATAGCCACCTCGCGGCGCAGCAAGAGAATCTCGGCGTAGAGGCGGTGCTCGACGGTGGGGCTTGCTAGAAGTTGCTGCGCCTCCTCGATGTGCACCGAACCAACGAACAGGGCCGCCACTTTATACGAGAGCGTCAGGGGATCCCGCGGCAGTTGGACGTGGGTGATCTGCTCGTGGGTCAGGGTCAACATCATGGTGACGTAGCGTAACCCTAACCGCTCGACTTCCTCCTGTAGCTCGAGCAACTGCTCGGTCGATTGATAGCCATCGGCGAGGACCTCGATGTCGGCGGAGAGATAGGGCTGGTCATGGTGGAACGCGGCGACGCGGAAGCGCTGCCGCCCCGTCGTGCTGATGTTCATACGGCCGCCCTCTAGCGGTACGACGTCCGTCACTTCGGCTATCGTACCGACGTCGTATGGATCGGGATCGGGGTCGAGCTCATTGCCACGCCGTATCAACAACACGCCGAAGCGCCGATCCCCGGCAAGCACACGGCGCATCATGATTTGGTAGCGCCGTTCGAAGATATGTAGCGGGAGGACCATGCCCGGCACGAGCACGGTGTCCAGCGGAAAGAGCGCTAATCGCTCGGTCATTAGGTCCCCAAGTCGAAAGTCGGAAGTCGTCAATAACCAGTGACGCGCCGGCGACCGCGCCCGGTAGGGCTGAGTGAGTATAGCAGAGTAGGGCGCACGACAACGCATGGCCGTGGGATGGGAGCAGGGCCTGTGAAAAGTCCTGGGAGCGCGGGCGTCTCGCCCGTCCCCGCTGTGCACGCGGGGAGGAGCGCAGGACGGGCGGCAACGAACTGGCCCTGCGGGGATGGCCGACACGCGCCTGCGGACGACGGGGACGGGCGAGACGCCCGCGCTCCCACGGGGACCCGGCGACTTTTCACAGACCCTGGGGATGGGAGGTCAGGGCCGTGAGCGCCCTACGCGGACCGCGGCATGGGGAGCGGCGCGACGGAGACCTGGGACCGCTGCCCTTTCTTGGACGCGTACATCGCGGCGTCGGCCACAAGGAGCAGCTCCTGACGGCTGCCGCCATCCTCGGGGGCAATGGCGATACCGCACACGAGACGACCAGCGGGACGACCGCGCCGTCGAGGGCTATATAGGGCCGTGCGCGCGCGGCGTCGGCGATGCGCGCGGCGACCATTTCGGCCTCCGGCCGTCCACTTCCCGGCAGCGCCAGCACAAACTCGTCGCCGCCATAGCGAGCGGCAAGATCGCCGCGCCGACAACTCTCGCGCAACACGTCCGCCACACGCCGCAGCACGTCATCGCCGGTCAGGTGGCCGTGGACATCGTTGAAGAGCTTGAAGTTGTTGATGTCGAGCACCAATACCGCGCATGGCTCGCCATCGACTATCCAGCCGCCATGCGCGCCGCTGTGCGCGCGAGATCGTCGCAGCGGTGATTGTAGCGGTCGCCGCCCGCGAGTTCCGACGCGTGACCTTTGACCCACTGCCAACGGACCGTGCGCCGCGCCACGAGTTCGAGCAACGCTTGCCACAACTCTTTGTTCTTAACGGCGGCGCCCGTGCTGGTGCGCCAGCCGTTGCGCTGCCACGCGCGCGTCCAACTCATCATGCCGTTGCGCAGGTATTCCGAGTCGGTCAACACGGTGACCTCGCTGCCAAGCGGGGTCGCGGCCAGCCCCTCGATGGCGCTGAGGAGTTCCATCTTGTTGTTGGTCGTACGCGGCTCTCCGCCGCTATCCTCGACCTCGCCGGTATCGGTCACCAGCACATAGGCCCAACCACCTGGGCCGGGGTTGCCGAGGCAGGCGCCGTCGGTATATAAGAGTGACGCGGACATGGGTTAGAACCACCCCTTTCGCTTGAAATAACATACCGTGATTGCTAGTTGATGTTAGCGCAGGTCAAGGCCAGGACGGAGGCCCAGACCTTGAGATCGAAGCCGGCGTTGGTGCGGGCGCGCAAGTGCTGCATGCCCATCGCCTCGGCTTG
>JAABUV010006127.1_pt1 | contig 13261 bp, 12 predicted proteins | sample 5559971 | NCBI WGS metagenome assembly JAABUV01 (sample SAMN10711881, study PRJNA513362) | rock metagenome | isolation source: Antarctica rocks | place: Antarctica: Victoria Land, Knobhead nord | collected 2015-12-19
ACAGCCATGGAGTATGCGCGGCCCGGGCCACCCCTGCCCATGCGCGGCGGCCCAGCATTGCCGCCGCCGCCGGCGCAGGCGCTGCCGGCTCCGCCAGCCCCGCGCCTGGTGGTCGACCGCGAGAAGGTGAGTTGTTTCATCTAGCTTGGCAAACGGCATGATTTCCATGGACGCTCCTGGTCTCTGACCTCTGTGTGGCGCGTGCAGACCTGCCCGCTGCTGCTGCGCGTGTTCCCAAAGGTGCGGCGTCTGCTGCACGCTGCCCCCTTTGCAATTGGTCCCCAGTCTGCACACTCTCCAGGAGCTCGTGCGCCGCCCTTGCTGCGACCGCTGGTTTTGACACGCGGCTGCCGCCGGCGCGCAGCATGGCGCGCACCACCACCTGGAGGAGTTTGTGGAGCGCGGGAAGGAGCCGCGGGAGGAGGTGCAGGTGTACACGTGGATGGACGCGACGCTGCGCGAGCTCACCGAGCTGATCCAGGAGGTGCAGCCGGCCGCGCGGCGCGCCCAGGCGCGGCTGGAGTTTGCGCTCGTCTACCCGGACCGGCGCGGGCGCAACGTGCTGCGCGAGGCGCGCGCCTCTGGCAGGCGCCGCTGAGCGACGGAGGGGCCAGCTGCAGACAGCCAGTCAGCCGCTCGCCTTTTGCGTTGCACGTCATAGACAGAGGACAGAGACCGCGCAAAGCTGCACTGCTTCAGAATTATACAGGCAACCTGTGTTGGCGAGCTCGTGACACTGTACTGAAGGCTGCGTCGTGTGCGTGCGGCAGATTGGGCAGACGAGCGCGACGCGGCAAGGGCCGGACGACAACAAGACGCTCAAGGACCTGAACTTCCAGGTGCTGCCCGTCGCCCTCGCATATGACAATGTCTGGCAAGCTTCATGTGCACGGCATGTCGTTTGGGTATGGGTGCTGCACGTAATCAGTGTTGCAACCTGGCCCATAGCTGACTGGAAACACGCTGACTGTGGCGCACCGCTGCGCACGCAGACTGGCGACTTCATGGATGTGGCCATTCTGTGACATGTGTGTTGGAAAGTGTATGCATGCTAAGCAATCCTCAGGTTACAAGTGTTGGCCATGCTGCATCCGTTCTGTGTTACATGCATTTCTTCTTGCGGAGTGCATGCCGGCCGAGCCTCCAGTGTTACAAGTATGTTGGCTAGTGCTGCGGCAGCAGAAGGGTGTGACACGAGACACCAACTTGCCAAAGACCGGGGCAGTCACTTGCGCAGAGGCTGCTTGCTGCTCGGCTGCGTGACGAGCTCGCCTGTGCTCCGATCGACATCCGCGCCCTTGGCCTCGCACCAGTCCGCAGCCTGCGGGTGCACGCCCCTGTCATCAGCTCGCCCCTTCTTCGGCATCACTGTCAGGACATGCCTCCGGCATACACCCCGCAGCACTCGCACTGACATTGTTGATGGGCACAGGGCAGCCCAAGCATTTGTTGGCACAAAGCGAGACCGCGCAAGCAGTGTGCACCACGCTACTGCAGCGCAAAGAGATCCGGACCCCGCCCCAGCACGTGCACCGCAATTTTTACCAAAGGCGTGCCCCGAGGCGGCCCGCGCCTCTGCGCCGCCCTCAAACCCCAGCTGCAGGGCCACGACGCCGAGCGGCACGCCCCGCGCATATGCGCCGCGCGCGGCGGCCAGCCAGCGCACGCGCGTGCGCTCCAGCAGGTGGTCCTGCCGCGGCGCGCGCCGGCGTCAGCCCGGCCCCGCAGGCGCGCGAGCCGGGGCGCCGTCCGTTGGGGCACAAGCAGCCTGCGAACGCGCTAGGCGGCCACCCCACCCCACAGCGCGCGAGTGGGGCGTGCTGCCGTGTGCAGCGACGCACGCCGGGCACGCTCGCATGCGTGCTTGCATGACATGCGAGGCGCCGCACAGCACACGGCCTGTCAGCCGCCGCCGGGCCCCTGCCAGGCGGCCTTGGCACCGGCCTAGGACGGTCACGCCCAGCGCGTGGCCCCCGCCCCGCGGCGCGCGCGCAGCTCCAAGGCCTCGAGAGCGCACCATGAGGTAGGGCGCCATGCGCGGCGCGCCGACGTAGAGCCGCAGCAGCGCGGCCGCGTCGCACGCGCGCGCCGCGTTGCACGCCTGGCGCCGGCGCGATGGCCCAACGGTCACTGCTGCTCGGGCTCGCGTGCAGGCGTTACAACCGTGCGCGCTCCAGGCGTGTCACAGCAGGCGCGCCGGCTGCGCGCATACCCGCTGCACTGCACGCCGTTGCAGCAGAGAGGAGCAGCGTCAGGCACACCAGACACAGTCCGACCTCTGCAGGCCCAGGGCAAAGCGCGCCAGCCCCGACACGAGAGCACGCACGGGCAGCGCACTCTGAGCGCGTGCTGCACGGCAGGCTCGCGCAGCGCGGCCGGCGGCAGGCCGCGCAGCTCGGCCGCCAGCTGCCGCGGCAGCAGCGCCGCGTACAGCAGCCCGTACGCGGCAAACTCGGCTTTGCACTCGCTGTCCTGCGCGGCTGCCCGGAGCGCGGATGACGTCTGGGTGACTTGTCGCCTGTATACACGTCACCTGAATGCTGTCACCTAAATACCATACTCCCGGACATTCGCCAGCACAGGAAAGAAGCACAAAAGCCCTCGGCTGTGACATGAGCGCTCTTCTTGAAGTGTGCCGGCCGCACGGCCATCAGACATGATTGATTTTGCGACAGAAGGCGCGCCTGGGAGGCATACAGCTCCTTCAGCATGGCCTGGCAGCCGTTGAACTCCGCCAGGTCGCCCGCCTCCAGCGCTGCCGCGCCAGGCGCGTGTGCGTGGGGGTGTGCATACAGCCCGGGATGCAGGGCGGACTGCGGGAGCTGCGCGTTGACCAGCTGTGCATACGCATGGTTACATGCGTGCTGCTATGCTTCTGAACTGTGAGCAGGCTCATTCACACAAACTCCTCAGCCAGGCAACTTGAGACCTGAGATGTCACAAATAGGTGACCGCTGTATTGACTACATGTACCTCTACATATTTTGCCATGTGGCTTGCCATCAGAGGTCAGAAACGACAGGTCGAACTCATTAGCCGCCCATGCGGGAGGCTTCAGTAGGTGTCCTAAGATTGTCTGTCTCTCATCAGCTGGCAGCCGCTGCTCGCATGGACCCCACCCCTGGTAAAGCGCTCATGCGTTTGGTTTTGCTCAGGGGTTGGGGTTGAGGCACACCCCTACCCTATCCCTGCGCCCTGGGCCTTGCGTGCGCCTTAGGCCCAGGCCCACCTTGGGCCTAGGGCGCGCGCGAGGCCCAAGGCGCTCGTAAATCAAGCAAGCACCTGGGGCGCTGCCTGCATCCGCCCTGCGCGGGCGGCGCGCACCGATGCGTGCATGCGTCTCGTACACGGCGGCCGCGAGCGGGCCGCGCGCGTGCTGCACCGTGAGGTCCTGCCGTATCGACTTAAGCTGCTCACACGCGGCCGCATAGTCCGCCTCCGCCAGCCACCGCCGCTTCACCAGCGCCAGGGCCTGTGCGCGACGCAGTCCGCCTTAGCGTAGCCTTACCCTAACCCTATCTTGCCGTTCTGAATTGAGCAGCCCGCCAGTGGCACCGGGCTCCCAGGGTGGCGTACAAGCTTGCACCGCCTGCAGCCTGCGAGCACCGACTCAGGTGCTGCCGCACAGCACACATCCAGATCGTGCATACTCTTCCGTGCACTCTCGTGCAGCGCTGGCAGCACCGGCTGTTCCGGCCGCCCCGACAGCTGCTGACTCACTGCTAAGAAGTGTGCAGTCTGCCCACAGCGCGCCCGCAGCGCGTTCGCTGGCGCGGCGCCGCTGTCAGCCAGGCGGCGTCCGCGCTTACAGGCGTGCAGACGTACAAAGCGCAACACAGCTTCAAAGCCCGGCCCACCTGCTCGAGCACCGCGGGCGGCCGCACGGCGCCCAGCGTTGGCAGCGCGGTGAGACGCAGGTACTCCTTTTCCAGCGCGGTGCTGCTGCCAAACACCTCCGCGCGGCCGTCCGCGCGCGCGTCGCGCAGCGTGCGCCCGGCCTGGCCGCCCACGCGCCCGCCCGTCAGCCGTGTCACGCCAGCAGCAAGACGCGTGCGGGGAAGGCCCGGCACGCCGCTCGCGGTGTGCAGGCGAGCGGGGACGGGCGCCGCGCCGCACCTGGCTCGGCCCGCCGGGCGCTGCCGGGGCGCCCGCATCGAAGCGCGCCTGCCGCTCGGCGCGCCTGGCGTGCTCCTGCGGGGTGCCAGCGCTGACTGCGTCTTTGCCTGCCGGACGCGCGGCCAGGCTGTGTTAAACACCACCATTACGCAGTTGCGGGCCCCGAGCAGACCTGGGTAAGCACTCCGCGCCTGCGATGCCTGCCGCGCCGCTGCGGGCGGGCCGCTGCGGCAAGGCGGAGGCGGCTGCCGGACCGGGTGGCGGCAAGGCAGCGGTGGCGCCCTGTGCGCCCAGCGTATGCAGAACGTTCGTAGCGTGTCTACTGCCCACGCGCTGAGAGCCAAGTGAGCGGCAGCTTGCGAGCGGCCCACCTCAACAACCGCCAAGGCCTTCTCGAGCTTGCGGATGAGCCGCTGCCGCTCTGCGCTGGCAAGGCCAGGTTCCTGCATGCGCACGCGAACCTTTGAGCGGGAGCCATGCGCGCTGTAGAGGATGTTGAAGGAGACCACGCTGGACGGGTGCATACCTGCAACTGGCGGGACAGCAGCAGGACCTTGCGGCGGAGCTTGCCCTCAAAGCTGCTGTCCTGCAGCCACGCAGCTGTTTAGCAGCAAAGCCTGCCGTGGGAGGGCAGAAAAGCACAAAGCTAGCGAGTTTCCCCACAGCAATATTCCAAAGCGCACCTTCTCAGCTTGCTTGGCTGCCTTCTCCTTCTTGCCTTTCATTAACGGCGCGCACGAGTGCCCAACCAAACATCAAGCCAGAAGCGAGCTCGAGGGTATGCTGGCGGCACGAGAACCTGAGTGCTTGCGTTACCCAACAGTGCTCGCTTAAGTTCTTGGAAGTGGTAAGCTTGCGCAGGCACGCAAGCTCCTGCTATAGCATAGAGCCTTGTGAAAGGGAGCACGCGCTGGCTTCACAGCAACGAGCGCCTGGTGTTTTGCAGCGTATGGGACTTCTTAATAGCCCCGCACTGCAGTGTAGTGTGACACACTGTGCACCCACCACGCCTGCCTGCAGTGGCAGCACTGGCCACCAACTGAGCTGTGCCAACTAACCCACAGGCTAGGAAGCACCTCGCAGGGAGGCTGCTGTCTGCCATACCAGATGTGCTTGACCTACGTGCCAGAACACGCCGCTGCCCTCTTCGACAGCACGCTCACCCGCTGGTGCCAGAGATGCAAAGCTACCGACCTGCCCCTATGCGCGCCCTTGAGCCAGAGCACGCCGCTCGCCTCTGGGACAGCAATACTTACCCGCTGGTGCCAGAGCTGCAAAGCTATCGACCTGCCCATGTTTGCGCTCTTAAGCCAGAACACGCGGAGTGTCTCTGGGATAGCTTGTGATAGCATGCTTACCAGCTGATGCCAGAGCTTGCAAAATTACCGACCTGCCCCTGTTTGCGCTCTCAAGCCGTGCTGGGCCCTGCCAGCATGCCCCAGTGGAAGGAAAGGAAGGAAGGCTCTGACTGCGCGCGCCTTTCGGCGCACCCAGGCGTGTTAGGTTATAAGCCTGTGTCGGTCAAGTGACTGACGCCCACTAAACCGGTGGGTTCCAGTGCTCTGGCAGCACGCAGGCGGATAGCGCGGACTATCTGGGACCCAGGGACTAGTTGCCTCTTGCCACTTGCCGAATAGCCAGATTTGGTGAAACCCTGGCCACGCGTTACATGCAAGCTAACGTTGACTCCCTGCATCTGGCATGTCGCTCCCCGCACATATAGCATGTGACTGCCGGGAGAAGGAACGAGACCGAGTTTCGTCCTACTGATCGCATGCACAGATAGCATCTGTGCCAGAAGTCTGCCGCAGTGTTCAGTGGCAGCTCGAGAACCTAACAAGGGTCCCATGGCAGGGCAAGGCTGCTGCGCAGAACGTTGCCTTCGCCTGAAAGCGATGCTTACCAACGGTGGCTTAGGTGGGTAACGATAGCGTGTGGAGTGGCGGCCAAGTTGGCACGCTTTTCCTGGGCAGTGCCACACCTGGGGCTTTTGAGCCACTCGCCTCCTTCAAACAGGTGGTGGAGGAGCTCGGGGAGCCCAACAGTCTGACTGGGTGCGTCATCTGCGCATCTGCTCGGCGATGCAGCCTGTCCGATGAGGTGATCGGGAAAGCTGGCACCGCGGCAACTTGCTGGCACGTTACCAAACGGCCTCGCTCGTCCTACAGGCGCCACGCCGGCGCTCCGTGTTGCTGCACTGTGCTTGGCTGCGGCTGTGCAACGCCCCTGGTGCCGGGTTTCCGTGCCTCAGGCATTCGCCAGCGACACCTCGCCTCTGCCACTTGCCATGCCTGCATGGGCCATGTGGCTCTGCGAAGGCGCGCCTCTGGCACTGGCAACATCTGGCTGGCCGCGGCTCTGAGGGCCGCCGCCAGGAGGTGTGCATGCTCCGGCGCGCAGCGCGCCAACAGCCGCGCGGTGTGCGCGCGCAGGCGTGCCGCTCCACCAGCCACGCTGGCGCACGTGGCCAACGCGCAGCGCGCGCCGCCGAGCGCGGGCATGGCGCTGAACCCGAACATGTCGCTGTCGCTGGACGAGCGCGCCGTGGCCGCGCTGCTGCACGAGGACGAGTCCACGTTCAACATGCTCGGCTCGCTGCTGCCCAACGCGGCGCTGGCGGCCGCGGGCGCGCGGCCCGGCGAGCCCGGCGCGCCGCTGCTGCAGGCGGCCAACGCGGCCGCGATGCACCACCTGCTCGCGCTGCACTCGCAGCAGGCCGGCGGCGCCGGCCTGGACGTGCGCCGCGAGTGGGCCAATGCGATGCTGGTGGCATTGCGGGATCAGAAGCTGCAGCAGCAGGTGCCGGGCGCGCCGACCGCCAGCGCGCTGCAGCGCGGCGGTGCGGGCGCGCCCAGCGCGTTCACCGTGCTCGCGCCGGGCTCGCACTCTGCCGGCGCGGCGGGCTCAAACGGCGGCGCACCCGGCTCCATTCTGCAGTCGCCCTTTGCCAGCCACCCGCGCGGCGCCGGCGCCAGCGGGAACGGCGTCTCCGGCGGCGCCAGTGGCGCTGCGCCCAGCACCAGCTCTGGCAGCGCCGGCCGCATGCCGCCGCCGCCGCCGATGCCGCCGCCGGCGCCCATGCCGCCCACGCCGGCGCAGGTCCCCGCCGCGCTGCCCGGCGCTGGCCGCGCGGCCGCGCCGCCGCCGCCGCCGCCGCCGCCCGCGCGCGGCGCCAAGCGCAGCTCGCCCACGCCCGCCGGCCCGGCCGCCGCCGCGGGCGTGAAGCGCGGGCGCAAGCCGGGGCCGGCGCGGCCGCCGCCCGGCGCTGCGGGCGCGGGTACGGGCCCGGCGTCGCCGCCGGCGGGCGGCAGCGCGGCGGGCGGCGGCATGCCTGGCGCAGGGGGCGCGACGGCGGCGGCGGCAGCGGCAGGGTCAGGGGGCGCCGGCAGCGGCGGCGACGCGCGCGCGTGCCCGTCCGGCGAGAGCAACGACAGCCACCAGGAGACGGCCGAGGAGCCCGCGGCGGGCGGCTCGGCCGGCGGCGCGCCCGGCGGCGCGGGCAGCGCGGCGGGCGGCGGCGCGCCCGGGCCGCACCCCCCGCGGCCGCCGCTGCACGAGGACTGCAAGCTCAGCGAGACGGAGGCGGAGGCGCTGCGCCTGAAGAAGGTGCAGGACAAGAACCGGCGCAACCAGCGCAAGTTTCGCGCGCGGCAGAAGGTGCGCGCCCTCGCGCGGACCGCCCGGGCGCGGAGTCAGGCCTGCCCAGGCGCCGGCGAGCGGCGCGCCCACGTCAGCAGCGGCGCCGTGAGTGCGGCCGGCGGCAGCGCAGCCGTCCTGTCACGCGGGAGGCCAGTGTGGAGGCGTTCTGCACAGGAAGTTTGCTCTCAAACCAACCGCGGTGGCTGGTGATTCCGGCTAGAGTAGGGTATGGCTTGTGCGATGTCCCCACGCTTCGCACCTGTCTGGTGGAGCGCGCGCGGACAGCCGCTGACCGCGGCGCGCCGCGCGGCGCCGCGCAGGAGAAGCTGGAGAGCAGCGAGGCGCAGGTGCGCGAGCTCACCGAGCGCCTGGAGCTGCTGCAGCGCGAGAAGCTGGAGCTGGAGATGCGCTCGTCCGCGCTCGCGGCCGGCGCCGGCGGTGCCAGCTCGGCCGGCCTGCTGGTGCGCGCCGGGCGGGCGCGGCCGCGGGGGGCGGGGCCTTGGCATGCTGCATGCTTTGCCTGGCTGTCGGGGCGCTGGTGCGGGCTGCCGTGCCTGGGGTGCCGGGCGTCGGCGGCGCGCGTGCCCGGCTGCCGTCGCGGCGCAGCGCGCGCCCGACGAGAGCCCGTGCCGTGCGTTCGGGGCCGTGCGTGGGCGGCCTGCAGTGCGGGCGCGGCGCGCTGTCAGCTGCGCAGCGTTCGCGGCCGGGGCAAGGTGGGGGGCCTGAGCGTGGGGGCGCGCGTCGCGCAGCAGGCGGGCAGCGGCGAGGACGAGGATGCGGCCTACTTCGACAGCCTGTCCGCGTTCGTGGGCAAGGTGCGCGGGGAGCCGTTTCCGCGCGAGGCGGCGCACAACATGACGTTCAAGGACGTCGCGCGGAACGTGGAGGTGCGCGGCTCGGCGCCGAAAGGGCCCGCTACCAGGGTTGGGGTCGCCGACGGGTTGCGGCGGCGCAGCGCCAGAAAGGGTGTGGGCTGGGGCTGCGCGTGATGAGGGCTGGCACTGCCCTGCAATGCCTTGTTGGCCAATTAAGGCTGCGCGGGCCTGTGCGGCGGGCCGGCATGCGCGGAGCACGCTGGTGCAGGAAAGGGGCGGCGCGTGCCCGGCGACCGCACGCGTCCGCGGCTACCGCGCTGGCAGCGTGCCGTGGCGCGGGCGCCCCGCCGCCGCGCGCGCCATCGCTGCGGCGCCGCGCCCAGCCCTCGCTGCTGGGTCGGAGAACCCCTACAGCAGCCCCGCTGAGCGCCGCGGGCGCGCGCCGCAGATGTACCACACAAAGCTGGTGCAGCTATTTGAGGAGGGCGCCGAGAACCCGGACAGCGAGGCGCACGCGCAGCTGGTGGACCTGCTCGCGCTCAAGGTGCGGCGCGCGCGCGCGCGCCCCCTCGCTGGTAGGGTTAGGGTCGGGACACACAGGATGTCGCAGGCGGCGCGCTGAAAGTGCGCCGGGCGCGCGCGCTAGCCCTGCCTCCGCGCCGCGCGCTGCCTGCGGGGGTGCTGTGTATCCCATCCCTGACCCTGCCTGCGCACGCGAGCGCATGCGCTGAGCGACCGGGCCGGCGCGCACGGAGGCCGCTGGCGCGGCGAGCGTGCGCGCGCGCCGCGCCCCGCCCGGCGAGGGCGCCAGGCCGGCGCTCCGAGGCGGCGGCGGGGGCCTGGCGGCAGCGGCGCGGGGCGCTGACGCGGGCGCGCGCGCGCCGCCGCAGAACGCGAGCGAGTTCCAGACGTGGAAGAGCCGCCCGCAGCTGATCCACATGCAGTACGCGATGCTGAACGAGGCCACCGGCAACATGGACACGCCGCGCCTGGCCAAGTGGCAGAGCATCCTGGTGCGCCGCCGCGCGCGGCGCGCTATGAACTGCGCCGCCCGCGCATTGCGCCCGCGCCCCCTGTTGCTGCTTCGCGGAGGGTGAGGGGCGTGCGCGGACCCCGCTCGGCAGGGCGCGGTCGTCCCGCCGGGCAGCCCTGTTGGGACACGTTGGCGCCCCTGACAGCTGGCAATGCGCCTGGGCGCGCCGTTGGAGCGGGCGCCCCTGCGACGCCTGCTGCTCGCCCGGCGGCGCCGCGCTGACGGCGGCGGGGGCGGGCGCTGCCAGGCGGCGCTGGACCTGGCGGAGGACCAGCGGCAGCGGCTGCTGGCGGCGCGCACGTACCTGCTCGCGCAGATGGTGGAGATCATCCAGGAGCGCACGCTCATCATCAGCATGCTGCAGGCGCGCCCCGTGTCAGGGTTAGGGTAGGGTTACCCGGCACATGGCGTGCGACAAACGCTTTCTAGTTTGGGAAGCAGAAAGTGTGCGCCGCCGCTTGGCTCGCGGGGGCGCCCGGCTGTGTCTGCGAGGCCCGCTGCGGCCGCTCGCCGGCCTGCCTCGGCGCTGGCGTACTGCCGCTTTGGGCGCACGGCTTGGCCGGCCGCGCGCCGCCCTGCTCGTCCGGGTCAGGCTTGGCCCGCACGGCGCTTCGTCCTGGCGATCATGCATCCGTCGAGTCCAGGCGCGGCCATGTATGCATCGGGCGCGCGCCGAGGGCGGCGGCCTGACGCGCGCGCCGGCCGGCCAGGGCGCTGTGCCGTCCATGGAGGAGGGCCGCCAGCAGAACGCGGGCTACCTGAGCGCCAGCGCGGCGGCCGAGCGGCTGCAGCGCAACGTGCAGCGCGAGCACTCGCTCTGCACCGACTTCCTGCTGGCCTTCTGGCAGGCGCGACCCTGAGACTACCCCAGCCTACCGTGCCGTGCTCTGCCCTGCACCCTACTCCCTGCTTGCCTTCTGGCAGGCGCGGCCCGCGCCGCGCGCGCGCTTCGCCCGCCCGCCCGCGCGCTCCTCGCGGACTTCGCGCCAAGCCCCCAGGCCCGGAGCAAAGCGCGCAGGGCCGCTGCAGCAGACGTACCCCGCTACTCTAACCCTATCCAGCTCCCCTCAGCCGACCACGCCGCGCGCGCAGGTGGCGACGCCGCTGCAGCAGGCGCGCTGCGAGCTGCTGGCCTTCCCGTGGACGCCCGACGTGCTGGCCATGTGCAACCTGCTGGCCGCGGCCGCCGAGTCCGCGCGCTCCGAGCGCAGCGGCGGCGCGAGCGGCAGCGCCGGCGCCAGCCACCCGCGCGGCGGCGCCAGCAGCTGCGAGCAGGCGGCGCAGCAGGTGCGGCGGGGCGCGATATGAGTTTTATGTAGGGTATAGAGTATGGTTTAAATAGCCCTATCCGCACCCCTGGTGCAGCAGCCGTGCTAGCAGTTGTAGCTATCTGCGCGGGCAGAGAGGACAAGTGCCCCCGAGCTCTGGTGCCCAAAACCTGGAAGTGTTTGCTCACCGCCCGCCGGCCGCGGCGCGCAGGCGGAGCAGCAGCAGGCGCATGCGCAGGCCGGCGCGCACGCGCCGGGCGCGCCGATGGGGCCGCCGCAGCCGCAGCCGCCGCAGCACGCGGCGCAGCAGCACCAGGCGCATGCCGCGGCGCAGGCGGCCGCGCAGGCAGCGAAGGCCGGCGGCGGCTTCATGCCGTTCAACTTCCTGCTGATGCCGGAGATGGCGTCCCTGCAGGACGGGGCGCTGCCGGCGCCGCAACCCGGCGGTGGCGGCGGCGGCGGCGGCGGCGGCGGCGGCAGCGACGACGCGCACCGCACGCTCGCCGAGGTCCTCGACATGAAGGCGTTCTCCAATGAGCGCTGAGCGCCGCGGCGCGCGGCAATGCGCTGCCGCCGGTGCGCAAGTCCGGGCGCCGGCTGGCAGTGCCGCGTGAAAGGGGCCGTGCTTGGCTTGGATGCAGCCGGATCGGGAGTCTCTGCAGAGCTGGCCTGGGTAAAATAAAGCGTATGGCCTGCGGAGCCAGGAGAGCCGAGCCGTGGCGGCGCATTTCGGTCAGCCTATGGCTCTAGCCAGCAGGCTGCCAGTAGGCTGCCAGTAGGCTGCCAGTAGGCTGCCAGTAGGCTGCCAGTAGGCTGCCAGTAGGCCTCCTAGGCTGCCAACGCGGGCCATGCTGGCCGGCGCTGGACCAAGGGAGTCGCATGCGCAAAGAGGGTATTTTGGGGTCCCGCGGCAACCTGGTTGCCGCACGCACCGGTGCACCCGCGCCGGGTCCCGCGCAAGTGCCCGCGCGCGCCTGCGGCAAGCACCTGGCTGCTTGCCGCAGCGCGCGCGGCGCGCGCGGGCCGCCCCGCGCCCCCTGGTTGCATCCAGCCGCGCATGATCACGGCGCTCTGTAGCACCGCGCCTGTGGCAGATGCCTTTGTCAAACGACAGTCACAGGGGCGATGCGCGCGGGCCGCGCTCTGCGCTCGTGCTCACCGGTCGGGAGCCCTGATGGGCTGGCCGCGAGAGGTGCGGCAGCGGTCCGGGCGCCGCCTCGTTTATAGATGCCTATGGCGCGCCCCTGTGCTGCGGCGTGCGCCGCAAGCGATGGCGCAGCCCGCCTGTGTTCTGGTCTGCTTGTGGGCCGAACCAAGTGTCAAGCGCGCGGGCGCGCAGCTGTGCCGCAATGTCCCGCGCGTTTGCTGTGTGCCGGCAGCGTGTGTTGCTGGCGAATGTGCCGTTTGATTTTCAGTGAGTGAGGGATTGGTGCAGTGCAGCTGCTGTGCCACGGTGGGGAGTGGTGCAATAAAGGTGAGGATGGAGGCTTGGAAGTAAGAGACAAGCCTCCATGCATGCGCACCGTTTTGGGCGTGGAGGCCCTCATGACAGCGACCCGTCGGCACAGCACTGCTATTCAGGACGCTGGTTTATGCTTGACCCACCTACCGGCCCCTGGCGCTATTGCTGCCTGGAGGCAAGTGTTTTTTATCGGGTCAATGAGCCCAGCCTGTGACAATGTCGCTGTGAGGGTAGGTAGGTGAGTCTGTAAAAGAGCGGTGTGCGATACACTCGCAAGCCAGGGCGCCGAAGCTCAGTTAAAGAGTCGAGTCCTGGGGTCAAGCCGTCGTCTCATCTCACATTGTGCATGCACGCACCTGCAGGAAGGGACAGATGTCGGGCAAGTGCTGTGTTTCCACGCCCAGTGTCCTAAAAAACATCAAAAGCAGCGGCTGCCAAGCCTAGTCCTTGAAACCCTGCATTACATACTCTGTGTGCTCGCCGTGTCGGGAGTTCAGAAAGCGCGGCATCTTGCCCTGTGCAAGGCGCTATACAAGGCGCAGATAGGTGAGTCAGAACCGCACCTGTCCTCTCTCTCTGTAAACCGGCTTGTCACGCGCACCTTCGCTAGGCGAGGGCTGCTCGGGTAGGCACTCGGGTCTGTTCTGCGCCTGTGCCACTTCAAGCAAACACAGCGCAGCAAGCACTGAGCGCATGCGCGTTGGGAGCCCATGAGCATTAAACGGCCGTGAGCGTCATTGTATCATTCCGTCAAAGGGTTGCTTGTGCAAGGGCCCCTGAGGGTGAGGACCCGCAATGGCAGCGGCGGCGCTGTGTAGCGCCGGGGCAGCAGCACCCGGCGCAAGCAGCTACTCTGGGTTTATACGCATCGCCAACGAACGGTTCGTGGATGACACGTGCAAGGAGTTCCTGCCGCTCGGCCTGAACG
>JAABUV010005379.1_pt1 | contig 13246 bp, 8 predicted proteins | sample 5559971 | NCBI WGS metagenome assembly JAABUV01 (sample SAMN10711881, study PRJNA513362) | rock metagenome | isolation source: Antarctica rocks | place: Antarctica: Victoria Land, Knobhead nord | collected 2015-12-19
GGCGTTGCTGCGCGAGCGCCAGCGCGAAGGCATCGTCCTGGCCAAGCAGCGCGGGGTGTATCGGGGGCGCAAGAAGGCGCTGTCCGCCGCGCAAGTGGCGGAGCTGCGCCGTCGTCTTGCCGCCGGCGAGAAGAAGGCGCAGGTCGCGCGCGCGTACGGCATCAGCCGAGAGACGCTGTATCAGTATCTGCGGGCGGCGGAGTAGCCGATGCCGCGCCGCTCAGCGTTGACCCCCGCCCAACTGGCAGCATTCGTCGCCCGGCCGACCACGGCGGTGGAGATCGCGCGGCAGTACACCCTGGATGCGCGCGATCTGGCGCGCCTTCGCCGACGTCGTGGCGCGCATAATCGGATGCGTCAGAACTGGGACGAGAGGCACTGCCGACCGGTGTCGAGGACGGCGTGAAACCGCCTGGGCCGGTGGTCAAGCAGCGGCCAGCTCGGCCGTGACCGCCGCCCAGCGCTCCTGGAAGCGGCACCGTCGCTCCGCCAGCGAGACGTGCTCGCCGCTCCGGGTCACCGGCCGGAAATACTGGTGTTGCTCCTCGAACGCCGCGCAGAAGCGCGCGGCCGACACGAAGCTACCGAAGCCGCGCATGGGGTAGTACCGTTGCTTGACGCCCCGGTGATCCTGCTCGATGCGGTTGTTCTTGGGGGTTGAGTAGCAATGGAACGGGAAACCGGAATAAGCCAAGGTTACCCCTCCAGCGTGTCGTCCAGCGCGGGATCGTGCAACGGGCGGAGGGCACCGCGCGCCAGCGGTTCGGCCAGGGCGAAGGTGTAGCGCCCATGCACGTTGATGTGCTCGAAGGCCAAGGGTGAGAGCCGCGCCACATCCTCGTCCCGCACCTCGACGCCCTCCCGGCGCAACTGCGCGAGCGCCAGATCCGTGTAGCGGGTCGTCCAGAGGACCAGCGCGTTGACGACCAGCCCGAGCGCCCCGAGTTGGTCCTCCTGCCCCTCGCGGTAGCGCTGGCGCAGCTCCCCCTTCTGCCCGTGGAAGACCACGCGCGCCAAGCTGTGGCGGCTCTCGCCGCGGTTGAGCTGCGTCAGGATGCGCCGGCGATACGTTTCGTCGTCGATGAAGGCGAGGAGATGCAGCGTTTTGGGGAGCCGCCCGAGCTCGCCGATGGCCCGCGCCAGCCCCGTCGGGCGCCCGCCCGCCCCGAGCGCGCGCAGCAGCTCGGAGGCGCTGACCGTCCCGAGCTGCAAGGAGCCGGCGACGCGCAGCAGGTCCTCCCAGTGGGCGGCGATCAGGTCGGCGTTGACCCGGTGGCGCGCCAGCCCGTCGAGCGCCCCGTAGTTCGCCCGCGGGTCGAGGCGCCAGAAGCGGCTGTCGCCCAGATCCGCCAGGCGCGGGCTGAACTGGTACCCGAGCAGCCAGAACAGGCCGAAGACGATGTCGGAGTAGCCGGCGGTGTCGGCCATCAGCTCGACCGGCCGCAGGGTCGTCTGCTGCTCCAGCAGGCCGTCGAGGATGTAGAGGGAGTCGCGCAGGGTGCCGGGGATGACGATGCCGTGGAACCCGGTGAACTGGTCGGCGGTGAAGTTGTAGTAGGTCACCCCGCGCCCGACCCCGAAATACTTGGGGTTGGGGCCGGCGTTGAGCGTGCGGATCGGCACGACGAAGCGCAGCCCGTCGGCCGAGGCGACCTCCCCGCCGCCCCAGGCCCGCGCCAGCGGGACGCCGGCCTGGTAGTCCACGAGCCGGGCATTCGCCGCCACGAGCGTCTCGGCGCGGATGTAGTTCTGCTGCACCCAGGCCAGCCGGCCGCGAGTCAAAGCGGGCGTATCCGCACGGATGAGCGGGCCGAGGCCGACATTGCAGGCCTCGGCGAGCAGCACCGCGCAGACGCTCGTCGCCAGGTCCGCCGCGCGCGCCCGCCCCTCGCTCAGGTGGGTGAAGGCGCCGGCGAAGCCGGTCCAGGCCTGCACCTCCAGGAGGAGTTCGGGGAGATCGACGCGCGGGAGCAGGGCGGCGACCCGCTCGCGCAGCGCCACCAAGCTCGCCGGCTCCGCCAGCTTGTCCAGCCCGGTCAGCACCGGCCGGTCGCGCCCCCCGACCCGCTCGATCCGCACCGCCGCGTTCGCCGGCAGCCGCGCCGCGACCTGACGGTAGGCGTCGTCGAGCCGTGTCCCCAGCGCGGCCAGTTCCACCCGCGGGTCCGCCGCGCGCCCCAGCGTGCGGAGCACCTGGGGACGGACGGTCGCCCAGGCCGTCCCCGCGAGCAGCTTGGCGCGCGGATCGCCCCAGCGCGCGCTCGGCGTCACGAAGAGGTCGCGCCGCCGCAGGCCCTCGCGCAACTGCTCCAAGGCGCAGAGGGTGTAGGCCGGGCGATCGATCGCGTGGCCGGGGCCGACGACGCGCCGGCGCCAGGCCGGCGTGACCACCGCCAGGGGCGCGTCGGCCAGCTTCGGGGTCCGCTGCCGCGCCAGGTCGCCGAGGAAGGCCAGGGCGTCGAGCACCGGTCGGGCGTCGGCGGTGCCGGCGAAGGTGATGGTGCGGAGCAGGGTCGGCAGGAAGCGGCGGACGGTCGGGTAGCGCTCGACGAGTTCCCGCTGGTAGCCCTCGCCGGGCGGGCGGGTGAGGGCCGCGACAACGGCTACCGCCTCCGCCAGATCTTCCGGCGGCACCCGCGCGAAGATCACCTCGCGGACCTCGCGGTCGCGGTGGCGGGGGTCGAGCAGGAGGGCGCAGGCCTCCCCCAGCCGCAGGGCCGCCGCGTCGAGGTCCCGCAGCGTCCGCAGCCGGGCGCGCTGGCCGGTCCGCGCCGCGCCGCGCGCCAGGTCGGCGAGGAGCGCGGCGAGCAGGTCGAGCGCGTCGTCCTGCGCGGCGACCTCCAAGGCGCGGGCGCAGGCCAGGAGGGTGGCGACCCGACGCGCCTCCGGCATCCGGGCAAGGGCCTGCGCGCGCACCGCAGCGGCCTGCCGCGCGAGATCGTGGACGCGGCCGGGCGGCACGCCGGCGAGATCGAGGGCGTCGATGCCCAGGGCGCGCACCTCGGCCAGGCGCTTGAGCGCGTCGACCAGGGCGGCGGCGCTGACGCGGCGCGGGGCACGGCGCAGCCGGTCGAGGGGGGTCTGGCGGGCGCCCGCCGGCACCACCAGCAGGGCTTCCAGGCGGGCACGCTGACCGGCGTCGGGGGCGGCGGCGAGCCGGTGCCAGAGGCGGGCGGCGGCGCGGTCGCGCACCGCGGCGACGAGACGGGTGAGGGTCGTCACACCGGGGAGCAACACCTTGCGCTCGACGAGCCGCGCCGTCGCCAGGTCGAAGAGGACGCTGGGGCGCTCGGCCCCGGTCCAGGCCCGCGCGTAGAGCCAGCGGACCAGCCGGAAGTGTTCGGGCTGCTCGGAGAAGTCGCGGTAGCCGTAGCGCCGGCGGATCTCCCGCGTGTGGTCCCAGCGGGCCTCGCCGTCGCGGTAGCGGGCGAGGTCGGGCGGGTCGGCGAACTCGAGTTGCGCGGCGAGGTGGGCGACGACGCCGGGCGGCACGTCCGTCGGATCGGCGAGGAAGGTGCCGAGGAAGCGCATCGTCCCGAGCTGGAGGGCGAGGCCGAGGCGGTTGTGGTCGCCCCGGCGCTCGGCCAGCAGCTGCCGATCCGCGTCGTCGAGATGGAAGTAGCGCGCCAGCTGCGCGGGCGTAGGCTCGTCGGCGTAGCGCCCGTAGCGCCGCTCCTGCTCAGCGGACAGGAAGGCGACCGGCATCCGGGCCTCCGCGCGCTGTCGCCGCCCGCATCAGTCTTCCTCCCCCGCCTCGCCCATGATCCGCGCCAAATCGGCGGCCGAGGCGCGCGTGTAGAGGGCGGTGGTCGCGATGGCAGCGTGGCCGAGGAGTTCCTGCACGGCGGTGATCGGCGCCGGCGGCCGATCCAGGCCATAGGCGGCCGGATCGAGGAGCGCCTTGGCGAAGGTGTGCCGCAGGTCGTGCGGGCCGAGCGGGTCGGCCAGCTTCGCCGCCATGCCGAGGGCGGCGACGATCTCGCGGAGGCCGCGCTCGGTGAGCGGCCCCCGCTGCCCCAGGAAGAGGTGGCCGTCCGGCCACGCCGCCCACGACGGTGCCCCGCCCCCGGCGCCACCCCGCCGCGCCCAGCGCTCGGCCAGGCGACGGCGATGGTCCAGGTAGGCCTGGTAGTGGCTCGCGCGCCTCCAGCACCAGCGGCACGGCGCGGTGCTTCAGCCCCTTGCCCCGCCGGATCGTCAGCGTGCCACGGCGGGTGCCGAGCTGCACGTCGGGGAGCCGGAGGGCGGCGACCTCGCCGACGCGCGGGCCGGCGTGGCGGATGAGGCAGGCGAGGGCGAGCGCCAGGCCCCCGTCGCGCGCGACCCGCCCCTCGGCCACCCGGCGCACCGCGTTCCAGGCGGTGCGGGTCAGCGCCCACGGCGCGCGCGCCACCGTGTCGACCCGCGCCACCCCGCGGAAGGGGTTGTCGCCGCGGCGGCCGGCCTCGTCGTAGAAGAGCGCGAGGCTGACCAGCGCGCGGTTGACCGTCGCCGGGGCAAGGCGGGCGGCGACGAGGGCGTCGCGGTAGTCCTTGGCGTCCCCGCGGGTGGCCGCGGCGAGCGGCTCGCCCCGCCCCGTGGTCGCAGCGGCGGGTGTCGGCGGCGTAGAGCCGCACCGTCGCCGGTGCCAGGTCGGTCTGCACCGCCAGCCGGCGCGCCCAGGTCGCGATCGCCTCGTCGTCCATCCCCCCTCGCTTATCGGCGCGGTGACATTACCGGCGGAGTTTCCGCCGGGATCGCCCCCGGCGACTCCGCCGGTAAGATAGCAGATCGCGGGGCAGACTGCGCCGATAACCCCCGTTTGCGGCGGAGTCGAGCGCCAGGGGCCGGCGAGAATGATCGCGCGGCACGGCTACCGGGGATCGGGGGTGGGCGTCGGGATAGCGGGGAGGGGCGGGGCCGCCGCGACGACGATGAACGTCGCGCTCGCCCACTCCCGGCGCGGATCCACGTTATGCTGGAGCCAGGGCACGATGACGCGGAACTGTGCCCCGTCGGGCGTTGCCGGGCCACACCCGACCAGGTGCACCGGGACGGCGAAGGTGCCGTCGGCACCGACGAGTTGCCACCCGTCGGTGGTCAGCCGCGCCTCACTCCCCACGTAGAGGAAGAACAACGTATTGGGCGGGAAGTTCCGGCCCCGCGCGACGATGGCCGGCCCATCCGTGGCGCAAGGGCCACGGTCGGGTTCGAGGGTGAGGGTCGAGACCGGCCCCCCTGCGGTTATCGTGAAGGCCCCGCGCGCCAGGACCTCGCCGCCCCGCACGCCCATAGCCGCCATCATATCAACGCCGAGAATGAGCGTGTAGACGCCCGGTGGTCGCCCCAGGGCGTTGAACTCCAGGCGCATAGTGCCATCTGCGGCGATCTTGATCGGGCGGTTCAGGACGAACTCTTGCTCGGGGTTACGCCCGACGGCGTGCAGCGTGACATTGGGCGCGAAGCCCGCCCCGGTGATCGCGAAGACGGTTCCCCCCGCCCCGGCGGCCGGGGTGACCGTCAGCGCCGCCGTCGTCGCGGGCGGCGCGGTCGTGGGGCTCGCCGGCCGCGCGACGGGCGAAGTGGCGCGCGTCGCCGTGGCGGTGCGCGTGCCGCTGAGACTGGGCGCCGCCGCGGGCACAGGCGTACCCACCGCGCCGGTCAACCCGGGAGACGGGCTACGAGCCGCGCCGGCGGGCGCGGCCCTGCCGCTCGTCCTCACCGTCCCGCCGCACGCCGTCAGGACGACCACCACCAATAGGGTTGCCAGCGCCACCAGCGCCTGCCGTGCGCGGGCCATCACAAACTCTCCGCTGAGGACGGGCAACGGTGACCTGGTGCCGAACGCGCCCCGACCCACCCTCGTGTCCCTGCGGGAATAACGCCGCGGCGGTTAACAAAGTTCCAGATGATGCCGCGCCACCCTGCGCGCTTATTCCGGTTTCTTGTTCCGTTGCTACTCAACCCCCAACTCCCCCACCGCCTCCAACGCAACAGCCAGTACTGCTATCGCCTCTGGTGCCAGTGCCTCCAGTGCGGCAACACTCAGAAGACCCACAATCGCAGCAGCGAGTACCTTGAATATGGTTTCCGCGTCATGCCCACTCGGGTCGATGTGAAGCAGGGGGTTGTTGAGCACATAGCTATAGCGATTGAGCGCCTGCGGATCGCCAGGACCGGTGTCCGACTTCGCTTGTCGCCGGTCCTGATCGTTCACCTGGAACGCAAAACCCTTCAGTTGTGTGAACGTATCCTCCTGCGCAATACCTACGACGAAGCTAACTTCGTGAAAGTCCACAGTCAGTGGGCGTAGAGCAGCCTTACTGCCATCTGGCACTATGCTATCGGGGCTGAGGAAGCGACCGAGTTTGGGATCGTAGTAGCGCGCGCCGTAGTAGAGGAGCCCCGTGCCGTCCTTGCGCTGTCCGGTGAAGTCCAGCGTCGTCTGGCTGATGTCCCCGCCGCGCGCCTCCCCCCAAGGCGTGTAGTCCTGGCGGCTCAGCACCCGCCGGTCGTTGTCGGTGACGACGCTCACGCTCCCCAGGTGGTCGCCGTGCAGGAACACCCGCCCCGAGGGGGAGTTGATCGCGCTCGGGGTGTCCTCCTGCTGCGCCACCGCGCGCCCGTGCAGCAGGTAGACCTGCCGCACGACCCACCCGCCCGGCCCGGCCGCGCGCGCCCCGAGGCGCTCCTCCCACAGGCCGCCGCCCAGGGAGAGCCAGGTCGCCCCGCCGGTGGCCCGCGTGACGCGCCGCCCGTCGGTGTCGTAGGCGTACCGCTCATTCGCCTGCGTGGGCCGCGCCAGGCTGCCGTTGCCCCGCGCCGCGATCCGGTCCACGCCCTGCAACCCGACGACCGTCACCGGGGTGGTGCTCCCGTTCGTCATGCCGTCGCCGAGCTGCCCGTAGTTGTTGGCCCCCCAGGCGCGCACCGTGCCGTCCGCCAGCCGCGCCAGGCTGTGGTTCGCCCCCGCCGCCACCGCCGTGGCCGTGGTCAGGCCGCTTACCTGCGTCGGGGTGTAGCGGGTCGTGGTGGTGCCGTCGCCGAGCTGGCCGGAGTTGTTGCTCCCCCAGGCCCAGGCCGTGCCGTCGGCCTTCAGCGCCAGGCTGTGCGCGTCCCCCGCCGCGACGGCGGCCACCCCCGTCAGGCCGCCCACCTGGACCGGGGCGGTGCGCTGGTTGCTCGTGCCGTCGCCGAGCTGCCCGGAGCTGTTCTCCCCCCAGGCCCAGGCGGTGCCGTCGCCCTTGCGCACCACGCTGTGGCCGTAGCCCGCCGCCACCGCCGTAATCCCGGTCAGCCCGACCGTCTGCACCGGCGCGTAGCGGTGGGTGGTCGTGCCGTCGCCCAGGTGGTAGTTGCTGTTGTTGCCCCAGGCCCAGACCGTGCCGTCGGCCTGCACCGCCAGGCCGAAGTCGCGCCCCGCCGCGATGGCGACGATGCCGGTCAGCCCGACCACCTGCACCGGCGTGCTGTGCTGGTTGCCGGTGCCGTCGCCGAGCCGCCCGTATTATTCAGCGTGGCAATGGCGCAATATCGTTGCGCGATTATCTACTTGACGCACCCAAGATTGCTCATACGGACACCTATACAGACGTAGGAAAGGATGATATGATTGCCTGGATTAGAACATTCTTGCTAGAAAGGGTGTTCTAGGCACGTCGTCTCCACTATTCGAGCAGGGTAAGGTCCAGGGGGGCAAAATGGTAACGACAAAACGACCTACACCGATGACCGCAGAACAACAAGAGGCGAAGTTTCGAGAACTCCTCCTCTATATTGCCGCGCAGGGTGAAGATGACCCTGAGTTTGGTACTACCCGTCTCTATAAGGCGCTCTTTTATGCCGACTGGAACGCCTATATAGTGTCGGGACAGTCTATCACCGGACACCAGTACATCAAGGGTCCATACGGCCCCATGCCGGATCATGGCGCTGAGATACTCGAGGAGTTGGTGAAAAACCGCGATGCGGCCACCGAACAGCGTAATCGCGGGGGCCGTCCCCAACGCCGACCGATCGCACTTCGTGAGGCGAACCTTGATCTCTTTACCGCGCGCGAGATCGCGATTGTCGATCGTGTCATCGAAAACCAGCGAGGTATGCGAGCAACGGAGATCAGCGAGCAGTCGCACCGTGAGATCATAGGATGGAAGATCGCCCGTGAGGGAGAGACTATTCCATACGAAAGTAGTTGGGCCGCGCCGCGTAAGCTAACTCCTGATGAAATCGCCTATGGGCTACAACTCGCCGAACATGGATAGCACACGCACGGTTCGTTACGAGCCGCTATTCGAGACCCAAGGAGCGCGAATCGAGCCGAATGCCGAATTTCGAGCAATCCGACAGTATTATCATGGGTGTCGAGTGGGTGGTAGCACGCGATCCACGCCAAGGCGAACAAGTAGGGCATACCGATGTGTGGGCTATGCCTACCCGGCCTTTCGCCAATCGTCAGGAGCGCATCGTGCAACTTGTGCTGTACTACCGCTTCAATGACGAGATGGTCATGATGCTAGCCGTGATAGAGCAGATTCTTGGCTAGCACAAGGGGCAGATTCGCATGAGAGTGGGCCAATATTGGCCCACTCTCATGTTGTACCGCTATCCCGCTGTTGCTTTTTGGATGATGGGGGCGGCGACTTTTTGGTTGAGTTCTTTTCTGACGTAGGCTTGTTTTGTGGCGGGTTTACACGCAATAGATTAGCTAACGCCTCCTCGAATTGGAGTGGCGCTAGGCTGAGCTTGTCGTTGTCCCGAGGCATCTTGCGATCAGTCATTCCTCTAGTGTAGCACTATCCGTCTCGCGTGTCGCCGGTTCTTCACAACGCAACCGCTTCCCCGCCGTCTTGCGGATCGCTATTTCCGTGCGCTCCCCATCCCGCAGCTTGCGCGTGCTGTAGCGGTAGTCGAATTCCGCGAGGTAGCGGTCAAGGTGGCGCTCGCTGACGTGGTGATGTGTGCCGTCGATGCTGCGCTTCAACTGCGAGAAGTAGCCCTCTGCGGTGTTGGTATGCACGATGCCGCGCGAGTATTCGCCCTTGCCGTGATCCACCGTCTCGTGCGCCGCGAACTCCGCACCGGGCTTCGTGTAGATTTGGTAGGAGTCGGTGAACAGCGTCGTCTGCGGGTCCACATGCTCCCGCAAGACCTTCCCCACGTTCTCCCCGGTGACGGGGCGCATCGCCTGTGCGCGCGCCTCGCCGTCGCGCTCCACCAGCAACACCACCAGCGTCTTGTTCGCCGCGCCGCGCCCGCGCTTGCCGCTGGCCTTGCCGCCCATGTACGTCTCGTCCGCTTCCACGATCCCTTGCAGCTTGTCCACCAGTGGGGGCCGCGCCATCGCGTAGCGGATACGGTGCGCCATGAACCACGCGGACTTGTAGGTGACGCCTAACGTCCGCTGCAACTCCAACGCCGCCACGCCGTTCTTGCCCGCGCAGAGCATGTGGATCGCCATGAGCCACTTCGAGAGCGGGATACGGCTGTCCTCGAAGATCGTCCCGACCAGCACGGAGAACTGCTTGCGGCACGCCGCGCACTTCCAGACGCGCCGCGCCGATTCCTTGCCGGTACTCGTCTTGCGCGGCCCATCCTTGGGGGCGAGGAAGTAGGCGTTGTCGATGGTGCCGCAATGCGGGCAGATCGGGCTTTCCGGCCAGCGGATGCGCTCGACCAGCTTCCAGGCTTCCGCCTCGTCCGAGAAGTGCTTCGCTAACTGGCTGATGTTCGTGATCTCGCCCATCGCTTTACCCTTTCCCCATCGACTATATGTCTAAGTATAGCGAACGGGAGTGGGTTTGTCAAGTACATAATCGCGGGATGTAAAGGGTCCGTATCACCCCGCCATCCGCGTCCCACACACGCAGGATTTGAGCCGGGAGCGCCGCCAGTTTGACCCCGAACATGTCCGTCAGCGGGTTCTTCGCCGTATCGTGTGCCCTCGTCCAGGAGGAGTGCCTTGAGCGTATAATACCCTTCTAATTCTTCTATCTTAGTGGTGAGCAATGCAAGTAGGATTTGCTCCAACGGCGATCACCTGGGCGTCTGCGCTGAGTGCCGTCTTAAGCCACGCTTTGGTTCGCCCACTGTAAACTGGCGAAGGGCAAACGTGGTCGCCAAGCCGTGCAAATTTCTTAGGTTGAGCCTGAGTCGTTCTCTTGATATTCTCGAATCACGCTTCGTGCTGCATCAAATATTAGAGGATCAATAGGCTCGCCAGCACTCACATCGTGCAATGCGCCCATCAGTAGATCGTAATATACATGTGTTTCATCTTCAAAATCAACGAAGAAAAGGACAATAAGAGCCCACTCTCGACACTTTGCTGGACAAGCACTACTTCGCAATAACCCTTGTGCCAAGTTGACTAATGGCGCTGACACACTAATATCTCGTCCAGGCAAGAGTACTAAAGATTCATGCTCATGAAAGATGCGCGCGCCGAAGATCTCGATATCAGACCATGGCCGTTCCATTTTTGCGATTTGGAGCAATATTTTTTGCTGGCTATCTACCATCGCTTACATCCTATGATTGGTAATCCGGCTGGGCGCAATTAGCGACGCCCAACCGGATCATTACATACCTGTAACACCCTTTCCGGCACGCGCAAGATCTAGCTAAGGAGCATCGTCATCCCCCCCACTGTCCCCCTTCTTTACATCAACATGCACAAGGTTGCCATCTCGATCGAAGGCATACTGTGTGACCGAGATTCGACTCCCGTTCTCGTCAACGACATATTCGAATACTTGGTATCCGTTCCCCCCTGGACGATAGTATCGTATAATGACTGTGTTATCTGCTCCGAGGACAAGATCATACGAAGTTGCGCTACCTGACTTCTGTATAATCCTGTTAACCTTTGCTCGCTGTAGCTCTGGCAGCTCTAATTGCTCAAGCACTGAGCGAATGCCAGCTTTTGAGGAAACACTAATCTCTCCTTGGTATCTCCCTCCAGCGCTCTCGCCCTCACCCGCACCATCGCCGCCGCCCCCGCCACCGCCGCCACCGCTATATCCACCGCCGCCGCCGCCTTCCCCACCGCCTTCCCCGCCGCCACCACCGCCGCCGCAGAGCCCGCTACCACCTTCCTCAGCGTCGAAGCAATCATGCCCCGTCGGATCGGTGTAGCGCAGCGGGTTATTCAGCGCATAGCTGTAGCGATCGAGCGCCTGCGGATTGCGCGGCCCCCACTGCCACAGTGATCCCTCGCCGCGCTGCTTCTCGCGATTGGAGAGTTGGAACCAGAAGCCCTTGGCCTGCGTGAAGGCATCCTCCCGCGCCAGACCAGCCGCGAAGCCCGACTCGTGGAAGTCGACCGCCAGCGGGCGCAGCGCGGCCCCGCTATCCTGGCCGAGCGTCGCGGCCATGCCGCCCTTGCCGGAGGCCATGCCCGGCACGATGCTGTCGGGGCTGAGGAACCTGCCGAGCACCGGGTCGTAGTATCTTGCGCCGTAGTAGAGGAGCCCGGTGCCGTCCTTGCGCTGCCCGGTGAAATCGAGGGTCGTCTGGGTGATGTCGCTGCCCCGCGCCTCGCCCCACGGGGTGGAGTCCTGGCGGCTGACGACCTGCCCGTTGGTATCGGTGACGACGCTCACGCTCCCCAGGTGATCCCCCAGGAGGAAGATGCGCCCCTGCGGGCCGTAGATCGCGCCCGGGGTGCTCTCCTGCTGCGCGATCGTGCGCCTCTGGAGGGTGTAAAGGGTCCGCACCACCCAGCCGCCCGGGCCGCTCGTGTTCCCGCCGAGCCGCTCCTCCCAGGAGCCGCCGCCCAGGTAGAGCCAGGTCGCCCCGCCGGTGCTCCTGGTGACGCGCAGGCCGTCCGCGTCGTAGGTGTACTGCTCGCTCGCCTGCGTCGGGCGCGCCAGGCTGCCGTTCGCCCGCGCCGCGAGCTTATCGACCCCCTGCAGGCCGCCGACCGCGACCGGCGCGACCCGCTGCGTCGTCGTGCCGTCGCCGAGCTGGCCGTAGTTGTTGGCCCCCCACGCGCGCACCGTGCCGTCCGCCAGCAGCGCCAGGCTGTGGTTCGCCCCGCCCGCCACCGCCGTGGCCGTGGTCAGCCCGCCCACCGCGACCGGCGTGTACCGCGCGGTCGTCGTGCCGTCGCCGAGCTGGCCGTTGCCGTTGGCCCCCCACGCCTGGACGGTGCCGTCGCTCTTCACCGCCAGGCTGTGCGTGTCCCCCGCCGCGATGGCGGTGACGCCGGTCAGACCGCTCACCTGTACGGGGGTGGCGCGCGTGGTGGTGCTGCCGTCGCCGAGCTGGCCGCCGCTGTTGCTCCCCCAGCCCCAGACGGTGCCGTCGGTCTTCCGCGCCAGGCCGTGGCTGTAGCCCGCCGCCACGGCGGTGATCCCCGCCAGCCCGCTCACCGCGACCGGCGTGTACCGCGCGGTCGTCGTGCCGTCGCCGAGCTGGCTGCCGCTGTTGCCGCCCCAGGCCCAGACGGTGCCGTCGGCCTTCACCGCGAGGCCGAAGTCGCGCCCCGCCGCGATGGCGACGACCCCGGTCAGGCCGCCGACCTGCACCGGCGCGTAGCGCGTGGTGTTGGTGCCGTCGCCGAGTCGCCCGTCGCCGTTATAGCCCCAGGACCAGACCGTGCCGTCCGCCTTGAGCGCCAGGCTGTACTGCTCGCCCGCCGCGACCGCCGCGACGCCGCTCAGGCCGCCGACCGCGACCGGCGCGGTGCGATTGGTGGTCGTGCCGTCGCCGAGCTGCCCCTGGCTGTTCTGGCCGCAGGCGAGGACCGTGCCGCCGCCGGTGACCGCCAGCACCTGATCGTTGCCGCGGGCGAAGGCGGTGACGCCGCCGAAGCCGCCGAGCGTGTCGGGGCTGGTGCGCGGCTGGCTCGCGCCGTCGCAGTTCTGGTCGCCCCACGACTGCGGGGCCGCCTGGGCGTTGGTGGACGTGACGCTCAGCGGCTGGTTCTCGGCGCTCCAGGTGAGTGCGAGGCGGCCGGGGTCGCCCGTCAGGTTGCCGTTCGCGTCGTAGGTCTCCGCCCGGCCCCCGATCGTCGTCGGGGCGTGCGGGCGCGCGACCCCCTGGCCGCCGGTCGGATAGGCGTAGGCGACCGGGCTGCCGGTGGCCCCCTTGCTCGTCAGGTTGCCGAGGGGGTCGTAGGTGTCGGTCTCGTCGTAGGTGCCGACCGTGCCGCCGCTGGTGGCGGCGTGGGTCAGGCGGTCGCGGGCGTCGTAGGCGAAGGTCTGCGTCTGCGCGACGAGGTTGTCGGTGATCGTCTGGACGTTGCCGACCGGGTCGTAGGTGTAGG
>JAABUV010006135.1_pt1 | contig 13246 bp, 9 predicted proteins | sample 5559971 | NCBI WGS metagenome assembly JAABUV01 (sample SAMN10711881, study PRJNA513362) | rock metagenome | isolation source: Antarctica rocks | place: Antarctica: Victoria Land, Knobhead nord | collected 2015-12-19
CGGCGGGCGGCTCAGCATCGGCGGGCGGCTCAGCATCGGCGGGCGGCTCAGCATCGGCGGGCGGCTCAGCATCGGCGGGCGGCTCAGCATCGGCGGGCGGTTCAGCATCGGCGGGCGTGGCCGTGCGCCGTCCGCGACGGCGGGGGGGGGCATCCGCGCTCGGCGTCCCGGTCTCGCCGGCGGGGGGGGCCGGCTCGGAGACCGGGGCGGGGGGTGTGCCCCCGGCATCCGTGGCTGCTTTTCGGGGCCGCCCGCGCCGCCGTGCGAGGGCGGGAGGTGCGGCGTCGCCGGGGCTTCCCTGGTCGGTGGCCTCGGGCTTGGCTTCGGGCTTGGGTGTGCGTGTGCCGCGCCGCCGCGTCTTGGGGGCGTCCCCCGCTGCGGCGGCGCTCTCCACGGGGGAGGCGTCCGCCGTCACCGGCGGCGTCGCGTCGGCCGTCGCGTCTTCGGCGGCGGCCGGGGAGGCCGGGGTGCGTCGTGTCCTGGGCATGATGGGTGTGAATTCTCCGTGCGTAAAGTGTTGCGCCCGCGTGGGCGCTGCCTTTATTATACTGGATTCGCGCTCCGGTGTCAAAGGCCGTGCCGGTCCGCGTCCGCCCCGGCGGAAAATCGGTTCGCCGAGTTGAGTGAACTTGGGGTAATCTTGAGCGTCAGTGAGATGTTGTCAAGATGTTGTTCACGTCAGACCATGCCCTGAAGGACATGGCTAGGCGGACGGAACCCCCCTCGGGGCTATGGATTGGGCCTGCTCTTTAGCCGCGAAGCGGGTTCGGTCTGTTCAGCCTGTCGCTTCCGCGGCAGGCACAAACAAGGAAGCTATCCCATGCGCTCCCGCGCCTGTTATTTTCTGCCCCTCACAGCATTTCTCGTTTCCACCGCCGCCGTAGCACAGGTGCCGGTGTATCAGGTCCCCCAGCAGCCGATCAATGCCCGAGCGGCGGCCACCGCGCAGCGCCGCCAGCGGCAGCAGGACAGAAGCCAGCAGCAGCAGTATCAGAGGCAGTATCAGGCGTACCTCCAGAGTCGGCGGGGGCGGACGCCCCAAAAGCCGCAGAAGCCCCCGCCGCAGCCGCCCCTCGTGGCAGCGGACGACTTCGTCAACACCGCCCCGGCTCTCGGCGCGAACGGGATGCTCTACCTCGCCTCCTGGAACCACGAGGTCCTCGCCCTGGACCAGGCGGCGGGGACGGTCCGCTGGAAGTTCACGACCGGCGACGTCCTCAACGCCTCGCCCGCCGTCGGGCCGGACGGGACCGTCTACGCCGCCTCGCGCGACAAAAACGTCTACGCCCTGGACGGCACGACCGGGGCGAAGAAGTGGCAGTTCAAGACCGGCGGGCCACTCGAAACCCGGCCCGCGGTGGGCGCGGCCGGCCTGGTCTACGTCGGGACACCCGACAAGAAGGTCCTCGCGCTGGACGCCAAGACGGGCGCGAAGCGCTGGGAGCGGGCCACACAGTCCGCCGCCTCCGCGCCCGCCGTTGGGCCGGACGGCACGGTCTACGTTTCGGCGGGCAGGCTTTACGCGCTCGGCGCGGCGACGGGGGCCGTCCGCTGGAGCCTGGATCTGGGCCTCCTGCCCGGCCAGGCCCCCCTCGTGGGGCCGGACGGCACGGTCTACGTCGGCACCCCCGATGCCCAGGTGCTGGCCCTGGACGGCGCAACGGGGAAGACGCTCTGGCGGTTCTCGACGGGGCAGTCGGTGGACTACCCGCTCGTGCTGGGGCCGGACGGGACGCTCTACGCCAGCGCGCGGTCGCTGTTCGCCCTGCGGTCGGCGAGCGGCCAGGTGCGCTGGACGCGGGCGGGCGAGGGGGGAGGCTGGTCCGCCCCCGCCGTCGGGGCGGGCGGCGACGTCTACGCCGGTTACAGCGACTTCCATCTGTACGCCCTGAGCGGGACGACAGGCCGTTCGCGCTGGCAGTTCGCCACGGACGGCGGCCTGCTCTGCTTCCCGACATTGGGCGCGGACGGCACGGTCTACTTCCAGGTACAGGGCGACGACAAGGCTTATGCCCTGAACCGTGGCACGGGCCAGGTCCGCTGGACGGCGGCCCAGGACCCGCTGCCGTCGGCTGCGAAGTAGACGGGGGAGGAAATCACGCCGCCGGCGGCGAAAATCGCCCCATGCTGACTACACCCGAACCCACGCCCGACACCGAAATTACGCTTCTGCGGGGCGACCTGAGTCTTCGCGTCGCCCCCTACGGCGCGTCCCTGCGCGGCCTGTCCCGCGTCTCGGGCACGGGCCAGGCCGAGCCGATCATCGCCGGGTACGGGGGCGCGGCGAACAAAATCGGCGGGCAGGGCGACGTACTCATCCCCTTCCCCGGACGGGTCGCCGGCGGGCGCTACACGTTCGCGGGGCAGGCGCATCAGATGGACAAGAACGACAAGGAAGGCCCCAACGCCATCCACGGCTTTCTGCGCCAGACGATCTGGGAAACCGAGGCGGCGGGCGCGGACGGCGCGACGTTCACGACGGCGTTTGCCGCCGACGCCCACGCGGGCTACCCGTTCGCCCTGAGCGCCCGCGTCTCTTACACGCTCGCCCAAGACGGCATGGCGTGCGCGTTCAGCGTCACCAACACGGGCGACGCGCCCGCGCCCGTGGGGGCGGGCTTCCACCCCTATTTCACCGTCGGGGCGGGGCTGATCGACGCCGACACGCTCCAGGTCCCCTTTGAGTCTTTTTTGGAGTTCGACGCCGCGCTGATCCCCACGGGCCGCGTCCTGCCCGTGGCCGGGGCACCCATCGATTTTCTGGACCCGCGCGCCTTGGGCGCGACCGTCTTCAACACGTGCTACGCCCGGCCCCGGCGCGACGCGGACGGACGCGCCCGTGTCCGCTTGAGCGACGGTCGGGCGGGCCGGGCGCTGTCGGTCTGGATGGACGCGGCGTTCGACTACGTCGTGCTCTATTCCGGCGACCCGCTGCCCGAATCCCACCGCCGCCGCGCGCTCGCCGTCGAGCCGATGACATGCGGCGCGGACGCTTTCAACCACCCCGAGTGGGGTCTCACCACGCTCGCGCCCGGTGCCACACTGTCGGGGGCCTGGGGCGTGACCGTGGCCTGATGAAAGGACCTCCCATGCTGCTTTCTTCCCTGGTGCGCCGCTGCGCCGCCCTGCTGCTCCTGGCCGCCGCATTGGCCCTGCCGCGCCCGGCCCTGGCCCAGGCCGACGGGTCCAGGCCGTTCCTGTCCTCGCTGTTCACGGACAACATGGTCTTGCAGCGGGGCCAGCCCGACGCGGTCTGGGGCTGGGCGACGCCCGGCCAGTCCGTGGTCGTCAGGATGGGCGGCAAGGCGGCGCGCGCCGTGGCCGGGCCGGACGGCAAGTGGACCGCGCGCATCGGCCCGTTCCCCGCGGGCGGGCCGTACACGCTGACGGTCTCAGGCCCCCAGTCCGTTACCCTCCGCAGCGTCCTCGTCGGCGACGTCTGGCTCTGCACCGGCCAGTCCAACATGGAGTTCGGGCTGGGCAACGTCGCGGACGCGGACAAGCAGACCGCCCTCGCGAGCCACCCCAACGTCCGCCTGCTGATCATCGACCACCAGACGTCCGCCTCCCCGGAGCAGACGGCACCCGGCAATCCGTGGGCGGTCTGTACGCCGCAGTCGGTCCGCCGGGGCGGGTGGAACGGGTTCAGCGCCGTCGGCTACTTTTTCGGGCGCGACCTGAACGAAAGCCAGCACGTGCCCATCGGCCTGATCGAGTCCGACTGGGGCGGCACACCCGCCGAGGCCTGGACGAGCGCCCAGGCCTTGAAGCGGAAAGTGCCGGACTTCGGCCCGCAGCTCGCCCAGCTCGACGCGGCCCGCGCCGACGCTGGAGGCCAGGCGCAGCACATGGCCGACTGGTACGCGAGGAACGACCCCGGTACGCCGGGGAATTGGCAGGCGGGGGCGCTGGACGACGCCGCCTGGAAGACCATCGCCCTGCCCGGCCTGTTTCAAGACGCCAATATCCCGGAACTCGGCGGCATCAACGGCGTGGTCTGGTTCCGCCGGACGTTCGACCTGCCCGCTGGGGACGCGGGCAAGGCCGCCGTCCTGCACCTGATGGCGGACGACAACGACACGACCTGGGTCAACGGGACGAAGGTGGGCGCGACCGAGGGGTACAACACGGCGCGCGCCTACCCGGTCCCCGCGGGCGTCTTGAAGCCGACCGGCAACGTGGTCGCCGTGCGCGTCCTGGACACGGGCGGCAAGGGCGGCATCTACGGCGACCCGGCGGGCCTGAATCTGAACGTACCGGGCGGGCAGCCGGTGGCGCTGGCCGGGCCGTGGCGCTTCCACGTCGGCATCTCGCTGGCCCAGGCGTCGCCGCTGCCGGTCTCGCCTGCGGGCAACCCCAACCTCCCGACGGTGCTCTATAACGGCATGATCGCGCCGCTGCTCCCCGACGGAATCAAGGGCGCGATCTGGTATCAGGGCGAGTCCAACGCCGGGCGGGCTTTGCAGTATCAGGCGCTGCTGCCGGCCATGATCGGCGACTGGCGCGCGCGCTTCGGCCAGGGCAACTTCCCCTTCCTGATCGTCCAGCTCGCGGGCTTTCAGCCCGGCGGGGACGCCTTCGCCGAGGTGCGCGAAGCGCAGATGCTGGTCGCAAAGAACGTACCTAACGCCGGCATCGCGACGGCCATCGACATCGGCGACGCCGGCGACATCCACCCGAAAAATAAAGAGGAGGTGGGCCGCCGCCTGGCTCTGGTGGCCGAGGCGAAGGTCTACGGCGGTGCCGCCGAGTATTCCGGTCCGGTGTATAGATCGATGGCCCCGGCGGGCAGCGCCCTGCGCCTGTCGTTCAGCCACATCGGGGGCGGCCTGGTCGCCAAAGGCGGCGGGCCGCTGACGGGGTTCACCGTCGCGGGCGCGGACGGCAGGTTCGTCCCCGCCGGCGCGAAGCTTGACGGCGACGCCGTCCTGGTCTCCGCGCCGGGCGTGGCCGCCCCCGGTGCCGTCCGCTACGCCTGGGCCGGCTTCCCCGCGTGCAGCCTGTACAAAAAGGCCGGCCTGCCCGCCTTCCCCTTCCGCACCGACACCCCCGTGCCGGTCCCGGACCCCGTCCTGCCGCGCCGCGCGGGCGCGAATCTGGCCGCCGGCAAGTCCTACGTGTGCAGCGACCCCAACACGCACAGCTTCGGGATCGGCGGCCTGACGGACGGCTCCTGGGAGGCCAGCGCGGCGCACTGCTTTGCGACCGACGACAAGGACGCCTTCCCGAAGACCGTCACGATCGATCTGGAAAAAACCGCCGCCCTCGGGATCGTGACCGTCGGCATGCCGCCGTTCGGCGCGACAAAGACGGTCCGGGTCTCGGTCAGCGCGGACGGCCAGGCGTTCACCGAGGTCGGCAGCTACGTCTTCCCCCAGCGGCACGAGGAGAAGCACCTGTTCGCCTTCCGGCCCACCCCCGCCCGGTTCGTCCGCCTGACCTACCCGGACCACTACGAGGACGGCGCGGGCTACAACAACACCTTCGCGTTCACGACAGAGTGCTGCGCGTACGCGCCCGCGAAATAGGGCCGGGCTAATGCCGGGGCTGTAGACAGCCCCGGCACCCTCCGCCCCCACACGGGTTTGACCCTCTCCCCCGGTGGCTACAGGGTGCTATCCACCAGGAGGCAGCCCCATAACCGACAAGCCCTCGCGTCCGACACCAAAGACCTTGCCGCCAAGACATCGCCGCCAAGACCCTGCCGTACCCGGCTCGGCAGAGCGAGATGACCCCGCCGCCCCAACCCAACAAGGCCCAATTTTGGGGGGCCGGAACCCCTTCTCACAATCCACGGAGGATCAGCACAATCCACGGAGGATCAGCACAATCCACGGAGGATCAGCACAATCCACGGAGGATCAGCACAATCCACGGAGGATCAACACAATCCACGGAGGATCAACACAATCCACGGAGGATCAACGCACATGACCATTGAAGAGATCGAGCAGTGGGTCGGGCAGCCGCTGCCCGACCCCTACCGGGGGTTCCTGGAAGCGCAGAAAGACGGTGTTCTTGTGAACGACCTGGTGCTGCTCTACGGGCGGATGGACTTCGCCGAGCGCAACGAGTCGGTCCGAGCCAAAGAACGCTGTCCCGGCCATGTCGCGGTCGGCGATGACAGCGGCGACAGCCGGTTCATGTTGGCGCTGCACGACGGCCGCCTCTTCTCCGTTGACGCCGGGGCCATGATGCTCGAATACTTTCACCCCGTCGCGGATGATTTCGCGGCGTGGCTGTCTGCCGGGTGCCGCTTCGAGGGCGATGACGGGTAGCCCGACCTCCCGTTCCGGGTATAATCCTCCCACGTTTTTCCTCCATTAGAAAAAGACCGAATGCCCCCCGAATCCTATCCCGCCGGGACCGTCCGCGCCTTGATGGGCACCGACCTCGTAACGCCGCCCACGCGGGCGGCCTTGTCGGTGCGGCTGGACTTCCTCCCCCCCGCCGCCCCATTGTTCTTCACGCCCAATGAGATGGAGACGCTGACGGCCGCCCTGGGCCGCCTGTTCGCGGACTCCGTGCAGCCGGACTCGAAGTATCTGGCCGCGACCGTCGACGCCCGTCTGGCAGGCGGCGGCGGCGACGGCTGGCGCTATGACGATATGCCGCCAGACGGCGCGGCGGCGCGGCTGGGCCTGCACGGGCTGGACCAGGCCGCGCGGGCGCGCTTCGGGTCGGACTTCGCCGCGCTGGACGCGCCGCGCCAGGACGAGGTCTTGACCGCCGTGCAGGGCGGCGACGCGCCCGGCGAGGCGTGGGCGGCGGTGCCCCCAGGACGCTACTTCGAGGAGCTTCTCGCCGAGGCGTCTGAGGCGTACTACAGCCACCCCATAGCCCAGGAGGAGATCGGCTACGTCGGCATGGCCGACGCGCCCGGATGGACGCGGCTTGGGCTGAACGAGCGCGAGACGCGGGAGCCGCTGCCGATGGCGTCGGGCGATTTGGCCGCCCCCGTGCCGCCCGACCTGGGGATGCCAACTAACGGCAGTGATGTGCTCACGGCGCTGACTCTGTCCGGGCGCACTTACCCGCTCACGGACGCCGTAGACGCCGTTGTCATCGGGACCGGGGCGGGCGGGGCACCGCTGCTGGCGCGGCTCGCCTCGGCGGGGCTGCGCGTGGTCGCGCTGGAAGCGGGACAGGCCTGGGACCCCGTGCGCGACTTTGCCACCGACGAGCGCGCGCAGGGCAAGCTGTTCTGGGGGGACGAGCGGCTGTCGGCGGGCGGCAACCCGCTGGTCTTCGGCGGCAACAACTCCGGCATCGGGGTGGGCGGCTCGACGCTGCACTACACCGCCTACGTGCCCCGTGCCCATCCGGGCGACTTGCGGCTGCACACGGAGTTCGGCGTGGGCGTGGACTGGCCGCTCGGGTACGCCGATCTGGAACCCTACTACAACGAGGTCGAGAAGTTTTTAGGCGTCTCGGGACCGACGCCGTACCCGTGGGACGCCCACAGCCAGGCATACCCGCTGCCGCCGCTGCCGCTGAACGGGGCGGCCCGGCTCATGCAGCGGGCGTGTAAAACTCTGGGCATCCAGACGTCGGGTGCGCCCAACGCCGCCCTGTCGGCCCCGTACTTCCAGCCCGGCGTTGGCTGGCGGCGGGCCTGCACCAACCGGGGCTTCTGCCAGGCCGGGTGCAGCGTCGGCGCGAAGGCCAGCATGGACGTCACCTACTTGCCCATCGCAGTCCAGGCCGGGGCCGAGATCCGGCCCGAGTGCTTTGTCACGCTGATCGAGCGGGACAAAACGGGCCGCGTCTCGGGAGTCGTTTACACGCAAAACGGGGCCGAGCGCCGCCAGCCCTGCCGCCACGTCTTTCTGTGCGCCGGGTCGGTCGAGACGCCGCGCCTCTTGCTGCTGAACGGCCTCGCCAACGGCAGCGGGCAGGTCGGGCGCAACTTCATGGCGCACACGGGGATGCAGGTCTGGGGGCAGTTCGACGAGGACGTGCGCCCCTACAAGGGCATCCCCGGCGGCCTGATCTCCGAGGACATGCACCGGCCCCGCCGCCTCGGCTCGGACTGGGGGGAGGTTGATTTCGCCGGGGGCTATCTGCTGCAAAGCATCGGCGTCATGCCCGTCACCTACGCCTCGCAGCTCGCGCGCGGCGCGCGCCTGTGGGGCCGGGAGATGCGCGAGCACATGCGCGGCTACAACCACGTCGCCGGCATCAACATCTGCGGCGACGGCCTGCCCTACGCGCACAATTTCTTGGAATTATCCGACGAGAAGGACGCGCGCGGCCTGCCCAAGCCCCGCATCCACTACACCCTGGGCGACAACGAGCACCGCATGACCGCCCACGCCGAGCGTGTCATGCGCGCGATCTGGGCCGAGGCGGGCGCGAGAGATGTGTGGACTCTGAACCGCCAGCCGCACACCATCGGGACCTGCCGCATGGGCACCGATCCCGCGTCGTCGGTCGTGGACCCGGACTGCCGGACGCACGACGTTCCGGGCCTGTCGGTCGTAGACAACTCGGTCTTCCCGAGTGCTTTGAGCGTGAACCCGTCCCTGACCATCATGGCCCTTTCCCTGCGCTCGGCGGATAGGTTCCTGGAGAAGTCTGCGCGCGGGGAGTAGGGAAAAAGCGGGCGGAGCCATCAGCCCCGCCCGCTTTGATCTCCGTCCTCGGCAGCACTCCCGCGCGGCTACTCGCCCTTCTCGGCGTAGGCCTTCGCTTCTTCCCCCGCCTGCTCGTGTATCTTCCACTTGTTGCAGCCGCTGGAGCCGCTGACGACCAGGGCGTACTCCTTGAGCTGCGGGTAGACGCACAGGGCGAGCTTCGCGGTCATCATGGCGGGGCGGGGCGTCCCGGCATGCCAATAAGTGCAGGTCAGGCAGACGCCGATCTTCTCGCCGCCGGCGGTGGGCAGCGTCTCGGCCTTTTTGACTTCCTGGAGGTGGCTGTAGGTGGGCATGGGAATCGGCTTTCTAGGCGGCTCCGCCGTATCTCGGACATGGCCTGCTTCTACCCGGAACGGTCCCTACGCAACCAGCAGGCTCGCCAGGTCGAAATCGGCCTGAGCGACCTCCGCCTCGCGGCCCTTGACGCTGGGGCGGGCGCGGACCAGGCGATCCAGAACGGGCAGCAGGTCGTCCGGCGGGTTGACCGAGATGACCATCACGACCGCGCCGTCTTCGGTCAGGTACAGCTCGTCGAAGCGGCCCGATCCGGGGGCACCGTGAAACAGCCCGCCCTTGCCGCCCTGCGGGTCGCCGAACAGCTCGAAGCGGATGTCCAGCTCGTCCGAGAAGAAGTGCGGGACGTGGTCGTAGGCGACACGCCCTCCGGCCATGTTCGCCCCGGCGATCTCCCCGTGCCACCGCGCGTTGTTCCAGTGCTCCACGCGCCACTGCTTGCCCAAGACCGGGTCCTGAAAGCCCGCCACGTCGCCCGCCGCCCAGACATCCGGCGCACTGGTTTCTAAGAACTCGTTGACCAGGACGCCGTTCTTTTTGTCGTCCAAATCCAGCCCCGCCGCGCGGGCGAACTCCAGATTAGGCTTGACGCCGACGCCGGCCACCACAAAGTCCCCCGCAAACGTGCGGCCCGTCTTCGTCTTCACGCCCGTCAGGGTGATCTCCGTCACCTCGTCGCCCAAGACGACCTCGGCCCCCGCCGCTTCCAGCTTCTCTCTCAAAAATGCGCCGTACCCAGCGGAGGCGAACTTGCTCCACAGATGCCCCGTCGGCTCGATGATCGTCGCCTGGCCGCCCGTTTGGAGGAAGTCTGCGGCGACCTCGACGCCGATGTAGCCGCCGCCGACCAGAATCACCTTCCCGCCGAGGTGCGCCCGGATTTCCTCGCTGTCCTCGCGCGTCCGCAGCGTCCGCACGTTCGGCCCGTCCGCGCCCGGCACATCGAGCGTTTTGGGGGACGCCCCGGTAGCGACCAGCAGCTTCTCATAGCCCACGGTGTCGCCGCTGTCCAGCGTGACCGTTTTGGCCTGGGTGTCCGCGCCGACAGCTTGAACGCCTGTCATCAGCCGGACGGCGTGATCGACGTACCACGACGGCGACAGGATCGGCAGGACGTCGTCCGCTTTCGCCTCGCCGCGTAGATATTCTTTCGACAGCGGCGGGCGGTGGTACGGCGGGTGCGGCTCGGAGCCGACGATCAAAATCGAGCCATCTTTGTCGCGCTTGCGGACAGACTCGGCAGCCGTTGCCGACGCGAGGCCGCCGCCGATCAGAACGTAGCGGGCCGTGTGGTGTGCCATGAGACCGTGTCTCTTTCTACAGCCGAATTTGAGTGCTCGTCGCCGCCCCTTTGCGCCTCACCGTCAGGCCGAGCCTGTCCGCGATCTCCCCGGCCTGCGAACGTGCTTGCTGCTCGGTCTTAAAGGATTCGATGGGCAGTCCGCCTTTCCAGCCTTGTGCCTGGAACCTTATTTGGTGATACCCCGATTTCGTCGGGAACACATAAATCTCGCCGCCGGCTGTCGGCCCCCACTTCGTCCACGTGAGGAGGGGGAAGCCCTGCGTGAATGAATACTGCTGCTGTCGTATGTCAAAGCAGAGGCGGCGTGGCCCTGCCCCGTTCAGGAAGCACAGCGTGAGCGAGCCGAATGTGGCAATGAAGAAGGCAGCAGCCCCCCAAAGGGCAGGATCAACAGACTGGAACCGGGGCTGTGACGCGAGCAAGTAGCCCAGCCAGACCAGGAACATCGTGAACAGGCCGAACTGTGCTCGCTCCGCCATCGGCCTCCGCGAAATGATCTCGTCGTGGTCGTTCTTTTCCAGCCACTTGGGCTTCTGGACGGAGGACCACACGTTGAAGCCGAGCATGACGAACACAAAGCCCAACATGACGATTAACACCCTACACCTCCCCTACGGCCATCTTTGGCCAGCCTGTCAAGTCACCGGCTGCTTCGCCCCGCCCTCCACTCGCCCCGAGAGATCGGCGCTGAATGCCCGGCGGCTCAAAGAAGTTGCAAGGATTTACCCGTGAGGGCAGGGTGTCAAGCGTCACTTCCCCCGGACGGTGGGCAGCGGCGCGGAGATGGGTAGCGGCGCGGAGACGGGCGGGGGCGAAGCGTCGGCGGCGCGCAGGATGCGGGGGGTGACGAAGACGACCAGCTCGGTCTGGACGAGGTTTTTCTTTTTGGAGCGGAAGAAGCTGCCGAGGAGCGGGATGTCGCCGAGCAGGGGGATCTTGCTGTTGGTGGTCTGCTCCTGGTTCAGCGTCAGGCCGCCGATGGCGATGGTCTCGCCGTCCTTGACCCGGACCGTCGTGTCGGCCCGGCGGGTGGACAGGACGGGCAGGCCGGTTTGCAGGTCCAGCTCGGTGATGTTGGAGACCTCGGGGGCGACGCGCGTCGTGATCTCGCCGTTGCCGCCGGTCAGGGGCGTGACCGAGAGCTTGACGCCGACGTCGACGGGCTGGATGCGCGTCTGCGTCTGGCCGAAGCCGTTGAACTGGGTCAGGATGAAGCGCTGCGCGCCGATGAAGATCTCGGCCGTGCGGCCGTTGACGACCGCCAACTGGGGGCGGGCGCGGACGCGCGCCTTGCCGTTCTGCTCCAGCGCCTGCAAGGTCAACAGGAAGTTCTTGGGCAGCGTCCCGATGGTGTCGTAGGTGATCGCGCCGCTGGGGACGTCCACGGCCGTGATGGACGTGTGGGCCGTGTTGTTGAGCGTGATGCCGAACGACTTGGCGGTCGTGTCGGTCAGCTCGACGGCGATGACCTCGATCAGAATCTGCGGCGAGGGCAGGTCCACGCGGGTCAGGTCCGAGCCGATCTTGGCGAGCATCTGGGTGGGCGCGGTGACGACCACGGCGTTCTGCTCCGAGTTGACCTTGACGTAGGAGAACAGGAAGTTCGGCAGCAGGCCGGACGCGGTCAGCGCCTGCGTGTTCTGCATCCGGTAGGACTGCGTCCCCGACAGGTGGTAGGTGGCGAGGTCGGTGGGGACGCCCTCGCTGATCATGTAGATGCCGTCGATCTTGGACAGGGCCAGCCCGTAGGCGGTCGCGATGCTGCGGACCACGCCGTCGGGGTCGGCGTCCCGGATGTCCAGGCTGACCTTGCGGTCCACGGCGTCGTCCACGGCGATGGACAGCCCGGTCTCGCCGGCGATGGCGCTGAGGAAGGTGTGGATGTCGGCCCGGACGGCGCGCACGGAGAGCCGCCCGTTCTCGTATCGGACCAGCGTGGACGTGTCGGGCCTCAGTGCGGCGAGCGGCGCGGCGGCCCCCGCCCGGCGTCCGCGCTCGACGGTCCGGTCCGACTGCACGGTGATCAACACCCCCTGCCCGTCCGCCTCGGTCGTGACCGAGGCGTTGGTGCTGACGAAGTTGTTGATCGAGAGGTCCAGCCCGATGCCGCCCGTGGCCTGCTTGGAGGCCGAGAGCTGGAGGTAGGAGACGGGGTAGGAGCTGACGCTGTAGAAGTTCTTGCCGGTGCCGTTCTTGGCACCCGGAAAGGACAGGGTCATGCGAGTCCCGTACAGGCTGCCGCCGCCGTAGTCGCCGCCGCCGGTGCGGAACTGGAGGATGCCGTCGGCGGCGACGCGGATCTGGACGCCGTTGGAGAGCGGCGTGACGGTGATCGCGCTGACGGTCGCGTAGGACTGCGCCGCCGGGCCGGCCCCGCCCGCGCCGTTGTCCTGGGCCGGGGCGGGCCGGGGGGCGAAGAGCGGCAGGGTGAGGAGACACAGAACGAGGCAGAGAGAGAGTGTTCGCATGGGTTTCCTTTCGGGGCCGCCTACGCCCGCCGCGCCGTCACCAGCAGGAGCAGGCTCGTCCGCGCCCGGCTCCTGCGGTGTGAGCGGAACAGGTCGCGCAGCAGCGGGATGCGGGCGAAAAGCGACGGCCCCTGATCCGCCCGGTCTTGCAGGTCCGAGTCCAGGCCGCCCAGGACGAGCGCATCCCCGGCGCGCACGCGCACCACGGACTTCACCTCGCGGATGCCGACCGTCGGCAGGCCGCTCCCGCCCTCGATGGCGTCCACCGTTGAGACGCGCGGGTCCAGGTCCAGCGTGACGTCGTCCCCCGCACCCACCGTCGGGCGGACCGTGAGCGAGTAGCCGATCTGGATCGGCAGGGCCGAGGGCGCCTGCGGCCCGAATCCGCCCTGCTGCTGGAGCACGGTGATGTAGCGCGTCTGCCCCAGGAAGATGGTCCCCGACGCGCCGGACGCGACGAGCAGGAAGGGCCGCGCGAGGAGCCGGGCGCGGCTGCGGGCGGCCAGGGCGGAGACGGCGGCCAGGAACCGGCGCGTCTGGCC
>JAABUV010006136.1_pt1 | contig 13245 bp, 18 predicted proteins | sample 5559971 | NCBI WGS metagenome assembly JAABUV01 (sample SAMN10711881, study PRJNA513362) | rock metagenome | isolation source: Antarctica rocks | place: Antarctica: Victoria Land, Knobhead nord | collected 2015-12-19
ACTCAAGCATTGCAACTGCATAGGCAAGGCGATAAAATCTGTGAGATCTGCAGGAACTCAGCCCTGACCTGTGCAACACAGCTGCTTCAAGTATCAGGGAAACAGCTGTCCTTTATGCATCTTGGCTTTGAGCAATATGACTCATTGTCATGACATGGAACATTGGCTGTGGCATCTCAGTGTTGTCGCTTGCAACCTTGCAATGTGACTGCTGACTGCAATGTCATTTGAACTTGAGAGAAAGCGAATGCCATATTGTGCAATTGAGCAATTGAGCCCTCATGCTTCACATGCACCTTTTAGACCAATGGAGGACAACTCACCTGACCAGGCGTGTTGGCTGGTACAGAGACACTAAACTGCCATACAGCAACATGAACAGCTTATCCGGTGACGCAACTTCGCTAGATGTGCGCCGGACGGGAGGTGATCCCGAGGAGGGGGGTGTTGTCCAGGAGCAGCCTGAGCTTTTGGACGAAGACGAACACACCCACTACTCGCACCGAGCTCCTTGGCTGCGAGCCGCAGTGTTGGGCGCCACGGACGGGCTGGTGTCCGTGGCAGCGCTGATGCTGGGAGTAGGAGGTGGCACCGAGGAGCTGCATGCCCTGGTGCTTGCAGGAGTCGCCGGCCTTGTGGGTGGAGCTCTGAGCATGGCCTGTGGCGAGTACATCTCCGTGGCCTCCCAGAGGTGATGCACTTCTTAGTGAGTTCTGGTGATATGCTTCAACAAGTAATGTCAGATGGGACAGGCGGCTTCAAGCTGACCCATGGCTGCCAGCTTGTAAAGCCTTGAACATAGCAATTGCAGCTGAGTTGGGATCACCTCCCAGACAATACTCTGACAACCACATGTTTCACCCGGTTGTCCTGAAACTTACCAAAGAGCTGACATAGCCAAACTCCTGTTAGCTGAAATGTGCAAGGCTTGCAACAGTTTCAAGCAGCTGTTGCAAGCCTTGCTTCTTGTGGCTGACACTGACAGGTTGTAATCAAGTTTCAACCCGTCTGGAGTGCTTAAATCCTTCACATCGTGACAGGAGTGGTTGAATAGAGCTGGTATCATAGGAATGTGTTTGCCTGGAGCCGCTGAGGTTTGGGAAGTGGCTAGTGGCGCACGCCAGGGGAACTGGTTTTGCCTTGTCAATAGTGAATGTAAAAGCTGGTATAAATTCAGGGATGCTGAAGAAGCTGATGTTGAGAAGGAGCGACTGGAACAAGCAAAAGGTCCTGCTGCCCAGGCACATGAGCTTACAGAACTCTCAAAAATTTATGAGGCCCGTGGCCTCTCCGCTGACCTTGCACGTCAGGTGCGACCTTGTGGGTGTTGCTTTCACATGACCCCAACATGTATCTTATTGACGTGCAAATGAAGCCTTTTGCAAGCACTGGTGCTATGACAGAAGTCTGTGAAGTAGTCACGACAGACTCTGGGTGCATATTCCGTGGATTGAAGCCGTTCTGTTGCAGGTGGCACAAGAGCTCAGTGCAAAGGATGTCATCAAAGCACATGCTCGTGATGAGCTCAACATTGATCTGGACAACATGTTAAACCCTGCTCAAGCGGCTGTAGCATCAGCGCTGGCTTTCACGTGTGGAGCAGGATTACCGCTTCTTGCAGGCGCATTCATTCATGCATATGTGATACGGTTGGCAAGCATTTTTGTAGTGTCCACAGCTGCCTTGTTAGCGTTTGGCATCATTGGGGCGGTACTGGGAGGAGCTAATTGGGTCAAAGGGGGAAGCAGAGTCATTGTTGGTGGTTGGGCTGCAATGGGCATAACATATGGCATTGGGCGTGCCTTTGGTAGCGACAAACATGTTCTCTGAACATGTTGGCTGAGGCAGATAGCACACACCTCAAGATCATGGCAACTTGGATATTGGGGAATAGTCACGCCAAAGGATCAGTGTCCGGTGCTTTGTGAAGGTACTTGGTTGCGTATGATCAGCTCCTTGAAATACATTGTCAAGTTGCCACATGTAGCCCTATTGCTTGCTTTGTGGGTCAATGTGCCTTTGGCACGCTTTGCGACCTGTGTGGGCGTCATCCTTCACCTCATCACTAGTATTTCCCGATACTTGCATGCAGAATCTTGTCTAACCTTTGTGATGTTGCCTTGAGAGTGCTTTGTTAGCGTCTGCCCAATTGCAAGAGAGGTTAGTCAATATTTGCTCTCTTGATGATACATGTTGCCCAAGCTAGAGTAACTCATATCGCACGAGTATTTGTGACTCAGCGTGCACAAGTGGCACAACATCTTCACATTTAGCCCATCGTTGACAGGCTGGAGCTGGGACAACAGGTCTGTGACTCACTTGCATTACTCATTTAATAAAGACACTGCCGAACTGATAAGTGTTTCTATTTTCGAAATTTGCCCGTGTCTGCGATTTTAGTCCAAAGTATAGCCAAGTTCCAGTCTCAGGGCCTACTTTAGAAGCAAGAACTATTTGTTACGATACATACTGAATAGCAAACAATGCCAACCTGCAACTGGCTAGAGAGGCATTACCTGCCAAGATTTGCAAAACAGCTTATACTCTGATTGCTTAAAACCAAGGAATTTTGTACTAAATACGTTGAATGACTTAGAGGAGCAAGAACAACCGCTACAGTCCAATTGGTATGTCAATCACTCTGCAAACCACTCACCTCATAGTCTTGTCACAGACCACAACAATCCGTCGGCACCTTGCAGCTCACCACTGTCGTCAAGTCACCGATGACAACCCGCAGCAATCTTTCTGCAGAGCCTAGTGGCTATGAGCACATCAAACACTCTGGTCAAGTCACCAGACCATGGTGTCTTGACAGTCTGCAACACTCTTTTCGAGTGCACCAGCTCACTTGGGGTGAGGCAGGCCCCAAGCCATCAACAAGGAAAGATACTGCAATAACTCTCTGAAAGAACTACATGGATCTAGATATGTTACAACTGTTCACCTGACACTCACAGAGCTGGGTTCGATGAGCCAGTGGCATTTCACCTCAATGTAAAATGATTCTATGCATGGCGCTGCATCACCGGCCTAACAGACTGCTCTATAACCCAATGACTGCTTCACTTGACAATGTGCTCCACCCAGGCATTCACCAGGCTCTGCACGTCAGTTGGAAAGTCTGGGCCTTTGCAGGGGTAGGGTTCATGGTCAGCGTTGGCTACATGGACGCTTGGTGAGTCTATTGCTTCTTGGGGACCTGCTGCTGTCCTGTAGAAGTGCCACCCATTAGCTGAGCACGAAGGTATGTTGCCAGGGAACTGGGCAACTGATCTGGATGGAGGTTCAAGCAAGATTGGGTACACGCTGTTGATTGTGGTGCTTCTGGCGAATTTTGTTACTATGTTCCTGCAAGGCTTGTGCCTCAAGCTTGGTGAGCGTGACCTGGCTCAAGCTTGCAGGTGTGCGGTCTGTTCGGGCAGTGATTCATTCTTCCTTCAATATATCTCTGAACATGACAGCATTAGAAGCCTTGCAAACAGTCATGACCCTTGTTGGCTGCTGATCTCAGACTGGTATGGCTGCAGGGATGCTTATCCTGTGTGGGTCATCTTCCCTTCATGGGTGCTCCCTGAAGTTGCCATAGTCGCCACAGACTTGGTAGAGGTGGTAGGCCCAGCCACTGCGCTGTATCTGCTGTTCAATGTTCCATTGTGGGGTGGTGTGCTGATCACTGTGGCTGATGTACCTTCTCGTTTTTGGGCTCAAAAATATTCGCTTTCTCGAGCTGATTGTGTTCTTGCTCTGTGCCGTCATCTTTGGCATATTTGTTTATGAGCTTGCAGCCATGAATCCAGGCTGGGCAGAAGTTGGAAAGGGTTGGAAAGTTTTAAAGCCCAAGAAAATCACAGGTTCACATTCATGTTGCACAGTCCAATGTATCAAAATTGACACTTTGATGTGCATAGGCCCTTGCAGCGATCATCTCAGAGATGGCCTTCAGGCCACGAGTATGGATGGTGATGAAGTTGTGAGACTCCTGGATACCTGCATAAGACATCATGACCACTTCAATGGATTCAAAGTTGCTGCCATGGTTGTACTGGGGACTTCAATGGTATTCAGAGGTAAGTAGTGATGTTGCTGTGCACTACTGCAGATTGCAGTGACAGTTGAAATGAATTGCAGGCGATGACCTCAAGGATGCAAAACCTAGCTTACTTGCCCCTCACACCTGTTGTGCGCTGTGTGCCTGTGCCAATGCAACTTGTCACATGGTAAGCTTACTTGCTGAAGCAAAAGTAGATTGTTCGGATTCTTACAGGGCATCCTTGCCATCCTTGCCAACCTTGGAAGTGAAGGTTGGCAAGGATTGTCATTGAAATCATTAAATGGCTACGTTGTATGTTTAGCAAAAAAGTGTATGTTTGAATGGTTTGTGTGGGAAAGACACTCACTCACCATTGTCATTTTGCAGCTCACTCTAACAACATATCAAGACAAAACTCGACTCAACTCAACCATGCACTGTTCTGCAGCTCAGAACATTTCCTTGACTTTGCCTTCATTTGCTTACTGGGCCCTCACTCTTGGTGTGCGCTGTGTACCTGTTCCAATGCAAGTCATCACATGGTAAGCAACAGTAAAATTGAGAGGTTGTTGCAGGCCATCCTTGCCATCCTTTACTTGTAAGTGGCAAGGACGGCAAGGATTATCAGTGAACATAACTAGCTGGCTACATTGTATAATTGGATGGCTTGTGTCCAGACATGTATGATGAAGACACTTCACCACCGTGTGTATCTCTCTGAATGGGCAAGGTTAATGCTTTTGGATGGCTGAGTTACTCAGGGTGTGCTTGGCACAAAGACCCCAAGCTTGATGCAGGTGGAGCACTTGCTGATCTGCTTGTATTCAGTCTCAATCTGGCTGTATTAAACATACTGGACAAGATAGAGAGTCAAGATAGCAGCTGGCAAGTCACATGCACCAGTAGAATGGCTAATTGCTTATCTGGCTTCACTGCTGTTTTCAGAAAAGCAATATTGTGTTGCAATGCAAGTGATCTCCGCAGGTGGATTTACAGTGTAATATTCAAGGACCTTTGGCATGCTGACAAAAAGCAGTCAGTTCTGATTCCTGCTGTTTTATGAGATGGACGATACACCTTGCACAACCATGTTATTGCTCAGGCTGAGTACGCATGTGGTGGCTTTGACAGGGCGCATGCCCTGCTGTGAATGAAATGCACAATTGCAGCATGCACCCTGCTTTGATTAGTGGTACAAGGGCTGCAGCCAGCTTCTTTGGAGGCGGAATGCTGTTCAAGCTTGACAAAGGCTGTACACACCCATGACTGTGCCCTGGAAGTCACAGGCAGCTCAGCTGCCATTTTGTGCAAGTGAGATGAACCCATCAAAAGAGAGCGTGCCACTGCCATTATGACCAGCTGTAAATGGTCCATCTGCTGAGCAACGTTATGATCTGAACTCAAACAGCTTGTCGGCTATTTCCTGCATGCTTCTGCTGAGACCAGAAGATATGGTGATCAGTCTAGACCTACTGAAATTGACAGCTGCAGTGACCTGGCACAGCTCTTGGACTACTGCCTGTAATCAACAAAGCATCAACATCACTGCACTTGGCACCGCCCCAACAGCGCTGCTTCCCAGACTGATTGTGAGAAAAACAGAGCTGAGCATCATTGTATGACAGAATACAAAAGAACAGACAAATTGCAGGTGAGCTGACAAAACACAGCTGGACCGGTAAGATCAAAGGCAGAATTGATAGGTTGCAGTTGGGCTGAATGTGTGCAGCTGAGCTGACAAAGCACGCTAGGTTGGAACTGCTGCAGCCAAACTGGCAAATGAGCTGAGCTTTGAAGATTGCGGCTGCCCTGACATATTGCAGCCCAGCTGACAAGTTGCAGCCAGGGTGACAAATTGCAGCGGATTTCTCTACAGCGCAGCTGCGTTTTTGAGATGGAGCTTATTGCTTGCAGCCAAGCAACACCCAAGCTGAAAATTTTGCACACTTACGGCGGCTGCCATTTTTGTTTTCACGGGAGTTAGGTGACTGTGAAAATATGTTTTGGATGAAGTCTGTCTGACACAAATGTTTGACACAATATGAAGAACACTCTGTGATGTGTGTATGTGTGATGGGAAGGTGCGTCCTCATATTTATGAGCTTGTACATGCTTTTCCACAAGTGCAGGGAGGTCTGCATATTTCTTGAACATTCGAACAGATCATGGGGGTAATTCTGCCATGTCCCTTGTCTCTTGAGACAGTGGATATTGGATTCAGGTGGAAATGCTTGTGGAAAGGTCAGAAAAATGTCAGACATCATCCATTTGTTTGTTTGTTATGTATGTTTTTGTTTGAACAATTCTTGCACACCTGCTTGCACTTAGTAGATCAAGTCTTGCATGCCAGCTGGGCTGCACCTAGCAGATCTTGCATGTCAGCTTAGCTGCTCCTAGCAGATCGTGCATGTTAACTCGGCTGCCCCTATCAAACACTGCATGTCAGCACAGGTGAGCTGAGCAACTACGTGAATGCAAATAGATTGTGTTACAAAACACAAGATAGCAGACATATTGCAGGTGAGCTGGTGAGCTACAGCTGGACTGTCAAATTGCAGAGCTGAAAGGTTGCAGCGGAGGCAACAGTGTGCAACTGTGCTGAGTAATTGCGGACAAGCCAACAGAATGCTGGATGAAACTTGCAGCGGGGTTGCATGTGTGCAACCGTAACCTGTCAGCCTGTCTATTAATTGTCAGCTCCGGCTGAAATCAGTCAGTGCAGCTGCAGTTCAGCTAGAGATATGTCAGCTCATATCTGCTACAACTGATAAGCATTGCAGAAGGTTGCTGGTGCGGTTCTCTGCAACACGAATGATACCACTGACATTGAGCGAGCAAAACCAAGCCTAATTGACAATATATCATTCAAAAGAAGCGTATAGAGCAGCGTCCATAGATGTCTGGCTACAGGATGCCACATACGTTTAATCTTAAGAACACTGTCAAAAGGAGCACTTCAAGTTGCATGCCTGGTTGCAGCACAAGTGTGCTGACAGAATAGGGCTGGACTGACACATCACAGAGGAGCTGATTGTGTGCTGAGCTGACAGACTGCGCTCGAGCAGACTGTGTGCAGCCAAGCTGACTGTCTACATCTAAGGTGAGCTGACAAAGTGCAGCCAGAGCCAAAAGGCTGCAGCTGAGCTGACACTTTGCAGACATGGAAACAGATTGCGTTTCAGCTGATGGTTATAGCAAAGCTAATATACTGATCAGTATATAAGTACTGATCAGTATAAGTATACTGATTAATAAAATCTTCACATCAACCTTCTGCAATGCTTAACTTGTTGTAGTATATGTGAGTTGGCACATATGGTCCTTCAAATGTCACCTTGATTGAGTGGAGAATCGAAGACGATATTGCAAAGAATCTTGAGGGTCACAGGTGCTTGATTTTACAGTCAGCAACAGACTCACTATAAGTTCAGCAGGCTGGGCTGGGAGGCCAGCACCAATAAACTAAGGTTCCAATGCTGTGAAGACGTTTGGCTGAGCCTGCTCTTGTAACAAAAATTCTGGTGAGACCATAGAGTTGGGAAATGTTGCAGACCGCTTTTTGGAAAGAACTGAAGATCAGCTCAGGGACATCAAGGCTGGCAAGACTGTTGCAGTGTTCTCCAGACATATCACTACACAACCAAAACAGGCACCTACCGCAGCTTGTTCAGTCCCTCCTTGATCAAGGTGCTCCTGAGGTCGCCGCAGCAAGCTTGCTGTCACAGATTACTGAGCAGATTGGCCTCAAATCACAGCAGATGCATGATGACTCTCACAGCTGAGACAACAGTCACAGTGGGGCAGCTGTCTTGTAAGCTGACTGTTTGGCAGAGGCACATGCAGTGCACTAGCACATACATGTCAAGATTCTTGATGAGTTGTGACTGTCCTCAAGTCTGTCTGTGTACTTTCGGGTAGCATATATGCAGCTTAGCATGTTACTACAACAGCACACACTGCAGAAAGGCAGCATCGCACACTGAGCTTTGACTCAAGTTCAGAAGTACTGCAGTGTCAGTGTCTGCTGCACACAATGGTCAAAGCGTTACAGGCACCTGCGACAAACAGCCTGTATTATCAGGTATAGCAGTATTACAGTCCGTGTATGGCTGACTGCAACACTGCTGTACCACTACTATTGCTGTGCCGCCATTTTGGGTGCGGTAACGTAAGTGCACAGAGGCACTGACCTGCTGAGATCTGCATGGCTGGACTGACATCCAGATCTGCTTGTTTGATTGCTTTGTCATGGCTAGCCATGACCTGCTGTGCAAACCGGAGCATGCACGACCCATGGAGATCCACAATCGCCTCTAAACCTGGATACAGCTTGGTCAGCTTACCACTATAAATATTGAAATGTTTGAATAAGAGGAAGCTCAAGCATACTATGACAGGTCAAATCTTTGTGGTAGCACCATGTGCATGGCCTCAAATCACAGTTTCAACACGTTTAGCTGAGAGTGTAGAGAATGTGCCAGTCATAATAGTGAGGTAAGACTGAGTTGCAAAAATTGCAGCTACGACCCAGTCATCAATGACTACGTACAGTTTGGTGCAATAATCCAACAGGCTGGCAGAACAAGCAAGGACAAAGTGCTCAGGCTCTAATAACATGTTGCAGTCCATTAAAGCTGGTATGCATTTTTATTGACTTCTGAATGCAACATCAAATTGTAATCACATCGAAGTTGCAAGCATTGTTTAACGATAAAAGGTTTGGCTATGATTCCTTGCTGCTGAATCCTTGCCATCCTTGCCAGCATAAACGAACATAATTTTGTGGTCAATGTGTCCATTCGAGTTTTGAGGGAGGTGTGTGTAAACATGTTGCTTTTATTGGATTCAGAGAACAATCATATCAATGTGGGAGGTGCGCATATGCATGACCTCTGCATGCTTATCAAGCTTGCATAATGCCAGTGCAAATATTGACTAGACTAATGTGATACCCAATGACAAGGATGATGTCAAGAGCAATTTGCTTCTTTGTCCCTAATCATGTAATGATGCCAACATTCTGATACACTTGAGGATGGCAAGCTTTGTTGAAACAAAATTTCCTATTCATGTCAAGATTGAATGACAAGGAGCAAGCACAGCATAATAAGAACTTGGCTGCTGGCTGCTCTAAATACTTGTAAATTACGGATAAACAAGGCGTCGTTACGACCTAGATTTATCGTAATTTGCCAAAATCCTTCAAACAGACCTGCGGCATGTCTCTCGAAATTGCCAAGCAGATCCCACAGATCTTCTGTGACAGCTTCCATCCATGTGCAGCAACTCTGTTCTTTTACGAACAACCTTAGCTTCCCATCTTTGATCATCACACTTTGCCGCTCTGGCACCTCATCATTCAAGTGCTGGAACTTGAGGCAAGCTAGCAGAGCTTGCTGGGCATCAGTCGAGTCACACCCCAAAGCTTTCATGATGCTCCTCATAGACTTGTCTGCAAATAGCTTTTCCACGTATTGTCCTGTGATCGATCGTATGGCTGAAGTTGGACAGCAGTACACACATTGTTTGTGATATTGATCTTGTTTGTGACATGGGTTGTATGAACACTACGAGTCAGCGGCCTGCTGTGTCCGCATGGATAACTGCTGAGAGGCATTGACATCCACTGCGCTCAAAGATTCAATCGAAAGCCAAATGCCATGTGTCCAACATGATCTTTTTCTCCCCCAAAACGTCGAGTGTAATAATGCCTTAACTGGCTAGCCAACCTTTCACCAGCAGCAGCTTTCCAGAGCAAAGGGTACCCCACGTTTCAAACTGAAAACTAAAGCTGTTGATGTGAAACCTGGTGATGCAACAGTATGTTAGCCCGAAAGGCATGTGCATCTGGGGATGTACTGTTATGCTCCAAGTTATAGTAATGCAAAAGGGTGTAAGCAGACTTTTGATGGCAGCTGTACCTCCATCTGTTTTATTTCTAGACATCTGAGTGGCAAAAAGCTGACTCATACCTCCATCTGTTTGATTTCTGGACATCTGAGTAGATCATGCTGACATGTTTGGAGGTTTGGACTGTGAGTCCAGACCAGCGATGGCCAATAGCTGACTCACACCTCCATCTGTTTGTTTTCTGGGCATCTTGAGTGTGCAATTACAAATCTGATAGTCACCTAGTATGCCAATGTATAACACACAATACTCAAAGTCACACACTTGTCACACCCGGACTTCTTTTGGACCTAAGGCCACTTCCAGTCTTCTTTCTGATCTAGGCCACCTCAGTAAGGGAGGAGTCGGAGCTTGTTATTGAAACACACGATACAGTCTTTCACGCTGTGCCAAAACTATTGTCCTTTATACTTATAACAACTAGAAAGGCGTTCAGACCAGCAATGATAATTGCAATGAGTATGCCAATAATCTTAATCCACAGAGGGTTTGTGAACTCTTTCATCTTGGAAGGCGTATTCGTGAACTGCACTAAGGGAACAACTGCAAATGTGAGTGTCAAAGACAAAAGGACTTGGCTCAAGACTAATAGCTTCCCAACAGCCTCATTGCCCAGCACAGCTGCCACTGTTGCAGCTGGGATGATGGCAATCAAACGTGTGAGCAAGCGGCGAGCCCATGGAGGCATTTGTATTTTGAGGAACCCTTCCATAACAATCTGACCGCTAAGTGTGCCTGCAAGTCAGGAAACTAAATTATATCAAGATTGACATGTGCAGCATATTCAGCTGTAAAAGATAAAGCCTACCGTCACAGCTTACTTGCTTACCTGTAATGGTGGCCTGCTGCCCTGAACATAAAAGTGCAATTGCGAACAGCTTTGGGGCAATTTTGTTGCCAAGAGCAGGTTCTAGGAGCCTGAAGGCTGTGGTGATGTCAGCCACTGTTGAGTTTGGGTTTTTGCCATAATGGAATACTGCACTGGCCAAAACCAACATGGCAGCATTCACGAAGAAAGCCAAGAGCAGAGACATGTGACTGTCTATTGTGGCGTACTTCACTGCACACTTTTTTCCGCGCAGAGAACGGGCGAAAGCTCGGGTCTGCATTAGGCAAGACAGGGTCAAGTGCAATCGTCAATACGTGAAGGATAAAAGCACGAGTACATACCTGTACAATGCTAGAATGTAAGAAGAGGTTGTGGGGCATGACAGTTGCACCCAAAATACCAATGGCAGCATACAATATCTCCGAATTTGTGACAATTTTGCCCTTGGGAATAAGGCCAGAAGCAACACCTGCCCAATCTGGCTTGGCTGCACCAACTTCATAAGCAAAACAACCAGTGATAACCATGCACAACAACATCACCAGAATTTCTATTAGGCGGAAGTTTTTGACACCAAATAGGATTATGAACAGAACATCTGCTGCTGTAATCAATACACCTGCCCAAATTGGTAAGCCAAAGAGGAGATTCAACGCAACAGCAGACCCAATGACTTCAGCCAAATCAGTGGAAGCAATTGCCACTTCAGCAATGAACCACAGGCCATATGCAACCTGCACATCACGATCCAGAGGTGAGAAACAAGGAACATTTCCAATTGATTCATTGGCAAAGAAGGGACATCAGGAACCACAAAGCAAAGTCAAACAAGCACCTTGGTGGGGTAGGCATCGCGACATGCTTGGGCAAGATCACGCGAAGACACGACTCCCAATTTTAAGGATAGATGTTGTAGGAACATGGCAGTGCCACTTGACAGCAAGACAGCAACCAGTAAAGTGTATCCAAATTGAGAACCAGCTGCGATGTTTGTTGCCCAGTTGCCAGGATCCATGTACCTGCAATACTGCACTTGAGAGTGTGGAAGTGTGAAAGGTCAAAACGAACAAAGCTTACCCTACAGCGACTAGAAAACCAACACCAACATATGCAGCCCATTGCTTCCACCAAGCAGCACCATCCTCAGGCACCCTCAACCTGCTATTGCACTCCTCCAAGGAGGTAGAGCTACTCTCCTGTCGCCAGCCCCCTAAGAGAGCCTCCTGGAGCTCTTCGACAATACCCGCTGGTTCCGGGAGTACTGTCACAACTGTCAGGGGATTATCTGCCTCCATATCGTTTGCCTGAACGCTCGACGCAGGTGGGGCTTGACGAGCCATACCTTCAAGAAAAGTAGAAAAGTCAGCAAACAACACGCACATCGCGACGAGGTTGAGAAGTGCAACTCTGATGGGCAGCACGAGATTTATAACGCCGCCCGTGAGGAGTGACACAACTTGGGTAGGTCGTACTCAGCCACCAGGAAGGAGGATCTCAAGTAGAAGGTGATGCAAGAGATATTTACCTTGCTTCGGCTTCAGCAATGAGATGACAGCGACGAGTACCTGAACAACCAGAAAGGTTCTAGCAGCTTGTCTAACGCGAGCCAGTGAGATCAAAGCTGTGTGGCAAGCTTTGGACGAATGAGGGGGAAGCATTCCCGTGGGCGGATTTGTGACCTAAAAGACCCCTTACTAAGACCCTGCCAGGGCTTTACCTCCAACCCAATTTATGGAGGGGTAATTTGGCCTTAGGGCTTTGCGGACACGCGCTTCTGGCTCACGTGGTCTTTAAAATCATTCATTCATTCATTCATTCTGAAGAGTTGAAAGGAACGTGTGATTGATAACTTTGCTGTCGCTAGCATTGTCAGGAGCAAACCAGAGCGTTAGGTAGGCTTGATTGTAAGAGTTGACCACCAACTGGCTCTGCTGCGCGCTGCTCTTGTTTGTGCGCGGCTTTCGTTTGTACTGCAGATCACTGTCGCCCTGGAGAAAAACCCTTAGCACGACCTTGTGTGATATGCAGGAACCATGGCTGACAGCTCGTCGGCAAACGTTGCCATCAACGCCTCGCCAGAACTTCCCTCTTGCTATTCCCCCGCCGATCAAGGATTACTTGGGCTTCGCCTTGGCGGCCTGTTTGGAATTCTCGTTGTGAGCACCGTCGGCGTCTTCATTCCCTACTTCACTTACAAAGCGAGGCTCAACTCCGTGTACTTTTTGCTTCGGGCCTTCGCTGCCGGGGTAGTCTTAACGACCGGGTAGGTGTTGTTGTTGGTGCTGCAAATTGTAGGTTGCGGCTTTATGCATACTGTGCGTTTGTATTTGCAGATATGTGCATGTTTTGGGCGACGCGTACCCCATACTGACCGATGCCTGCCTCGGGCTGTCGACCAAGTATCCATGGGCCATGACTATTGCTACGGCCGCCTCACTCTTCACCTTCACGCTAGAGTGGGTGCTACACAGAA
>JAABUV010006138.1_pt1 | contig 13244 bp, 17 predicted proteins | sample 5559971 | NCBI WGS metagenome assembly JAABUV01 (sample SAMN10711881, study PRJNA513362) | rock metagenome | isolation source: Antarctica rocks | place: Antarctica: Victoria Land, Knobhead nord | collected 2015-12-19
GCCTCGAACTTGGCCTTGGCCTCGGCGGCGGCCCGCTGCGCCGCCTTGGGCACCGGCAGCTCGATGCCCTGCAGGCCCTGCAGAGGCAGGCTCTGTTTCACGCGCCAGGGCACCCCTCGTCCGACCGCCCCCTGGGCTCTGACGCCTCCAGGCCCCCTGCTGCTCCGCTCCTCGCAGTGCGCAGCTGCGCTCTGCGCACCGTGGGCCCCCATCCGCTTTCACGCGCGCCTTCGCTCAACAGCAGAGTACGCAACTTGGATCACTGAGGGGCTGCAGCAAGGTGATCAGTGCACTGTCTGCATGGGCGGGCGCCTGGGCATGCCCGAGCGCCCCACCCGGGAACCTCTGGCACCCGCGTCCCGAGGTCACGGATGAGAGTGGCTGCAGGGGCGGGAAGGCAGGAGGCGCGCCTTGGGCGCGATGCCGGCCAGGCCCTCCTTTACCTTGTCAAACTTGAGCTGGCTGCTCACGCTTGCAGCGGCCTTCTTGACCTGCGCGCCAGCGGGCGCGCTGACTCGCGTCCCATCACACCCCGGAGCGGCCGCAGCAACAGGAGCGCGTGCGCAACAGAGCACACTCCCGTGTGCCAGTGCGCAGCCGGCGCCGACGCGGCGCAGTCCACGCAGGGCGTATGGGCCTGCAGCCGATGGCTGGCGGAGCGCAGCGGAGGCCAGCGCGTGAGGCGCGCGCCTCGGCAACGGGCTGCTTCACGGCCTGCTCGACCTCGGCCTTCTTGCCGTCGAAGCCCGACGCGGCCTTCTGCGCCGCCTGCGTCACCGGCGCCAGCGGCTGCTGCGCCGCCTTCTGCACGGCCGCCTTGGCCTGCGCTGCAGGCGCCTCCAGCGCCTTCACCGGCGCCTTGAGCACCCGGACGCCTGGCGGCCGCGACATGTCTGTTAAAGAAGCGCCAAAGGTTTGTGCGTGTGCATGCATACAGTTACGGGTCGTGTGGCTGTGTGTCCGTCTGTCTGTCAGAGCTAGCTGTCCTGTGAGGTGAGGAAGGTCGTGACTCTGCACCTCAGTACGTTGCACTGTCGCAGTATGGCACACAGCGTGCTGTGGGTGCTGGTGGCTGTGCCGTGGCACGGCAGCGCTGGGGGTATGCCGAGAGACTGCAGCAGGGGCCATGGGTGCGTGGGTGCGGCCCGGCGCGCGCCCGCACCCTTGCCAGCGTTCTTCTCCAGCAGCTCCGTCAGCAGGTCGCCCTGCAGCCGCAGGCTCCCTCAGAAGCAGGCGGGGGTCGACGCTGTGTCCTGACTGGCGGGTGTGGCCAGACGTACCTGGGTGTCAGAGATCTTTGCCTCGACCTGCACCGGCGTAGCAAACAGCAGGCCGGCTGCCAGGCCCGCCGCGGCGATGCCGCGCAATGTCCTCTCAGGTTGCCTGCAAAGCAACATCGCACGTGAAAGAACGCAGAGCGCAAGCAGTGAGAGGGCAAAGCATGCACAGTCCTTCAAGGGAAAGAGCGAATGTGCACGGCACTGTGCCGGTACCTTGTTGAAGCATCGGGGTGCAGCGCGGCAACCACCGTGGTCACGCGCGCTGCACGCGCCGGTGCAAAGGCCGCAGGGCGCGGCTGGGTCAGCCTCTGGCCAAGCAGCGCGGACGGTGCCATGGTCATCAAGTCAAAGCTGTCCAGGCGTACTCTTTGCTTTCTTGTATCAATCTGCAATCTCATCTTCAAACTTAGGGCAGCTGCAAGTGCCCTACAGACAGACAGTGCAGAAGAGGAGCGCGACTCGACGCGCAAAATCGGAGAGGAGGCTCCTGGGTGCAGCCATCCTCAGCTGGTACAGGTATCACAGTTGTAGACTACGTTCGGCCCGGCTCTGCTCATCATCCGTAAAGGAGACGTGGCGTCCCTGCGTATGTGTGCGCACAGCGCGCGGCGATGCAGCAATATCTCGCCAGGCTGGAGAGCCTGGCCAAGATTTTCCGTGTCTTCCAGGCAGCGCTGCTCCCGCCGCTGCCCGCGCCGGCCGCCCCGCACAGGTTTGCCGCGGTGACCGCGGCCAGCGACCACCCGCTGCTGCCCTGCGCGCTGATGGAGTGCGCCGAGCATGTGCTCAGCGCGCTGGACGCCGCGCCGGACTTCTGCCTGCTGCAGACGCGCGCGCCCGGCGAGCGGCCGGAGCTGGCGCCGCAGCTGGCGCGCACGTTCCTGCGCGGCGGCCGCTGGGGCCTGCAGCCGGCGCCGGTGCTGATAGGCAGCACTGACCGCGCGCTTGACGCGGCTGTGGTGCTCACCGCGGCAACGCTGCCTGGTGCGCGCCTGCTCCTGGTTCCGCCTCCCACGCCCCTCCCGCCACAAGCAGGTGGCCTGCAGAGCTCCAGTCGCCACGGTGCCAGCAGGCACGGCAGTGTACCCGTTCCACGCGGAGTCCGCAGCGCTGCCGGAGCTGGAGGACGGCGCCTGGCGCAAGCTGGTGCCGCCGCCGGCCGCCGGCCAGGCGCAGGCCGCCGTGCTGCTTTCCACAGCTGAATTCCGCCAGGTCTGCCCCAGTGCCAGGCTGGCGCGCGTGGAAGGGTCTGCCGACCTGCTGGACGTACTGGTGTGTGTTCTGATGCTGTGTACACCTGGATGATGTGCTTGATAGCCGACCCCGCGTTGAGCCTGAGCGGAGGCGGCGCCGGACGGCAGAGCGCGGGAGAGCTCGGGCAGCGGCTGAACGCCGTGCTGCAGCCGCAGCTGCGCCTGCTGACGCGCTCGGCCGCCGCGGGCGAGGGCAGCCCCGGCAGCGCCCTGTTCCTGGGCGACGCTGCTGTGCGGGGCCCGAGTGCGGTGGGCGCTGTGTTTCGCGGCCCTGCTGCTGGCCTGGATAATCTGGTCAGCCACCTGCTGGCATGCCAGCACGAACACAGCGCCGAGGCGCGCTGAGGAGGCACGCGCGACAAGGCCGCCTTTGTTACGCGTTAACAAGCGTATGCTTGTATAAGTGTCATGGGTCTCTGGGTGTTGGCGGACTGTTACGTCTGCGTCTTCCCATCCGTTTTGTCCAGTGCTGCTTCCACCCAATGACTGTATGCTTAGGGCGGGCCACGGTAGGACCATGATTGCGTGCTGCGTGCTGTGTGTCATAGCTAGTCGTGCGGCATGTGATGCCTCCACAACTGGTGTGCTGTTGTCCTAGGAGTATTCTTTCGTCGTCTGCCCCGCACGGCTGTGGCGAATTTTTGCGCCGCACACTGCACGGCAATGCATGTCGTGTTGCGCGGGCTGCTGCAGAAGCGCAACTGGCGCAGCAATTAATGCGCACGAGGGCTCAGGAGGCTTGACGAAACGCACGGCGCGTGCCCAGCGTCGTGAGTGAATGCGCTCACATGCATGGGACGCCAGAGTGTCAGAATTGTAGAAGACATGATGTTGCAAATGCATGTCATGCTGCGCGGGCTGCTGGGGCAAGCGCACTGGCGCAGAAGTTGGTGTGCGCAATGATGACGCAGGTGCTGGTTGGGAAGCGCTTGTTACACGGCCCAGCATCCAGCGCGCTCTGGAGGCGCGCAAAAAACTCCACATTTATTTTAACCAAATGATGTGTTGCAGCTCAACTGAGTTGGTAGCTGCTGGGTAGTTAGGGCACGATTGTTCAATTGATCTCGACTTTGCCAATGTAGTGGCCATTAGCGTGCCAAAGAACGGCGTGATAGCCTTGTGCCCTCCCCAGTTTATCACGACCTTGTCAAGTTGTTAACGTGAACGTGGTGGGCGCATGTGCATTGGTGCAAGCCGCAAGTCAGCTGCGTACACGTGTAACAACTCGCGCCAAGACCACACTGCTCTGACACTTGTTATACGTTCTGCATAGTGCCCGACAGGCAGCTTCATTTAAACGTTAAAGATGAGCAGCGAACGGCTCATGGATGGCGTCCTTAGCCAGTCGGACCTCCAGCGCCTGGAGGAGGGGGGCGTGAGCGACAACTTTTGCTTTGAGGATATTGTTGCGGCGCATCCCAAGAAGGCGTACAAGTGGTGAGTTTCGGTCTATTTGTTCAGACATAACCTCTGCTCTGAAATCCAGTCCTACCTGCTCTGAACTGGACGCCTGACGCTCACTCACGTCTTTGCACTGCGCAGGCTGGAGCTGCACGGCACCGAGAAGCTGGGAGAGTTTGAAGTGCCGGTCAGCGCCCTGGCTCCAGGCGGCCGCAGCGCCTCGCTGCGACTGGCCCCCGCACCTTGAAGTCTTATAGATGGGCATGCTGCTGCAACAGGAGGAGTTGTTCTACTCTGCTATGTCGGACGGCGGCCTGCTCACGCACGGACTTGAGGAGCGCTGCCCGAGCGACGTTGAGCAAATGTGGCACGCATACCTGGCGCGTCAGAAGCCTCGCAAGGGTGCGGTCATACAGGCACCCAGTAAGCAGTGTTTGCCGCAGGGACTCTGAGGTCTGGGCAGTGCGCAGAGGTGCCTGTGCTGCAGCAGGGCGCAAGCAAAAGAGGACGTGGGACGAGACTGTTGCAGTGGAGGCATTTGTTATCCCGGTGAGCACCCGGAATAATAAATACTATTATCGGTGCATTGCATGCCGATTCACGCGCTCAACGGCCTGCAGGACACAGAAGACGCCTCGTGCATAGCATTGTCAAATACCTTGCATGTCGCTTGGCCTCGCTGCTGCGCTCTGGTCTATTGCATGCATCAGCATCAGCTGTTGCCAACGCGGCGTTGCGGTGTAGGTGAAGCACGCGGCTGCCGCAGAAAATGTTGGCCTGCTGCAGCCGACGCTGCGACGGTACCTGGCCGGGCGCTGCTCCATGCTCGCGTTCGGCCTGCCGCCCCTCCAGGTCAGTGCAGCAGAGCCTCTCAGTTTTGCTCTGGGAGCATGCCATGCTCCTTACATGTGTGCCAAGCAGCGCGCGAATTGTGTCGAGCTGCTGCATGGAGCGGCTGCTGCTGTGTCACTTTGGCTTGCTGCAAGTGTGCCCCGGGCTTGGCTTGCCCCTATGGACTGTGTCGATCGGAGTGGCATGCGCGTCACCCGACGTCATGAGCAGCTGGCAGCAGGTCTCTATGAGGGGCATGGTGCTGACGTCTGGCTGCGCCGGGCGCGGCGTGGCAGGCGGTCGTCGACTTCAAGTGGTCCAAGGTGTTTGTGAAGCTGCTGTACGTGCAGCTCGCCATGTTTGCCGTGTGGCTCATCACCTTCACCGTCTTCACGAAGCTGTTCCAGGCGCGCCCCCGTGCGGGCACGCGCAGGCGGAAAGAAACTCCGCGCTGGCGGCGGGCCGTGCTTCTGCGGTTGGGTGCTGTAACGCCAAAGCATGCCGTGCGGCGCGCGGCGGGTCAAAGCACGCCGTGCATTGCGCGGCAGACTGTTGGGTCCAGTACAGGCATGGAGGCCTGTCAGCGCCTTTGCGCTGATACGCGGAACGCTTCTGCTGCCCCAGGATGAGGATGAGAGCTTGAGCCTGGCCGAGCTGCTGGCGACGTCGTCCGGCCGCTGGACTGTGGCGCTCGAGGTCATCGCCACCATTTTCATGCTGCCCTTTATGTACATCGGTGCGGCGGTTGCGCGGGAGTCAGCGCATGTCGTGCGGGCTGTCATTGCCACACATCTCACAAGCCCAGTGCTTTTGCAGCTTGCAGACAAACTTGTTGCTGCATGCGGCATGCCTGCTGCACAGCACGGGGTGTCTGGGGCCGGTGCCAGCGCGCGCTGCGCGCGCAAGTGCGCACCGTGAGGCGCCGCGCGGTCTGCCGCGCAGAGTACCACACCTTCTCCGATTTTGGGTGGCACTCCTGGATTAATACAGAGAACGTCATCGATGCGCTCACGTACGCCAACCAGGCATGCTCGCCTTGCATGCGCACGCCTGGTCCTATGCATGGCTGACGCTGGAGCTCACGATGCCTCTGCCGGGGTCGGTGGGAGGCTAGGGTGCTGAGTGGCCGCTAGGTTTAGGGTAGGTTAGGGCAGGGTAAGGCCTCTGCCGCACGTGTGCCACGCTGCCCTGGGCTGTCTATGTGGCTTTGTGAGCATGCCGTCGCATGAGTCAGCATGCGCGGTGCCGCCCTGCATGCAGATCGCCATCGTGATCATGCACCTGAGCCGCCTAGCCGTCAACTCCGACGCGATCGTCATCCTGATGGCCCTGCAGTGCATCCTGCTCTGGCTGCGCCTGCAGTACTACCTGAGGTGCGCGCAGGCGCAGCCCTGCATACCGTATCATGCATAGGCTGCTCTCCTCATGCGCGCTGAGCATGGCTGATGTGCCGCAGACTCTGCCTGGCGCCCAGACAATGCCGTGAACATGTGGGACACCGCTGCCCACGGCAATCAGTGACCCATTGCTCTGATGGCGCCCTGTCGCCAGGTTTCATACGGCCAGCTGTTGTCTGCCCAGTGACCGGGGCTTGCCCGCGAGCGCAGGGTCTTCCGGGCGTCCAAGTTTGCGTTTGTGGACACGCTGGTGGCCATCATCTCAGACGTCAAGATCTTCTTGGCCTTCCTGTTCCTCACGCTGGTGGTGCGCGCTGGTGGTGTGTACCAGATAGGGTATGATAGGGAAGGGTCGTTAGGTTAGGGTTGAGAAAGGACCCCATGTGACAGACGCCACCACGAGGCCCAGCTCCATGTGCCGGCAGCCGTCATGCATGGACAGAGCCCGCGCACGCTCTGCGCGGACGCCTGAGCACCCCGCGGCGCGCAGGGCTTTGCCTTTTCGTTCCACGTCCTCTACAAGAAGGTGCGGGCGCGCTGTGCTCTGTGCGCGCTGTGCCCACACGTTCCCGGCGCAGCGGGCTGACGGGGGCACGGCGCCGGCGCCGACGCACAGGACCAGGACAAGTACGAGGTGTGCGCCCGGCCGCCTGCGCTGCGCGCTGCATGCACGCAAGGCCGCGCAGCTGCGGCGCATGCGACTCATGCGGAGGTAGTTAAGGTAGTTTTCTTGCATATAGGAGTACCAAACGCTGGTCCGCAGCATCTTCACCGTGTTCAACGTGGCGGCGGCCGGCGAGTACAACACCGACACATACCTGAAGACGCACTTTCCCGTCGTGACCGCGACGCTGCTGTGCGCGTTCCTGTTCGTGGTCGCCGTCATGCTGTTCAACGTGCTCATCGCGCTGCTGACTAACGCGAGCCAGAAGGCGCGCCGCGCGCGGCCCGGCACTGCGCCTGGGCCGCGCACCGAGCGCCCGACAGCCTCGCCGCGCGTGTCACGAAAGGGCCTGCTCCTGACGCTTGCGCGCTCTGGCTGCGCGCGGCCTGTGCCGCATTTGGAAATGCCCTTGACGCGCGAGAAGGCACATTAGTGATATTGTTTTTCTGGAACGGCAGATGACGGACAATGCGGGGCTCCGCGCGGTCATCAGCAAGGCGCAGGTCATCGACGAGCTGGAGAGCACGCTGCCGGGGTGGGTCAAGCGGCACCACGTGATGTATCCCGCCTACGTCCACGTGCTCAAGGCGCGCGCCTCGCCGAGCTGTGAGGGTAGGGTTAGGGTAATGTCAGGCGGCGGCCCCGAGCACCTGCAGACAGGCGCTGGGCGGGACGGGGTGCGGGTGCCGGCGCAGGAATGTTCAGCCTGGCGCACCGGCCCGTTGCCGAGCTCGTGTGCGTCGCCGGCCTGCCCCCGCATCACATCAGGCTCAGCCAGGGGCAAGGCCGCAGCGCGAGCTGACGCCGTGCCCGAGGCTGACAGACAGTCTGTCGCAGGAGCGGCCGGGCGGGGACTATGAGATCTCGTCGGACAGCCTCTGGGCCCTCCGCGGCGAGACGCTGGTGCGCCCCGGCCCGCCGACCGGCGCCCTGCGCCGCCGCGCCTCGACCTGCATGGCGCGCCGCGCACTCCCACGCCGGCGCATGGCGGCGCCCGCGCCGCTCCCGCGGCTGTCTGCGCCGCCAGGCCGTCGCTGCCAGGGCTCGCCGTGCAGGGCGCCCGCCATGCTTTTAAAGCTAACCCTATACTGTCCCTGATCTTACCCTGACGCTGGGCGCGCGCGCGGCAGGTGGACGCCAGCGAGGAGGTGCGGCTGCGCACGTTCGCGATGGAGGACCGCCTGCAGGCGATCGAGACCGCGCTCGCCAGCCTGCGCGCGGCGCTCGTGCCGGGCGACCGCGGCCAGGCGGCGCCCGGCGGGCAGACCGAGGACAAGGCGCGCGTGGACGCGCACCGCAGCTCCCTCGTGTGTACGGCAGCGCGCCTTGCGCCTGGGCATCAGAACTCTGATTGCAGGCCGCCCACCGAGCCGCGGGCTGCGTACGCGGCTTGCGCAGAGGCGCTTTTCGGACTGACGGGCGCGTGTGGCGGGGAGCGCAGATCAGGGAAGGGGCGCCGAAGGAGGAGCGCTCGGTGGACGGGCACCCCAAGGCGGATGTCGTTATGGGCAGCAAGTAGCTGCGGCCGTGCGCGATCCATGCCTGGTTGGTCCCGCAGCAGGCTCTGGAGTGCTCTGCGCATGCAACGCACCTACAGGTTCTGTAAAGGAATCCATGGGCGCTATGTTTTCTTCTGTATGCTGAAATCACTCGCCGTTTAGATGGCGGGTTGCATGCAATATAAACTCCGCGTGTTGTGCGGCAACTGCGGCGGCAGGGAGCTGTGCTGCTGGGCACTCAGAACATGGCCTTAACATGCTTGGTGATGACCGCGCCAATGCATGCCGAAGAACTACAGCGTCATTGCAAATGCGGTAGCTACTGGTGATGCCGCGCCAGCTGCGCACCCATGTCGACGCACTTATTCTGCGGTTAGAGCCACTCACCAGAGTCTGAACCCCCACCACCTACCTATGCTGCCAGCCCAGAGAGCCGGCGCTACGCCCTGCGGCACTGACTACGCTAGCAGGGGCTCGCGCTCACCCAAACCCCCTAAACGACCTCACTTGGTACACAGGAGGCTTCGGCGCCGGCCGCATTGCATTCAGCACGCAGCCTCATGCGCCAGGCCCCACGCTCACCGCGTGACCGTTTGCCCAGCAGAACACTGCAGCCAGCACCCAAACCCAAACATGTGACCCAAGCAGGAGACAGCAAAGGCGAGCTGACCGCCTGCCAATACCAAGCTGCACAATTACCTCCCATACCCTAAGGAGACCCCGTGGCGCTCTACTTTGGCCACCAGCCGGCGCCCGCGCGGGGCGCCTGCACGGCCGCGCGCAGCGCCTTGAACTCCGGCGGCGACGCGCGCACCAGCGCCGCGATCGCCGGCAGCAGGATCTCGCACTGCGCGCCGTAGCCCACTGTGACCCGGCGGCATTGGCGCAACCCTTGCTGTGAGCTCCAGCCGCGTGTAACATTGTGCACCACTGTCACGCGAGCGGACCGCAAGCAGGCAATGAGTTACAGCTCTCCTGCAGCAGATTTCAGGCCCTCTATCAATCCCTCAGTCTGACAGCGCAAGGCACGGCAGAGCAGGGGTGCAAGGCTTGGCACTGCTGCCCTGCACGTCCGGGCAAGCTGCCGCAGGACCCACGCGAGGCAGCCAGCCGGCAGGGGTGGGGCCGCAAGTCGGCGCGTTGGCCACGGCCGCCACCACAAGCTCGAGTGGTGGCCTGTGCAGACTGCGGCCGGGTGCGTGATGCAGCCCGGCAGCAGGGCGGGGGCACCTGGTCGGAGCGGCCGGCTGCGGCGGCGTCCAGGAACTTGAGCAGCACGTTCTTGAGGTACAAAATGTCCACGCCCGCCATCTGCTCGCGCTCGCCGCCGCCGCCGCCGCCGCCGCCGCCGCCGCCGCCGCCGCCGCCGCGCTCGGCGGCCTCGGCGCCGGCGTGCGGCGTGCCGAGCAGGCTGCCGCCGCCTGGCGCGGCAGGGCGCTTTTAGGTTTGAGGTAGGGTGCGCTCTGTCACAAAGAGCATGCGCTACTGTGCTGGGCCAGCCCTGGCCAGGCTGCGCGCGCGGCTCGCGCGCCCCCACGCACGGCTGCGACGGGCGGGGCCACAACAGAACGAGGCTGTGCAGAACGACGCCCCGGCTCACCGACCTGAGCACGCCAACATCTCGCCTGTGCTGTGCTGCAGCTCAGGCTGCTGCTCAGTGGCCATCCCGATCGATAAGGTCTGGTCGCCGGCTGCTGCATTGGCGCCACATGCTGTGCAGCTGCATTCGCCTGAGCGCCACAACGGATCGTAATGAAGTCTCTGACTTATACTGGGGGGTCGGTGGACAATCCAGAGCTGTCTGCGCCGTCCCTATCTATGCGCACGAACTGACCATGAGATGCCGCGCAGGCGGGAGGCGGTTCGCACCGCGCAGCGCGCGCGGCGTGCCGCCAAAGCTGGCGCCCGAGCCGCGGCGGCCCAGCTTGGCCGTTGCAGCCGCATGCGCGACCTCCGCCTCGGCCGCGGCCGCCTCGCGCTTCCAGTCGGCGGCCTCCGCGCGCGCGGCCGCCAGCTCGCGACGCGCGGCCTCGCCCGCCTCGCGCGCCTCCCACTCCGCGCGCGATACGCGCTCCTCCGCGGCCGCCAGCCGGACCTGTGCCGCGCGCGGCCGCGCTCGAGGCCGCCGCGGCGCCGCCAGGCACGGCGCCCGACTCGCTTCTGCTACATCTTGTACCCAGGGGCGCGGGGATCCCGCCGTCGCCAGGCTGAGCAGCGCGGCGCGTGGCGGGCGCAGCGCCCTGCCCTGCTAGCAGCAGCCCCTGGTTGCGTGCGCACAGTAAGAAGCGCTTCTGTCAGCCTGGAGGCTACCATGTGGAGCTGCGCAGGCCGCATGCACAGCTGCCGCCCTGTGCTGCCGGCGGCCCCCAGTCGCCCGCCTGGCAGCGCACGCCTGCCGATGCACGGAGTACGCTTCGAGCGGGCATTTGAGCACAATGAGCGGCGCCGCGCGGCCGCCTTGCGCAGCGCCGGCGCGTGCGCAGCGGGCGCCGCCCGCAAGACAACATGCTGAGCACGGCCCCCGGGGCCCCGCGCGGTGCCGCGCCTGCAGCTGCGCGCGCGCGACGGCCTCGGCCTGCCGCGCGGCCTGCTCGGCGGCCACCTCGGAGCGCAGCGCGGCGGCCAGGCCGCTGGCGGCCGCCAGGCGCTTGTCCAGGCGCGCGGCCTCCTCGCGCGCCGCGCGCGGCCACTGCCGCGCGTCCGCGCCGCTCAGCTCCAGGCGGCGTGCGACCTCGCGCTCCACGCGCGCCTCCGCCTGCCGCGCCGCGCGCGCCTGGGTCAGGGTAGGGTGGCGGCCAGTTTTGGGCGCGCGGCCCCGCGGTCACTGCCCGCAGCGCGCGCCCAGCGGCCCGGCCCCGCGCCCGCAGGCGCGCGCCCGCCGCGCCCAGCCGCATGAGCGCGCCAGCAAAAGCGCCCCGAGCGGCTCGGCCCGCCCTGCCTGCGCGGCGGCCAGGCGCGGCCGCCCGCGGCACCCCCCGCCCGCTGCCAGCACAAAGGCGCCGGCGCGCGCGGCAGGGCCGCGCACGTCGGCGGCGGCGCGCGCGGCGGCGGCCGCGCGCGTCTCGGCGGCCTCGCGGCCGGCGAGCGCGGCGCGCAGGCGCGCCTCCAGCCCGGTCGCCAGGCGCGCGGTCGCCAGCACCTCGCCCTCCACGCGGCCCAGCTCGGCCGCGGCCGCCGCCGCCGCCTCCTTGTACGTCGCCATCTGGCCCTGCGCGGTTGAAGTGGGGGGGCTGGGCAGAGGCGCGACGCGCCGTGAGCGGGCTGCGCGCGATGCCGCGCAGGTGAACGACCCGCAGCGCTCGGCACGGGCGCTGCTCGCTGCCAGGCCGCACACGCTCGGCAGAGCCTCACGCTCGATGCGTTGCTGCACGCGGGAAGCGGTGTCGCCGGGCGCTGGACAGCTGGCGAGCAGGCGCGGTGCCGGGCGGCGCGCGACGCCCGAGCGCCGCGCCCCAGCCCCCTGCCCAGCGGTGTCACAGCACGGAAAATCGGCACGGCGTGCCAGACAGGGGCGCGTGGGGCAGCGCCTGTGAACCCTAACACCTACCCGGACGGGGGCGTGAGGTGGCGCCTGTTACCCTGTGAACCCTAGCACCTACCCGGGCAGGGGCGTGTCGGGCGGCGCCTGCTCGGCGCGCAGGTCGGCCACGCGCTGCTCGAGCGCCTCCGCGCGCGCGACCGCCGCGTCGCGGTCCGCCGCGCCCGCCTCCGCGCCGCGCAGCTCGGCGGCCGCGGCCGCCTCGGCCGCCTCTGCGTCGGCCGCGCGCGCCTCCAGCGCCTCCGCCTCAGCGCGCGCGCGCGCGAGCACCCTGCGGCCGGCGCAACCGAAGGTTCCGGGGTCGCGGGCTGCGGCAGGTCTGCGGGGACGCGCGGCCCCGGCGCGCGGGCGGGGCACGCGCCCAGGGCGGGTGCATTGCAGCCGCTCTGCCCCGCGTAAGATGCGCAGGCTCGGACACGGCCAGCAGCTTCAACCTTCTACCAATGCAATTAAGCCACGTACCCATGCACGTCCACCCACTGTGCAGCCCTCCGCCTCACACGCTCTCCAGACCTGCCTGCAGCACCTGCCCCTCCAAGCACCTCGGTGTGTGAAACTTATATTCGCATTTTAAGTCCTTGGTGTAGGGTTAGGGTTAGGGGGCGGCACCGACGCAGGCCCTGGTTGTCCTCGTCCAGCGCGGCCACGCGCTCGCGCAGGCGCGCCTCGGCCTCGCGCGCCGCGCGCCGCAGCTCGGCCTCGCGCTCCTCGGCCGCGCGGCGCGCCGCGCCGCCGCGCTCGCCCGCGCCGCGCTCCTTCGCCTGCGCGCGCGGGGGGCGCCACGAGGCGTCGGCGACCGGAAACGGCGCCGTCGGGGCGGCGCCGCGCCTCGCGCTCGAGGCGCGGCATGCGTGCCTCCGCCCTCAGTCCGCACGCAGGTCGCGCGCGTCTACAAGCGGACCCTGCGTGCCGAGGAGGGGAGCCGGATAGGTCCCCACACAAGCCGCACTGCTGGCAAGCGTGCGCCACGCAGCCGCACTGCACAGCAGCTCACACTGCCTGGCCCACTCAGGGCCTCTGTCGCTGCGCCGCCGGGGGCCCAGCGCTTTGAGCGCCTGCTCTTGCGGACATCCGCCCAGCCTCACCTGCGTCTGGCACAACACGCGCAGCCCCGGTGTCCCGGCCCCCTCCGCCCAGCAGACTCGCCAGCACCAGCACGCCGCGCCTGCCGACCCTAACCCTACCCCTGAGCCGAGCGGCGGCCATGGGGCATGCGCGCCTTCAGCTCCTTCTCCAGGCGGCGCGCCTCGGCGCGCGCCTCGGCCGCCTCGTCCTCGCCGCGGCCGGCGCGGCGCTCGGCGGCGTCGGCGCGCGCGGCGGCCGCGTCCGCGCGCGCCTCGGCCTCCGCGCAGATGGCCTGCGCGCGCCGCAGCGTCTCCGC
>JAABUV010006139.1_pt1 | contig 13244 bp, 17 predicted proteins | sample 5559971 | NCBI WGS metagenome assembly JAABUV01 (sample SAMN10711881, study PRJNA513362) | rock metagenome | isolation source: Antarctica rocks | place: Antarctica: Victoria Land, Knobhead nord | collected 2015-12-19
CCAAGCCTGGTGGCAGCGGAGGCGCCGGCAGCGCCGCTGGGGCCCGAAGACGCAGCTGCCGCGCTGCGGCGCGCCGCCGGAGGAGCTGAGCCGCGACTGGTGCTGCCGCCGCCGGTGGACGCGCAGGCGGCGGCCGGCTCAGATGCTGACCGGTGCGCCTGCGCCCTAGCAGTGGGGCGTGCGGGAATGCAGATTGCCCATGCGGCCATCTGTGTTGCCTGCTGAGCACCTGTCGCTAGCACTATCTGTGATTTGGTGCACCAAGAGTTGGTGCTCATAGTCGCTTCTGGTCCCAGGCTGTGGAGGTGGGATGAAACTGCTGTGCCTGCCAGGGTCGTCGAAGTTGCTGTTTGCAGCCGCTAGCACGTAGGTCCCTGTCGCCTGTGCCATGCAGTCATGGCCGTGCTGCATGGAAAGCATGTCAGCGGTTGCTTCAAGCGGCCGAGGGCACCCGCTAGCAAAAGGATGTTATGATTGCCAATACATCCTGTCTGAGGAAGCCTAAAGAACAGTCAAGCCCTGACATGTACGCCGTCCGGCAGAGACTGGTTGGCAGGAGTCAGTACGTATGAGGAGACAGCGGCGGCATACGCTCTGCGCAGACTGGACGGCGATGCAGCGCCTCGTGCACCTGCTAATGCAGGGGATGATTACCTGCAAGCGGTGGGTGATGCCGCAGCGTACACCTTTGGCCTATCTCCTAATACTTGATACGGGGTTCCAAGACGAACTCTCATGTTGATGCTGTGCTCAGTCCTATATAGTGTCATGCTCAAGATACATGCTGCACTACTCTGCGAGGCAGATGAGTAACTCATCGCCTCTGCTAGCAGGCGACTGATGCCATCGGCGGGAGCCTGGAGCTGCTGGAGAGGGAGTGCGGTGCGCTCGCTGCTCGTGCCTGCAGTGTGGACTTGGAGGTTGGGGCATTGCCTGTCTGACAGGCCTGTGCTTGGCACCTGCTTACAGGCTGCAGTCCCTTCTCCCACCCATCCCCGCCTGCGCGCGCGCGGGCGCGCGAGCGGCGCTAAGATTATGGTGCACAAGCCCTAATGCTTACTCGCCGTATGCAGAGATGTGCACTTCGATGTCTGTTGATGACGGCGGAAATCCCATCGTCACCGCCCAATCCTCGCACTTCTGGGGTGCCTACTTCGGCGTTAGCAGCGAGTGCCTCACCCTGCTCCGAGGTCACGTGCGCACCGCGATTTCAAACTGTCATATTATACAATGCAGCACGCTGACACCATGCCGCAACCTGTTTCTCCTGCACGCCCTCCTGCGCATTACTGCCGGTGACACTGCCAGGCTACAATAAGTTTTGGCGAGTCTGCATGGCTGAAGCTTGGGACTCCACCATACCACCCGGAGCTATCTCGTAAGCAACTGCTGGCTGATCTATGCAACCGCAGTTGCCCCATCTTGCCTGAAAGTCCCGCACCATGGCCTGCATCGTTGGTATTGCGTATTGCGGAAGACACAGGCGCAGAGCACTCGTGTGCGCAGGTCACTCCGCAAGCTAGGCGTGACAACCAGCACGTCGACGTCAGGCGCGGGCAGGCGCTGTTGAGCCTGGCGCACAGGCTGTGGCGGTATGAGGCGCAAGAGGCAGGCCTGGTGGAGGCGCACGAGTCTGATGAGGGCTCTTTTGCTTGCCTGTACGCGCATTTTAACGAGCTCAGCACGGAGGGCTGCAGCACGCGCGCAAGCACGCCGGTGCGTTGCGGTCCTGCGTGCCAGGCGCTCTCTGCAAGCTTGCTACAATTTGGGCCTGCCCTTCTTTGGGCTGCGGCTTACGGCACGGAGTGCGCGCTGTTGCCGCTGTGGTAGCACCCAGAAGCGCTTGTGTCCAAGGTGTTTGCAGAAGCGCAGCGTGTGCCCGTTACAAAATTAAAACATCAACGCTCGCAGGGTGAGGGGCCTGATCTGACAAGCTACCGTTTTCGCATGCTGGCTGCGCCGGCAGGCCGCGCCACAACAGGAGATGACGGCTATGTGGTGCGCTCTTGACGGGACCCGCTGCTTATGCGTGCCCGGACCGCTGTCCCCAGCGTTCCACATTGTGAGCAGCGAGTGTGTGCAGGCTGATGGCGATGATGGCCGCCATGAGTGTGAGCACACGAGCGCCTCTTCAGGAAGCGCTGCGCCGTCCTGCATACTGGTCACAGAGGTCTGCACACCTGCCACCTTGGGATTGACTGTGTTGGGCTACTCGACAGCCCTTGTTTGTTGGTTTCTCCTCGTTGGAAGCCTGCCAGACAGGTCTTGTGTGCATGCCTGCACGCACTCTGACAGCATGCATGTGTGGCCAGAGCGGAGCCCGGAGTGCGCGGCAAATCTGGCTGGATGCCATCTGCGACGCACTCGAGGTTTTGCATGCTGATGGTCTGCTGACAACAGCCTATGTGCACATCCTTGCCTGCGGCGTGGCACAGCAGCTCGCACTCGAGGTGCGCGGCGCCGGAACGTGCCTGAGCAGATGCGTCAGGCGCACTTGTATTTCACCTGTCAATGTGCAAATACTACCGTGTGCAAACCCCACAGTACTGGCAGGCGTGATGGACAGCCCATCTTGGGAGCCCTCAAATGCTCGTTCTGTTGCAATTGTGCCTCACCATAAATCCATAGTTGCGTGATCATTGATGCTGGGCTCTGTGCCAACTGATTTGGCTTGTAAGTCTAGTTTCAGCCAGAACAAGCACTGAAAGGCCGTGTAAATATTTCTTGTGCTCTGCTGCAGAAGCGCCTGCTGCCAGGCTTGCAGAGCCTGCATGAGCTGGCTTGGGAGCATTTGACTTTGCTCAGCGATGATGCGCTTGCTCGGATCGGAAAGCAGCTGCTCTGTGCCCTTGGTCGGCATCAGCCCTTGCTGAGCCACTGGCGGCGCGCTGCGACCCTGCTGGATACCCAGGTGCCTCCCCTGCATGCATGCTTTACCCTGTATCGCCAAGCGCCAAGTCACAGTCTGCTCTCCAACCACTTGTGTCAGCAAGCCTGCACCTGCTTGCAAGCAAGCGTGCCTGCTGAGCAGGGCTGGCAGCACGACTGGCTGAAGGAGGACGGAAAAGAGCTGGTTCAGCGCGATGGCGTTCTGCACGTGCGATTGGTTGCGGAGGAGGGCGAGGGCGATGCTTCGGCATGCCCCCTTGCGCAGTTGCCTGCGCCCGCGCTCACTGCCTGTATGGCGCTCATTGCCTCCCACATCACCATGGTTCAGCGCCATGGCCTCTTAAGTGAGACTCTGCCGTGGCAGGGGGACTTTGAGAGCCGCGTGCGCGCGCGCCTGCTTCGCATCGTGTCTGAGAGCGAGGCCCCAGAGCCGCTGCAGATACCAGAGGGCCTTGAGCGTCTCGCAGAGAGCACAGGCCGGGTCTCGCTGTGCCTCAGCGAGGTGCGCGATATTACCTAGTAGACAATGGCCATCTTGTTTTCGTCTCATCGCCCATGACGATGGTTTCCTTTGGCAGGTCATCACTGCTGCCTGGCTCAGGCGTGAGGCCGCATCGCATCTCGCCGCAGTCACGCACGGTCTGGCTGATGATCAGGCATGCCACTATTCAAGCGCTGGGGCATACACGTGATTCAGCCATGCGATGCTGTTACCTATGCCTCGAACATGCCTATGCAAGGATGCTGATGCATGTCAGGATGCGCAGGGCTTTGATGCTGATGAGCACGCGCGCACAGCAGTCGCGCAGCAGCTCAAAGGTAAGTGCGGGATTGTGGAAAAAACGATGCAAGTGTGGTTGCCTGTTGAAATGCCACAGCGAGTGCCTGTCAGGCCAGCACTGTGGAATGCAGTAGCTGCCACCTCAATAGTGTGCAACATATGAGCTGCTGTCCGTTCCGCGCGAAGGCGCGGCAAGCTTCCTTGCGGAGGCCGCAAAGAAAATTTACAACGAGAGGCGCCGGGCGCTGTTGAGTGTGCACGTCCAGTACGAGAAGCTCATCAACTGGCATGCTTCGGTCCTCGAGTGCGATGCACAGCCGCTTGTGTGCTAGCAGTGCGCCTGGTTAACAAATTACAACGATGAACGACTAGGCACCTGCTGCCTGTCCAGGGACGAGAGGAGGCACAGCTTGCAGCGTGGGCTGATGAACAGCAAGGAGACCTTTAAGCGGATGAAAATTCTCAAGCAGGTGCGGCACAGTGTCCTCATCCTACGTGCAGTAGCGTCTGACTTGAAATGCTATTCTTGTGATCGCGGCAGTATGCGACGCTGTTTTCCCAGCCTGACATACGAGACTGCCTTGCAGCTGGATGACTTGAACAGCGACACAGTCTCCCGCTTCGAGAAGAAGCTGCAAATCCTTCCGCCACGCAAGACAGGGTATGCCTGGAAGTCCACCAACGAGTACAGATCACAGAGCCCTGCCCGTTGTCCTCATCTGATCAGCTGATACACAAGTGCTGCTGAACTGCTGCCTGTCTTTGTAAAAAGTGCAACGCGCGCATGCAGGGCAGGCAGCGGCGACGACCTTGATGCCGCGGCGGTTCTGCTCAGGCTGAGGCGCCTGATTGCTGGCTGCAACTTTGTCATTGAGGCCGCCTCTCTGACTGCCAGGCGCTGCTGCTGGCGCGCATCTGCCCCCCTTCATGCAGAAGCTCGGGCTGTGCGCTGGGCATTGGAGGTCATGGTTCGGCGCATGCAGGACATTGCACGACCGCCCTTATACGCTCTGTTGTGCATCAGGAAGCTCCTGGACACCTGCAGATACGGCATCCCCGTCTGCCAGCTGAATGCCGCCGTGGACTTGGCGCTGCGCACCAAGCTCAGCGGCTGCGTGCGCGCGCTGAAGCGTGCGCTGCCCGCACCCCTTTGCCTGTGCAAACCTGGCAGCCCAGGAGAGAATACCAGCGTTGCGCCTGCAGACCAGGAACGCAAGCGGCGCCAGGTGGGGCCACGCAGCATGCGCGTGTTCATGTCATGCGCTGTTGCCGGCCATCCCGTGCTGTGCTTCACACAGCAGCACGCACCGGGAAGCATTGACGCCACTTTCAGTCTCTTGGCCGTGTACAGGGGCCATGCTCATCTTGCATTTCTGCAGCGCTGCGCATACAGGTATCGCGCCTTCCCGCATGCGCGGGTCTGCGCGCCTGCCTGTGTGAGCGTGCATGGGCAGAGTGCCAGAGGCGCGTCCATGTTGGAGCGGCAGTGAGCGGTCGCGAGGATAACCATGCGCATACGCGCTGAGGAGCGCGCCTTGGCAGTCTGCACTTGCGCTTCCGGGAACACTCCACATATTGACCATGGGAAGAGCAGCACTGTGCGGGCGGGACACAAGGAGCGCTCACACGCCCGAGTACACCTGCAAGTGGCATAGTCGCAGGGGTAAGCGTGAGAGGCGACACAGGTGCTGCAGGGAGAGACGGCTGAGATTGGCCGCGCGGGGCGCGCCATCAGGAGCCCAGGATGCAGGCTGCCTATGCCTGGCGCCGCGGAGAACCGCACATGCGACCCAGGGAGCAGCAGAGCGCGCGCACGCCGCATCGAGCCCTGCGGAGAGCTGTCTGTGCGCATGCGCAGAGGAGCGCGCGGAGGCGGCGGAGCGGGCGCTGCTGGAGTCGGAGGAGGCGGAGAGCGAGCGCACGAGCGCCAAGCGCCGCGCGGAGGACGAGCGCAAGGCGGCCAAGGAGCGGCGTGCGGCCGAGCGCCGCGCCGAGGAGGCCGCGCGCAAGGCCGCCGAGGAGGCCGAGCGCGAGCGCGTACGGGAGGAGCAGGCGCAGGTGCCGCCGCCAGCCCTTGTCGGGGCTAGGGTATGCAGGCGCAGGTGCCGCTGCCTCAGCCCGCCGGCCCGGGTTATACCTGCCGGCCCGGCTGCCGAGCGCGCCTCTGCGCCGGCGCTCGTGTGTGCTGGCGGTAGCGGCCTTGCCAGTGCTTCTCATAGTCAATGCCTGCTGTGCGAGCTTTATAGAAGCTCCCATGCGGTTCGCGTGTGCACACACCCATCCTTGCGGCGCCGCAAGGCTCTGAGCAGCTTGAAACTCGACAGGCGCAATGAAAGTCATGCCTGCATGATACAAGCATTGTGCAGGGCCCTGACTCAGTCAGCATACACGCTCGCAGAGCGTGCGCAAGGTCCAAGAGGAGCAGGCGCGGCGCCGCCCAGGCCGAAGCTCAACATGCATTGAAAAGGGTGTGCACGCATGCTGCGACATGTTTTGGGACCTGAGCCAGGCAGCGCGCGCGCGCAGCGCGAGCGCGAGGCCGAGGAGGAGCAGGAGCGGCGCCGCCAGGCGGAGGACGCGCAGCGGGTCGCTGAGCTGCAGGCGCTCAAGGCGGAGCTGGCCACGCCCGGCGAGCCCGCGGGCGCGCAGCCGCGCGGCGAGGCGCAGGCGCGCGGCGAGACGGTGCGCGCCGCAGCGCCTGGCGCCCAGCCGCGCATCGCTCCGATGCCCGTCAGTGCGGAGATGCCCATTAGTGCTGCCGTCCTCACAGTCTGTGTCTGATCAAAGGGACTCTTGTTGCCTCTGTGTGTGCTCTTGTAGTGCCCGCTGCTGCATCAGGGCATGCCCGCTGTCTGAAAAAACTTTCAGTCCAGTTCGAAGCAGAGCAGGTCCGGTAGCTGCCGCGTTGCATGCAAAAGCGCTTGGTACCGCTAGGCAGTTGCATGGCGTAACTGAGTACGGGGCGGGTGCAATGTGCCCTGCTGTGGCAACATTGTCGCGCGCTTGGTCAGGCGGCTGGGTGGGCCCTCACGAAGGACCGGCGCGAGGGGCGCCACGGGCGCGGCTCTGGCGGCGCGACCGGGGCGTCGGCCGCTGAGCAGGAGTGGGGCCCAGGCGTCAGGCACGGCGCGAGCGGCGCCGCCCCCGCGCCGCATGAGCTGCTGCGCGGCGAGAAGCTGGGGAGGTGCGCAGGGCGGGCGCTCCAGCTCTGACGGGCGCTGGCACAGCATGGCGTGGTGTTACTGGTGCTTGGGTCGCTGGCTTTGTTGAGGAGCGGGCGGCGCTCGTAGCCTCCTGCAGCATCGTATCTCCCACGCGCATGCCGGCACATGGCGTGCAAGCGGGTGGCCCAAGGCGTGCATGCAGCTTCCCAGGCGGGACGTTGTTGTGCGTGGAGCGGCGCGCACACGCGCTAGCGTGGATGAGCGCAAGCGGCCGCGAGCATGCCTGTGTCCCGGTGCGCCGCGGAGGCGCCCCTGGGCATCACGAGCGGCAGCCACGCGCCCCCCCCAGCTGGCAGGCTGCGGTCCCGCAGGGGCTCGGAGGACACCGAGGACGACGGCGCGAGCTGCGCGTCAGCGGAGGACCTGGCTGGGCTGCGCCGCGGCGCCACCGCCGCGCGCCCGTCGCGCTTAAGGCTGTTACGGGAGAAACATCAGCTGCGGAGGGCGTCAGAAGAGGAGCGGCGGAAGCAGGCGGCTGGGCCGCCTGACAGCCGGTGCCTGCACTGCGAGCGGGAGGACCACACGTACGCGCCCCAGCTGCCTGGCCTGACAGTTTAGCACTGAGATGGTGGTGGGCTGGCTGGGGTAGGCGCTATGCCTCAAGTGCTCCTACGCGGTCCCTTGCTTTGTACGGTGGGAGCAACCCAGTGGGAGCAACCACGCAGTGCGGTGTGCTTTGGCTCAACTGTCAACCCAGGTACCTGTCAGGGTGTGGTTGCAGCCGCGTTGGGCTCTGTGCCTGCTGGACGGCTGCATGGGGCCGCACGGGGCACACACTGTGCTTTGCTGAAGCATGTGATCCAACGGCAGGGAGCCGTCACAGGTCCTTGCATCTGACTGGTGCTTTACCCTGCGCAGGCTGATGGCGTGTCCTAGCCTGGCCGACCTGGAGCACGTGCGGCACTGGCCACCACCCGTGCTGTTGCAGATGCCTGGGCACACGCTTGGAGTGCTCCTGGCATGTCTCATGCGATGGTGTCAGGTTGCAGCATGCTTAACCGCTCATGAGCCTCTTGCGCATGCACTGTGGCAGTACATCGCACGCCTCACTGTTTACCTCAAACAGGAGCTGATTGAAGTACAGACAGCCAAGGTGGCCAAAGTATTTGTCTGCGGCTCCTTGCACCCCTGCACAGCGAGCTGCCAGCCTTGTTGAGACCAGGCACAGTGGCAGCAAAGCGTGAGCGTCCACGCACCAAGCTGACCGCATGAAGAGCGCGCGCGCTGCGCAGAAGGAGCGGGAGGAGCTGCTGGCGCTGTACCGGGGCGGCGAGCGGCGGGGCGCGGCCATGGTGGAGGAGCAGCTGAGCCAGTGGCGGGGAGCTCGGGCTGAGCTGACGCGGCTGCGGGCGTCGCTGACGACCGCACACGGCGGCCGCGGCTGCCTCAAGTGCCGCGACGGCACCCACAGGTAGGCGCTGCGTGTGCGCGCGCGCTGGGTCTGCATGCCCTGGCTCTGATAAGGTCCTGCCGGTAAAGAGGTACTACTGCTGTTGTAGCAGCTGTCAAGTGAGAAGGCTGACTGAGTAGCTGCCACAAGGCACGCGGGTGAGTGCATGCTGCAGCGCCCAGCTCTGGGACAGCGCAAGAGCGCACCGTGCGTGCGTGCGCGCGCGCATCAGCCCATGCCCGGCCATGTCAGAAGCCCTGCCGCGACGGGCGTGCAGCTGGACGGAGTGCCCCCAGATGGCTGCGGTCTGGGAAGAAGGCGAATACGGGGGCCAGAAAGGCAACCAGTGGAAGGCATGGGCCAGCGAGCAGCACGCGAAGGGCTGCTGCCTGTTCTGCGGCGACCCGACGCACCCGTGCGACGCTCCCCCCTCCCCTGCACAGCAGGCGCCCTGTGACTTGTCCTGCAGGTAGCCGCGCCATGCAGGCTGGCATGCATCGCGTTTTGTTACGCGGCTGCGTCATGTTGCTGTGCCCGTCGGTATGCAGGAGTGCGAGCATGCTGTTGCATCTGCCCACCTGGCTCTGTGCACATACCTGACAAGTTCGTGAAAGGCAGCCTGTCGAGTAAGCCTGCAGAACCTCTGCATCCAAAGCATGCCCAGTGGACAGAGCTCCGTTGCTCCTCCAGCGCCCCAGCTCGCCGCGAGCGGGGGGCCGCATCGGCATTGCAGCCTGCGCCTGCGCGGTGACCGGCGTCGCTGACGCGGCCCTCTGGCGCGCTGCGCAGCGTGCTGCACTGCCCGACCCTGCGGGGCCTGGACGAGAAGGCCCGCGCGTCTGTGAAGAACGCGTTCTTCAACAGAACGGGCGCCGGCCGGCCCGCGCTGCATGTCCTGGCGGCGCAGCTCGTGAGGCGAGGCCCGCCGCTTGCGCTAGGGTGCAGCCCAACATCGATGCCGCCTGCGCGGGTCAGCGCGTGCCGGGGCAGCGCATGCGGCGCAGACTGCAGTGTTGCCTGGTCGGGGATGCTCACACGCAGCGCAGGAGCGCATGTGCAGCGAGGCTCCTTTTCACTCGATTGGCTGCCAGCTGAGAGAGATGATGCTGCAGGGCGCGCGACGGGCGCTCCGGACAGGAGCCGCAGGGCCGCCGCCAGCGGGAGGACGCGCGCGCGCTCGGCAGCCGGGGCCGGCGGGCGGGCGCAGAGGCGCCCGGCGCAGTGAACAGCGCGGCGCACAGCGACGACGGCGCGGCCGCGGCGCCAGCGCGCGCGCCCGAGCCCGCGGCTGGCGCGCGCCAGCATGGGCTAGGCAACGGGCGCGTGCGCGCACCGGCGCCGGCGGGCCCGGCGCCCGCCAGCGGCGCCGCGCCGCCTGTCCCCAGCGCGCCAGCAGAGGACGCCCGGGAGGCGAGCGCCGCCCCGCCGGGCGGGGCTGCAGCGCAGGCGCCCGGCGCGCCGCCGGGCCCAGGGCGCAGCGCGGACGCGCATGCCAACGAGGGTGCGGAGATGCCAGACCCTGCCGGCGGCGGCCCCAGCGCGGCGAGCCTGGCGCCGGCGAGGCCCGCGGAGACGCGCTCCGGGAGCGGCCAAGCGCCCGAGGAGCTGACCAGCGGCATGGATGCTGCCGCAGCCCGTGAGCAGGGTGCGGACAAGGCTGCCGGCGGCGGGGCCGCGCTCCCCGCCCTGCTGGGCGGCGCGGTGCGGACGTGGGTCAGGTACGACGAGCGGATCGGGGCGCATGAGGCTGCGCCGCCGCCGCCGCCGCCGCCGGCCCCGCATGCATGGCCGGAGCCTGCGGAGGCGGCAGGGCAGGGGTGGCGGCCGGACGGCGCAGCGGACGCTGGCGCGGGCGGCGCGCGCCCTCAGCCGCAGCCCGCTGACCGGCCGCCCGGCCCCCCGCCGCAGCTGGACCTGCCCGAGGGCGGGGTGGCGCGGCGCTGGGACGTGTGGTCGGGCTCCAGTGTGAGCATCCCGGGCGCGGGCGACGCGGTGTGGGGCAGCGCGGGCGCGGGCGGCGCTGCCTGGGGCGCCGCGCCGGACGCCGCGGCGGAGCCTGAGTCGAGGCCGCCGCCCGCGGACGCGGCCGCTGACGCCGCAGCAGCGTCGCCCCGGTTCCCTGGCCGGCCGGCCGCGCCATCGGCCGACGCGCTGGCGCTGCCGCGGGTGCAGGATCCGGTGGTCAAGCGCGGGGAGGTCGAGCGGGTGCCCTGGCCGCTGCAGGCGCCTGCGCCCGCGCCAGCAGCAAGCACCACCACTGCCGACCACAAGCCGGAGCCCTGGGCGAGCGCGGCGCAGAGCGGCGCAAGCTGGCCGGACGCATCTGCCTCTGTCGAGGGCAGCCTGGACATGTACGACGCCGACGCTGGCGCGCCGACGCATGCAGCCGCGCACGGCCAGGGCCAGCGCGCAGAGCCCCCGGCGGAGGCGAGCACGGGGCAGGATGCGGTAGCGGCCGCATCGGAAGCGCCGCCGGCCGACGCGCACCGCGCCGCTGCGGCTGCAGGGGCCTCTGGCGAGCCGGAGCCGTGGGCGCCCTGGCTCAGCGCGCGGGCCGGCTCGGGCGGCTGGTCGGCCCTGGTGGACGTGCCGGCTGGCGGGCAGCCGGAGCCAGCGAGCGGTGCGCCGGGGTCGCGCCCACTGCCGCCGCCTGCAGGAGACGCGCAGTGGGACGAGGAGCCGCCGACGGGCGGCGCGCGCGCAGAGCAGCGCAGCACCGGCGGGCCGGGCACCGGCGCGCCTGCGATCGCGCAGGCGCTGCCAAGCGGCCACGATGGCGTGCAGGGCGGCGCAGGCGAGCCGGACAGCACCGCACCGGCCGCTCTGACGCCCGCGCTGGGCAAGCCCGACGCGAGCAGCGCGAGCAAGCCAGGCAGCGCCGCATCGCAGGCTACCCACCGCGCAGCCGAGTCTGGCGAGCGGGCTGAAGCTGGCATTGCGGGCAGGCCAGAGGACGGCGCGGCAGCCGGCGGGCGGCCTGCAGCGAGCGGGACGGAGCAGGCCAGCGCCGGCAGCGCTGATGGCGGCGCCCCAGTTCTGCCCTGGCGTGCCGCGTCTGCCAGCAGCAGAAGGGCCGCGGCCGCCGCACGCACCGCGCCACTTGCACCAGCGACAGGCAGCGGCGTCGGCAGCGGCCCTGTCAGCGAGAGCAGCAGGAGTGACGTGGGCAGCGGCCGCAGCAAGCCGCTGCCGGAGGCCGAGCTGCGCAAGCAGAAGGCCAACCTGGAGCGCTCGCTGGCCGGGAAATGCCTGCACTGCCTGAAGCCCAGCCACTCGTGCGCTCCCGTCCGTCAGGCACATCTGCGAGTGACGCGGGCGGCATTGTCCTACTCACGCACGGCGCTCGGTGGCCCTGCTCTGCGCTGTTGGCTGCCTCCCTGCACCGCCGGACGCCTGGGCAGATCATCCTGGCATGTGTTGAGACCAGCATGGGGTGCCGCGACTTGCAAGCACTGCCTCCTGCTCAGCCAACGAGGCCGCCCAGCCTTGCTCGCCTCTGTGTGATGCGCATGGCTGTGCGCGCGCAGGCTCGTGGAGTGCCCCGAGGTGGCGGGCATTCCGCCCGACATCCGCGGCGCGCTGCGCGGGCTCTACATGAGCGGCAACCGGGATGGGGCGGCGCGGCTGCTGGAGCAAGCGGCGAGCCGCGCGGAGCGCAGGCGCTCGCACGGGCCGCTGACGCCGCCCGCGGGCGTGAAGGCCGTCGAGCCGCCGCACCATCCTGGCTGCTACCACTGTGGCGAGCGGCACAAGTATGCTCCTGGCGCTATCGCAGCCCTGTGCTGTGAAGGGTTAGGGCGCCCGCCTGGACGCCCTGTGGGTACACAGATGTTGCAAGCGCGCTCGAGGCGCCTTGTCACGCAGCACATGTCAAAACTTGCGGGCCTGGGATCAATGTACAACCCTGTTGGTTTTGGTTTGGATTGTCTGGCATGCTGAAACCTGGGTGTGAGGGAACCCAAACCTGTCTCACTGGCTGGGTCGCTGACGGCTGGGCGGCGGGCTCCGCGCGCAGGCTGCACGAGTGCCCGCAGCTGTCCAGCCTGCCGCCCAAGACCGTGCTGCAGCTGAAGGACTACTACATGGCCCGAGAGGCCCAGCTCGACCAGCAGGGGACCTGGCACGGCAAGCGCGCGTGCCCGCACTGCCAGGGCGCCCACGGGTGCGCCGCCCACCAGCCCTGCCACGCAGGCGGTCGCGGCGCGGCCCGCGGCCGCCACCGCCCTGCAAGCAGCGCCTCCCTGCCAGCCTGCCGGCGGCTGCGCGCTCGCCCCGCGCCTGCGCCTGCGAGGCGCGCGCCGCGCGGCCGCGCAGGGTGCGCGACTGCGCCGCGCTGGAGGGCGTGTCCGAGCAGGCGCGCGGGTGGATGGAGCGGCGCTACGCGGTGGGCGACGCCGACGGCGCGCGCGCGATCGCGGACGCGGAGAAGGCGCAGCGCGCCGGCGGCTGCCTCCACTGCAAGGCGGCCCACAGGCGCGCATCACCTACCCTGACCTACCTAACCTTACCCTAACCAAGCCCATGCGCCATGCCCCACCGCCTGCAATGCGAATGCCAAATGACTGCGCGGCCCAGTTTCAAGCTGAGCGCGCGCATGTAATGGCGGCGGCATGTGTCGCGCTTGCCAGCAGCGGCCAACAGTGTGCAGCGCCAAGTTGAGAGACCAGGGCAAGTTGTCGCGGCCTTGATCTGGCACTCCATGCTGTGCTCTGCGCGCTGACCCAGGTAGCGGATTTCTGCACAGCCTTCTGAGCACTGCTCGTTCATGACTTTCGCCAGTGCTCGGTCATGGCGCGGCCCCGTCGCCTGCTGTGAGTCCACCATGCTGCGCGCCCGCAGGCTGCCCGGCCGCCCCGCTTGCTGTGACGCCACCGCGCTGCGCGCGCGCAGGCTGCCCGACTGCCCCGCGGCCGCCCGGCCGCGCGAGCGGCCGCCGGTGGTCTCGCTGTACAGTACCGGC
>JAABUV010006142.1_pt1 | contig 13242 bp, 9 predicted proteins | sample 5559971 | NCBI WGS metagenome assembly JAABUV01 (sample SAMN10711881, study PRJNA513362) | rock metagenome | isolation source: Antarctica rocks | place: Antarctica: Victoria Land, Knobhead nord | collected 2015-12-19
TTGCCGGAGAACGGCTTGTCCATCGGCGGGATCCGCATTTGCCGGTGCTGGCGGTGGCGGGCGAGCATGTCCGAGATCGGCCCGCCCGAGGCGGCCGGGACCGGGGACAGCGTGGCCAGGGCGACGACGGCGAGGGCGGCGGCCATCTGGCTGCGTGTACGGATCGAGATCATGGGAATCCTCCCCATTCGGGTCGTCGAGGATCGAAGAAGCGGTTCGCGATCGATCGCGAGGAATCAAGGGTGGACGAAGCGGCGAGGAGTGCGGGAACCGACCCATACCTCTTGCCCATTGCCCATCGCCCATCGCCCATCGCCCATCGCCCATCGCCCACTTCCGACATTCAGAATCCCGTCGGGTCTTCCTCGGACAGCGGCGGAGCGGCGGGGCCGAGCAGAGCGAGGTGGGCGGCCAGCACGCGGAGCTGCTTGTGCATCTCGGGGAGGCGGGCGATCATCTGGAAGAGCCGCCGCTGCTCGCGGACGGGGAGGGCGGGCGAGCCGAGGACGCTCTGCCCGGCGGAAATGTTCCGGTGGACGCCCGCCTGGGCGCCGACGATCACCTTGTCGCCGATCTCGGTGTGGTCCTTGATCCCGGCCTGGCCGGCCATGACGACGTAGTCGCCGGTCTTGCAACTCCCGGCGATCCCGACCTGGCCGCAGAGCAAGTTGTGTCGGCCGATCTGGTTGTTGTGGCCGATCATCACGAGGTTGTCGACCTTGGTCCCCTCGCCGATCCGGGTCGTCTCGAACGTGGCCCGGTCGATCGTGCAATTCGAGCCAATCTCGACGTCGTCGCCCAGCTCGACCTTGCCGGAGTGCGGGACCTTGACGTGCTTGCCGTCGACCATGTGGTACTTGAACCCATCGCCGCCGACGACCGTCCCGGAGTGGACCTCGACGCGGTCGCCCAGGATCACCTCGGCATAGAGCACGGCGTTGGGGTGGATGACGCAGCCCTTGCCGAGCTTGCAGCGGTCGCCAATCACGGCCCCGGGGTGCAGGGTGGACCCGTCGCCGACCACCACGTCCTCGCCGATCGCGACGAAGGCGTGGACGGCCACGTCGCTCCCCAGGACGGCCGAGTCGGACACGGCGGCCATCTTGTGGACACCGACCCATCGCGGCCTGCCGACTCCGACCAGGTGGGTCCGGACGGTGAGGAAGGCGGTGATCGGGTCGTCGACCTCGATGACCGGCATCTCCGGCTTGGCGTTCTTGAAGTGCGGGCCGACGATCGCAGCCGAGGCGGGGGACGCCTTGAGGAGCTTGGCGTACCGCTCGCTCTCGATGAACGTGATGTCTCCCGGCCCGGCCTCACCGACCGGCCTCGCCGAATTGATCGGGACGCTGCCGTCCCCTTCCACCCGGCCCCGAACCAGGGCAGCGAGTTGTTCCACGGTGGCGACCACGTGCCTCATCCCTTCTTCCCTGAAAGGAGCTGACGGGAGCCGGTCAAGACCGGACGGGCCCCGGGGGGCGTCGATCCGGTCCGGACCGGTCGGTGTCAGGATGGCGGAATGTAATCCAAGCGGCGGAACCCGGCAACCCGAACTCCGCCGACCGGGACACGTCGCATCCCATCTCGTTCTATCGGCCGACAGCGGCCGTTTCGCCAGCCTCCGAGGAGAGCCGGGATGCCGGCCTGCCCCTGTCTCTTCGATCACCGACCCACTATCATCGCGATCACCTCTTCGCCGAACGCCCCTCGGAGCGGCCCCATGCGATGGTTCCGGACCTCGATCGCCGGCCTGCTGGTCGCGGTCGCCCTGGTGGGCGTCGCCATCGCCGCCCTGATCCATCCCTCGCCGATCGTGGGGAACGCCGCCTTCTCCGCGATCTTGGCGACCCTGACGATCGCCGTCCTCACCGCGGTCTACAGGCGGGGTCGGGCCCGGGCCTTCTGGGTCGGCTTCGCGACCTGCGGCTGGGCCTGCTTCCTCGCCATCTACGGGCCGGGGATGTATTCTCTGATCGGTCAGGACCTGGTGATCACGGCGATCCTCGACATCGCCTATCCCTATACCGTCCCCACGACGGGACCGGCGACGACCTTCGGCCCGGCCGGTGTGATGCCGCCCACACCGTTTCCAGGCGCCTGGGAGGTCTGGACCAGGCCGGACCGGGTGACCCAATACAACATGGTCGATCCGAGCAAAGAACCCTTCGCGGTGAGTCCGAAGATGTTCCGCCGGATTGGCTATGCCTTGTCCTGCCTGATGTCCGCCCTGATCGGGGGCGTCCTGACGCGGCGGTTCCACGCGACCCGTGACCCAAAAAGGCCGACGCCGGATTGATGGGGCGTCACTTCGCGGCTGCCTCGACTTTCCGGATCACCTTGGCGTCGTCCCCGTTCCAGAGGAACAGCGCCCCGTCGGCCCCGCCCGCCGCGACGAGCTTGCCGTCGGCCGAGACGGCCACGCCGAAAACGTAATCGCTCGCGCCGGTGAATGTCCGGAGGATGTTCCCGCTGCCGATCGGGTTCCAGTAGCGGACCGTCGAGTCGCCCGAGGCCCCCGCCACCAGCGGCTTGCCGGGAACCCACCGGACGGCCGTCACCTGCTTGCCGGCGGCGGCGAGGGTCCGGAGCTGCTCGCCGGTCTCGAAGTCCCAGACCTTGAGCACGCTGTCGGCCCCGCCGGTGACGAGCTGCTTGCCGTCGCCCGACCAGTCGACCGCCAGGACGTGGTGCGTGTGCCCCTCGAACGACTTCAAATCCTTGCCGTCCTCTACCCGGATCACCTTGAGGAACTTGTCGGCCGAGGCCGTGGCCAGCTTCGATCCGTCGGGGCTGAACCGGAGGCCGAACACGGTGTCGGTGTGGAGCGCGTCCAGCGACCGGACCAGGCGGCCGGTCGCCACGTCCCAGAGCTTGACCTCGCCGGTCCTTGAAGGTTCGCCGCCCCCCGTGGCCATGAGCTTGCCGTCGGGGCTGAAGTCGATCGCCAGGACCCGGAACGCATGGGGCCCGAACTGCCGGGGCTCGCCGACAGGGGCCGAGGGGTCGCCCGGGAGGTCCCAGACCGTCGCATATTCATAACTGCCAGCCGCCAGCTTTTTCCCGTCCGGGCTGAACCGGAGCGACTGGATGATGTCCCGGTGCCCGCCCAGCGCGGCCAGCTCCTTCCCCGAGGCGACCTCATACAGACAGACCCGGTTCCCCCGCCCCGCCGCGACGAGCTTGCCGTCGGCCGTCAGGTCGACCGCCACGATCGGTCGGACCCCCGGCGGCAGCTGGCCCAGGGTGACCGGCGCCGGCCCGGGGGCCTCGGCCGAGTCGTCCTTCGCCCCGGCGTCGATCCAGAGCTTGAGGAGCCCCAGCTCCCCGGGCGTCAGCGGCGCCTGGTCCTTCTTCTCCTTCGGCGGCATGACCGGCTCGGAGCGATGCGCCCCCATCCGGAACAGGAGGCTCTCGTCGGACTTCCCCGGGACCACCGACGGCCCGCGTTTGCCCCCCTTGAGGAGCCCGGGGACGCCCTCCATCGTCAGCTTCCCCTCGGCCAACGTCGCGTTGTGGCAGCCGACGCATTTGGCGTCGATGATGTCGGCGATCTCCTTCGCATAGCTCACCGGAGCGTCGCGGGCCGGCACCTCGACGGCGATCGGGGCGGGACCTTCGGCGAGCGCAACCAGGGCGATGACCGCAAGCATATTCATCCGATCAGCTCGGCGATCGGCCGGCCCCGGTTCATGACGGCCATGGGCCGGCCGGACTCGTTGGGGAACTCGTGGAGGGGGTCGATGCCCAGGACGTGATAGACGGTCCGGATCACGTCCTCGGGCCGGAGTGGACGCTCGGACGGCTGCTCGCCCTTGCGGTTGGTGGCGCCGACAACCTGGCCCATCCGGAGCCCGCCGCCGGCGAGCATCGCGCTCATGCTCCCCGGCCAGTGGTCGCGGCCCCCCGAGCCGTTGAGCCGCGGGGTCCGGCCGAACTCGCCCCAGACCAGGACCAGGACGCTCTCGGCCAGGCCCCGGTCGTGCAGGTCCTCGACCAGCGACGCGACGGCCGCGTCCATCGGCGGGACGTCCTTGCGACAGTTCTGGGCAACGGCCGCGTGGTGGTCCCAGTTCCCCTCGGCGATGGTGACGAACGTCACGCCCGCCTCGACTAGCCGGCGGGCCAGCAGGCACGACTGGCCGATCCGGGTCCGGCCGTACCGATCGCGGAGCCGGGGGTCCTCGCGCGACAGGTCGAGCGCCCGGCGGGCGGCCGGGCCGGTGACCATCTCGTACGCCTGCGCCGTGAAACTGTCGAGCCCGTCCATCGTCCCGGACAGGTCGCGGCGGCGGTCGATCGTGTCGAGCCGGGCCAGGAGCGACCGGCGGTCCTTTAGCCGGTCCAGGGTCAGCCCCTTCGGCGGCTGGAGGTTCCGGACCTTCATGTCGCCCGAGGGGTCGCCGTCGAGGTGGAACGGGTTGTACCCCGGCCCGAGGTAGGAACCGCCCTGGAACAGCCCGCCGAAGATCGCTCCGCCCGACATCGCCGCATACGGCGGGACGCCCGGCCCGTTGGACCCCTTCAGCTTCGCCACGACCGACCCGACGCTCGGCCGCTCGTTCTGGTTCTGCTGCTGCTGGGTCGAGGCGAACCCGGTCAGGATCCAATGCAAGCCCGCGAAGTGGTCCGAGGTCTCGTGCGTCAGGCTCCGCAAGATCGCCATCCGGTCCATCACCCGGGCATGCCCCGGCATCAGCTCGCTGATCCGGACCCCCGGCACGCACGTCGCCGCCGCCTTCACGTCCGTCCGGTATCCCAGCGGTGCCTCCGGCTTGGGGTCATAGGTTTCCATGTGCGACGGCCCGCCGCTGAGCACGACCTGGATCACCGCCTTGCTCGAAGGCGACCTCCCGGCCTGCGCGGCCTCGGCTCGGGCCCGGAGCAGCCCCGGGAGGGTGAGCCCCCCCAGCGCCCCGACCCGGAGGAAGTTCCGCCGGCCCATGCCGTCGCAAGACCCGTAGCGACCGCCGGTGATGTCGAGCATGGGACGGGCTCCGAGGAGGGGCTGAATCGTGGGTCGGCCATCGATGGCGAGACGTGATCGAGCTCAGCGGCCCCGGGCCGGGGCGGAGCCGAGGTCCCAGAGTCGGGCCGCCGGGTCGCCGACGCTGGCCCCCGAGACGAACCGGCGGCCGTCCGGGGCGAAGGCGGCGACGAAGACCTGGTCGGTGTGGCCCTCGAACCGGCGGACCTCCTTGCCCTCGGCCACTTCCCAGAGCCGGAGCGAGCGGTCGAAGCTGCCGGTCAGGAGCCGTCGGCCGTCGGGCGAGTACGCCAGATCGAAGATCCCCGAGTGGAAGGCCCCCTTGCCGTGGGCCTCCCACGACCGGCGAGGCTCCAGGTCGGACGCCCCGGCCGGGGAGATCCGGGTCATCAGGACCAGCAACGCCAGCGACAGACGGGCCGGTACCATCATCGAGGGGCTCCCATCGCGACGGAGATTTGCGACTCGGGATCACCCGGACGGTCGATCGCCTCGCCGTCCGGAACCCTGCCCGAGCTTCCTGGACGGTTACCCGCCTCGGTCCGGATGACCCCGTCCAAGGATGCAGTACCCGGAATGCCACAGGGTAAATAAATATTCAATTGTCATGCCGTGGAAACGGGGCCATCGGGAAAATGGGGTCAGTTCAGGAACAAGAATTCTTTGGTGTTGATCAGAGTCCAGATCAGATCCTCGAACCCCTGCCGGAGCTTCCCCCCGGCCCGGCGACGGTGGAGGAAGGCCAGGCACTCGCCCCTCTCATCATCGGTCGGTCGGCGGGCGAGGGCCAGCCGGTAGAGTTCCTCGACCTTGGCGGCGTCGGACCGGGGGTCGGCGGCAAGCCGGGCGGCCCGGCCGGCGTCGGAGGTAAGCTTGCCCTGGACGTCGTCGGAGTTGAGCATGTGGAGGGTCTGCGACAGGTTGGCCTCGGCCGACCGCTCGCACTCGCAGACGCTCTCACGCTTGGGGCGGCCGAAAACATCGAGGAAGTACGAGGCGAAGCCGTCGTCGGGGAGCTCCGTGGCGCGGAAGGTGGCGGGTAGACCGTTGAATTTCTCGCGGGAACCGGCCACCGCGTCGATCGCGTCAAGCAAGACCTCGGCCGGGAGCCGCCTTGGGTAGAACCGGGCGAAGTTCCGGCGGTCGACGGCATTCGACTCGTTAGGCTGGCTCGACCGGTCGTAGGCCCGGCTGGTGGCGATCGTCCGGACCAACCACTTGAGGTCGTAGCCGTTCCGGACGAAGTCGTCGGCCAGCGAGTCGAGCAGCTCGGGGTTCGAGGGGGGGTTACTCACCCGCATGTCGTCCTCGGGATCGACCAGCCCGCGCCCCAGGAAATGCTTCCAGTAGCGGTTGACCAGCGCCCGGGCAAAGAACGGGTTGTCGGGCCGCCTGAGCCAGTCCGCCAGCGACGCCCGGGGGTCGCGATACGGGCCGAGGTCGGCCAGCTCGGGGGCCCCGAGCGGCTTGGGCTTCCGGGGCTCGCCGGTCAGGGGGTTGGATGCCAGGCCGGCGGCGAGGTTGTAGACCCGGGGGGCCGTCGGGTCGGTCCCGGGCTTGGTCCCGACCCGGGCGAACAGCGAGGCATAGCCGTAATAGTCGTCCTGGCTCCACCGTTCGAACGGGTGGTGATGGCACCGGGCGCACCCGATCCGGATCCCCAGGAAAAGCTGCGCCGAGTCGTCGACCCGCTCCTCCAGCGTCTTCACCTGGCGATACCAGACCACCGGCGGGTTGTTGGTCGGGTCCCCCCGGCTGGCGACGATCTCGGCGACGAACCGGTCATAGGGCTTGTTCTCGGCCAGCGACTGCCGGATCCAGCCGTGGAATCCGAACGTCCCCGGCAGCGCGATCTCCCCCAACCCCCGCTTGTTCCGGAGGATCGCCGACCACTTCATCGCGAACAGGTCGGCGTACTCCGGCCGGGTCAGGAGCCGGTCGACCCACCGCGCCCTCTTCCCCGGATCCGCGTCCGCCTCGAACGCCACGACCTCCCCTGGGCCCGGCAGGATCCCGCAGATATCCAGCGCCGACCGGCGGGCGAACTCGGCGTCGGTGCAGGCTTCGCTCGGCCGGAGCCCCAGCTCGCGGAGCTTCCGGAAGACCAGGGGGTCGATGAAGTTGCCCGGGACCGGCTCCTCCCAGTCCGAGGCCCCTGCCTCGCTCGGGATCGTGGCCCGGGCCACCGCGACCAGGCCGCCGAACCGGGCCATGATCGCCGCCTCGCCCACGCCTCCGAGGGCCCGGACCGTCCCTTTGAGGTCGACCTCGGCCAGCTCGGCGGCGTTGGACTGGTACTGCGCCAGCCGGGTGACGTCGGCGGTCGTCCCGTCGCCGTAGCACGCCACGACCCGCAACTGCTGTCGCCCCTTCCTGGGGATCACCCGTCGACCCGGCTCGACCGAAAGCCCGACCAGCGCGGGCTCCCGACCTGTCCCGAACAGCATCCCCTGTCCGACCCACCGGGCCAGCGTGTTGTATTCGGGCGACCCGACCGCGAACTTCTTCCCTCCGCCGTGCGGGACCTGCGTCGTCGGCTTCTTCAGGAGCAGGCTAGCCCCGGGGCTCGTCGGGAACACCCGACGCCCCCGACCTTCCTGGACCAGCGACTCGTAATCCCCCTTCGGGTCGAATCCCAGCAAGCTGAGTCGGAACCCGTTCTGCCCCCCCGACTTCCCGTGGCACCCCCCGGCGTTGCACCCGTGCTTTGAGAGGATAGGGACGACCTCGCCGACGAAATGGACCGGCCGGGCGTTGGCATAATCGGCCACCGTCACCGCCAAGGTGGCGGTCTTGCCGCCCGCCGCGATCTCGATCGTCGTCGAGCCGTCGCCCGACGGGCGGATCAGGCCGTCGGCGTCGACGGTGGCAACTCCGGGATCGCGTGCCGCATAGCGTGCGGAAGCCGTGAGGTCGACGGGTATCCCTTCCTTGGTCCGGCCCGTGACGATCACCTGACTCAAGCTGTCCGAGCCCCGGAGCGCGGCTCGGGCCGGTTCGACCTCCAGGCTGGCGACCGAAGGCTCGCCCGCCCCCAGCCAGAGGACGGCCACAATCGTCGATCCGGTCGAGAACATGGCGTCGCCTCCCGCCCCTCGCCCGATCGCCGATCCGGGCCGGTCCCGCGGGTTCAAGGCATTCGACACAGGCGACCTCGGACCATCGCGGGGACGACACCAGGCTACCCGATCCCCGGTCCATTGACATCCATCCGGGCGCTCCGAAGCCTCGGGATGGCTCATCTCGCCGGCTCCCCCGGCCGGCGTCGGACCGAATCGCGGGCGTCGACAAGGTCTTTGCGGACGGCCCGGCCGATCGGGTTGATGAGGATCGCGCCAAGGGCCACGCGGGAACATTTCGACCTAAACCCATGGCAAGTCCACGGTTCGCACCTGGATTCGGCGGAAGGCGCTCCCCGAATCGAGCTTCGTTGGTTAGACTGTCCCTTCCAGCTCGGGGGCCGACCACCCGGGGCCGTCCGCGAAGGGGTCCGACGCCGATGAGGAAGCCTCGCCTGATGACGCCGGGACCGTCCCCGGTCCCGGAAGACGTCCTGGTCGAGCTGGCGCGCCCGGTGATCCACCACCGATCGGCCGAGGCGAAGACCTGGAACGAGGAGGTCGTCGCGGGGCTCCGGTATGTCTTCCGGACCCGGAACGACGTCCTGATCCTGACCTCCTCGGGGACCGGGGCGATGGAAGCGGCGGTGGTCAACGCCGTCCCCCGAGGCGGCAAGGCGATCGTCCTCGACGCCGGCTGGTTCGCGTCGCGGTGGGGCATCCTCTGCCGGACCTTCGGGATCGAGCCGGTGGTCCTCGCGACCGAGTGGGGCCGGCGGGTCGAGCCCGAGTCGGTCGCGAAGGTCCTGGAGGCCCACCCCGACGCCATCGGCCGTTTTCGGGACGCTCAGCGAGACCTCGACCGGCACCGGGCACCCCGTCGAGGCGATCGGGTGGATCGTGGCTGGGACCCCGGCCCTGTTCGTCGTGGACGGGATCTCGGGCGTCGGGGCGATGGAGTGCCAGACCGACGACTGGGGGATCGACCTCCTCTGCGTCGGCTCGCAGAAGGCCCTGATGATCCCGCCGGGCCTGGCGTTCGTCGCCGTGAGCCCGAAGGCGTGGGGCCGGATCGACGCTTACGACTCGCCGAGCTATTACTTCAACCTGAAGGCGGCCCGGAAGGCGTGGAAGGACTCGCTGACCCCCTACACCCCGGCCCAGACCCTGATCGGGGCGCTCCGGGTGGCCCTGGGGCGGATCCGGTCCGAGGGGATCGAGGCCGTCTGGGATCGGCACCGCCGGATGGGCGCGGCCTGCCGGGCGGGCGTCGAGGCCCTGGGCCTGGAGCTATTCAGCGAGCGCCCCGCCGAGGGGATGACCGTCTTCCGCGTGCCCGAGAGGCTCAAGGACGCCGAGATCCGCGCCGGGCTCTCCGATCGGTTCGGGATCGCGACCATCGGCGGCCAGGACAGGCTCAAGGGCCAGATCATTCGGCTCGGCCACATGGGATCTATGGACGAACTGGACTTGATCTCCGGCCTGGCGGCGCTGGAGATGGTCCTGGATGACCTCGGGCATGACGTCGAGCCGGGCCGTGACGGCCGCCCAGAGAGTGTTGATGGGGCAGAACCAGGTCGCCGGTCGTGTTCCCGGGTGAGTGGTCGGTGGTCGGTGATGAGAAGGGGCGAGCTTTTACCTGACTGACCACGGACCACGGACCACGGACCACGGACCACGGACCACTGAGGTTTCCTACTCTCTAGAAGGACGAGCATCGTGTCGCATCGCGTGTTGGTGACGGACAAGTTGCCCGAGGAAGGGCTGGCCCTGCTCCGCGCGGCGGAGGGCCTGGAGGTGGTGGTCAACCTGAAGATCGCGGGCGATGTCCCCGCGCTCCGGGCGGCCCTGGCCGAGGCCGACGGGATCGTGATCCGGTCGGGCACTCAGTTGACGGCCGAGGTTCTCAAGGACCAGCCCCGACTCAAGGCGATCGTCCGCGCCGGCGCGGGCGTGGACAACATCGACGCGGCGACGGCGACCCGCCAGGGGATCGTTGTGATGAACACGCCGGGCGGGAACACCATCTCGACGGCCGAGCACACGATGGCCCTGCTGCTGGCCCTCTCGCGGAACGTCGCCCCGGCCTGCGAAAGCCTCAAGGCCGGCCGGTGGGACCGGAGCAAGTACACCGGGACCCAGCTCGAAGGCAAGACCCTCGGCGTGGTCGGCCTGGGCCGGGTGGGCCTGGCCGTGGCCAAGCGGGCCCTGGGCTTCGACATGCAGGTGGTCGGCTACGACCCGTTCCTCTCGGCCGAGAAGGCGCTGGCGTCCGGGGTCGAGTCCGTCGCCAAGCTGGACGACCTCTGGGACCGTTGCGAATACATCACGATCCACACCCCGCTCTCGGCCGAGACGCGGAACCTGGTCGGGGCCGCCGAGCTGGCCAAGATGAAGCCCGGCGTCCGGCTGATCAACTGCGCCCGGGGCGGGCTGATCGACGAGGCCGCGCTGATCGAGGCCCTGGACCGGGGGCATGTCGCCGGCGCCGCGGTCGACGTCTTCGAGCCCGAGCCGCCCCCGGTGGGGCTCCCGCTGGTGATGCACCCCAAGGTCCTGGTCACCCCCCACCTGGCCGCCTCGACCGAGGAGGCCCAGCTCAACGTGGCGCTGGAAGCCTCGCGGCTCCTGGTCGACTTCTTCGGGACCGGCCGGGTCCGGTTCGCCGTCAACATGCCCTCGCTGGAGAAGGCCGAGCTGGACGAGATCCGGCTCTACCTCGACCTCGGCCGCCGGCTGGGGATGCTCCACGCCCAGATGGACCGGGGGAACGTCAAGCAGGCCACGCTCCGCTACCGCGGCGAGGTCGCCGGCAGGAACACCCGGCTGATCACCGCCAGCTTCGCCGCCGGCTGGATGGAGGCCGCGCTCGACGAGCCGGTCAACCTGGTCAACGCCGAGATCCTGGCCAGGGAACGGGGGATCGCCATCGTCGAGGAGACCTCCAGCGATCCCGGCGACTTCGGCACCTTGATCCAGGCCGAGGTCACCACCGACGAGAAGACGTACATCGCCGCCGGGACCCTCTTCGGCAAGGAGTTCGTCCGCCTGGTCCGGATCGGGCCCTACCGGCTCGACGCCCACCTCGACGGCAACCTGCTGATCTTCACTCACAACGACCGCCCCGGCCTGATCGGCTTCATTGGGACCACCTTCGGCCGCCACGGAGTGAACATCGCCCAGATGAACGTCGGCCGCGAGAAGCCCGGCGGCCACGCCATCGGCGTCGTCAACCTCGACGCCGTCCCCTCCCAGGCCGCGCTCGACGAGGTCAAGGCCCACCCCGACATCCTCAGCGTCAGCCTGATCGCGCTGCCCGAGATCGGTGCCGTCCCGCCCTGGCTGGCGGGCTGAGCGGGAACGGGTGCCGTCCCGGGCCATGGCTGATGGGCGATGATCGATCGAAGACTCCCGAACTTCCGATCGGTCATCGATCATCAGCCATCAATCATGATCGAGGCGTCACCAGCCCTCAACGGCCCTTCCATCCGGCCCCCCGGCTCGCTCGGGCGTGGCCGAGGAGGGCCGCTTCCCTCCCTCGATCGGCCCGGGCGTATCCCTCGGTTAAGGCCCGCCGGACCTCGGAGTCGCCGGGGTGATCTTTGAGCATCCGCCGGAGAGACGGCTCGGCCCCGGGGAAGTCGTGCCCGGCCAGGAGCAGGGCGTGCTCGCGCCGGCCCTCTTCGATCGGGAGCCCGAGTTCGACGGCGCGTTGCAGGATCTCCTCGGCCTCGGTGATCCGTCCCCGGCGGCGGGCGACCTGGACCAGGAGGAGCCGGGGATAGGTCCGACCGGGCTTCTCACCGATCAGGAGGAGGAGCCGGGCCTCGGCCTCGTCGAGCCGGCCCGCGGTGAGGGCCCGCTCGGCGAGTCGGAGACCGACCATCGCCTCGGCCTTCGGGCCCGCCAGCCAGCCGGCCGCGCCGAGGGCCGCCGAAGCCAGCAAAACCAGGGCCAACTGGCGGGTCCTACCCCACCACCCGGGGAATGCCGGCCGTGGTCCGTCCTTGGTCACCTCGTCGGCCTTCTGTCCGGAGACTCCGCCGGGCTGTCATCTACCGAATCGATCCGTGCTCCGGCGTTCCCAACCATGGCTTGATGCGGAGGCCGGCGGTCTTCGTCGGCCTACCTTGAGATGGCAACTCTCGCCGAACTCCGATCATGGCCGAAGCCGGGGCGGATCCTACCCTCGGATCGGGCCCGCCCCGGGCTCATTGGGATCAATAGGCATCGGAACTGATGACTTCGCCGTTGCTCTTGGTGCCCAGCGCCCACCATGTCGTCCAACTGATCGTGGACTTGATGAACTTGACGCTGCCGTCGGCCATCAGCGCGTTGCAGCCGCCGGAGTGATTGCTGTTGGCGTTGACGTACTCGGACAGGTCGACGCCGCCGCCGCCGGACTTGCAGCCGCCGAACGCATACTGGGTGGAGTTGGGCGGCACGATCGTCGTGAACATCGTGTAGTTGGGGTTGCCGTTCAGCCACGCGAGGCCGCGGGTGTTGCCGATCGAATTACCGGAGTTGGAGATGCACTTGTTGAGGGCGGCCGTGACCGCGGCGCCCGGGGGCTGCTCGCCGGCGGCAAGGGACTGATAGGCGTCAGCATAGGTCGGCTCTGCCACCATCAGATAGGAGGCGTTCTTCCCTTTGACTTTGTTCAGCCCCACCAACCCCTCCGAGGCGGCGACGGTATTCGAGGTCCCGTCGACGACGTTGGCGATCGAGTAGGCGATCTGCCAACCGAACAGCCCGGTCGACCCGAAGGGAGGGGGCGGGTTCCCGTTATTGGCGTTCGGGGGGTTCTGCGCCGTCGTCCCGCAGCTCAGATAGTAGCTGTTGGTATTCCCGGAGATCCTGCCGGCGTTGCCGTCGGAAGGGCAGAGGAAGTTGTTGATGATCGCCTGATTGACCGTGGAGTTGGTGTTGTACCCGTTGGCCGGGCCGTCCACCGGGACGCTGAAATTGCAGGAGTTGTACATGGCCTGCTGCTCCAGGTAGGGGAGCAGGAGCCCCTGGGCGCTGAACTGGCCCCAGGTGTACGTGCCGCTGGGATTCCCGGCGGTGGTCATGGAGACCCCCATCGGGAAGGAGCCGATCCCCTGGTGGTAGTTGTGCAGACCCAGGCCGATCTGCTTGAGGTTGTTGATGCACTGGGACCGGCGGGCGGCCTCGCGGGCGGCCTGCACGGCCGGCAGG
>JAABUV010006143.1_pt1 | contig 13240 bp, 19 predicted proteins | sample 5559971 | NCBI WGS metagenome assembly JAABUV01 (sample SAMN10711881, study PRJNA513362) | rock metagenome | isolation source: Antarctica rocks | place: Antarctica: Victoria Land, Knobhead nord | collected 2015-12-19
CCGGCCGCCCTGACTCCCAGCAACAGGCGCAGAGTCAGCAAGGCAACAGCTCAAGTCTGGACTATCGACATTGCCATCTAGAGACAAACATCTTCAAGGAGTTTGCTGCTGGACCAGATTGCATGTGCAGCAGCTGTAGCAAGGCGTGCTGCTATCCAGACCAAGGAAGTCGATCTCGTCTAATCAGCAATCTGTCTGGTGGCACAGTCAGTGAGGCTTAGTTCAATGATGCTATGCGCTTGTATCCCAAGAATGCCAAGGCAGATAGGCACGACAGCCTCCAGTTGCAGCATTTGGTCAGGTCAGCCGCATGCAAACTCAGCTTACTGGCTGGTCATTGTCAAGTTGGATACTCTGGACAGGTCAGCCAAGAACGTATTGCTGTCAATCAGATCCCCAAGGACACTGACAGTTGTGGGAGACTTGCTCAAGTTGTGGAGGTGAGCCTGGACAGCTTAGCATGTTAGGCGCCTTACTTGCTGCAAGTGTGCCCCTTGCTCGCTTAGCACGACTAGATGAATTTGACATACAACCTGATTCTGCAAGTTGCTGTTGGGGCCAGAGTGATGCTGAGGCGTAACATGTTCACGGCAGACAGCCTGGTGAACGGTGCAATGGGAACAATTGTTACGGTGGTTGTTATGGTAAAGGCCTTGAGTGGCCAGAAGGGCACGAAACACCAGGGCAACAGTTGTGCGGTAGCAAGATTCTGTTCGATGACAAGAGGGTGGGCAGAATGACCAGGGACACCTCAGACCATGTTCCCACCATAGTACGTCCAGCCACATTAAAGTTTACTGGCAGGGATGGCCGTCATCAGTCTGAGAGATATCAGTACCCCATTGTGTTGGCTTAGGCAGTGACTATTGGTGCAGGGTCTCAGGCTAAGGTGCAGGGTCTCAGCCTTTGATCTCAGGAGTGATATTTGGGATCAAGGTCAAACCTATGTTGCTTTCAGCAGAGTCAATACCCTGCCAGGAGTCTTGGTGGGCTTAACTACAGCTTCTTTTGACAAGAATAACTGCTGTGTGCATGATGAGTATGCACATTTGGCAGGTTGCCCCAGAGTTTGACCTAGGCCTTAGCCCACTGTATATTACCCAGTGTTGTCTGTTGTGGTGGAACATCTATAGGTCATGCTTAGCAGCTGTAACAGGAAGCAGTTTCCATACAAATAGTAATGTTTTGGCTCAATACAATCAGACCTGATACTGACAAGACTGCCCTTCCCAAATTCTTTGCTGCTGTGCCTGCTTGCATGAAATCTGTCACATCGTCATGAGTGATATACACCAGCCCTAAAGAGTAGTGAGCTTGCAGACGTTTTCCTGGCCCGAAGAGCCGGTCCCTTGTCAGGGACATATCTGAGCTGCAGCAATACAGTGATACCACTCCGTAAAGCTGTGATGATACTGCTGCTGCGCATCTGTATGAGATGGATCAGAGTCAGCTGCAGTAAGTACATCACTAGTGTGTGCAAACATGTGCATACGCAGCTCTGGTGCAGGCCCCTTTGACTCCATCAGGAGAAGAAGATGGGTTTGGTTATTGCACCCTATATTGCCTGTCCTACCATTCTTACCTTTCCAGTGCACTGCAAGGCAGAATGTTCTCAGCGTTTTGCTGACCAAGTTGTGACGTAGTCCAGGTATGCTTGCACTGCAGCAGCTTTGGCATGCAGAATTTGACATACAAGAGATAATTTGCTACAGTGCCTACATTATCCAGCAAGCAATGTCTACACAGGCATTGCGGCACAGACCTGCATGTAATTGTGTGCACATAGTTTTCTGATAGTGTCTGCAAATACATTGGGACATGCAACATATGCAAAACTGCAATATCATATTTGCAAAAATGTCAACTGGCATCAAGAGAGGTAGAATTGTTTATGACATTCATTGGTCAATGCTTTGCAGATCGGAAATTTATACAGCTGCAGCTGAGTTGACAATGATGACTGATCAAGGCAGCGTGAAGCTGATGAGGCAGGAAGACCTGGTGGGAGCTACAGATGGGTTGCTTCGTAGTTAGGCACTTCATACGATTCTGACGTCACAAAACCCCATCTGACTCCACTTCAACTGCCATTTTGCGGACACTGATTTGCCACAAATAAGATTCTACAGGCTCAGGCAACCACTGCAAACTTGGCCTGGCAAATCAGTGCTAGCTTTGCAGCCAGCATCCAGACAGATGCGCAGAAGGTGGGGACAGACTTATTGTGCAGGGGAAAACCATATGCCTTCTCACCAAGGCAAAAGAGCCACTGTTCCTTGCAGCAGCCAAAATGGACTGTTGCAACTCTGTCACAAACCCATTGCATTGCAATCATCACCAATGCATCTGTGTGTAAGCACTGCAATCAGGTTGTGAATGGTCCAAAGCATTCACAACCTGATTCAACCACAGTTTGTTGATCAGTACAATGTGCTGTCATCAGTGAATGCTAAATCAAATGACACAATGCGTTGCATGTACCCTAGGCATTTTGCCCACAGCTGAGCGCTACTACAGGGTATGCAGAAGGGCAGGCTACCCCATGTATGCCAGATGGGGGTACCCAAACTTCCATGCCAAATGTGCTGAGGCCAACACATGAATAGTTATTTTTCCAAGCTGGCGCCACCACGGTCAGTAGATTGCCACATAGTTCATGCCCTGAAATGTAGTAACGAAGATGATATTGGGTAATGCCAATGTCACAAAATGTTGGGGAAACAAAGCCTAGTCCTAGAGGGAGGGCTCCATGAGGTAAGCGCAAGTGGCAAGGTCTGCACAATTTTGCAAGCTTGCAGACTTTCCTGCAAAAAGCACAGATATCTGGTGCAGAAGATACAGATCTGGGCTTGACTGGAACAGCCTACATTTATGTTGAAGAGTAATCACATCGTGTCAGATGGTCAAGGCTGCTGTATGAGAGACACTGTATGCACCTGCCATGTGTGCTATATGGTAACACAACAGCATAGCATGCTGTCGTACGCAATGCTCAAGTAGCAAGCTGGAGAGAGATCATATATCGTATCTGAGATCCAATCTATCAAGGAAAGCCCTGCTTGGGAGAAAAATGACACATGCAGTACCAAAGGACAAAGCTCATGTCAAGGTCTCTGCTCCATATATAACCTTGTACTGAGATGGCAATCAATTGACTGTTTGATTCTGTGACTTCTGGGTTCAATGCTTGTCTGAAGTGAATTGCAAGCACACTTTCTTTTGTGTGTGCAAGCTCAAAGATACTTTTGGCAGATGTCATGATGTAACATACCTCGACACAGAATGACAATCACGTTGCTCCCTAGGTCCAAGCAGATCTACTTATAGAGTGTTCAGCAATCTGCAAAACATCATTTGGAGCTAAGATAAGACCACAAACCATATTGGTATATTGCAGTCTGTTCATATGTAAAAGGCAGCTAGGAATTGATAGTGCTTACTGACTGCAGACAACTCTTGCACACTGCTGTGTACAATGTGAGGCTGTATCACAAAGCCAAAAACGGTATTTGTTCCAGACACCGTATTCTACCTAAGCGTGACCCATGATTTGTGCTGCCAAAAGCACCTGCCCAAAGGCTATACCATATAACTGCTGCATGTGCACCATAGCAGATGCGCAGCATCAGTCCCTCCTGGCAGTATACAAACATCACTACACAGACCTGTAAATTTATCATGTGTTCCCTTTTCTTTGGGGGAAACGCGCATTTCAAACAGCATCAATGCAAGCCTTGTGAGCAAGCGTTTCTAGCTGTCGCACAGTCTTTCTGTACATGCTTTCCACAGCATCAACTTGATTCTGCAGGCCTGTGTAGGCAACATTTCTTAGCATAGAAGCAGAGATTTCGTTGCCATTTGATGATAAGCTGCTTGATGATTTAATTGCGGCATTGGGTCTGTTTAAAGTGAAGGCCGGGACACTGGAAAGCATTGGCAACGCCATCACAGGCTGATATCGCTGAGCTAGAGGTCCACCTTCGCCCACATTCCTCACTTGCACATCAATTGGCTCCAGCTCATGGCTGCAGATACATATCCAACATGTAAAGCAAATGCAGGCTAAAACTTACACAGCTGACTTCTTAACCACATGTAACAGCAAACACCCTAAGCCCAAGCAAGTGTAGTTAGGCTTGAGCTGCAGTCATATAATATGATGCTTGGTAACAGTAGAAAGGAAATAGAGGGACCCCTTGCCAGGCACAGCAGAGCATACCTGCTGCTGTCAAGCTGAAACATACACTGCTGAATATTGCATGACGAGCCTTCATGACGAGGCAAGCATGAGATCACTGCAAAAAGAGTTTGTGGGTTGTCCTGGTTAACCTGCAGACTGCCAAGTGCAGCAGCAGCCATGCTGCTGCTAATCATACATTCTTGAGTTGTGGGCTGCAAGCTGGTGACAGGCCTATAGGCAAACCAGCCTAACACTTGCTCGGACTGGAGCTGGCTTTGCACAGCCTGGAGAAACTCAACTGCAGATGTGGCACAGCAAAGCGTGAACAGCTGCAGCAGATCATGCAGGGCCTTATACCCAAAGCCGGATTGCTGTAACAGAAACAGACCTTCTGGTTCACCTGCCACCAGAGTTGTAGCCAGCCCAGTAGGACAGCAAAGATATGCATTTATGCACGCTTGTCGCTGCTGTGTGACTTCAAGCTCTGCAGTGATCAGAGCAGCTCGGAGCTCAGGCTATCAAGTGATTACTTTCCTGTCGAACACCAGCTCTCACCAGCTGTGTCCTGCAGTACTTCAGAGGTACTGCTGATCAGTGTCCCTGCAGACAGTGAAACAGGTTTGTCAACAAGACTTGTTTATCAGGCACAGGGGTACCACCAGGGGCTGTGCTGTACCTATGAGGAGCCCAAAACCTTCCTTGGATATGACAATTGTTGACAAAGCAGCAGCTAAGGCCGAGCCTGTGGTCACTACACTGTACATCAGCCGTAGGGCTCAGAATTAGAAGCAGAAGCAAACCATTCCAGCGCATCGGGCAAGCACAACAAACGAGAGAGAAAGAGGGCGGTCAGGATGACACGCTCTTTGTCCCATGTCGGAGTGTTGGAAATTTCGGAGTGATGGGCCAGATATTTCGATGCCAAATTAGGTGTTTGAATTCGGTGTCCATTTGGGTAGGTGCGCCTGAGGTTTGGAGCCTTCGCAAGCACATGGTGTCCAGCAATAGCTGTACTACCTACTCAACATACTCCTTACACACATTGGCGCCGCCTTAGTTGCTATGCATGAGCAAGTTGCTGCTGACTGCAACTGGCCAGCCCCATGTGCAAGTCATATCCCTGCTTATTACAACAGACCAGAACCAAAAACAAAGAGCTCATCCAACTTTGTACTACACTGCTTCAGCATGTTCTGCTGCATGTTGAGCATTACATACGGGTTGCAGCACTGTACAGCTTTGGGGCTGAATTTGCTGCTTGGTATAGGTTGGTATAAACACATCCACTTCTCAGCAATTTCCAGAATTTCCAAGTTTTGAATATATGGAAAACAAAGTAGCAACCAGAAGACAAGCAATGCTGTACAGACATGCATGTGCACAAACCAGCACACCTGCATATGCAAACAGACTCGAGCCGCTTTTGTTCAAGTCTTGCAAGCCACTGCATTTTCCCAAAACAAACAAAAGCATTTGCAATTTGTGCATGCTAGTACAAGTATGATCAATACCCAATAGTTTATTCTTTGTTAGATTCTAAAAAAACACATGCACATTTTGCACAACCAAATTTGCTCACAGAGCCAATTGGTCCTAGGGGACCTTCAGTGGGATATCAGTCAGCCTTGGCAATGTGTGTGCCACAGTGACGCTGGCACGCAGTGGATACACAGTCTTTGCACTGAGATGCTGCGACGTTTGCTTGCTTGGATGCAGACATGCGCATTTGCTATAGGCATACAAGGCTGCTGGCTTCAAATCCAACAGAAAGACAGAGGGGTTCCTCACAGATGCAGTGATAGCTGCTTAAGCTATACCAAACAGCTTTGCGGAGTTCCTTGACAGCTCAGGTGTGATGGCACACGTCACCAGCATGAGTGACATGTCTCTCCAGTATCACGTGACAGATGCTGGGAAACCCACCGCCAGATGCACATGCCCCCAGGGTCTGTTGCATTGCATGTGCAAATATGTGGTCAAGGTGATCAGCCTCAACCTCAGCTATACGGATGTGCAGGTAATTCTAGCTCTTGGCACACGCGCTGGCACAAGCATGCAAGGCTTGAACAAGCTGCACAGCAACACTGCCGCCCAGCCACAGAAGCAGCTTGATCCCTTGGCAGAGCTTGGAGATGTGCTTGCTCTGACTAGCATGGAGCAAGATCCAGAGCAAGAAGCAGCTGCAGCACCAGCTACAGCATCTGCACCAACTTCAGCCCCTGCACCTGCTCATGAAAGCGCAGCGTGCCAGCACCAGGTACAGACAGTGTTGGGAGGATGTGGGGCATGCTTGCTGACAGCCCTGAAATGCAGCAGCACCTGGTCAGTCACCTCAACAAGGCAGAGGGAGATCTAGCTAGGACCTAAGCCAGCCACCAGAATGGGTCAGCACATCCAATGGCCATACTCAGCAGAGTGCATGACACGTGGGGCAACTCCCTGGCCAGAAAGAAGGTCTTGAAGCTGGATGCTGGCTATCCAAAGTAAAAATGCAGCAAAACAGCACAGCAGCCAGCAGCAGGACAGGCAGGCTGTTCAGCTGAACCAGAGGCTGTGCCATTCACCAAGCCCAAAGCCAAAGGAGCAAAGTTGGGATCAAGACAACAGATCAAGGCAACAGATTGGTGTTGTTGTAGAAAGCTGATCAGGATGGAAGAGCAAGCCTATGCTAACAAAGGCAAAGAGCTGATCAGGATGGAAGAGCAAGCCTATGCTAACAAAGGCAAAGGCAAGTAACAGGTCTTTTATGCATCGAACTCAAAACTTCATGCAAACAGCTTGGCAGAAATGTAGGAGCTTTGTTGGCACAACACTTTCAGCAAAGTGCCTCTTTGCCCCTGTCAGACTTGACAATGTGGCAGGGATTCAGTTCTTCTGGCACTTGTATGAGCAGCTGCATCCAAAGAGCAGTAGAGGTTTCATGGCCATGGCTGCGCAATGAAACATCATCACCGTGTAGATGCATACAGGCAGCGGCCACGTCAAGTTTGCATGGCTCAGAAAAGGGTCTTGTCCGAGGAAACATTGGCAAATTGAGGGGCGCAAGTATTGTCGAAGGGATGCATCACAAATAGCTGCTTTGATTCAGGTGTGCCGCCGACACATGCCAGTCTTGGCAGACCCTTGATGGCTTTTGCTGCTGCCCCTCCTGCAGCTGCCTCCCCTGGCCCTCCTCCTGCTGTCCCACCTGCAGCGCGCCGGTTTTCTCAGCCAGCACCTCTGCCCTCTCAACCTAGGCCCCATATGCAGCCTGCTCAGAAGACATACAGAACAGAGTGAAGTGGTCAGGCCAGCATCAAAGACAGTAAGTGCAGACCCATCATTTTCACGCTTGGCTACAAGCTTGCAACACAGGCAGTAGGTGGTGGACCCGCGCCACATTCCTGAGATCAGCCAGACAAGCATAATCAATCACAAGCCATGTGGCTATCATGCTGCACTTAAGTAACATTGGGCAAAGTTCAGGCATAATAACACATCCACCCCACCTCAATTTGCTGGCAAGATGTTTTGCATCTCCGCACAGGTGATGGCTGCTTCAAGGTGTCAGAGACAAAGCAGATGCTGAAGTCATTGCTGGGAAGGCAGCTGCATTTCTCTTGAAGGCAATTCATGAAAGTGTGCTATGGTCCTGTCTTTCTGTGTGTCAAAATATCCTGACGTTCAGCTTTTAGGTAAGGTAGAAGGTCTGAGTATGCATATGTGGGTTTGTGCAGCACCTTTTTTGTTGTCAACACGGCTGTGGTGACACACTTTACAGAGCCTCTTTAACTTGCGCACCCTGTTTAGGCATGCTTCTTTCTGTGATTTGAGATCTACAATGACACTGCATGTTGCAAGGGGGCCAACACAGCTGGCATCACCACCCTACACACTCCCTGCTCACATGAAGTCTGTGAACATGGCTTTGCTAGACTTGCCGCCTAACACAAGTGCGCAAATGCTTTGGAACACTGCATATTATGGACACTTCCTGCTGATGCAAGTCTTGTACCGTGTTTTGCACATGCTCAACATGGTTCTGTGTATGCTTCTGCCAGTCTTCACTGCTCTCACATGGCTTTCCTTGTCAATGTTTGCCACTCCGTGTCCATGTGCACAACGATGTCTGAGTTTAGGCAACCAAGCAAGTGTGTGAACTGCCCTTGGCTGCTGCAAAATTGTGTCATTCTTGTCTCAATGTTCAGTATGACATCAAACCCAAACATGTGTATCCTCAAAAAGATGCACTGCATGCTCACTCTGGCTGTTGCATATAGCTTTCTTGCTTGATCCCATCAAACTAACGCTTGTCTTACAATGACTCATGCTGAAACAAATTACAGCAGGGCTTTTGTAAACCATAGAATGTGCCATACAACCTATTGTTCCTGAAGCAGGTACAGCAGCAGCTGCAGTAATGGTATGCATCTGTATTGTGAGAGCACGTCTGCAGTGCAATTGGCTATGAAAGGCTGGCGACAGGGTCATGTGTGTGTTTCTTGTCTGTAGCATAGCATGCTGAGGTGCTAGCAATGGTCCTGATGAAATCACTGTGACGCTTGTGACAACAGGAGACAGAACAACACGGTGTCTTGAGTCCTGAAGCTGTCACAGCAGGTGACATGCCGTTATAGCATAGACGGCCGATAGTAGGACACTCCTTGACGCGTTTGTCAGTCCCGCATCCAGCAGACGCCTCGTCTAAAGGCCATACTGAGAGAAGGTGCGTCTGTAAAATTCGCCCACAAACGAGGCCCCCTTACGGGCGTCTATAGACGGCAAGAAAGCGTCTAAGACGCTCTTGCAAGCTGATGCACCTAACTGCTGCAGCTATGCTTCATGGTACAAGAATATAAACTATTCAGGGATAACAAAGTTGAACACAGAACGAGTAGAGTTGCGACCATAAATGGTCGCGCCTGCCGTGCCAAATTTTGTGTGGGCTCTAGGCAAGATTTGGGACAGGTGCCGGCTCTGGGGATTCGCGTTGAGCGGTTGAGTATCTGAGCGTTGCGCATTGAGTTGTGAGCCGTTGACTGATTTGGAGGGCTCGCACGGAGTCCGTGCCGCTGACTAACTTCTTTCCTCGTTTCTGACAAGCAAGAAAAATAATCAAGTTGCCCACAAGACGCGAAACCGGCTTAAAGTACTAAAGTTGGGGTATGGCGAAATCCTGCCATTTTGGCAAAAGGCAACTAAACGGCAGGCCAAACAGTGGGAAGAATTGTCCCAACGGGTACGCAAATGGGTGGCAGTGGTAAAAAGTTGCACAGCGCTGCTGGAGGGCCAGACCTTGGTCCAAGCAATGAGTTGTAAACACTAATTCCAGGCAGCGGCCATGAATGACTAAGCAGCAACTTTACTTTGAAATGTCTGCTACATATGCTACACATGAGATACCCTGACACAAGGCATCAAAACATGAGGAGTGTTCACACACCATGTTTCCTCTGTGCAAGAGCTGTTGCACAAGGTGAAACAAGCAGCTGACAAGCTCACTAGTGCACAGTACTGATATCCCTCAAGCTATCAGGGATGCTGTCTCTCCAGATGGCCCAAGCCCTGCCAGTACATTTGGGGATGACATACACATTAAAGTGATGCTCATCAGTGCAAGGAGGAAACATGTTGACTTCACAGATGTCTTTTGCATGGTTCAGTGAGAACCAGTATTCATAAAAGAAACAAAACTAGATTGTGGACATTCACAGAGTGGACAAAAAGGCTACAGCCTACAGAAGACACATGGGACTGTGGAATCTGGGCAACATGGATACAGAAGAAGTGGATGCAATACTGGGAGCCGGACAGACGCAACAGCGACATTTGCCAGCTGGCTGGAACAGGACATTGACATGACTCCTGAAGGTCAACATCATAGGCAGCACTACCATATGGTAGTGCTGCCTATGACAACATGCATGTTGTCATACAAATAGCAGGCGCAACAGGAGAAGACAGCAGGACAGACCCAAGCAATTCAAGAGGAATATTTGCATCTATAATGGCAGACCACGGGGACAGACAAGCCCTATATGACGCATACAATGTGCACATGCGTTCAGACTCATATGCTGATATGTTGTAGAGTGGAAGTAAGGGAAGCATGTGGGCAAAGCCAAAGCCCATTCATTGGCCAGGCAAGGTTGCCCACTCAGTGACACCCTGGTTGGCGCTGAGTGGGCAAATAGGGTGGCATCTTCATTGATGATTGACAGGCCATCTGCAGGCCATGAGTCCAGCTGCTGGGGTACACTTCAGGCGTTCCTTGCTCACAGACTTGATCTATGCTGATGACATCTGCCTCAAGGCTAGCAGCCTCGTAGACCTGCAAGTTCTCATTGATGCTCTAGTTGTCCACTGTGCTACCCTGCGCATGAGAGGTCAATGGCGAAGACAAAGTGATGTGGTGTCCAAGTCCTCTGCCGGGTTGCCTGCTCCAGTAGCACCTGTCCTCTCATGTACATTGTGTTCAGTAACAGTCCCTAGGGATGCAGAATTTCCAGTTGGGGTTGGTTGACTGAGCTTTCCGCAGCTCATGTGAATTTTGTAGGATCAGCTTTAAGACGCGCGGGTTCTCGCACACTTTTTGTGCACGTGCATACCATAGGTCATGCGCAACAGGTGCATCTTATATTGTGATGCAGCTTGCATCCCAGCAGATATTGACATGATGGCATGTGACACGTATACACACGCGTATGAATGGCTGTCTGGAAAAGTCTCAGTGTATATCGAGTTGTACATGTAACTTGTGTAAGACCACAAAGCATTCATGACTGCAACATGCCAGATATGAATGCTACTGCAGCTGCATATTAAGCAAGGTGTGGCAGTAGCACAGCAACTGCGCAGACTGCTGAATCATGTGCTAATCTGCCACCAGTGTTCTGCCAGTGTTATTGCAGGCAGGTACTTTGCATGTGACTCAGTCATTTGCTCCTGGACTAAAACGTGAATGCCTGTGTTCGGCAACGCTGTTTGCTTCACATATTACTTTTAACAAACAAAATAGCGCATGAGACAAACACACGCTGCAGCTGACTTTGCATGATGTACCACTGGTACCACTGCTACACTGGCATTTATTGGTGCTCCCTTTGTACAAGCTCCCATTGTACAAGCTGACATTTTGAGCTTAACTCATCTCCTCACCGCAGTCAACACCGACATCACAAAATCAAAGGGCACCCTGCAAACTGTGAAGTTCTCTAAGACAACACTACCCTTCACCGAGGTTCAAAGCTGAAACCACGTATGTATTCAGCATACTTTGCTCTGCACAGGACTCTGTATTATTCTGTAACTTGCACTGGGTTCTTTAGTATGCTTCGCTTCAATACTTGCTTGGCTTCATCACTGTGCAGGGACATCCACTAACTAAGGTGACGTAGGGTGGGTAAGGTGGGTGATCAGCACTTTCTGGATGGGTGATCAGCACTTTCTGCCTGTGCTCAATGCAGCACAGTCATGACCTCATTTGACCATAGTCAAAACAAAGTGTGTCGCCAGCGATCATGCGTTGCGTGAGACATCCTTCTTTCCCATCTTCTATGATTGTCCATGGCTATAACACCAGTTCCTGTCAAGTGCAGGACATGGTGTGATCCATAATCAGCGAGTCCACTGCGCAGTTTATCTTCTGACACTTTCCACGGCAGGACTGGCTCTACAATCTGTTGTTTAAAGTTGGTAGCAGGAACATCCCCAGGCCCATCCAGCTTGTCTGCCAGATGCTCCTTGGAGTGGTCAGGTGACACATGTACACAAATGACATCAGCCTGCACAACCCCTCTCTGTGTTTCAACAATGCCTTGTAACAATGTAATAGGTCATGTGCAGCTGCGGTACCAATCTGTGGCATACAACACTATTATGACATATGCAACCTAGATTCATGCCTTAGGCTGCCTGATGTATACAGTTGTGGTAACAGCTTGGTAGCTCCTGGAAGATCTTTGTGCATAAGGTCACATATGCCATTACAACAAGTCCAAAGTGACAAAAGTGCAGGCCATGCAAAGCGAGACCATATGGCTGCTGGATGCTGGTAAAATGGCAGCCGAATTGCAGCCGGCATCAAACCTTGAAACTTTCTGGCAGCTTGGGGCTGTTCATGAGGGTGCTTTCCCTGTAGTGGACTGCAGTTCCATGCTGGCTGGGCAGATCATCCAGTTTGGGGTAGTTCAACACGCTGTCAGCTGAGCAGTGGAATGGCAGTGTTTGCTTGACAGCACCAGGGTACCGGCATAACCACTGGGGGCTGACTTCCAGGGACAGGTGCCACTGCTCATCACAATAACACATGAAGCGGGGCAGGATCAGCACACGACTGAGAGCGACCGCCACTCCAGCTGCATACCAGAACTGCACAACAGACTCATTTGTCAGGATCAAGGCTTAGGTGTCCTGCACTACCTGGCATGATTGCAGCTCTGATGAGCATGAATGTACGCATGGCTTCTTCATGGAAGTTGATTGTTGGTGCAAGCGGCATCAATATGTCAGAATGTTTTAGAAAGGTTTATACCTGGTCCAACTGCATTGCCATGTTCTTCATATGGAATTGCACCCTGTCTTTGGAGGGCAGCTGCTCCCAGTCTGCAGGAGCATCAAGTTGGCCTAGATCAAGCATCAACAAGCCTCCCGGAGTGTAATAGTCAACATCATCAGATAGCCACAGCTGTGCCTCACGCAGCCTGTGCCGCTTCAGCATGCCCTCTGCATATGTCGCGTGCACAGCGTACGGCTTGAGTTCTGCTTTCTGCACATGCCAATCATGAATGTTAGTTTGACGGCTTTGCTGTCTCAGGGCTGGAATCTCTCAATCTTTCTGCCATGACTGTGTCTTTCCAGGGGACTGCATCCTGTGAATGGCTGTGGCAAATGGAAATACATCATAAGCAGCTCTACATTATCCAATCAGGGTTGACTGAACAGCATAAGCTGGCAATGCAACAGCTGGAAGAAGTGGACAGGTGGCAAACGTACCTCATGCAATTTCTGTGTAAAATATACATGACCATTGGGAAATAAGGACAGGGGCAGGACACCGACGCTGACAGAGTCATTGAAGCC
>JAABUV010006144.1_pt1 | contig 13236 bp, 17 predicted proteins | sample 5559971 | NCBI WGS metagenome assembly JAABUV01 (sample SAMN10711881, study PRJNA513362) | rock metagenome | isolation source: Antarctica rocks | place: Antarctica: Victoria Land, Knobhead nord | collected 2015-12-19
GGACAGGTTACCCGCCTCAAGCTGGTCAAACGCCAGGGTTACGGGCGCGCAAAGCTCGACCTGCTCAGGGCGCGCCTGATCCATGCTGCATGACAACGACCTGCACCGAGGCTGCGGATGAGCCAATTTTGGACGCCGATCACCCCCCTAGGGGGTCAATCTTCCACGCCGATCTACACTCCCGGAAACCTGGGTCAGGTCCATTGCAAAGCTTCATGCGCCTGGGCCACCGAGTTGCCGCCGCTTCAGGATTGCCGCTCGGCAACTGCCGCCGCGAACGCGGCCCGGCCGGGCAGCACCGCCCGCTTTGCGCCGCGCTTCAAAGCCGTGGCCGTCGCGGCGGCCCGTGCCACCTCCGCCTGCCATCCGCCGATCCGCTTGGCTGCTGCACCCCGCCGCGTCGGCCCGAACCGCAGGAACCGGATCGGGTGGAAACCGCAGAAGCCCAGCACCTGCCGGCGCCAACGGCGCGATACCGGGTCGCCGTAGATGGCGCGCAGATACCAGGGTGGCGTGTCCATCGTGACCAGCACGTCGGCAGACCGCCCGGCCAGCAGCCGGTCCCAGAACGGGTCGTCACGGTGGTACCGGAACGCAAAGCCAGGCAGGAGAATGCGGTCCAGCAGACCCTTCAACAGCATCGGCTCACCTCCCCACCACAGCGGAAAGCCGACCACCAGGTGATCGCAGGCATCGAGCGCCACGCCGACCCGTTCCAGGTCCGGCTCCCAAGCCTGGTCGGTGCCGTAGCCGCGCCGCAGGTTGGGATCAAAAATGAGGTCGCGCACCGCAATGCGCTGCACCGTGATGTCCGTCCCCAGCGAAGCCGCGTAGTAGTCGAGCAGGCTACTGACCAACCGTCGCTCGTCGGGATGGCCGTCGAGGATCAATACATGCAAGGGTAGCTCCAGGGAAGGTCATCGGCCCGACATTGGACCACGGTAAGGATTCGTGCGCGATCCTCACACATCCCTGCTGGGCATCGGCGGGCTGTACCACTTGATCAAACGACCAGACCAAACGACAGCGTAGTACGGCCCACGCCCGGCGCAGTGTCCGTCAGGGTTGGGACACTGGTGGCGAATTCGCCGGCCCTGCCGGCAAGCTGCCCTTCGCGCCCCTCACCAGACCGAATTTCTCGGTGGACGCGGACTGGGCGGGCCGTCTTACCCATGAACAAAGGGACAACTCCGAATTCGCCACCAGTGTCGGTTGGTTTGACGGACAACATTTGTGCTATCTCGTGGATGGGAGCCGATACAGGATGTGCTGCCGCAAAGGGCTGTCCTCTAGCACCAGGGGATGATCGAACTTGGTGCCGCGAATCATGCCCAACCGTTCCATGACACGCATGGAGGCGACGTTCCCGAGGGCGGCCACGGCCACGACCTCCGACAGCTCGACACGTTCAAACACGTCCTTGATGGATGCGTGTGCCGCCTCCGTCGCATAGCCCTGACCCCAGAATCGGCGATGGAGGCGCCATGCGACTTCCACCGCAGGCGTGAACGGCGCTTCGTAGGTCACGCGCGTCAGGCCGACAGTGCCGATGAAGGGCGAAGCGCCTGGCGCCTCGACGGCCCACTTGCCAAAACCCGCTTGGGCAAGGTGCGCCTCCGCACGCTGAACATAGGCGTCGCTCTCCTCCCTCGTGAGCACGCCGCCAAGGAACGCCATGACAAGCGGATCGGCGTTCTGCTCCGCAAAAGCGGGAAGGTCGTCCTCTCGCCAGGGGCGCAGGATCAAACGGGCTGTGCGGATCATGGGCGGGTCCGGCTAGGCATTCGGCGAGCAGCCTACCTTGCCGGTGACGTTCCCCAAAGCCCGGCCCAGGCCATGTAAGTACATTCCGGCAGTGGCAACCTGGGGTTCGTTTGATGGACACCAGCAGCCCAAGCCGCCGGCCAAGACGCTGTGACGTCAGGTGGCCAGTCTGCACAGCCTTGCAGCCATTGAGCCTGGATATGGTGGAGGCACATGCGGCTTCCCGGCCGCAATGGTGTAATGCCGTCGGATGGAGAACGAGACAGCCTTGACCGGCGGTGGCCGGAACGTTGTCGCCAGGCGTGGCGGCGTCGTCTTCCGGAGCGCTGGACCGTGGTCCCCCACGGTCATGCGGCTTCTCCGGCACCTTGAGGCCGTAGGCTTCGACCATGCCCCGCGGGTCGTAGGAACAGGCTTCGACGAGGCGGGCCGCGAAACCGTCTCGTTCATCGAAGGCGAGTTCGTCCATCCTGGCCCATGGCCGGACGAGGCCCTGTTTCTGATCGGCACGATGTTGCGCCGGCTGCACGAGGCGACGGCGTCGTTCAAGGTGCCGGAGGACGCAAGCTGGCGTCCCTGGTTCGGGCGGGCGCTTGGGGGTGGCAGCCGGGTCCTGGGGCACTGTGACATCGGACCCTGGAACATCGTCGCGCGGGCAGGGTGCCCGGTTGCCCTGATTGACTGGGAAGAGGCAGGCCCGGTCAGCCGTGATGTCGAGTTGGCCCAGGCTTGCTGGCTCAACGCGCAACTGCATGACGATGACATTGCCAGCCGTGTCGGCCTGGCGTCTCCGGACGCCCGCGCCAGGCAGATGCGCCTGCTGCTTGATGGATACGGCTTGGGACGCGCTGACAGGGCCGGGTTCACCGACGGGATGATCGCCTTCGCGGTGCATGACGCTGCCGACCAGGCGAGACAGGCTGGCGTGACGATGGAGACCAAGGACCCCGCAGCGCTTTGGGGTGTCACATGGCGGACGCGAGCCGCGAGCTGGATGCTTCACCACCAGGCGGCTTTGGATCATGCGCTCAGATGACCAAGGCCCACATCGCCGACGCTGTACCACTTCGTCAAACGACGACCATTGGCCATAACGTAACACCGCAGTTTGACATCACTGCAATCATTGATTACAGCAGGGATATGCATGCCAGCAGACACCCTGCCCCAGCCTCAATCACCATTCGCAACCTCGACCCGGCGCTCAAGGAACGGCTGCGCGTCCGCGCCGCCCAGCACGGCCAGTCGATGGAGGCCGAGGCGCGCCGCATCCTGCAAACCGCGCTGACGCCGCAGGACGCCCCGCCTGTGCGCCACCTCTACGACCGGGTTCGCGCCCGCTTTGCGCCGCTGGGCGGAGTCGATCTCGAACTGCCTCCGCGCGAGCCGGTCCGCGAGCCGCCCCGGTTCGACTGATGCTGATGCTCGATACCAACATGCTCTCCGAGATGATGCGTCCCGAGCCTGAGCGCAAAATCGCGGACTGGATTGTCCGCCAGCCATCGGATGAGTTGTTCACGGCCGCCGTGTGCCAAGCCGAAATCCTCTCCGGCCTTGCCATCATGCCGAGCGGCCGTCGCCGCGCCGAGTTGGAGGGGGCTGCGCGCGCCATGTTCGCCGACGACTTTGACGGTCGCATCCTGCCTTTCGACACCGAAGCGGCGGCTGCCTATGCCGAGGTATTCGCAGAGCGCCGGAAGGTCGGACGGCCGAGCGGGACCGTCGATCTCATGCTGGCCGCAATTGCGCGCGTGCGCAGGGCGAGCGTGGTCACCCGCAACGTGGCCGACTTCGAGTGTGTGGGTGTGACGATCGTCAACCCATGGGATGAGTAGCCGCTCCCACACTTCGGTTGCAAAGACACTCCCATGACCGGGCGGGAGCCAGGGCGGTTTGTCGCCTACCTTCGCGTCAGCACCGACGGCCAGGGTCGATCCGGGCTTGGCCTTGAGGCGCAGCGCCAAGCCGTCGCGGCCTACGTCACCCAGACCGGCGGCGAGGTGGTGGCGGAGTTCCTGGAGGTGGGAGCCCATCACAAACCGGGGCAACTGGTGCGGTGATAGCCGGCGGGGGCGGTAAGGCAAACGAGGGTTTATGCGAACGCCTCAGTGGCGCCAACCGTGAGCACGACCCCTCGATTGCGAGCACGCCGCTCGGATTGCAAGCAGGCAGGCAAAAAGCGTGCGCCTCAGCGCGCCGCCATTGTCATCAAGCGCGAGCAGAAATCGCCGATGATGGCGAGCGTGGCCGCCGATAATGGCAAGCCGCTTCAGCTAGTGAAGCAAGTGCTCGATGACAGCCACGGTGCCGACCGCCGCAACCGCCAGGCCGCCGAGGCGAACCGTGAGGTCGGCCAGCAGCTTGTCGAAGCGGGCGTTCAGGCGCTCCTCGAGCTGGTCGATCTTATGCCCGAGGCGGGCGAATGCGATCTTGATGTCGGCGTTAAGCTCGGCGGTGTCGCTTTTCGGCGCACCGTCCAATCGTTGGGAGGGCGCTGACGTATTGAAGTCGGTCATGTGACATCCTTCATGCCCCTGGGAGCGGGCCCAAGGACGCAAACGACGGGATAAGGCCCATTCCCAGCAGTGATGCTGGTGGCGAAGTCAGTGGCTGATCAAACCGCGATCTGAAGCGCAGCAAAGCGCGAGCGGCGTGTTTTCGCGATAGGGATGCCGGCGCACCACTCCGCGACCCTGACCAGGTTGATGGCGACCGCTGTAAGAACATGCTGCAGGCGCGTTTTGGCCAGGCCGATGTAGCGGCACCGGCGCAGGCCGCAGCGGCTGATAGCCTGGGCATGCGTGCCCTCGATCCCGGCACGTGCGGCGTAGTCTTCCCGGAACGCCTCGGTTTCCTGGTGCCGGCGCGCGCCCTGCAGCGCCTCGAAGTGTTCGCGTGCTTGTAGTCCGATGATGCGCGGCTCGCGCTTGGCCCGGGTGCAGCGCGGGCGCAGCGGACAGGGCAAGCAGGCCCGGGTCGCGAACCGCGCTTCGAACACCATGCCGTTCTTGGGCCAGGTGTTTGGCAGCCACGAGAGGCTTTCCTTGCCCGCCGGGCAGGTCACCACCTTGCGGTCCCAGTCCACTTCGAATTCGGACTTGGTCAGTCCGACATGCAGGCGCGCCTGCCAGCTTGGGTCGTCGGCGACCGGGCCGACGATGGTCACGCTATAGCGTTGTTGGCTGCCCACCAGCACGTGCGAGTCCGTGTAGCCCTTGTCCACCAGGTGCTCACCCGGCAGAAGTCCGCGCTTTTCCAGGCTGCTGTGGATCACCGCGACCATGTTGTCGTCCGGCGTCGTGGCTGGCGTAGTCTCGACGTTGGTGATCACATGCGGCCCCTTGCACGTCGGGTCGCATGTCTTGGTTACCTGCACCTTGTAGGCCCAGTCACCTCATAGGCCCAAAAACGGCCAGCCTAATCTTGTTGCGCAAATCTCCGTTTGAGCGACGTAAATAGTCCTATTTACGAACAAGGGCTTACATGTTGCACTATACTGTTGCCCAAGTGGATGTCATTGTAACCGAGTTCTGCGACATGTTTGTCGTTCGTTCTGCGAGTTGGCCATTTTTGCATCTATGAGGTGACTGGGCCACGTAGGCCCGCAGGGCACGCCGCACGACTTGGCTCAGCGTCTCGTCGCGCCGCCTGACCTGCGCCTTGGCGGCGTCCAGCAGCGCTCGCGGCAACCTGGTCGGCGGAAGGGTCGCGTCGTTCTCGTCCGGCATCGTTGCCTCCTGTATCACTTTGTATACACACCGCATTGCACAGTGATGCAGAGCAGGCGAGGGAAAGGAGCCGCCAGGCGTCCGTTCCCCTCCCTTCTGCCTGCCCGGATAGGCCAGAAAGCCGCAGGGATGGCGTACCAGAGCGGTCCATAGGGGCGGGAGGTAGGGGTTTCCTACCCCAGAGCCTGCAAGGCTGTCAGCGGGCTTCCTGACGCGTCGGCAGCGGCTTTCAAGCTGCACGGAATCGGTGGTGCCCTCGACCCTTATGGACGCAGTGCCGCCAAGAGGAGCACGGGTGGGCGGCGGCTCTCCGTCGCCATAGCAGGGCGGAGAGCGAGCGCTTCGGCTGTCGGCAGCGGCTCGTTCAGCCGCTCGAGGTGGAAGCCGTTGGCCGTTAGCGCGTTGACGTAGGACGAAACCGTACGATGGTATTTCCTGACCCCAGCAACGAACCAGGTGGTGGTCCTCTCTCCCTCCTCTTGGTAGCGGTCGAGCGGCCAATAAAGCACGTTTCCCTCGTCGTCCCGCACCCATCCCACGGGATTGGCGGTACAAACCGGATGCTCGACCGAGAATACAAACCGACCTCCAGACCTCAACGCCTCGAAAACACGTTGTGTCACGGCGCCATAATCGCGCACGTAGTGGAGCGCCATCGAGGACACGACGAGGTCAAAGGATCGCGCTTCAGGAACGAACGTTTCTATCAGACGATGCAGATAGACAATCGCATGGTCGTTGGTCAGCCGATGGGCCTCGGTGAGCATCTTCTCCGATGCGTCCAACGCCATCACGGACGCTGCGCCCTCCTCTCTCGCAAAGCGAGCAAACTCACCGAACCCGCACCCCAGGTCGAGGACGCGCTTACCTGCGAGCGCCGGAAGTAAGTCGCGGAGGGCGGGAATCTCGAGCGCGCCGTTGAGACCACGGTCGTTCTGTCGCAAATCCTTGAAGCCTTCGAAGAAGGCCGGATCGTCGTAAATGTTCTGCGGACCATCGACCTTGTTGGGCTGATGCTTGACGGCCCCGAAAGGACGTTCGCCTTGTGACATCATGGTTTTCCTATTGCGTGTTGAGCGACATCAGTTTCGAGGCACAGCAGAGAAATTGCGCGTTTATACGTTGATGTTCATCAACGTGCGCCGGCATACCCGTCCCTGCCATGACCGCCCTGCTTGCCCTGCTCGGCGCAGCCGACCTGGCGACACGAAGGGCACTTAGCCGGCCGGCGTAGCCTCAACCCTGTACTGCTCAACCACCTCGGCATGGTTGTCGATCTTGCCGCGAAAGGCCCCTTCCGGCGTGACCGTGATGACCTGTCAGGCGACATGCAAAACCCATCCGGCGTGTTGCCTCATGACGGAATGTTACTGGGACTTTTCGTGGTTCTCCCGCATTTCCCGTGCTGTCGTTGCGGGTTCGGATGAGTACATAGGAGGAACACAAACTTTCTTGTTGAAAGCCAGTTTTGCCCAAACACCTCCTGCCCCTGATCCCGGCGGGCTTGGCCGTTGTGCAGGTCCTGCCCGCCCCCGAACGCGTCACCATTGTCACCTAGCCGCAATCCGCAATGGCGCCGTGTCCCGACTGCGGCACGGTTTCGTGCCGCGTCCACAGCTACTACGAGCGGCTCCTGGGCGATCTGCCTTGGCAAGGCCGCCCGGCGCTGCTGCGCGTCCAAGCGCGACGGTTCCGCTGCCTTGATCCATCCTGTTCCCGCCAAACCTTTGCCGAGCGCCTGCCCGGTGTTGCATCTCTTGCCGCACGGCGGACCGAGCGCCTGGGCAGCCTGCAGAGCTGCTTGGGACTGGCACTCGGCGGCGAAGCCGGCCAGCGCTTGGCTGAGCGGTTGGCGATGCCAATCAGCGCGGACACGCTGCTGCGCATGACACGCCAGGCCGGAAACGACAACGAGCCGCCACCCACGCCGCGCGTCCTGGCTGTCGATGATTGGGCATGGCGCCGGGGCCGCTGCTACGGGACCATTTTGGTTGACTTGGAACGCACTGCGGTGGTCGACCTCCTGCCTGACCGGCAGGCTGAGACCCTGGCCGGGTGGTTGCGTCGGCACCCGGGCGTCAAGGTCGTGGCACGCGACCGAGCCGGCGCCTACGCGGACGGGGTGCGCCAGGGCGCGCCGGATGCGATCCAGGTGGCAGACCGCTGGCACCTGCTGCGCAATCTCGGCGATGCCATCCGCGCCGTGGTCGACAGTCAGCATGCGGCAGTCCAGCGTGTCGCCAAGCAGGTTGGCGAGCAGCAACCCAGGCCGATGGTGGCTGCGCCGCCGCCGGACAGCGTCAAGTCGACCGCGGCGGTCCGGCGCAGCCAAGCCTCCTATGCCCGGCGGCAGGCATGCTACGAGGAAGTCGCGCGGCTGCGTGCGGCCGGCATTTCTACCTCGCGCATCGCCGCCCAGCTTGGCGCCGACCGCAAGACGATACGGGTCTGGCTCCAGGCCGGTGGTGCCTCGCTTTGGCGCAAGCCGCCGCGGGCGGGTGTTCTCGCCCCCTGTCTGGGCCACCTCGAACAGCGCTGGGCGGAGGGCTGCCGCAACGCCGCGCTGCTCTGGCGCGAACTCGTCCGCCTCGGCTACGCCGGCCGTTATGGAACCGTGCGGAGCTGGGCAGGCCAGCGGCGCAAGGCCGACCCGCCGATCGCCGCCGGCCATGCCCGCATGATGATCGGACAACCGCCGTCCAGCCGGAATCTGGCGCGCCTGCTCATGACCGACGTCGACACGCTGCCCGAGGCCGAGCAGGTCTTCGTCTCGGCCTTCCTGCAACAGGCCCCCAACCTGGCAAGCGGCATTGCGGTCGCGAAGCGGCTTAACCTCCTGTTCCGCCGCAAGAGCCAGGAAAGCCTGGAGATGGTGCTTGCCGATGCAGCCAACACGCCGCTCGCGGAGTTCGCAGCCAACATACGCCGCGACCTCGCCGCCGTGCAGGCGGCCCTCGACCTGCCCTGGACGACAAGTCCTGCCGAAGGCCAGATCAACCGGCTCAAAATGCTGAAGCGGACCATGTATGGCCGGGCCAGCTTCCCGCTCCTCCGTGCTCGCGTCCTCCACGCCGCATAACCGCACAACGACAGCACGGGAAATGCGGGAGAACCAAACAGTGACGGCTTTTGGCGTGGCCGAAAGCCGGAACCACACCGATCTGCGAGCCGTCGAGCTGCAAGCCTCCGCCTATGCCTCGCTTGCGGAGTGAAGCCTGATCGCCAGCAAGATCAGCACGACGCCGTCGCGTCATGCCGAGGGCTTTCGGGCAAAGGCGAGGGTGTTGGAAGTGCTGCTTACACATTTCGGGGCGTCGTCCATCGAGGAGCAGCTGGCCTGGTCGCTCATCGCCGACCTCAACCAGGTCGGCGATCTGGGACCTGCCTGAAAACCTCGTCAGTCGGATCGAAGCCCGGTATGGTGCAGGCAATGCTCCAAAACAGCCGTTATACGGCCCCGGTGAACAATGCCCGCAGTGATCAACAAGGCCAACCTGGTCCCCACGCAAACCGACTGGAAGCGCCTGCGCTCCGTCACCGATGAGGAAATCGCCCGCGCCGTGGCTGATGATCCGGACGCGGCGCCGATCTACACGGCGGAGGAGATGAAGCAGTTCAAGCCGGCCCCGGCGCGCAACAAGCGTTGAGCCAGCCCCCGGGGAGCTTTCCGCCCGGGTACGAGTGGGACGAGGCCAAGAACCAGGCCAACATCCGCAAACACGGCATCGATTTCTTCGATGCTGTGCGCATCTTCGACAAGCCGACGCTGAACCTGGTGGACAACCGCCAGAATTATGGCGAGGTCCGCGTGAACTCAGTCGGCGAGCTAGGTGGGATGTCCGTCGTTCTGGTCACCCACACCGATCGGGAGGAATGCACCAGGTTGATCTCGGCGCGACCGGCGACCCGCCCTGAGCGGGCCGCCTATCGCGAGTTTGAGCGAACTGCCCGGCGAACGCTCACGTCAGCGCGGCCGGGACAGGGGACGTAACTTCTAGCTACGCAGCATTCAGAAACGGCCGCTTCCCCTCGGCGGGCCGTAGCTCCTGGAGCTGTTCCCACACCGCACCGGGAATAGCGTCATATCCGGCAAGCTCCAGCCCGGCAGCCCGCAGCGCTGCCATTGCCGTGTGATACCGGTCCTCCTCGGCTGCATTGACCCACCAATGGCGGAAATCCGGCCACACGACGTTGACCCAGCCGTTTACATACGCCTCTTGCTGCGTCACCAGCTCGTCGCGTTCGCCTTCCAAGCTGGGCGCCGGCGGTCGCTTTGGATGCTGGCGGCCGTAGAGCTCGGCCGTCAGGTCGAACACGCGCTCGGCCGACCATGGGAACGACATTCTTGGGAATCCTTCGGCGCTCATCAAGGGCAGCTTGGCAGTTTGACCCGAGCTGTCCGCCTCCTCTTGCACGTCGATCGGCTCCGACGTGCTGGCGTCCAGCCTGGTCGGTTCCTTTGGGCTGATGTCTTCCTCCAGCTTGATCGGCTCGTAGGCGAGCTTCAGCCATTCAGTTCGCCCGGAGATCTTCAGGTAGCCGCTCAGATCAGGAAGCTGGGTGATCTGGGACGGCAGCACCGCCCGCTCTAGCTGCCGGCGGTAGCTGGTGGTGCTCGGCCCACCCTGCCCCCGGCTGTGCGACGTGCTGGTCTCAATGCGCTCAATCTCGCGCTCCCCCAGCAAGTCAGAAGCGAAGTCCGCCGTCCCACCACCCTCGGACGCCCCGCATCGCAACACCAGTTGCGTCCCGAATTGCTCCACGATCGTCTGTGCCTCCGCATCGCCGTTGACCGCCCGGACCTGGGCGATACTCTGAATGCCGGCGACGATGCAGCCACCTTTCTTGCGCGCCCGCACCATGGCGTCCTTCAGTCCCTGGATGCGGCCGAGGGCGTCCAGCTCGTCCAGAAAGAACCACAGGCGCCGGTTGCCATCTGTCGGCATCGACAGCAGCTCGAAGATCCCCAGCCGCATCCAGCACGATATCGGGCCTCGCAATGCCGCGATCTCGTCGGCTCCATACGGCACCCATATCGTGCCCGTTCCTTGACGCACCCAGTCCCGCACAGAGAGCAGCGCACCCTTGCCACCCGCCAGCTTTTCCAGCTCCTCCAGCGCGGGCGTCAGGGTGCCCATGATGCTGGTGAGCATCCGCTCGCCGCCTTCGGCAAAGTACGTGGCCGCCGCCGTGCCCTGGCACAGCAGCCGCAACTTGCTCTCCCCGCCGATCGCGATCGTCTGCAGAAACTGGTCCGACGTTCCAAGCTGCCCCTCATGCCAGGTCTGCATCGAGTTTGCGAAGATCACCTGCGAGTGCCGCATCCACTCGTCGGCCTTGGCGTCTCCTGTGTAGGGCAAAATGCTCTGCGCCAAATGTTTGTAATCGCTTGACCGCTTGATCTCGCCCAGCAGGTCCCACCGCACGCTCCGCCCATCCAAGGGGTTCAGGATGATGTCGCCGGATTGCCAGAACTGGCTCATCGAGGCGCCGTCCGGGTCGGCGACGATCATCCGGTCGCCACGGGATCTGACTGTGTGCATCAACGCCTGGATGGCGACCGTCTTGCCGGTGCCGCTCGCGCCCAGCAGCAGCATGCTCCGCACCTCTGCCGCTATCGGCAGCATGCATCCAGCCAGGCAGACACGCCCCTTACGGATCGCCCCGGCCACCACCTTTGCGGTGTCGGCTACGTGGGGCACGATCCGGGTGCCCCATACGATTGCGACCTCTCTGTCTGCCAGCATTGGCGCGGTGAACAGCACTGCGATGTAGCTGCCGAGGATAGCCAAGCCCGGCATGGCCAGCAGCTGCGCCACGGTCGGCAGCTCGACCGATTGGGGGTCGACCCAACATCGCTGCTACCAGCCGCAAAGTAAGGTTGGACATTTGCGATCAGACACCCTGGAACAGGAGTTGGCCTGAGTCGGCCCCGAGCGTGGGTAGATCGAGGGGCAGGCGCGCCGTCATGTCGAGGCGGAACGTGCCGTACGGGTTGACATGCCCCCAGGCCAGCGGCGTCATCCCGCGCCGTTCGTCCGGCCCCATCCGCTCGGCCCAGATCGGCTCGCTCAATACGCGCTGGATCATCAGCGTGTTCACGTAAATCATGCAATTCTGCAGCAAGTGGAGCGACAGCATGGTCGCTTCCTGGTCTTCCAACCGGTTGGTGGCGATCTCGCCGCCGCGGCCGTAGAGGATGAAGTCGTTGGCCGAGTTCCAGTTCTCGACCACGTTAAGGCCCTCATGGATCTCGCGACGGAGCTCTAAGCTGTTCAGGTAACGGCACACGAACGTCGTGCGGAGCGCTTTCCCGAGTTCGACCAGGGCCTTATAGGTTGGGTGCTGCAGATTGGTGCGTGTGAAGCGGCGCAGTATGTCGGCCGCCGCTGCGGTGCCGAGCCGGAGAGCAGTGGCGTAGCGGATGATCTGGTCGTATTGCTGCTCGATCAGCGCCCAGTCGATCGGCCGCGTGAGTACCGCCTGCAAGGCCGGGTAGGCGTCCGGCGCTCCCGTGGTTGGGCGGTAGAGCCGCTGGCGGTGGAGCCTTTCAGCCGCGGCAGCAGCTGGAAGCCGAGAACGTGGCAAAAGGCGAACGCCACCTCCGACTGTCCGTGGGAATCGACATAGGTCCGGTCCACTTCCATGTCGGTGCAGTGACGCAGCACGCCCTCGATCATCGCGGCGGCCTCGGACGACGAGCAGGTCTTGAGCTGCGAGTAGATGCAGGTGCTGCGCCGCTCGACGTGCCAATAAATCATCACGCCGCGCCCGCCATATCGGGAGTGCCATTCGGTCATCAGGTTCTGGTCCCAGGCGCCGAACTGCTTGCTGTCGGCGGCGCACGCCGTGGTGCCCTCGCCCCAGATGCCGGGATGGCGGGCGCGCAGCGTCGCGTTGACGACCGCGGCAATGGCCTCGCGCAGGCCGTCGCGGTTGATGAACCGGCGCCGGACGTAGAGCAGGTCCTTGTAGGTGACGCCATGCTGGCCCGATGCCATGCGTTTCAGGCCAGTGTTGGTGCCGATGCCGTTCAGGCACAGCAGCAGGCGCTCCTGCAAAACGGAGCGCAGCAGGTTCTCGTGGTCGGTGACGGTGCGCAGCGCGCCGGTGAAGCCGATCCGCAAGTCGGCTTCCTTCAGCATGTCGAGCAGCCCTGTCATGGGCCAGCGCCGGGCGATCTCCGCCTTGAGCGCGACCAGGCCCACCGGCTCGGGCTGGCGTTCCAGCGGCGATACCGCGATCCGGCCACCGCCACGCTTGAGGATGCGGACATACCGGTTGGCGCCCAGGCCAGCGTCCAGAGCCGTCAAGGCACTTGTCATTTCCGCCTGCACGTGCCCGATGAAAGCCTTTGCGTGCTGCGGCACCTTGAGGACGGCGTAGTACTCGTCCCGCCGCGCGTCGAAGTCGGCGGGCAGGTCCGGGTCGCGGTAGCGGTCCGCGCCCTCGACCCAGACCTCCTTGCAGCGGAGCTGCTCGCGCAGGGCCTGCAGAGCGCAGATCTCGTAGGCGATGCGGTTGACCCTGGTGCGGCCCCGGGTGTCCTCTTCCAGCACCGCATTGCGCCAGGCCGCCGGCACCACGCCGTCCAGCGGCACGGCCTCCTCGGGCGGGTAGGCCCGTTCCCAGCAGTCGTGACACCAGCCGCCATTTCGGGTCACGCGAGTGCGGCGATGCGGGTGCGCATGTCGAGTTCCTGGCGGCCGTAGGGGTTGACGTGTTCCCAGATCAGCGGGGTGAG
>JAABUV010006145.1_pt1 | contig 13235 bp, 9 predicted proteins | sample 5559971 | NCBI WGS metagenome assembly JAABUV01 (sample SAMN10711881, study PRJNA513362) | rock metagenome | isolation source: Antarctica rocks | place: Antarctica: Victoria Land, Knobhead nord | collected 2015-12-19
GCGCTTATCCTCCATTCACCATGAGGGGCGGGTATCGCACCCGCCGTCGAGTCATCAGTTATCATCACTCCCGTGATGCCGCCCCCACCTGACGTCCGTCAGTTTTGGGGCGAACGGGTCACACGTGACGAGTAGCAATGGACCAGTCAACCGGGTTAAGCGTTTTGGGACAGTCCATTCTCTTGCGTTTTTCAGCCACCTTCGCAGTGGGATAGACGACATTTACAGGCGTACGCCCACCCTGACGCTACTTAGATAACAGAATAGACAGGCTGTCCTCTTTCGTTTTCTGTGCCCGTGTGCCGCCTTTTCGACGATGCCTCTCATCGATCAAGAGGGAGGCATGCGATGTATGGAAAGCGCCCGATGTTTACACGGGACGGGAGAGAGCAGGGTCGGGGAGATGCGCTCTCCCCGACCCTGCTCTCTCCCGTCGTGTGACGTTTGGCGCGCTACTGCTGCGGCGCGCGCCGCGTCCGGCGGCGGCGGTAGCGCAGCACGGCCCCTGGCGAGGAGTTCACCGGAGCCGCGTTCGGACGTGGCCGTACCCGGCGAGGGTGGCGGGGGCCGCCTTCTCAGCGCATGGCGCCGCGCTGACCCCACGGCGAGGACGCCAGCCAGCGGTCCAGGGACGGCAGGGGTAAGGGACGGCTCAGATAGTAGCCTTGCGCCACGTCGCCACCCAGTGCCCGGACGTGCGCCCAGGTCTCCCGATCTTCAATGCCTTCGGCCACGACCATCAAGCCCAGGTTGTGCCCCAACTCGATGATAGAGCGTACGATCGCCGTGTCCTTCGTCGCCTCCGTCGCGCCCATGCTCTGCACGAAGGATTTGTCGATCTTGACGGCGTCGACGGGCAACTGCTTGAGATAGGCCAGGCTGGAATAGCCGGTCCCGAAGTCGTCGATGGCCACGCGCACGCCCAGCGCGGACAAGCGCGTCAGCACCGCGTGGGCCTGCGCCGGGTCGGCCATCAGCACGCTCTCCGTGATCTCCAGCGTCACCTGCTCCGGCGCGATCGCGGACCGGCGTAACAGCCAGGCCAGCGTCTCGGGCAGGCGCTCGTCGTGCAAGGTGCGCACGGACAGGTTAACCGCCACCGCGAGAGGGCGCCCCGCCCGCGCCCAGGTGGCCTGTTGCGCCACCGCTTGCTCCAGCACCCACCGCGTCAGCGGCACGATCAGGCCGGTCTGCTCGGCCAACGGGATGAACGCGGCGGGCGCGAGTAACCCGTGCGTCGGATGCGTCCAGCGCACCAGCGCTTCGACCCCCGTGGTCTGCCCCGTGCGCAGGTCCACCAGCGGCTGATAGTGGAGCACCAGTTCGTGCGTGGCGAGGGCCTGGCGCAGTTCCGCCTCGCGCATCAAGCGCCCTGTGCTGTAGCCGTCGTGCCGCGCGTCATAGACGGCGTAGCCGCTGCCCCCGCGCTTGGCGATGTACATCGCGACATCGGCATGGCGCAGCAGCACCGCGGCCTCATGCCCGTGCGTGGGCGTCACCGCGATCCCGATGCTCGCACCGACATGAACGGTCTGGCCTTCCACCGTCATCGGAGCCACGAGCGCGGCCAATAGTGTCTGCGCGGCCTGGACCGCGCCGTCCCGCTCGGCTCCCGGCAGGAGCACCGCGAACTCATCGCCGCCCAGCCGCGCCACCGTATCGGAGGAGCGCACCGCGTCCCGCATGCGCGCCGCGACCTGTCGCAGGAGGGCATCACCGGCCTGATGGCCGAGCGTGTCGTTGACCTCCTTGAAGCGGTCCAGGTCCAGCAGCAGCAGCGCCAGCGACGACGCGTCCCGCTCCACCAGGCGCAAAGTGTGCGCCAGGCGGTCGTGCAGCAGGGTGCGGTTGGGCAGCCCGGTCAGGGCATCGTGCAGGACCTGATGCTGCAGGGCGTCGGCCGCGTCCACCGCCTGCGCCCGCGCCGCCTCGGCCTCCTGGTGCGCCTGCTCGGCCCGCTCCTGCGCTGTCAGGGCGCGCTCAAGCGCATAGTACACCAGGGCGATCGGTCCCACCAGGAGGAGCGGCGCCCAGAGAGCTTGCGCCGCGGCCAACGCGCCAACCACCCCGAGCAGATACTGCGCGCCCTCGTCCAGCCACGCCGCCCGCGCCACGGTCACGATGACGCCGCGCGGCGACGCGCCGGTGATGGGCGTCAGCACGAGTGGCGCGGTCACGATGTCCCCCGCCTCCAGGACGATAGCGGCGGCGACCAGGGCCAGGAGGTGGGGCAAGACGGCCGCGGGCAGGTGGACGACCGCAGCCCCGGCGAGGAGCAGCAGGATGCGTCGGCCGACCTCGCTCGCGGTATCACCAGGCCTGGTGCGCCGCGCGCGGCGCACCGAGAGGTCACCCAGGAGCGTGGCCAGGGCGCCGACGGTGACGGCGAGCGGCGGCGCGACGAGGACGATGAGCAGGTAGAGCGGGGCGCTCGCCAGGTAGATCTTGGTCTTGGGGCGGACATGGAGAGGGAACTGATACGACGCGATGGTCACACCAGCCAGGCACCCCGCGACCAGCAGGTCCCGCGCGGAGAGGATAGCCGTCCCGGCCGCGAGCGCGCCGCACCACGCCGCCAGCAGGGCGAGCAATCCGAGCGCGGCCGTCAGCCCCCCGATAAGGGGTTGAGGCCACCACCGACGGAGCGCCGTCAGGCCGGTAGGCGCGCTCATCGGTCACGGTCCCGTCCAGGGCCGTGGCGCCACAGCGCCCCCGTCTTACGGCGCGAGGGAGATGCGCAGATTCTCATTGGTGGAACCCGTCGCCGCTCCGGTCGCGGGCAGGCCGAGGAGGGGGATCACCGTGGTCGTGGTCGTGACCGCGGCGTCAGGTGTGGACGCGTCAACGCGCGTCACGGTGCTATAGGTGTGCGGTGTGTTGTCGGCGAGAAAGGACAGCGTCTCGCGCACGCCGAGCGCGATGACGCTGATCACCTGTGTGCCCACCGGCGCATGCAGGGTGTAGGCGATCTGGCGCACCGTGGAGGCGTCGGTGGTGGTCGTCGTGCTCAGGTCGAGGGCCGTCCCGTTGGAGAGGACGACGATGGGGTCGCCCCCGCAGCCCCCGATGATGGCATGGGCGTGCGGCGCCAGGAGCGGACTGGCGAGGAGACTGGCGGACAGGAGGGCGGCGCCGCCTAAGGGGCGGCCCAGGCGTTGTGCGGAACACAGCATGCTGAAACCCTTTCGCTCATGGATGAGCCGTCACTCAACGGCTACGGATCTCATGGGTCTGCGTCGATCGCGGGGCCAGGGGCGTCCACGACCGGCGGCCTGTCAGACACTAAGGCATCTTCCATGCCATCATTATTGCGCGGATGCTACAAGAACACGCGACGCACGCGGGGCGCGGCTGCGGCCGACCGGGCGATGCGGCGGTCGCCGCAGGCGTGCAGGGCGCACAGGCGTGCAGGGGGCGCTGGTCTGTGATCGAGACGGTCGGGCTAGCCCGATGTGGGGAGCACGATGAGGGGATAGGTGGCCCCGACGCCGTCGCCGATAGTAGGACTTGCACGGGCCTCTCGCCGCACGGGCCGCCGCCGCGTGGCGACCGGCAAGCTGGGACGGCGACGCGCCCGTAGCCCGCCCACACGGCGTGTCACGGCGGCCGCTGCTCACGGCGCGGCCTCACAAAAGTCATCGTGTCAGGAGAAGGACATGCCCTCACGACCCCAGGCCAATCGCTGTCGTCCCGTCCCGTACGCGGTTGTGCTGTGCGGCGGCCTCCTCGCCGCCGCCCTGCTACCGGGCACGGCCCACGCCGCTAGCGTCGGGAGCCACCGTCAAATCATCAGCCAGATCATTGGCGGAAGCCGTGATGATCGCGGCTTCACCGTGTCGCTCACGCGTGCGGCTGCGGCAGCGCCCAGGGGGCACAACGCTGCATGAGCGGGACCGCGCTGGTCCGTCGGCCGGCGACGGGCGCATGCACGCGACATGAGGGTGGGAGAGGCGACAGAGGTCGCAGAGCGATGGACGCGATCAGCGCATCGCTGGCCCAGCGATGGATCGCCACCGGTCATGCCGTCTGCCCGATGGCGCCTCACCTATCAGGTGGACGCACGACCGTGCAGGTACCAACAGGTGTCTCTTGTCTCCGCCGGCTAACACGGCGGGTACATCGACACGTTCTTCATCGCGCGGCGCTAATGTTATCCTTGCGCCCGATGTTTACACAGCGTGACAAAACGAAGGGCCGGGGAGGGCGCATCTCCCCGGCCCTTTGTCTGTGCGGTCGAGTGGCGTTTGGCGCTACGGCTGTGCGCTGCGCCGTGCCCGTCGGCGACGCAGGACGAGCGCGAAGCCAAGGGGTAGCAGGCCGGTGGCCAGGAGTTCGCCGGAGCCGAGTTCGGGCGTGGCTGCCACACCGGGTGCGGCAGGTAGCGTGTAGCTGGTTGCCACGCCCGTCACCTCTATTAAGCGGTTGCCGTCGCCGTTGGTGCTGGCGAAGGTGTCCGAGATGAAGATAGTCCCTGAGGGGGCGACCGCGATACCCTCACTCTGGAAGGTGCCCACGCCGGTCACGGCGAACGACGACGGCGTGTAGGTCGTCCCGCCCGCCTGCGGGGTCAGCGTGTAGACCGTGGCGCTGTCGCCCCTAAGATCGGGCAGGTAGAGCACCCCCGCCCCGTCCAGCGCGAGCGATTCGGCGGGGATGTTTGCGGCGATGTTGACCGGAGCGCCGTAGCCGCTCCCGGCCAGAGGACTGATCTTGAACACGTTGTTCATCTGGGTGGGATTACTGTCGACGACGAAGACGTTGCCCGCCGCGTCGACGGCGACACCGAAGGCGTTAGCAATGGTGGCGATGGTGGTTTGGTCGTAGCCGCCGCCCGCCGCAGGGGTCAGCTTGTATATGTTCCCATCACCCCGATCGGTGACATAGAGGTTGCCGAAAAGATCGCGCGCGACCGCCACGCCGTTAGGACTGGTGAAGGTACCGACGGAGGACTCGGCGTAGTGGGTCCCGCTCGCATCCGGCACGAGGGTGACGAGGCGACCGCTGCCAAAATCCGCCACGAAGACCGTGCCGGCGCTGTCCACGGCGGCGTTGCCGGGGTTGCTCGTGTCCGACGCGATGCGCACGGGCGTGTACCCGCCCGACCCATTCGGCGTCAGCTTATAGACGCCATTCTGGGCGGCAGAGCAGCTGATGATGGTCCCAGGGACATTGTCGAAGCAATCTGGGACGAAGATGTCGCCGGCGCTATCCACGGCGACGCCGGCGGGATTGAAGGTCCCCCCATTGGTGATAGTGGTCCCGGCGACAGATTGGGCGTGGACCCGCGGAGCGCCAGCTAGTGCGACCAGCAGCAAGGCGGCGAGGGTAGCCGTGCGCACGGTGCGCGGACGTACCGTCGAGTGGGATTGTCGTGCCATTGCATCCTCCTCTTTTGATGCGTCCGAGCACAGACAACCCGGCGCATGACAACATAGCATGGCCGGGTTCACCAGTAGCTCCACGCGGTCGGGGGTGACCACTAACAAGGCAGGCGGCACGAGGAGAGGGGGTAGCGCCGGTGCTGCACCCGGACCTTGTGGCGTCGGTCTCATTCAATGACCGCGGTTCGTCGCTTCCACTTGTCTTCTACTGTACCAGGCACAGGTTACGATCCGGTGAAGATTCGGGGCCAAAATAGGTTACAATCCGGTGAAGATTCGGGCGAAGCGGTTAAGATCGGTTAACGCTGGCCTCACGCCGTATTTCTACCGCGCCGGCAGGCCGTGAGACAGCGGCCGATTGAGTCGTCGCGGGCGTGTCGGGCATCAGCGGGGCGACCAGCCGCACAAGACGTTCTCACAACAGGCCGGGTGGGCGCGCAATCGCAAGAGCGTGGCGCATCAAAACGGGGCAATGTTTACCTGGACAGGGTGGTGATAGGATAGGCATACGCCCTATCGACACAGTGCAAATACTGAGTGCTGCCAATGGATACGCGCCGTTGGTTGTGGTGTGGCTATCTTGTGGACTCGGCCACATGACACTTGACATCCTTGGAAAGGCGACTTTCCGCAAAAGAGTAAGCCCACCTATCAAGAGATGTGACCTGCCGCAGAGAATAGTGCACGTATAGCCGCCTCACCGTTTAGTTTTAAACGGGCAGCTTACTTTTCTGTGAATTGGATGCCCACAGTGCCCTTTCCACCAGCGTCAAGTGTCATGTGGCCGAGTCCATACACCCAATTGGCCGGGGACTCGTCCCGTGGTGAGGGGTCCTCGGTTTTGTTGGTTGCGTCAGAACTCAGGACTACTGGAGGAGAGGAGCCTACGGGTCGAGTATCCGTCTCCTTTTATAGCTTTATAGCGGTGTGCTGAGGAGGGACGCTGGATGAGCTGTCCGTCTGTCCAGGGGGACGCGACACAGGCGGTGGAGCGGGTGACGGCGTTGGGCTATCGCCTGTTCCACGGTCACCCCTGCCGGCAGGCGCACCTACAACGAGCGGACGAGCACGCCCGTCAGCCACGTGCAGGCGCCCACGGACATCGCGTTGCGCGTGGTGCTCTGGCGCTTGTGGTACAAACTCAGCCGGCGCGATTTGGCCGAGATGTTGCTGGCAGAGGGCTTCACCGTCACGCACGAAGCCGTCAGGGCGTGGGAGGATCGCTTCGCCCCGCTGCGCACGGACCGCCTGCGTGACAAGCGGCGGGGCAAGGCTGGCGTACGGTGACACGTGGATAAAACCCCGTCCTTGGCCGCTCAGCGCCGCCTGTTCCAGGCCCACTGGGACGAGGTGTGCGCGCTGTCGCAGGCCACATAGGCACGATCAGACGCACAACATCGCAGGCTCACGCTCGCCACAACGCGCTGGCGCGCCGAATCCTGACACATCCTGACACAGCCGGTTCGTGCGTGCGGACGTTTATGCTCTCTCACTACGCGCGGCCGCTCCCCTCGTCGGCGTGCAAGCCCCCCCGCATCTTTTGTAGCCCTATGCACATGTGACTTTTAACAGTGCCGATAGGCATGCCGAGGTGATGGCTTATGTCCGCGCACGTCAGGCCCCCAAAGTAGGAGAGGGTGATGGACTTTTGCTGGTCTACGGGCAACTGCCGGAGCGCCGCGCGGACATCCTCACCCTTGATGTGGTGGCGGGCCTGCACGCCGGTGTCACCCTCGTCAAGAAGCACGTCGACAGCGTTGATCGCCTGATAGCGGTCGTCGTGTCGCCGCCGGATATGGGCGATGGCGCGATAGTGAACACACGTCAACAGCCAGGAGCGGACCGTGCCGCGATCCGGACGGTACAGGGCCGTCTGACGCCACACGGACAGAAAGGTCTCGTGCACGACGTCCTCCGCCGTGCCAGGGTCCCTCAGCAGACGGACGGCCAGACCGTAGGCGGCGGCGCTATGCCCATCATAGAGTTGCTCGAATGCCGCAGGCTCGCCAGCGGCAATGCGCACGAGGAGGTCACGGTCTCCCCCCTCAGTGCCGGGCATCGTGTCGTCGCACGACGCGTGCGGTACCGTGCCGCGCTCGTGTCCCGGTGGGCGTCGTCTGGTACGGGCGGACGATCGGCTCCTCCTCATCGCGCATCTGTATCGCGTGTCCGCGACCTCGTATGATCGGGCGTCCGACTACGGGGGTGGAACAGGTCGCGACGGATCGCTGCGTCCGTGACCTCCTGAGATGACCTCGGGCGCCTGCGCTGGTGCACCAGACAGCGGGCGTCGTCAGAGGACGTCCCCTGCGTGGCGATACGGCCAGCTGTGGCAGGAGCACAGGTGCGGTGACCATTGACACGGGCGGACGACGAGAAGGCCCGGTCCGACGTGAGGATGCGCGAGCGTGCCGTGCACTCGTCTCTCGTGACGCCCCGCCCGCCGCGCGCCGGCTAGCCACACCCCCGTCCGTCTGCCGCGACGACGGGACCGCGGGTATCAGCGGGCGATAGCCCGCATCATGTGCCCCGGCCCCGCCCGGCCAGGTGGGCGATGCAGCCGCCGTCACGTGCTCGTCGCGGCGGGCGCGTGTGCCCGAGGGGGCCGTGTAGCGGTTGTGTCGCCCCGCGGCCGCGCCGCCCACAGCCGGTCAGACCGACGCCGCTCAGGCTGACCGCGGCCACGCTCCGTCGCGTGCTCATGCTGGTGCAGGGCGGCGGCGAGCGCCACCAGCGCGCGCATCTCTGCCGCCAGGCGTGGGCATGTGCCCGCACCCTCCAGGGAGTACGCGACGACCGCCCGGCGCAGCGCCTCGTAGGCCGTGCGGACCGTCGCGTACTCCAGGGCGAGCGGCGGGTCCGTCACCCCGTCCGCGCGGCCCACGGCCCGTGGACGCGGCCTGCCGTGGCGCATCGTCTCGCGCCCGCGCGCGCGCGCGTCCGCTTGGCCGGCGCGCGGGGGGAGGGTATACAGGGCCTCCCGTCCGATGCCGTGGCGCGTGAGCCGGGCGCGCGCAACCAGGTCCTCCAGGTCCCGCTGCACGTCCCGGACATCCAGCGATGGATCGAGCGTCTCCGCGATCTCCGTGGCCGTCCAGCCGCGCGAGTCGCTGGCCGCCAGCACGGAGGCCACCGTCTCCGCGCGATCCCCCTCGTCTGTTGTCTGCCGTGCGTGCGTCACCATCCCGCGTCCCTCCCTTTCCTCTTCCTCCGGCGCTAAGGTCTCCATGCGCCGGTCGGCCTCCGTCCGCGTGTGGGCCGTCACGCCTGAGATACCGCGCTAGCCCACGCGCCATGACGGCGCGTGCAGCGGTCCACGAGAGGCGTGCTAACCGCTGCCCATCTCGTGGGGCGCCGCGTCGGAGCATAGCGGCCGGTGACCCTCTGTGTGACCAGTATAGCGATAAAGCGGGGTGTAATGCAATAGGGTCAACATGGCGCTCACATTTTCGCATACATGAGACGAACACGGGCCTGCCTCGGCTGCCACGCGGCCGAGGCAGGCCGACCCGCGACACGACACACGACAAGTGGACGCACCGGTTTCGACTCTGGCCCTCACAACAAGCGTGATAGGGGCGCTGGAAAGGGCGCAGCACAGGCGGCAGAACCCACGACGGTCCTTTACAGGAGCGATGGTAGCAACGATCTCCGCCGCGCCTTTGAGATGCGCGCGTGGCAAAGAAAGGGAGACGCCGCGCACCGCATGTTAGCGCGCTCCGGGCTCGTCGGGTGACGCCGACGGCGCGGGTCTCCTGCGCTTGTCCCAGCCCTGGGCACCGAGCGAGGCGCAGCGGTAGCGGTCGATCTCGACGTGAGCGACATAGAGACGGGTGGCGTTGCCATAGGGGACGCGGACGGCGGCGAGCTGGCCCTTCTGGATGTACTGTTTGACGGTGGCCGGGCAGGCCGCTCTCCACCTGCGCCGACGCAGCGCGTCGCCGGTGTGCCCACGGGGCCGGGGGGAGATCTGGCGCGCGCGTCTACGGGAGGGCGGGGGCAGGGGAACCACGGCCTGCGGTGCCGGTGCAGAGGGGCGGTCTCGCGCTGAGATCGCCCCTCTGTTGTTGATCGACCGCAGGTGTCGACGACGTGGCCGCCCCGACTAGAACCCGGCGATCCCGTTGGGGGTTCCGTTGGGGGTTCCGTTGCCGGTGGGGCCGTCATAGCCGACCTCACCTGTGCAGAGGTAGGTGCCGCCGCAGCTGCTGTAAGTTTTCACATTACGTGCGCGGGTCCCACACTTAAATCGAGGCCTTAAACCACGCTCGGTGCGCGGGAATGGTCACATTAGGTGCGCCAATCCGCTATTTTGGTCACATTAGGTGCGCCAATCCGCATGTGACGCGTCCGCAGTGACCGGTGTCGTGGTGTCTGTGAAGCGGCCTTTTCACCCTACAAAGGATGCGTCTGGCTGCCTGAAGATGCTTCTGGTGAAGGATGGCGCAGCTAACGTGACCATTCCCGCGCAGCTACTGTGATCAACGGCGCACGCAATGTGACGCCTTACCAGGTGATCCGCATAACTGATTCCCGCACCGGCATCGTCGTGCTAGAGTGGTGGCAATCATCGTGTCGCGTCAGAGAGTGGGGCTCCGAGGGCGGGGGTGGCGAGGATGGGTCGGCTGCATCTGGGCGTGGGGACGCGGTACGAGCGGGACGGGCGCGCGTTTCTCGTGGTGCAGGTGTTGCGGGACGGGCGGCTGCTGGTGGAGGACCAGAGCGGCGGGGGCCAGGGGGTGGTGACGCGGGAGGAGTTGACCGCCGCCTGGGACGGGGGGGCGCTGCGCTTCGAGGTGCAGGGGCCGCGCGCGGTCGCGGGGGGAGGGCCAGCGCTGTCGACGGCGTACACCATCGCTGATTTCCACCTGGTGCCGGAGGTGGAGCGGGCAGAGGCGTGGCGGCGCTACACGCTGATCCGACCCTTGCTGGCGTGGCCGGCGGGCGCGCGGACGCGGCGGGCGATCGAGGAGTACCTCTTCTCCAACGCGCACGACGGTCACGCGGACGGCGAGTCGGGCCTGGCGGCTACCAGCCGAGGCAGCGTGGAGCGGTACCTGCGCGCGTTCGAGGCGAGCGGGGGGGACATCCGGGCGCTGGTCCCGGCCATGGAGCGTGACGACGCCGGGGGATCGCGGCTAGACGCGGAGGTGGAGGAGATTATCCAGGGCGTCCTGGCGGAGTGCCGGGCGGCGCCGGCGCAGCGCACGGTGCGCGACGTGTACTTCATGGTCGTCGAGCGCGTGCGCGTGCGCAACCAGGGGCGGCCGGCGGCGGAGCGGCTGGCGCTGCCGGGCGTGTCCACGATTGGGCGGCGGGTGCGGGCCGGCGGGGGTGCCGCGGTACTGCGACGGCGGCCAGGTCCAGGCGAGCGGCGCGCCGGGGCGGCGGTGCAAGCGGGGCCGCGCGCGGGGCGCCCGCTGGAACGGGTGGAGTTGGACCACACGCCGCTGGACCTGATCGTGGTGGACGAGGCGGACCGGCTGCCGATCGGGCGGCCGACGGTGACGCTGGCGCTGGACGTGTACAGCGGGTTGCCGACGGGGGTGCACGTCGGGTTCGAGGCGGCGGGATACGGGGCGGCGATGCGCTGCCTGCTGCACAGCATCCTGCCGAAGGAGGACGCGCGGGCACGCTATGGGACGAAGAACGGGTGGCCGGTGTACGGGCTGCCGGAGACGCTGGTGGTGGACCGGGCGCCGCACCTGGTGGGCGGGGATCTGGGGGACGCCTGCGCGCAGTTGGGCATCCACCTCGACCCATCGCCGGCGAAACATCCGTGGCTCAAGGGGGCGATCGAGCGGCAGTTCCGCACGCACAACACGGGGCTGGTGCATGGGCTGCCGGGGACGACGTTCTCGAACGTGCTGGCGCGCGGGGAGTACGATTCCGCAGGGATGGCATGCATCTCCCTGACGCGGTTCCGGGAGATCCTGCACGTCTATTTGCTCGATGTATACGGGCAGGACTGGAACCGCGGCGTCGGCGGCGTGCCGGCGACGCGCTGGGCGGAGGCGGTGGCCGGGGGGTGGGCGCCGGCGCTGCACCACGACGCGGGGGAGGTGCGCATCCTGTTGGGGCGCGCCGCCGTGCGCACGATCCAGCGGGCGGGGATCGACCACCTGTGCCTGCGGTACCAGAGCGCGGCGCTGGACGAGCTGCGGCGGGCGCTGCCGGCGGGGACACCGGTGGCGCTCAAGTACGACCCGGAGGACCTGGGGGCGCTGCATGTGCGCGTGCCCACGCCGGCGCGGGACAGCGCCGGGCCGGCCTGGCTACGGGTGCCGGCGGTGGACCAGGGATACGCGGGGGGGCTCTCGTTGTGGAAGCATCGGGTGATCCGGGGGTACGTGCGGCGCACCATGGACCGGGCGGTGGACGTGGAGGCGCTGGCGGAGGCGAAGGGGCGGATACAGGGGCTGGTGGAGGAGGAGTTCCGGTGGACGCGGCGCGGGCGGCGGCGGATGGCTGGCGCGCGCTACCTGGGGGTGGGGGCGGACGCGACGCCGGCGGCGTCGGCGGTGACCACGCCCGCTGACGAGGTCGAGCGCTCCTCTGTGGGGCCGGACGGTATGGGGGCGGCGACGCTGGATGAGGTGGCCGCGACGTGGGACATCGCGGCGACGCTGGCGGAGCCGGGGTGGGCGGTGACGTACGAGCCGCCGCGGGACGAGGAGCGGGGGCCGTGGCGGTGAGGGGAGATGGCATGGCGGTGAGCGAACGGGCGCCGGGGCAGATCCTGAGCCGGGAGCTGCGGGCGCAGATCGAGGGCATCCGGGTGGCGTACCCGCGGTGGCAACGGATCGTGGCGGAGATCGGGCGGTGCCAGGAATGGGGGCCGCTGGCGGCGGAGCCGCCGTGCCTGTTACTGGTGGGGCCGATGGGGGCGGGGAAGTCGATGCTGGTGGGGACGTATGCGCAGGAGCACCCGGCGGTGCTGACCGAGGGGGGCGTGACGCACCCGGTGGTGCGGGCGACGATCCCAACGCCGGCGACGATTAAGGCGCTGGCGATCGCGCTGCTGGCGGCACTGGGGGACCCACGGGCGGCGAGTGGGACGGTCGGCTCCATGACGTACCGGCTGACGCACTACTTTCGGGACTGTCAGGTGGAGTTGCTGATCCTGGACGTGGAGCTGCTGATCCTGGACGAGGTGCAGCACTTCCGGGATCGGGACAACCGGCGGGTGCTGGAGAACGCGAGCAACTGGCTCAAGACGCTGATCAAGGAGACCGGCGTCGCCTGCGTGCTGGTGGGGTTGCAGGGGGAGGCGGAGGAGGTGGTGCGGCTGAACCCGCAGCTGGCACGGCTGTTCGGCGCGCCGCACGCGCTGCTGCCGTTCGCGTGGGAGGAGCGGCGGCCGGAGACGGTGCGGGAGTTCGTGGCGTTCCTGACGCTGCTGGAGGGGGCGTTGCCGCTGGCGGAGCGGCCGGATCTGTCCGGGCTGGGGATGGCGCGGCGGCTGCACGCGGCGAGCGGGGGGGTGATGGCGCACCTGATGGAGTTGCTGCGGGGGGCAACGTACCTGGCGCTGGCGGAGGGGCGACCCACGCTGGATAGGGAGGTGTTGGGGCGGGCGTTCGAGCAACGGCTGGCGAGCGTACGGCGGGGGACGGTGAACCCGTTCCGTGCGGAGAGTCGGCGCGAGGAGGCGGCGGCGGCGGAGACCGCACGCGGGACGGGGGTGAGCGCAGGAGAGGAGCCGGGTGGGGGCGTATGAGCCGGGCGTCACGCTGATCAACCGGCTGCGGCCGGCGCCGCTGGAGAGCCTGGGGAGCCTGTTGGAGCGGCTGCGCGTGGCCAATCACTATCAGGAGCGGCGGTGGCTGGACGGCGTGCTGGGGCGACGGCAGG
>JAABUV010006148.1_pt1 | contig 13230 bp, 14 predicted proteins | sample 5559971 | NCBI WGS metagenome assembly JAABUV01 (sample SAMN10711881, study PRJNA513362) | rock metagenome | isolation source: Antarctica rocks | place: Antarctica: Victoria Land, Knobhead nord | collected 2015-12-19
CCCCGCTTCACGAGGTTGTAAAGAAAAAAAAGGTGGACAAGCGCGCCTCGTCGTCGGCCATGAGGTCGAGCACGGCGCCGGCGAGCGCGCGGTCGGAGCCGCCGCGCACGGAGAAGCCCTCCTCCTGGTGCCGGTCCGCCCGCGCGGCCGGCACAAAGTAGTCGCCGTCGCGGAAGCGCCCGCTGCAGCCCGGCCCATCGCCCATCAGCGCGGCGTCCGTGGCGCGCCGCCGCTGCTCCTCCAGCGCGACAGCGCCAGCGTCGCCGGGCGCGCCGCCGGCGCCGCCGGCTGTGTCCGCGCCCGCCGCCTCAGACGCCGCCAGGTTACGCGCCTCGCGCTTCGTGGCCTGCCGCCGGGCGCGTCGCTGCTGAGCCGCGCGCGCGCGCGGGCGCTCCTGCGGCCGCGCCGGACCTCTCGCAAAGGTCCGGCGCCTTGCTGCGCACGTGGGTGGCGCCCTGCCCGAAGCCTGCACATGCTGCCCCACGCTCGCGCCCTCGTACCGCAGCGTGCGAGCCTGCGTGCCCCAGGTGCGCTGGTACGGAGGGGCGGCAGGCCCGGCGGCGCGCACGCCGGCAGGGGGCCGCGCCTGGATCGCGCCGTCGTGCGTGCCGCGCTTGAGCCGCATGACCTCCAGGAACATCTGCGGGCCGCCGCGCCCGGACGCGCCGGTGCCGCCGTCGCCGGTGCGCGCGGGCGCGACCTCGGCCTCAAGCACGGTCGCCGAGGGCCGGTAAGCGCGCAGCTTCGCCGCGATGTCCACCAGCTCGCCCTGCCGCCCGCTAACCTAATAGAAATACAATCTTGCAATTTTGGACTCTAGGACTCTTGGGAGTGAGTTTTTAAGGTGGCTTTCCAAGAGTCCCGCCCATAACCCCTACATGCTCGTTCTATGAAGCTCGGCGCGCGCTGCCGCGTCGCGCCTGGCATCCTACATGCCGTGTGAGGGACCGCCTCTGCTTCGCCCTGCCCAGACCTGCCGTGTCGGGCGGCGCAGCACACGAATCTGATGCTAACACTCCGGCATGGCAAGCAGCTGCGAGAAGCCTGCGCAGGCGGCGCTCTCCTGTCCTGGCCCTCGACACGCTTTGCTGCACAGAGCGCGCCCGGGGCCCCGGACCCAGGGCACGGACCCTATTATGACCCGGCGGGCATGCATGCGCCACCGCAGCATACACGCACCCGTGTCAACGCGTGCGGGGCGGCACGCGCCGCGCACCTGCGCCTCCGCGCTCGGCAGCGCCGACGCGGGCACCGCGGCGGCGAGCAGCGGGTGTACGCCGCCGGGCGGCAGCGCGCGCGCGCGCGCGACCGACTCGGCCGCCGCGCCCGGCCGCGTGCGGCGGTAGAGGCCCCACGCGTTGGCGCACGACCGCCGCAGCGCCTGCAGCTCCGGCGAGGCAGCCACCAGCGCCGTCACGCGCTCCACCGCGCCCTCCAGCACGGCCTGTGCGCGCACCACGGCAGCGGGTCTGCTGGCAGCGGCACGCGGTGCTGGACATCAGGCCGGGTGGTGGTGCACGCACGCGCGCTGGTGGCCACCGGGGTTGCCGCAGCTGGGAGCCACCAGGCGCGCCCCATGCACAGCCAGCCCCCGGGGTGCGCCGCGCGCCGACGCCGGCCTGCCAGCGCGGCACTCCCGCCTGGCAGCGCATGCGGCGCGGGGCGGCAGCGCTCCGGGCGAGCGCGCCCCTGCGCCTGCAACGGCGCGCGCACGGCGCCGCGCCCGCTGGGCGGCGCGCGGCGCCGGCGCGGCGCCGGCGGCGCCGGCGCGCGCCTGCGGGACGCCGCCGTAGATGGACGCGCCGCCGTCAAGCGTCGCGGCCATGGCGGCCGCCGCGCCGAGCGCCTGCTCGGGCGCCGGCCGCAGCGGCCGCGACAGGAAGAGGTGCAAGTCCAGCAGGTAGGGCAGCTCCTCGCGCGTCAGCAGCGCGTACGCGGTGCCGGACCGCCCTGCGCGTGGGGTAGGGGCGGCGTGGTCGCGCGCGGCCGCGCCGGCAAAGCGGCCCCACCCTCGCAGGGTCTGCGCTGCGTCCGGGGACGCGCGGGCGCCCCGACTGCTGCTCGAGCGCTGCTGCGTGCTCCATGGGCAGGCTCTCGCGGCCTGCGCACAGCCTCAGCACGTGCTGCCGGGCGCTCACAGGCAGCGCAGGCCGCTCCCTGCTGCCGCACCGACGGCGCGCGAGCAGACCACACGCCTCCGCAGCACTCGATATGCGCGGCCGGTCCGTGTGACTGAGGGCAAGCGCGCGGGGCGGACCCGCGCGCGCCGCGCGGCCGGCGCGGTGCACGAACAGCTTGGGCTTGGCCGGGAAGTCGAAGTTGATGACGTTGTCCAGCAGCGGGATGTCCAGGCCGCGCGCGGCCACGTCGGTCACCACCAGCACGCTCACGCGGCCCGCGCGGAACTTGCCGATGTGGATCCGCCGCGCCGCCTGCTCGTCCATGCCTCCGTGAGCCCGCCCCGCAAGACAGCCGCGCGCGCGCTGCGAGCGCAGCAGGGCCAGGACAGGCGGGCGCGCGGACGGCCGCATCTGGCAGGAAGCGGCGGGCCGCGCCTGGTCCATCTGGCCGTACACGCATGCGCTCTGCAGCCCGGCCAGCCCGAGCAGCGTGTGCAGGTACTCCACGTGGTGCCGCGTGGCCGCGAACACCAGCGTGGGCGACGCCGGCGGCACCACCTCGCGCAGCAGCCAGAGCAGCGCCGCGTCCTTGTCCTCATGCCTGCGCGCCGGCCGCGGCGCGCGCATCAGGTTAGGGTAGGGTTATTAAACGGCGCACTGCAGCTTATCCGCGCGCGCTCCAGCGCCAAATGGCGCGGCCTGCTGTCGCAGGACCCGGCGGCAGCAGCGGCGTCCCAGCGGCGCGCCTGCGTGATCACCAGCGCACACGCTGCAGCTTGGCAGCATGCAGCGCGCAGCATGCATGCGCTCACGCCTCAGCGCCTGGCAGGCGCGCTGCTGACGCGCGCCCGCGGCCCTGCGCCCGGCGCGCACCGCAGCGTCGCGAAGCAGAGGCGCAGGTCCGGCGACAGCTTGGTGTCGGCGTCCAGGCGCACAAAGGCGGGGTCCTTGAGCCCCGCGCGCGCGAATTCGGCCAGCGCGGCCGGCAGCGTGGCCGAGAACAGCAGCGTCTGGCGGCCCTCGCCCATCTGCGCCAGCACCTGCGCCGCCAGGGGGGCACGTGAGGACTGACAAACCCCAGAGGGTCTCCATGAGACGCAGCGCAGCGCGCGGCAACTCGCGTCCGCGCGCCGCCCAGCTGACCATGCACGACGGGCGGCCTGATGCCGCACGGCCGAACGCCTCTGTGCAGGGCGCGGCGCCGGACGGCGCGCGCTGTCCAGGGGCCGGGCGGCGCACCGCGCGGATCTGGTCCGCAAAGCCCATCTCGAACAGGCGGTCGGCCTCGTCGAACACGCAGTACTGCACCGTGCGCAGGCTCAGGCCCTCCACCTCGGTCAGCAGGTGCACCAGCCGCCCTGCGCAGCAGGGGCAGGCTCAGCCAGCGCATGCCCCCCAGCCACGCGCACGCGCTCCCTGATTCGGCATCCAGGCCAGCCGTACGTGCGCGGGCGTCCATGCCCACACACACACAATACACACACATGTCACATACACGGGACGCAGGCGCCACGTGCAGAGGCGCAGCCGCGCGGGCTGGCGCTGGGGCGGGCGCGCGCCGGGTGTCGCGACGATGATGTCCGGGTTGGCGGCCAGCTCGGCAAACTGCGCCTCCATCGAGTCGCCGCCGACCAGCACGGCGGTGCGCAGGTCGGTGTAGCGCCCCAGCTCCTTGACCACCTTGTGCGTCTGCAGCGCCAGCTCGCGCGTCGGCGCCAGCACGACCGCGCGCGCGCCCGCGCGCACCGAGTGCGCCCGCAGCCTGCGCCGCCGGCGCCGCGCGGCGTCAGCCGCTGCCCGGCGAGAGCGCGCCATTTTCGCACCGGGGACAGAGGGAGCCGCTCGCAGCGCCCGCCTGCCACGTGCTGCGCGGGCGCGCGCGGCCCCGAGTGCAGTGGCCTGCTCGAGCGAGCAGCCCAGCAGCGCCGGCGGCTGCGAGGCCGGCTGTTGGCGCTGCCGGGCGCGGCGCCCGGCGCGCGGCCGCACCTCTCCAGCAGCGGCACGACAAAGGCGGCCGTCTTGCCGGAGCCGGTGCGCGCCATGCCCACCACGTCCTGCCCCGACAGCGCCAGCGGCAGCGCGCGGCGCTGGATGGGCGTCGGCAGGCGGTAGCCCTTGCGCTTGATGCCCCGCAGTATCGCCGCGCTCAGGCCCATCGTCTCTGGGGCCGCGCCAGCGCTCGGACGGCACTGCCAGTCTGGGTGGCTGTAGCACCAAGGCACAGTGCGGCTGAAGCACCAAGGCCAGGCACGCACCGAAGCTGCCGGGCTTCAGCTTGCGCTTCTTCTCGCGCTCCTGCTTCAGGCGGCGCCCGCCGAGCGGCGCATCGTCCTCCCATCCAAAGTCCACGGTCCGCTCCGCCACGGCGGGGGCCGCGTCCCCTCCCTCTGGAGCTTCCATCCCAGGTTCTCAACTGGTGCACAGCTCAGCCTGCGGCGCAGACCACCTCTACACTTCAGCGCCAAGCCAGGACCGGTCCCGCTTACAGCCGCTCCCGCTTACAGCCGCAAGCCCAGGTAGGCGCCAGGGGCCACGCTGCCTGCAAAGCTACCGCTGGCACAGTGCTGCGCCTCGCTGTGTGCTGCGCTACCCCTGTAGGGTCCAAGGTGTCGAGTTCTCGTCCCGGCTCCCCGCCTTCCTGACTCGCTCCTGGATGTCAGGGAGGCGGCAGGGCCTTGCGCGAGCTGCTGCTGCTTGGCGCACCTGCTGGGCACAAGGGGCGCCGCGCCTGGCCGCTGGTGGGGACTCTACTGCCTTTCTTTCTTATTGCTGTGTTGGCTTTTAAGCAAGCAAGACTTCTTGTGAGGCGTGTGTGTTGACAAAATGTGTCTTACGCTGCTGACCTGCTGCTCTGCAAACATGGCAGCTCCTGACACGAGCAGCGCGGGTGCGCCTCGCAGAGCGGTCTGGCACCTCGGTGCCGTGGCGGGTCAGCAGAGCGTGCCTGCACGCGGAGCAGGCCAATTTCCCGCCGGCAGAGGAGCAGGAGCTGGACGGCGACACATTTGCGCCCAGGCGACGCGACAAGGTCTTTGTAGACAAGGCAAGTCTCTGGTGCCAGTCGTAAGCACTTGGCAGCGTCCTCCCACAGCCTGCCACACTCCCTTCTGTCGGCGCTGGCGCCCAGCCAGAGCCTCCGCGCAGGCGCGCCTGGTGGTGGCCGCGGGCGACGGCGGGTCCGGGTGCGTGAGCCTGTGGAAGAGCGCGGGCAAGGGCAAGTTCCAGCCTGCGGACGGCGGCAGCGGCGGCCGCGGCGGCGACGTCCTGGTCCAGGCCTGCCCCCGGTGCGCCGCCCCGCCGCGCGCCCGCTGCGCCCAGCTCTGCGCTGGAGCCGCCTGATAGCCCTCGGCGGCGTCGCCGCGCTGCCTTCTGCTGCTCTCGCCTGTGCTGTGCGAAACTCTCCAGGCCCCCCGACAATGTTCTCAGCCGCCTGTCGTCCGCGGGTGTGCCCTGGCGGCCCCGCACCCCAGCGCGGCGGCCTGACACCGAGCCCGCGCGCGCCGCCAGCACGCGGAGCCTGCAGGCGCTGCAGCACCTGCAGCGTGCGGCGCCCGGCCAGCGCGGGCGCAAGCAGCGCAAGGTCGGCGTGCGCGGCGCCGACTGCGTGCTGCGCGTGCCGCTCGGCACCGTCGTGTTCCGGCGGCCGGCGGCGCCCGCGTGCGCCGAGGCCGCCTGGCAGCAGTCGTTCCTGCAGGCGTGCGCGCCGGCGTTCGCCCCACATGCGGCGCCGCGCCCGCCCGGCGCCGCAGGCGACGACGGCGGCCATGACGTTGGCGAGGAGCGCGCTGATGACGCGGGCTGGGGCGGCGCGAGCGCGGGCGCCGCCGGCGCGGCGGAGGAGCGCGTCGCGGACCTGGTGGCGGCCGGGGAGTGCGTCACGGTCGCGCGCGGCGGCGAGGGCGGCCGCGGCAACGCCGCCTTCCGCTCCCGCCGCAACAGGCGCCGCCCGCAATGCCCTGAATGCCTGCATGCTAGGTTTAGGGCAGGGCTCATCCGCGGCGCTGCGCCCGGAAGCGCGGCCGCAGCCCTGTGGCCGCTGCATGTATGCGTGCGTGCCAGTGAGCTCGAGGGACACGGCGGCGGGCTGCGCAGGCCGGCGTCGCGGGAGTGCGAGGCGGGCCAGCCGGGCGAGCGGGTGGAGCTGCGGCTGGAGCTCAAGGTGCTGGCGGACGTGGGGCTCGTCGGCGCGCCCAACGCCGGCAAGAGCACGCTGCTGCGCTCGCTGTCCGCCGCGCAGCCCGCGGTGCGCCTCTGCGGCTGAGCCGCGTTCTGACGGGGTGAGATCTTACGCCCGCATACACGTCTGAAAGGCAGGGCGTGCCGCTCCGCACTCATGCAGCCGAGGTCGCACAGTCCCCTTTCGCTGGCTGGCAGCGCATTGCGCGCCTGCTGTCCCGCACACCTGGCAGCGTTCGAGCGGCCGCCTGCAGCGGGCCGGCGCGACGCCTGCAGGTGCTCGACGTGCCCCACGCTTTCTGCGCAGGTGGGCGCGTACCCGTTCACGACGCTGCGGCCGCAGCTGGGCGCGCTGCGCGCGGACGGGCCCGCCGCCGGCACGGTCGTCGTGGCCGACATCCCGGGCCTGGTCGCCGGCGCGTCGGCCAACCGCGGCCTGGGCCACGACTTCTTGCGCCACGTGGAGCGCACGCGCCTGCTCGCGTACGTGGTGGACCTGGCCGGCGGCCTGCACGGCGACGACGGGCCCCGCGCCTGGGACCAGCTGGCCATGCTGCAGGTGCCCCCGCCCGCCTCCGCGCGCCTCTCATCCGCGCGCCCTGCTCGTCCAGGGGCTCTGGGGTGCAGCGTGTGCGGCTGCAGAGGTGCTGCATGCATGCCCTGTGCCGAAGTCAGCAGCCAAGCTTCCCGTAAGCAGCCAAGTATGCTGATTCACGCTTGTGTTTCATTCACCAGCATACGTGATCGGCCGGCAGGAGGAGCTGCGGCAGTTCTCGCCGGCGCTGCTGGCGCGCCCGGCGCTGGTGGTCGCCAACAAGGTCGACCTGTGGCCGGGCGGGCGCGGGCGGGCGGCCACGCTAGCCGCGCTGCGCCGGCGCACGCGCCTGCCGGTGCTCGCCGTGTCAGCGCAGCGGCGGACGGGCACCGAGGCGCTGCGCGCCTGCCTGCTGGGCTGCCGGCACCCAGCGCTCGCGCCGGCCGGCGGCACGGCGGCGCCCGCGCACTGCCTGGGGCACTGCTCAGGTGATGGGCCGGAGGTGGGAGGGTGGCCTGCGTCAGAAGGCCTGAGTGAATGATTCTGCTCCCAGTCCTTGTCATGTGTGATCGATGATGACATGTGTACACCCTGGCCCTTGTAAGAGTGGCAGCTTGGCGGGTTTCCAGGCCTAGGTCAAAGCTGCCGCTCCTGCTCCCGCCCATGTTCAGCGTATTGCGCAGGACACAGTGTTATCAGACGCACCTCCGGAGTCTGTGCGCCACCCTTGGTACCATGACTGGTTTCTATGACGAAATCTATACGTCTGATGGAACGCTCAAGTTCTATGTGAAGGGCGAGTGGAGGACGTCAAAGAGCGGCAAGACCGTGAGTGCCGCGTGGCTGCCCAGAGCCTGTCTGCCTTGCTGCATGCACTCTCGGGAAAGCATCTTAATAAGCGATGGTCCATCGCAGTGCCCAGCCAGGCCCGGCTGTGCTCAACTACCGTGCCCAACATCTGCACGGTCGCGCAGGTGTCGAACTGGAACCCCTCGACAAACGAAGCCGCATACAAAGTGCAAGGTGATCCCTGGGCACACGCTGGCTGCCCCGACCAGCAGCCCTGCGCCTCTCGCAGCAGCCATCGGCCGTTGCTGATCCGAGCGGTGGTGCGTGCGCGCCAGCCTGCACCACCCAGGAGGTCGATGAAGCGTTTGAGAGCGCGCGGGGAGCACAGCGCAGCTGGGCCCGGCTGCCGCTGTGGAAGCGGGCAGAGTACCTGCACAAGGTGCCGCCCGTGCCCGCCTGCCTGTGGCGTCAACCCACTGCGGCACACGGTGTGACATAGCTATTATGGCGCCGGCGTGGACGCGCGTGGCGCCGTCCAAACTTTCCGGGGACGCTCAGGTGGACGACCTCATGAAGAACAACGCTCAGCCGATCGCGGACTGCCTGGTCAAGGAGGTGCGGCGAGTTCGTGCACGGCGCTCGACCTGCCGTGCAGCTGAGGCCCTGGCAGCCGCTGGTGGCACGCCTGCCTCTTGAGGCTGGGGCGCCTTACGTGGAACGGCTTCCGCTGCCCTGGGGCCGCCGAGGGACGTGCTGTTTCGCTTTGCCGCCGCGCCTCCGCGCCCGGCAGCGGCGGCGCTGAGCCGCGCCTTTGTGCACCTGGCAGCGCACACGCCCCGACAGCGGCCCAGGAGGTGCCTGCGGAGCGCGGCACGCCTGCCTCTCCAGCGCGGGGCTTTCCACGCAGCCCGCTGCGTCCGAGCGCGCGCGGCGGGCTGTCCATGAAGCCCGCTGCGTCTGAGCGCGCGCGGCGGGCTGTCTGTGAAGCCCGCTGCGTCCGAGCGCGCGTGGCGCTGAGCGTGCACTGACCCTATCCCTATAGCCTATCCTGTGCCACCGGCGCCAGGTGGCCAAGGGCGCCAAGGACTCGCTGACGGAGGTCATCCGCTCGGGTGACCTGGCGGGCTACACGGCGGAGGAGGGCGTGCGCTGGCTGGGCGAGGGCAAGCTGCTGCTCTCCGACTCGTTCCCGGGCCAGGAGCGCAGCAAGCTGTGCCTGGCGCAGAAGGTGCCGCTGGGCGTCGTGCTCTGCATCCCGCCCTTCAACTACCCGTGCGCGCCCCCCGCCCGCCCCCCGCGCGCCCTCTTCCCAGGCGCTTGCTGTGGCGCGCCCGCGCGCGCGCTCCTGCCCCGCGCCTCGAATAAGCAGGGATGCGGAGGCTCGGACGGCGGCGCGCGGCGGCCTGCTTGCAGCATGCCCGAGTCTGACGCGCACTGCTCGGCGAAAGGGGCCGGATGGGGCTACCCCACCCCTGAGGCGGGCGGCCGCGCGCGCAGCGTCAACCTGGCCATCTCCAAGGTCGCGCCGGCGCTGATGGCGGGCAACACGGTGGTGCTCAAGCCGCCGACGCAGGGCGCGGCGGCCGCCGCGCACATGGTGCAGTGCTTCGCCAAGGCGGGCCTGCCGCCGGGCGTGGTGAGCTACGTGACGGGCAAGGGCAGCGAGATCGGTGACTACCTCACCACGCACCCGCTCGTCAACTGCGTCTCGTTCACCGGCGGCGACACCGGCATCGCCATCTGCAAGAAGTCTGGCATGGTGCGCCCTAGCCTTAATTCCAGTACTGCCTGCGCACCGGCCGCGCTTTGCGCCCCCGCACCGCCTATGCCTCGCGCGCCCGCCCCGCCGCCGCGCTCCGTGAGCGCGTGCCCAGAGCGCCTGCGGCCGCCCGCCGCTGCCCGGAGTGTCCGCATGCGACGCGCGCACGCGCCGGGCGGCAGGTGCCGGTGCAGATGGAGCTGGGCGGCAAGGACGCGTGCATCGTGTGCGAGGACGCCGACCTGGCGCTTGCGGCCGCCAACATCGTCAAGGGCGGCTTCTCCTACTCCGGCCAGCGCTGCACCGCGGTCAAGCTGGTGCCGCCCCGGCCCGGGGCGCGGCTCTGTTTGGGCCAGAAAGAGTACAATGCACGCGTGTCCTGCGGGCGCAGCTGGGGCATGTGCTCTGGTTGGGCAGGTCGGCGGCACGGGGCTGCACGCCGTGCAGCCGGCACCCCCAGGGCCGAGGCGGAGCCTGCAGCGGGCGCATGCGGAGCCGCGGGTATGGACTGCTGGGTCCGCAAAGGGGCGGCGCGCCGCAGGTGCTGGTCATGGAGAGCGTGGCGGACGAACTGGTGGCCAAGGTGAAGGCGGCGGTGGACAAACTGAGCGTCGGGCGGCCCGAGGCGCCCCCCGGACCAGCCCCCCTCCGCACAGCTCCATGCACCGCTCCTGGCGTTGCCTGGGTGTCCTGTGTCGAGAGTCCCAGCTCCTGTGTTTGGTTTGGCAGGGGGCTGGCGTTTCCAAGCTCAGAATGCGATAAGGGCCTGCCTGTGTGCACCCAAGTGGGTACCGCGGAGCGCGCGAGCGGCCGCGCGCGCGCGCAGGACAACGCGTCCATCACGCCGGTCATCAGCAAGAGCAGCGCGGACTTCATCGAGGGCCTGGTCAAGAACGCGGAGGACAAGGGCGCCAAGCTGCTGCAGCCGTACAAGCGCGAGGGCAACCTGATCTGGCCCGTGCTGGTGGACCACGTCACTCGGGCGCGCTCCCGGGGCCCCGCCAAATTGAAAGTGGCATCACTCGAGCCAACCCTCCATAGTAGCGCAGCAAACGTGTTTTATGTTGATATAGCCCGGGGCGCGCATGCGGGCCGCCGGCCTGCATCGCAGCATCACTTCGCAATGTGTGCGCCGAGCGCCCTGAACGGCGCATTTGCTGCGGGCGGACCGCCCTGCGGCCGACGGGCGCCTGACCTGGCGGCCGCGGCGCAGGACATGCGGCTGGCGTGGGAGGAGCCGTTCGGCCCGATCGTGCCCGTGGTGCGCGCTCCCCGCACGCGCGCTCCTGGCAATTGTTGTCGCGCAGTGGCGCTCGGCGTGAGAGCTGCGGTCTTGCTGGCTGCTTTGCATGTCCAGGCGCGCACGCGAACGCATGCGGCAGCCCTTAGTGCGCCACGCGGCCGCAGGTCCGCGTGAAGACCGTTGAGGAGGCGGTCGACCACTGCAACGCGAACAACCTTGCGCTGCAGGTGGCCGCCCGGCGCCCAGCCCCAGCCGCACGCCTGCCCGCTGCATAGGCTGCATGCTTGGGCCAGGGGTCGTCTGTCCTCCGCTCCGCCTTGCCCTGCAGTGACCATGACGCCAGCGCCGCTGCGCGCAGGGCTGCGTGTTCACGCGCGACGTGGACGCCGCGATCGCGATCAGCGACGCCATGGAGACCGGCACGGTGCAGGTCAACGGCGCGCCGGCGCGCGGTGCGCCCGCCGCGCCCTCGCGCACGCCCCCGACCCGCGCGCCGCCGCCGGACTGCAGCGTGGCGGCCCGCTGCAAGCAGGGGCCGGAGGCGCCCGGCACCTGCAGGCGCATGCAGGCGCCCCCCGCCGCTCGTGCCGCGCTGATGGCGCGGGCGTGGTTCGGGCAAACCCTGCGGCCGACGCCGGGGGTTTCGGCCGGCTGCGCAGGCCCGGACCACTTCCCCTTCCAGGGCTTCCGCGATTCCGGCATGGGCTCGCAGGGCATCAAGAACAGTCTGGTCATGATGACCAAGGACAAGACCACGGCGCGCGCCCGCCTGCCTCGCACACGCGGCGCGCGCGCACGCGTTGTTTGGTGAAGCGACGCCGTTGGTGACGCGAACAATTTTTATCTTCATCTTTGTTATAATTAGGAGAGATTCACACGTAGGTATTGCGCACCATTGACGGGGCGGCGTTGCGCCGCAATGCCATTGCAATGCAACGTCCCTTCAGAGTATGCATATTGCGTGCATATTGCACATCGACATTGCCGCAATTTGCAATGGACCTCCGGAGGTCCATTGCAGATATTGCAGAATTAGGGGACAGCAAGTGCACCTCCTGCTGCAAAACAGGCGTGTTTTGCACACTAAAACGTATAGAGATGGTCAGCAAAGTATGCTAGGCTGTTTTTTGGACTGCACTGCTCTGCTTCCCAGCAGTTTCAACTCTTTCAGAGCACGTGCACCACCGACAAGGCCTAGCTTTCCCCCTCAAATGCCTACGTCGTTTGAAGGGCGGCGAGTTGCGGATACGGCATTGCATGTTGTGGTGGTATTGTGGCGAATATGCAGGGGCATATGTACGCAATGGCAATGGGCAATGGCCTCCCGTGTGAATACTACCTTAGTCAGGAACTCTCCTCCCACGGCGATTGATCGAAGTCCCGAATGGTGAAATGCGCATGCATGCCTTCGAGACAGGCGCTGACGTGCCCGCCGGGCGGCGCGCGCGCAGGTGATCAACCTGTCCAAGCCGTCGTACACCATGGGCTAGGCGGGCGCTGCGGCCGCCGTCACAAATTCTTTTCTAGCCTGCTGCAGAGGCGTGCCAGCCTTGTTGGTAGTTGCGTGTCTGCTGCTGCAGCTGAGGCGCCTGTGCGCGTAGCTGCGCGCCTTGAGCACATGCTCGAGTTGCTAATTATATCAAACGCAGGTTGCGAGGTTGAGCCCCGTGTCTGCCTCACGTGGGCGCTTTTGTGTGTTGTTCATTGGCGCTCGTGTAAGAGGCCCCTGGCAAACCTCGCCGCGGCATGGTATTACCCTTGACGCAGCCTCATTTTTCTTCACAGCTTTGCTTCGACAGAGGCATGGAAGTAATAGCTGAAAGTCATCTGGTTGGGGCAAATGTAAGCAGGCTCCGCCCACCAGAGCCTGAGAGGAGTGCCATCCATGTGTTGCAAGTCCGAGGGAATGGCATAACAATCACATGTGTGCTGTGCAAAGTTTGAAAAGCAAGGGGCTTGAGACACATGCATGACATGCATGTCATGTATCATACAGCCTCCCAAACAACACCAGGGCAGTCCGCTCGCCCATGGTTAGCGCACTGAAGCGCTTGCAGGAGGAGCTTGCAGCTCTTAAAGCTGCGCTGCCGGACAGCGTTGAGGTCGCGAGAGGCGGGGGGAGAGTGGTTGTCACCTTCCACGTGGACGCACCAGCTGAAGCCAGCAGCGTGGACATAGACAGGCTGACAGTTGCGGTTGCGGTAGAAAAGGGCGCTGTCGATGACGGCCTGACCGCGGCCGAGCGACGGCAGCATGTCCATGTCCAGCTGCCTGATGCTGCGCTCCCGTCAGCACTCTCCAGGGCGATTGCGAGCGAGCTGCAGCGGCGCTGGCAGCATGAAACTGAACAGGCTGGTGCGGCTGGTGAGAGTGCAGTGCACTTGAGACATTGCAGCGCGTCTTCTGCGCTTGTATTTCTTGCATTTTGTGTGTCCATCTTTTGAATGGGTTTTAGCAGCTGAGAAAGTGCCTGCGCGCTGGAGGTGCGGGCGGCAGCCTGCGCCTGCGATACATCTATGATGAGGCCGTGTCGTCCTTCAAGGACCTCGTCTTCAGCCAGCCCCAGCTGCTGGAGGCGTATGAGAGCACGGACGCGCACGGCGCCACA
>JAABUV010006150.1_pt1 | contig 13229 bp, 11 predicted proteins | sample 5559971 | NCBI WGS metagenome assembly JAABUV01 (sample SAMN10711881, study PRJNA513362) | rock metagenome | isolation source: Antarctica rocks | place: Antarctica: Victoria Land, Knobhead nord | collected 2015-12-19
GGAACGTCAATCGTAGCGTCTTTTCTCGCGTCATTGGTGGAGTGTGTAGAAGCCTTAACGGTTGTGCTGGCGGTGGGCAGTGTACGGGGCTGGCGGTCGGCTCTAGGCGGTGTTGCGGCAGCGGTCGCGGTGCTACTGGTGATCATTTTGGCTGCCGGACGAGCACTTACGCGCGTTCCGCTGCACAGCCTTCAACTCGCGGTCGGCATTTTGCTGGTGCTGTTTGGCCTACGCTGGCTGCGTAAGGCGATCCTGCGATCCGCCGGTCTGATTCCTCTCCATAACGAGGAAGCTGCATTTTCCAAAAATGCGGCAGCCCTCCAAAGCTCCCGTAGCCCCCTCGCCGGCTGGGATAAGGTTGCGTTCGTTACGTCGTTCAACATCACCATGCTCGAAGGCACAGAGGTTGTGTTCATTGTGATCGCGATTGGTGCTGGCGGAACGGGCATGCTGCTGCCCGCCGGTCTCGGCGCCGTGGCTGCGCTGCTGGTGGTGATCGCGCTTGGATTTTTACTGCATCGTCCGCTTGCCAGCGTTCCGGAGAACACGCTGAAATTCGTCGTCGGTATACTCCTCTCAGCGTTTGGTACGTTTTGGGTAGGCGAAGGAATGGATCTGGGATGGCCTCGCGCGGACTGGTCGATCGTAGGGCTGGTGGCTGCGTATTGGCTACTCGCGATCGTGGCCGTGCCCCTCTGCCGCCGGCTCTCATCCCCTGCCAAGGAGATTGTTTAAGAGACTACTATGCAGTGGATCAAGACCATCTTTCGGGAAGTGTTTGGCTTGTTTGTCGATGACGGTAGTTTCGCTCTCGCGATTCTGGCTTGGCTCTTGTTTATTTGGCTGCTTCTCCGACGCCTGCAAATGCCTATTGCGGGCGGAATACTTCTTTTTTTAGGCTTGGCTGCGCTTCTTATCGAAAGTGTCGCCCGTTTCTCTAGAAGCGCAGCTTCCAGTCGATCCTGAAGCGTTGATCGCTTCTTTGCATAGGGCGTTTATACTTGCGCCCATGCAGAGTGCGCGGCGTCTTGCTATAACGAGTTTGCTTGGATGGTTCGCTGCTTGCGGTCTCGGGCAGTCACAAACCGGGGCTGGACCGACTTTTGGGGTTTCGGATGCGGCCTTGGGAAAGCATGTAAGCGTGATTGTCTATGGGGACATGCGCTTTCATGATCCCTCGGACACCACGGTGGCCGATCCGGTTGCGCGCAAGGAGCTGGTCGAGCGCATCGCCGAAGAGAAGCCCTCCGCGGTGCAACTGACCGGAGACGTTCCTTACCGAGGTTCGAATGCCGCGGATTACGCAAACTACAAGCTGGAGACGGAGCCGTGGCGCGCCGGCAACCTGCGAGTGTATCCCGCCATGGGCAATCATGAGCTCGCGGGAGGCGCGGAGCAGGGTATCGAGAACTGGTGGAACGCCTTTCCCGAACTGCGTGGCAAGCGTTGGTACTCCGTCGCGCTGGGATCGAGAATCTACCTGCTTCAACTCGACACCATGTCGGACTTGACGGACGGGAGCCCGCAGCGTGCGTGGCTGGATGCGCAATTGAGAACGCTACCCAAGTCTGTGGATTTTGTGCTGATTGGGCTCCACCACCCACCCGTTGCGGGTATCCAGACAAGGATAGAGGTCGACCACAACCCACGGCCGAACGAGATAGCCTTGCGGGATTATCTGACATCAGTTCGACCGCAGCTGCATGCCGAGATTCTGGTGACGGCAGGGCACATTCATAACTACGAGCGTGCTTCGGTCGGCAACATGACCTATCTTGTATCGGGTGGCGAGGAGCGCATCCGTATGAGGTCGAACGGACCTCACAGGATATCTACCAGGATAAGGATTTTCCTAACTTCCACTATCTCCGGCTCGATCTGGAAAAAAAGAAGATGACTGTCACCATGTTCCGGCTGGCGGATCCAGCCGGAACCAAACCGGTGTGGCAGGAGAAGGACCACTTCGATTTGAAGAAGCGGTAAGTTCGCTTCAGCTTGCGTCATCGTACTGCGGATCAAGCATGCCGCGCTACTGCTTCGGTAAGTAGGTCGTCCCATCGGACGAATCAGCTTGTTTTGGCTTGATTACCAAGAGGTTGCCAGCGCAGGTGTCCGGTGCGCTCACGGGATTGCAGCGTACATCGGCATCCCCGGGAAGAGCGACGAAGTAATGCCCAGGCCAGCGTGCCGGTTCGGCGGCTGGGTAATCCGTGCTGAGCAGTTGTGCGCCGCTCGCCATCATGGCATCGCGCTGTGTCGTGTCATTGGTTCTCGCCTGCTTCGTGTCGCCGTCGGTGCGAGCCCGGATAAGGTAGCCTTGGCGGACAAGCCTAGCGATCTCCTCCGCAGGGCCTTCATTGCGCTCAAGAAAAGCGGCATCCGGCTGGCCGGGAACCGAGTTGGTAAAGAGAACGCGGCCGCGCAGCGAGGGATGACCTTCGAGATACACCGGCGTGACCGCCCGCTGATCCATCAGAAAGATGACCTTGCCACGGGCGCTGTCAAGCGTAGGCCAATTGTCCGCTAGGATCGCTCGATTCAGGGTTGAATAGCTGCCCCGCACGTCATCGGGCGTGATGAGCTCGGAGGCCGAAAAGACAGAGCGAATCTCCGCATCGAGTGCGTCGAACACCGAAGGCGTGAAGGGTTCGGGCTCGGTGAGCTTGAGATTCTTGGGCGCGCCCTGCTTGGTTTCCACAAGGATGAAGATCGGGATGTGTCCGGGATGCGCCTTCGACCATGTGTGCACTTGCTGAAGGCAGTTGATGAAGGGCTGGCACGTGCTGCGCTGATCGATGTCCTGTACGTGCATGACCTTAAAGCCGGGCATCGCCATGAGGCCTGCGGGATCGGGATTCGAATCGGGGGGCAGGCCTGCGGCGGCGACCATGGCAGGTCCCCTCGGGTGGGCGTAGCGGCCGCCTTTGGTGTCCGCATAGACGTCCAATTCAATCTGGCGTATGCCGCCGTCGAACTGCTGGGCCAAAGGCAGGTGCTTGTAGTCCAGGCGCGCAGCGGCCTGTGGGTTCTGCCGTGCGATCCACTTCGCCTCACTCGGTGGCAGACCGGCGTGATAGCTGTTGTGTGTTCCAATCACCTGGATTTCGTTGAGCTTTAGAGCCGGATCGGCAGCTGTCTGCGCGAACGACGAGAGAGGGGCAAGACCCGCGTAGAGAAGAACGAGCAGCGAGGGGCGAATCGGCATGGGATCCTTTGCGGGTGTGTGCAATATGTGGGGCTCACACGTGGATGCGCATTAAAAGATGACCTTCGCGGCGAATTGAAGAACCCGTGCCGGAAACGTGGAAGCCGCGGTCACGACACCGAAGCTGCCGGGGGTTGGGCTGAAGTTGCTGCTACCCGGAAAAGCGTAGTTCGTCTGGTTCAGCACATTGAAAGCTTCTACGCGAAGGTCAAACAGTGTGCCCTCCGGGTGAAGCGGAAACTGCTTGTGCAGGCCGAGATCCGTGTCATAGTAAGGGTCGAAACGAACCGAGTTGCGCGCCGCGTTGCCGTAGGGATGGTTCACATCCGGCAGGCTGAATGCGCCGAGCCGGAGAGTGTTGATCCCCTGGTTGCCGGGCGTGCGGGTGCGCTGCGACTTGGGGAGGACGGCATTGTTGCTCAACTGATTTGGGCGCTGGTTGAGGATGGTGCTGACCGACTGGAAGGCGTTGGGCGAGTAGGTGATGTTGACCGGCGATCCGCTTTGGGCGTTCTCAATGGCGGTCAGCTGCCATCCGCCCAGAACCTCTTGCAGCAGCAGCGGCGCACCCTGGCCGAAGGCGCGGCCCTTGCCGTAAGGCAGGTCATAGACGAGGGAGAGTGTCTCGTTCAACGGCTGGTTGTAACCGGAGACACCACGATCGCCGAGTGGATTGGCGAGGTTGATGCGGGAGTTATCGCCAGCGTTGGTGTCGAGATGGCCGCCGGCATTGTCGAGGGCCCGGGACCAGGTAAAGGAGTTCAGGAGATAGAGGCCGTGGGCTGTGCGATGCTCGAACTTGGTCTGCAGCGCGTTGTAGGAGAGAAATCCCGAAGGCAGGGTCTCCTCAATGGTGGTGAAGGTTGTGAGCGGCCGGCCGCGATTGCCGCTGAGCAGATTGACGCAGCCCGTGGTGACGGTCCCGTTGCAGGTGGGCGTGACCGGGTTGGGGTTCGCCTGGTTCAAGTCCGCCAGCACCTGCAGCTTGGTTCCGTGCTCGCCGACATACGCGACCTCAAAGGTCGACGAAGGCGTGATCTGCCGCTGAACGGTGAGGTGCCACGACTGCACGTATCCCGTAGGCAGATTCGATGGGATGTAGCGTGCCTGCGTATTGGCGTTGCTGGCGACGGTGACCACGGAGGGGCTGGTCAGGCCGGTCGGAAAACCCTGGCTCGTCGTGCGGAAGCAGGGGGAAGGATTGCTCGGGTCATACGCGTTCCCCACCTGTGCGGCCGTGCACACCGGCAGCTTCGTCGTGGTGCCGAGGATCCCTGGGTTGCCGTTGAGGGGCGCCTGGTTCACATTGGTGTTGACCACATTCGGCAGGTTGTAGACGAGCAGATTCTCGCCGCCCTCGCGATTGAACTGCGCGAAGCTGATGCCGTACGCGGAGCGAATCACGGTCTTGGGATCGATCGAGTAGGCGAAGCCCAGACGGGGCGCGAAGTCGAGCTTCGGCATGTTCACCAGCGCACGGTTATAGATGGAGCCGGGCGTGGCCTGGATCAGGGAGTTCGTGGCCGGGTTGAAGTTCGACAGCAGGTTGCCCGACTCCCACTGCGGGGTGACAAGCTCATAGCGAAGACCGGCGTTGACTGTCAGGCTCGAATTCACGCGGATGTCGTCCTGCAGGTACAGGAAGTGCATCCGCTGGTTGAGGTGCACCACGGAGAAGTTATTTAGCTGGTAGCTGTTTTGCGCGCCGAAGAGGAAGTCCGCCAGCGCCACGGCCTCCTTGGTGCCTGTATCGGCGGCGTTGAGCGTGTTGGCCGAGGCACCGGTATAGCTGAAGTTACCGTTGTAGGTCGATTGCCCGAAGACGGGATTGAAATCGTCCACCGTGGTAAAGATCGCCTGGTATTCATAGCCCATCTTGTAGCTGCTGCGCCCGTGCAGCAGGGTGAAATTCACCTTGGGGTTGTAGAGGTAGGGGTTCTGAAACTGCGGATTGCTGCCCTGATTTCCGAACTGCGTGTATCCGGCGACGCTTTGGACATTGAGGCTGCGCACGACGGTGGGGTCGGGGGGCAGGCCGGGGATGCCGGCCATCAGACTCGGCAGCGTTTGCCCATACGGAAACTTGCCGCCATCGGTGCGTGTGAAGGCGAAACGGGCATCGACGATCGCGTTCTGCGTGAGGATGCGTGTGACGCCCCCGGCGATCTGCTGGTTGAAGATTTTGACACTACCGTTGCTGTTGCCGCCCGCGGGTCCTTGAATATTGGGCGGCGAGAGGATCGTCACCCCGTGCTGGCTGTAACGCGCGAAGGCCGTCGTCTTGCCGCTGAAGGTCTGGTCGACGCGGATGTCGCCCTTGTTGTCGGTGATGGTATCCGCGGGAAGCGAGGCGTAGTTGTTGGTGAAGGGGTTGCCGGTCACATTGGAGGCGGGCAGGGCGCCCAGCACGCCCATCGCAAATGCGGAGACCGACGGATCGCTGAAGGGGACGACGCCGTTCGAGTAGAGCTGGCCGGTGAGCGGGTTGCGCAGGGCAACGGGAGTCGCCGACTCCGCACCGCCCACCGAGGTGAGGAAGGTATAGCCGCCGTTCGCGATTGCCAGGGCGCTGGTGCCGTTCTGGTTGGCGGTGGGGACGGTCGCGGTCATGACGGAGTGAACGATCTGCCGGTTGCCCTCATAGTCACCGAAGAAGAAGGTGTGGCCCTTCCAGATTGGGCCGCCGAACGTTCCGCCAAACTGGTTGCGAATCAGGCTGGGCTTCTGCGGATGGCCTGTCAGCGGATTGTTCGGCGGCGTAAATGGGCCGATGGCGTTGAAGATCGTGTTGCGGAGGTAATCATAGGCCTTGCCGTGAAACTGATCCGTGCCGCTGCGAATGCTGACATTGATCACAGCGCCGGCCGAGCGGCCATACTCCGCCGAGTAGTTATCGGTCTCCACGCGGAACTCGGAGATGGCGTCGGGCGATGCCGGGATGGCCTGATTCGAGAAGCCTTGATTAGAGGTGCCATATGCGTTGTTGTCCACACCATCGAGCAGGAAGTTGTTGAACTCGCTTCGCTGGCCATTGACGTTGAAGGAGGCGTCGCGGCTGGAATCGGTGCCATTTTCGAGCACATTGCGGCGAACGCCGGGAACCAGCGCCGCGAGGTCGGCGTAGGCGCGGCCATTCAGCGGCAGGTTCTCGACCTCACGCGTGCCGATCACCTGGCCCCGCTCGCTGTCGTCGGTGTCCAGCAGCGACGCGCCGCCGGTCACGGTGACGGTCTCCGCCGCGCCGACATGCAGCGCCACATCCACGCGCTGCCGTGCGTTCACCTGCACGGTAAACGGGGTGGTAGTGCTGACATCGAAGCCCGCTGCTTGCGCGGTAATGCGGTATTGGCCGATCTTCACATCGGTGAACTCAAACGCGCCACCGCTGCCCGTATGCAACTGCACCTGGGTATGGGTGCCCTGGTTGATCAAGGTGACGGTGGCGCTCGGAACGAGGGCACCCGAGCTGTCGCGGACATAGCCAAGCACCGAGGCGGTTTCGAACTGCGCAAGCAGCGAGGGTACAAGGGCAAACAGGCAGAAGAGGAACAGAGAAATTCGCTTCATGGGCGCTCCTAGTCGTGGTTTGGCACAGGCAACGCCGCGCACGCTTGGAGCGCGGCTCATGACTGGATGAATGGGACACGTTCAACTTAAGAGCCGCAGATAGATGGGCGATTACAGCCGCGTTGCAATCCCACGAAAGGAGGATCGCCTTGTCGAATACCGAGGCATACCTCTGAAGCCGATTACCCGATCTCCATACGCCTGTGTTGTCATATCGGTATGAGGTCTTTGCCGACACCGTCTCGCCGCCGCTTCCTTCGCCAGGCGCTCGCCTGGAGTGCCTTGGCCGCCGCTCCATCCCTTGCGCGGGCAGGAGGGGGCCCGAAGATGGATAAAGATGCAGCCCAAGCGCTCATCCTAGGCGATTGGGGCTGGCTGGATGTCGTTGGCCCGAACGATATTCGCGGAGGCAGTGGCTATGCCGCGCAGTTGCAGGTGGCGCGGGGTATGCGGCACTACGCCGAAGCCGCGAAGCTGCGGCTCGATGCGCTGTTTCTATTGGGCGATAGCTGGTATGGCGATCTGCACAACGGAGCGCAGTCGCCCCGTTGGGCAACGCAGTTCGAGGGGATGTATCCCGCGGAGGTCTTCCCAGGGCCTGCCTATACCATGCTCGGCAACCACGATTACCAGAGGCTGCCGCCGACGGTGAACAAGGTTGAGGCGGAGCTCGAGTATGCGCGCATCGGACGTGGGCTCGACGGCAGGCCGACGCGTTGGACGCTCCCCGCGCGCTGGTATACCTTCGATTTTCCCGCGCACGCGCCACTGATGCACTGCATCGTGCTCGACAGCAATATGCCACGGGGAGACGGCAAACCATCGCACGGGGCTGATTTCACGCTGACCCCCGTCGAGCAGGCCGAGCAGCTGCGCTGGCTGGAACAGCAGTTGCAGCGCCCCCGCACAGCCCCCTTTCTCGTCGTGATGGCGCATCATCCCGTGTACTCGAACGGCCCGCATGGCGATCATCCGGTGTTGGTGCGTGACTGGGACCCGCTCTTCAAGCAATACAAGGTCGACCTCTACATGGCGGGCCACGATCACGATCTGCAGGTGCTGCATTTCGAGGATCACCCCACTACGCATTTCCTTTCAGGGGGCGGCGGCGCGGACTTATACGCCCTGAAGGTCGATGGCCTGGAGCGCGGGCCGTATGCGCAGGAGGTGCATGGCTTCAGCCATCTTTCCGCCTCTCGCCATGCGCTTGCGCTGCGGCATCTCGATTCGGATGGCCGCTTTCTCTTTGGCATCAGCAAGAATTCGTCGGATACCTTGACAATCCTGCAAACTTAATTGCCGCCGATGCAACATTCACCGCGCGGATCGATCTACCTTATCGCGGGGCTTTACCACTCTATGCAATGACCTGAAAAACGAGAGACGCAGATATGGACCAACGCAAGCAAATCATCATCGCGTCTTTAGCCATGCTCTCCCTCATAGCACTCGCTGCTGGTTTCCTCAAGTGGCGCGGCTTTCGAGCCACGTCCACCCCCTCGGCTTTCGAGACGGTCGTGGCCCGGCAGGTCCGCAACTTCGCCATTCCAGGTGCAGACCGCCGCAAGGTGAATCCGTATGCTGACGACTCGCTCGCCGTCGAACAGGGCCGAGATATCTACATGGCCCAATGCGCCACCTGTCACGGGATAGATGGGCATGGGCGGACCCCCATCGGCGCCGATGTCTACCCACGCGTCGCCGATCTTCAGGCCGATGCAACCCGTAAGCTCTCGGACGGCGAGATCCACTACTTCATCCAGAACGTCCCCCAACTCTCGGGAATGCCCGCGCTCACCAGCCCGCACAACGAGGCCGATGCGGAGAGCTGGAAAGTGGTCTCTTACGTTCGGAGCTTCAGCCGCTTTCTTCGCGTGAGCAGCTTGTCGCGAACAGCGCTTTGGCGACGGCGCACTACACGGGCTCGCAGTCCTGCCAGAAGTGCCATGCCGACATCTACGAACGTTGGAAGAAGACGCCGATGGCGAATGTCATCCGCGACCCGCGAGAGCACCCCGACGCGATCATTCCTGATCTCAACACCAACACGGTTTCCAAATTTACGAGGGAGCAGGTCGCCTTCGTTTATGGCAGCAAATGGAAACAGCGGTATTTCACCAAAATGGGCGACGACTACTATCCGCTTCCGGCTCAGTGGGACATCAAGAACAAGGCTTGGCGGCCGTACCACGTTCCCGTCACCGGCGCAGATTGGTGGACGGCGTTCTACCCGTCCGACAACATGCACCGTCCGACCGGCTCGACCTGCGACGGTTGCCATTCAGTCAGCTATGACATCCACACGAAGCAGGCCGCCGAGTGGAACGTTGGTTGCGAACGCTGCCACGGTCCAGGCAGCGAGCACGTAGCCCACCCTTCCCGAGCGAACATCCTCAATCCTTCGCAGATGGATGATGTCGCTGCGAACGACACCTGCATCGCCTGCCACTCACAGGGGCAGCCCCTCACCAAGCAGATCGAGGGCAAGGCTTACGATTGGCCGGTCGGCTATCGCGCCGGACTCCATCTCGCGGACTACTGGCAGCTCGAAGATCACACGCTGGGGCAAACCACCTTCACACACTTCGCGGATGGGACAGCGCACAAGAACAGGATGCAGGGTAACGATTTCGTCCAGAGCGTGATGTACCGGAAGGGCGTCACCTGTGCTTCCTGTCACGATGTGCATGGCACCGAGAACTATGCCCAGCTCCGCAAGCCCGCTGACAAAATCTGCCTCGATTGCCACAGCACCACATCACCGAATGGCCCTCACGTGGCAACGATGGAAGAGCACACCCACCACAAGGACGGTAGCCCAGGGAGCCAATGTGTGGCCTGCCACATGCCCAAGATCGAAAGCGAGGGAGTACCCGGCACCTTTGTGAGCGCACACACTTTCAGAGTCGTCACGCCGGCAATGACGGATAAATATCAGATACCGAACGCTTGCACCTCCTGCCACAAAGAGAAGACGACCGCCTGGGCGACTGACGCGATGCGTCATTGGTCGAACCAGTCGCCGTGGACGCTTCAATGACGAAGAACCGTTGTTCTATTAAGGCATTTGAAGAGATGGCAGAACCCAAATAGACGGCACTGAAGCTTGATGTGCTTGATTCGAGCGGCGAAGAGCATACCCACCATAAACACGGACAGCGGGGAGCCAGTGTGGATTGCCACGTGCCCAGAAATTGCGCCCGGAGGTGTGCCGTGTCTCCCTGGAGGGTGGGGCAATGAGCCATTATTCCAGCGAAGAGCCGCACTAAAACACTAAAACAAGGGGTAGCTTTCTCCACACCTAGACGCGCTCGCGCTAATGCGAAAGCAACGACTCTATGGAGCAAACCTCACCCTTCCCGCTCCGGATTCACCACCACCACCGCTTCGCCAAAGGAAGGTACATGTGTCTTCAACGCCTGTCTGACTGCATCCGCCAGCGCCTGCGAGTTCTTCACGGAAGTGGATGGATCAACGGTTACTTCGACATCTGCGTACACGCGATGGCCCAGCCATCGGGCTCTCGCAGAGGTCACTTTCAACACACCTGGCACATGGAGCGGCGCATGGGCCACGCCTTCGATGATCTCGGGTTCCATGCGCTCGATCAGGCGGTTGAAAACAGACACAGTCGCATCTTTGACGATGAACAAGATTGCTACGGTAATGACCAAGCCCACAATCGGATCTACCAGGGGGTAACCAAATGCTGTCGCCACCACGCCGATAAGTACGGCGAGACTGGTAAACCCGTCTACCCGAGCATGAGCGCCATCGGCAACCAAGGCTGCCGAGCCTATTGCTTTACCAGTCTTAATCCGGAACTGCGCCACGATTTCGTTCCCGGCAAAGCCGACAATCGCAGCGACCGCAACCCACCAGAGATGAGTCATCGGATGGGGATGAAGGATCTTCATGACGGATTCATAAGCGGCGACACAGGCCGAAGCGAAGATTACATCGACGATCACAACTCCGGCGAGGTCCTCCACCTTGCCGTAACCGTAGGTAAACCTACGATTAGCACCCCGCTTTGCGAGGGAGAACGCAATCCATAGCGGAATGCTGGTGGTGGCATCTCCGAAGTTGTGAATCATGTCTGCGAGCAGTGCGACGGAACCCGAAAAGAGCACGACAGCGAATTGGAGGAGAGCTGTCATCAACAAACCAATGAGAGAAAGCTTCAAAGCAGCAATGCCGCGCTCGTTTGACTCAAGAGTTTCGTCTACTTTGTCCGCGGCGGCATGAGAGTGGGCAAGGTTTCCTCGAAACCAGCCAAACAAGCCTTTTCCATGCTCATCGGAATGAGCTCCTGCACCGTGACTATGCCCGTGCTCGTGACCGGCCTCGACTCCATGAGAATGTCCCTCTTCGGTGAAAGCTGCCTCAAGAATCTCGTTTTGTCCAGCACTGGAAAGCGTGAGCCTGAGTGTGAATTCGTGAGGTTCAGGGACATCAGTCGTTGATCCGAGAGAGGAGCCGACCTCGGTGAACTCAAAGGTCTGGTGGACTGCGCCCGGTCGCGTTGTTTCGATACTGGCTGTCTGCTGCTCGGGCGGCGCCACCGGGCGCTTGTAATCGTCGTAGAAATACAAACGGAACTGGGGAGGGACCCCGGTTTCGAAGATGCTGACTTCGATGAAGCCAGTTCCTGTCCTAAGGACTGTGCCGCCGTATAGAGCTCCATCTTTAATGATGGTCATGCCAACTCACCTCTTCAAGAGCCGTTTGGTTGATTGCAACCATTCGTTGCCGACGGGATTTCGTTGTCCTATTCCATCGCGAGATCACTCGTTTCAAGGGATTGGTTTCGCTTTTCGGAGTCAAAACTTCTTTTTCAAACACCCATTCATAGAGGACAGGAAGGAGCAGCAGCGTCAGGAGAGTGGATGTCACAAGGCCGCCAATGACGACGGTAGCTAAAGGGCGCTGTACCTCAGATCCCGCTGATGTCGAGAAGGCCATTGGGATGAAGCCGAAACTTGCCACGCAGGCGGTCATGAGCACCGGACGCAATCTTCGCCTTGCGCCTTCTAATACATGCTGAGTGGTCCCTATTCCGCGATGGAACTCAAGGACATTCAGGAATGGCAGATCAAGCGCCAACTCCGCACCGTGCCGGGTGTCAGTGAAATTAACAACTGGGGCGGCGAGGTTAAGCAATATCAGATCATCGTTGACCCTGCGGTGTTGAACCAGTATGGGCTGACGCTGCGCGATGTGTCGAAACGCGTATCGGACAACAACGAAAATTTCGGCGGCGGCTTCATCGAGCACAGCCAAGAGCAGTACACGCTTCGAGGGGAAGGGCGCGCCCAGAGCATTGACGACCTGAAGAACATCGTCATGCTTTCCAGCAAAGGAACGCCCGTGACGCTGGGGCAGGTCGCGCAGGTGCACAAGTCCGAAAAGACGGGGATCTGGGCTGTTCATTCTAAAGCAGAAAAGTTTGGAGGCGCGGGTGGTCATCGGAACTGGCGCATTGACTGCAGTTGCACTGTTGCGCACGCTGCCAACCCGGGGAGGTACGTTGAATAAGATGGGTGAAATGCCACGCGCTGCGATGGCGATTTGTATCGGAGTTTAAAATGCTGGCAGCGAATTCTCCGGCGAGGCAAGTGGCGTGTAGGTGGCCATTAGCACTGTACCCATTTTTGTACCCATCCTCATTCACAATGAGTGATAATTGGGCACATACGTATAGCAATTCCCTAGAAGGAGGAAGCTGATAAGTTATTGAAAGATAGAGAGCTATAGCAACAGGTAGTGGCAGGAGACAAGGCGAATTCCAGAGCTGTTAACCGAAGGGTTGTAGGTTCGAGTCCTACCTCAGGAGCCAATCAAATGAACAACTTAGGGAAGTAAAGAGTCGGTAGAAACCAGGAAATGGGTCCACTGTACCCATTTTTGTACCCACACTCCTTCAAAACGGGTGCTGTACCCATAGCAGCCGAGCCCAGTTGCCGCTCCCCACCGTAGCCGGTTTGAATCCCAATTCCCACGATCGCTTTCAGCTGTCGATGCGCCTTGGCGCCTTGACCGGATTCTGCTCCTGCTGCAATCTCCAGTCGCGCCCAGAGATGGGCGTGCCACACCGAGATGCGGAGGGACCATGGCGCCTTATAAGAGAGGTGGGATCTGGTGGTACAAGTTTTATTTCGCTGGACAATTGATCTGCGAATCTTCGAAGTCGACCTCGAAAACCGTTGCAAAGGGAGCAGAACAACAGCGAAGGCGGGAGCTTGAGACTGGCTTCCATGACCTCAAAGAGGTTCGCCAGCAGCGCATTCGCTGTCTCAGGGAGATCATTAAAGAGTATCTGGTAGGCTACCGCCTCCGGTATCGCTCGGCGACCTTCGCAGAGTACGCTCTGGGCCACGTCTCGCGTCTGCTGGGCGGGGAATTGGTCGTTGATGTTAGCGAAGCCACGGTGCTTGCCTACCAGGAGAGTCGCCTA
>JAABUV010006152.1_pt1 | contig 13225 bp, 13 predicted proteins | sample 5559971 | NCBI WGS metagenome assembly JAABUV01 (sample SAMN10711881, study PRJNA513362) | rock metagenome | isolation source: Antarctica rocks | place: Antarctica: Victoria Land, Knobhead nord | collected 2015-12-19
CTTGCTACCCGTGCGGCGCCCCGGGCGCCCGGGCGCCGCGCCTTGGGGTGCTTGTAGTAGCCCTTGATCATGGAGTGCGTCTTGAGCAGCAGCTCGCCGCGCGGGAAGGGCCGGTCGGAGTTGTAGTAGCCCAGCTCGGGCACATCGGCCAGCTTCCACTCCAGCACGTTGACGCTGCTCATCTCCCAGTCCATGCTGATCTGCGCCGCCGCGCAACAGCCAAGGATGCTCACGGCTCTCTCCAGGTGGGGCCGGTTGCACGGCTGGATGGGAGCCGATACCATGTTTGCAAAGCAGCACGCACCCTGCATGGCTGGCAGCTTGCACTATCTGCCCATGGAAACATCTGGCCGGAGGCAGCCTCACTGCAGCGCACGGAGCCTGTGTGCGCTGTACAGCGGCGGGGGCCGGGCGGTCCGCGGCACACGCCCGCGGCCCCATCTGCTGCTGCATTGACACATGCTTGAAGCTCATGCAGAGCAGGCGCCCCGAATACAAGTCGCCCCACTGCATTGCGCGGCTGGGCGCGTGCGCCGGGCGGCCGCGCGCGCGCACCATGCCGGCCTCGGTGGAGCCGTAGCCCTCGTAGACGGGCACCAGCAGCGCGTCGCGCAGGAACGCGATGACCTCGGGCGCGGTCGGCGAGCTGCCGGTGAACGCGTACACCAAGCGGCCGCCCACGTCGCCCTCGCGGAACTTGCGCATCACCTCCTGCGCAGAGTTCCTACCAGTGGGCAAGCAGGGTTTGCACTTGCGCACGCAGGCTCGCGCGCCGCAGCCGGCGAGCGCGCGCCGCGGGGGTGGGCGCGGCGAGCGCGGGCTCCCCTGCAAGCATGGGGCCAGGAGAACGCTGGCGACGCTGCAGGCTGTGCTGCGGGACAGGCTGTTGGGTGGCAGCAAGTGCGCCTGGCCACCAGCTTGAATGCACGCTCCTGGAGACGCTGACAGATACCATCTCTTCTAGCTCAGACTTGTGCAGACCGAGCATGTTGTCAAAGGAGGCCACTTGTGTTGCAGCCAGCTTCAGACAAGGCCGCATGCAAGCTCCAAACGAGTGACACCGGCCAGCCGCCACGACGCGCCCGCCACCGCCGACGCGCACGCCTGCTTGAAGGCCGCCTTGGCGTGCTCGTCGCCGTCGGGCGTGTGCTCCAGCTGCGACATCATCTTGTCGTACATCATGTTGGCCAGGCGCGGGATGATGTTCATCTGCGTCGGCCGCACCGCCGCCAGGTCCTCAAAGTACGTGGACATGTCGCTCTTGCGCACCTGCGCGCGGCCGCGCGCTCGGCCCATCGCCGTGTGGCCACGTGCTTCGTGGTCCCTGATCATTAACCAGACAACCACTACATGCCATGTGCGCTGCCGGGCGCACCAGGGTCACCGCACTGCAGCAACCCATGTATGGTATTTACAAAAAGGCCTAATACTTTGGGCTAAAGGGCGTGCAGGCCTTGCACACCCGGCAAGCCCACTCAGGCACGCAGGCGGGCGGGGGGCCGGGCGCGCACGAAGGTGGTGTAGCCGCCGGCGCCCAGGCACTGCAGGATGCCCATGCGGCCCATGAGGTGGTTCAGCGGCAGGAAGCCCAGCATGATGCTGGCCACCTCCGGCATCGTGCTCATGCCGCCGCTCGCACGGTTCCTGCGCGCAACAGCCACCATCGGGTCGGGCGCGCACGACACTCCCGCCCAGACCCACGCACTCCCGCCCAAACCCACACAGGCAGCCATGCGGTTGAGCTTGCAGATTCGTAGCGGCCAGCGCAATTCGTGCATCTCGCCCCTGATGCTCCGGCCTGTAGCCTCCCTCCATGTTGTGCTACTCACAGTGAGACGAAAGGAAGCCCTGCCCTGGAGGGCCCCTAGCCACGACATCGCCCCAGCAGAACTTGGCCGGCAGCTGGCGGCAAGAGCGCGCGGCGCGCACCAGTAGCGCTTCCACACGTGCTCGGTGTACATGGCGCCCTTGGGCAGGCCCGTGGAGCCGCTGGTGTAGAACAGGCTGATCATGGGGTCCTCCGGCGCGCCGTCCTTGCCCGCGACAAACATCGGCGCGACCGGGCCGGCCGCGCCGCGCTTCATGACGTCGCCCAGCATCAGCAGCCGGCAGCCCTCCGGCAGGCCCTCCTTCACCTGCCGTGGCGCCCCCTCTGTTCAGAAACCTAACAGGGTAGGTGAACCCTTTGTGCCTTGCGAGTGCCGGCAGCTTAACGCCCCAACCGTCCTCATGGCCCCAGCAGTAGATGTGGGTGGTGCAGGGCAGGACACAAAAGGTGCTTCCATCGTCCAGCGTGCTGACATGCCACAGCGCCCGGCTCTGTTGGAAGCACTTCGCCGCACCTCCATCGCCGCATACAGGCATTCCAAAACACTATCCCCAGCAGCCAGGTGACGCGCTCCGGGCAGCCGCATGCTTCACCCGGGCGCTGCCGCGGCACTCGCACTCCGCTGTACCCACGGCGGCCTTCCGCCGCGCCGCAGCGCAACGCCTGGGGCGCCTGCACACTCGCACACGGGCGGCGCGCCTGTTTGACCAGCGCGGGCAGCTTGGGGTTGGCGCAGCCCTCGTGCTCCATGACGACAAACGTGCGCAGCGTGGAGCACGCGCCCAGCACCGGCGCGAGCGTGGCCAGCTCGTCCACGCTGCACGCCATGCCGACCAGCTCCGCCTCGTTGATCACCTTGGCCACGTCCTCGGCCGTGATGTTGGTCGGCAGCGCCACGTTGACGCCGCCTGGCGCCGGGCAGCGCGCGCGCGCGCGGCTCAGCGCGCCGCCTGCTGCCGCGCCACAGGCCGCCATGCGCCGGCGACGTGGCCGGCGCCCGCATCCGTGGCAGGCTGTGCTCGCATGCATGGCTCGCGGCGCCGGCCTGCATGCCCGGCGCAGGGCCTGCCCTTCCCTGCTGGGACCGCGGCTCGCATGCACATGGGCCCGAGCCTGCACGCAACGCATGGCAGAGGCGCGCGGGTGCCAGGGGGATGCTGAGCGGCGACCCCCCACGCGGTGCAGCCGGCAGGGCGCCCGCACCCAGGTACTGCGTGCTCAGCTCGCAGTTGATCCAGTCGATGCTGGCGAAGCCGCAGATGCCGAAGAAGTCGCCCTGCTTCATCACCTCCTCCGCCGCAAACCCTGCAGCGCGCCCAACAGGCAGTCAGCCCAGCAGCGTACGACTACATGCAGCCTTGACTACATGCAACTGCATGGCACTGACACCTCGCTCAGGCTGGTATATGCGGACGAGTAACGCAGACCGACCGGGGGTAGTGACATGGCGCAAGTCCAGGGCCAGTGGCGGCCGGGGGAGGAGGCGCGCCTGAGGCGAGCGTCTGTATGCGCTCCCAGAGCTGCGCGTAGGTGATGTAGCTGAACTCGGCCGCGTCCCCGACGGCGCTGCCCAGGACCTTGCGCGACGCGTACGCGCGGCAGACGCTCTCCACCAGCTGGTTGGTGGTGTCGCCGCGCTCAAAGCACCTCCTCAGGTGGTCCTTGGCCTCGTAGTCCAGGGCGGCGCCGGCCAGCTGCGGGTCGGTCTTCAGCTGCGCGGCGTAGCGGCGCGTCGCGCGGCTGCACATGTCGGTGTTCGCGTCCGGGCCATCGGGCTCCAGGCTGCTGATGCGCTGCAGGTTCGGGTGCTTGACGCCGTTGGCCTTGGCCGACGGCGCCGTGCCGTTCGTTTGCAACATGCCTGCAGCGCTCGTGACCAGTTAGGCCTGAGGACCATACAATGCTGTTATGAGTAATGTCTGGCTCGACCATTGATTAAGCACTAGAGCAGTCTTTCCCCACATGTGTGCCCAGGCCGAGTAGCAGCACCGTCCACACAGCAAGCACACTGGCCCCAAGGCACAGCGTTATTCTTTCCACATAGCAACCTATCGGCATTTCTGACAAGACTGCCAAAGTATGACGACAAAGGGCAGAACGGCACCTGCAGTGCGCACCCAGTAACAGCGCTTGTTCTGCACAAGTTACTTGGCTCAAGTATGACAGGTGGATGTTGGTTGCGGGTGTGTGGTGTCAGCAGATGACCTTGGAACTTTGACTAGCAAGGAGGATCTGCACTGCAAAGTGAGCACACAGCGATGTATATAAAACTACAGAGCAATGCTTTGCAAGTGTTGAAATGTTGTGAGATACCCCCGTATTCGTACCTTTAGTCACGAGCGTCCGTAACAACACTCTCACTCTCTGTGCCGTGTTATAGAGCAGCTGCTCGGTCTGCACACGTGCCTAAAAGTACTGACCAGCGCAGTGTGAGTCCACCGTAGACGCGACGGGCAGATGCGGAGGGCGAGCCTGCTGGCGCGCACGAGCACGGCGCTCTGCAGCGGGCTGTTGAACGCCGGCCGCGCGGGGGACTGCGCGGCGAGCACGAGCTATGCGCAGGCTGCGCCGCACGCGCAGGGCTGGCAGCACCAGCCCTGCCGGGCGAGCACCGCGCTGACCACGACGTCGAACAGCGTCGCCGCGGTCACAAAGTCGCTGCTGGTGGACACGCTCACGCTGGTGCGGGCCCGACCCGGCGGCGAGGGCAGCGTCCGGCGGCAGCGGGGTGCCGCAGGCGCTGACGCGCGGCGCGAGCGCGCGCAGATGCGGCGCTTCGAGAAGCAGGGCATGTCGCGGCAGCAGGCCGAGGCATTGACGGAGCACATGACAGAGCTGATCTGCACCAACCGCGAAAAGATCATAGAGCAGTTTGTCTCCAAGGCGGCGCTGGAGAAGGTGCGCGGCCGCGGCGCGTGCGGGGCGGAGCCGCGCGGCGCGGCTGCAGGGCCGCTGAGGCCCGCGCGCCTGCAGGCCGTGCTGGAGCAGGAGGCGCGCATCGCGGGGTTTCGCAGCGAGGTCTCGAAGAGCCAGGAGCTGCACCTGGCGTCCGTGACGCGCGACATCGAGCGGCTGTCAAACCAGCTCGAGAAGATCAAGGCGGAGATCAGGTGCGGCTGCCGCGAGTCTGCCCCTCCAGCCCCGCGCGCGAGCGCGGCCGCAGCGCCGCTGCAAGGCCGCTCGACCCCAGCGCCAGGGCGCCTTGGGCAAGGGGACGCAGCAGAGCTGGGTCTTGCACACTGCGCCTGGGCCGGGGGCGACGCAACCTGCGCGCCCTGGGGGTGACGCAGCGAGCGGCGCGCAGGTATGAGGTGGACAAGCTGACCTCCTCGCAGAGGCTAGGTGCGCTCCTGGCGCGCGGCCCCCGTGCCTGTGAGCGAACCAGCGCGACGCACCCCGGGCACAGTACTAGTGCGGGTGCCTGGGCCTCACCGCGCCCCCCGCCGCGCCGCGCAGACCTGAACCTGGAGAAGAACCGCATCCGTGACGACCTCAACTCGGAGCGGAATCGCAGCCGCGATGGCCTGCAGGGCATGCGCGACAAGGCCAACGAGCTGGAGATCAAGATGGACAAGGAGGTCAACGCGCTGCGCGCGGCGGTCGAGCAGTCTAAGAATGAGGCGCGCCCCGGCGCCTGCCCGCCTCCGCGCGGCGCCGGAGGAATGATATACAACTGTGTATCAGCCAAATTTGGCTGCCTACGGGCGCAGCCCTGAGACATGGCTACGCATCACCGGCGCGGCGCAGGTCATCAAGTGGAGCCTGGGGCTGCTGTTCGCGGTGGTCAGCGCGGGCATCGCGGTCGCGCGGCTGGTTCTGTAGCGCGCTCCGCGGCGTGCGTTGGTGGGCACTCTGGCCCGCCGCACCCGCGCGCGCGGCTCGGAGCGCCAGGCCTCGTGCTGAGCCCTGAGCTAATCTGTGGCGTATGGAGCGGGTGCCATGTCCCGCGCCATCTGGTTTCTGCACACCCTTTTGTCCCTTTGATGCTGTAGGTGACCCTGCAACCAGCGTAATATCCGGGCGACTCTGGAAAAATGCACGGAGCGCAGGGCCAGCACGCACATAGATTACAGCTCATACACCGCCGCCCAAACCACACGCTCTCTTAGGTTGAGCAACCCTCACACCGACAGAAGCACTGGGCGCATACAGCGCAGGAGCACTCGTACTCTCATGCAAAGCCACCTGGCATAATCAGACCTGTTGCACAGACCCTGTCAGACACACATGGCCAGCCCCTTCCGGCCCCGGCAGGCGCCTGCCCGACGCTTATACCCCAATGCAATGCAACACCGCATGCATGCACACACCCCCCTCGCCCGCCCGCCCTTCAGCAGCAGGCCCTCTCCATGTGCGGCCTACCGCGCGCACCCCGCCCGCGCTCCTCCATGCCCAGAGGCCGCGGCCCCGCTCTCAGCACGCGGCAGCCCACCCGTAGGTAAAACCCCACACCCCGCAGACACACAGAGACTAGACCTCCGCGCGCCCCGCGCGCGCCCGCGCCGCCGCCCCCGCCGCCGGCCTGTCATGCGCCGCGCGGCGCGGGCGGCGCGGGCGCCGGCGGCGCGGGCGGCAAGGCTACGCCCAGGCGCTTGCAGTCGGCGGCGATCTCCTCGGCGCCGGCCGCGTCGCCGCCGCCCGCGCACGCGTCGTGCAGCATGCGCGCGGCGGCCGGGTCGGGCCGCGCCGGCGCGGCGCGCAGGCGCGCCCACACGGCGCGCGCCTCGGCGGCCGCGGCCGAGGCCACGCGCACGGCGGCCTCCAGCACGTCGTCGTCCGGCGCGGCGCCGGCCGCGTCGTACGCCTCCAGCAGCTGCACCGCGGGCGCGGCGCGGCCGGACGCCTCGGCGGCGCCCAGCAGCGCGAGGCAGGGCGCGCGCGTGGCCTCGCAGCCCACCATCTGCATCGCCAGGAACACCTCCAGCGCGCCGCCCCAGTCGCGCCGCTTGCCCAGGCGCTCGATCAGGCGCACATACGCGTCCTGCGTGGCCTGCAGCCCGGCCGCGTGCATGCCCTCCAGCAGCCGCAGCGCCGCGTCCAGGTCGCCCGCGCGCTCGCACGCGCTCAGCAGCGCGCTGCGCGGGCGGGACGCGGTGTGAGCGCCGCGGCTGGCGGGCGGGCGGCGCGCAGGTCTGAGGCAGGTGCTGCCCGCCCAGGGCGGGCCTGCAGACAGGGCTGCAGACAGGGCGGGCTGCTGCAGGAACGGGGAAATGCACATGGGCACGAGGCCGGCACCTGTACGTGATCCCGTCCGCCGCGACGCCCGCGTCCTTCATCCGGTCGAACCACTCCAGCGCCCGGTCCAGCCGCCCGCCCCGCTCGCACGCGCTGATCAGCGAGCTGCCGGCCGGGGGCGAGCAGGGCTCAGGCGGGCCGGTGCTCCCGGCACAGGCAGCACAGGCAGCACCCCGCGGCGGGCCGGGGCCGCACCTGTACGTGATGGTGTTCGGTCGGCACTCGGGGTCGTGCTGGGCGGCCTCCAGCATCTCTGTAAACACGGTTTCCGCTTCCTGCCATCGGCCCGATGTGCTGCACGCTCCTATCAAGGCCGAGTATGTGATGGTGTTGGCCTGCGCGCAGGGCCGCCGCGCGGGTTGGCAGCGCCGCTGCCGGCCGCAGTGCGCGGGTGGCGCCGCATGGCCCATGCAAGGCGCGCGCCGCCCGACCAGCGCCCGGGGGTGCTGCGCTCGTCAATCGCACAGCGCAGCGGCACGGGCGCGGCGCGCACCTTGACGCCGGGCGTCTCGCGCATTGTCGTGAACACCTCCAGCGCCTTTTGCCTGCGCGCGCGAGCGCCGGTCTGGCATCGCGGCAGCGCTGGCTGGAGCAGAGGCGCGGGCGCGCGCGGCGGGCCGCGCACCAGGACTTTGTGCGCGCGCACTGCTGTATCAACGCCGTGTAGCACGGCGCGCGCGGGGCGAACGTGGCTGACACAATCGCCTGCTTCACCTCCCCGGTGCCCGAGCGCGCGTGCGCAACGGCATCGCGCAGGCTGTTCACGTCCGCCGCGCCGCTGCCGCCGCCGCCGCGCGGCGCGGCCGGCTCTGTGCGCGGGATGCGGCGCCCGCCGCCCGGCCCGGACTTGGGCCCCGGCCACCTCCGGCCCTCGTCCCCGCCGTTGGCCATCTGCTTATTGCTGACCACGTTCTCCTTGCGCCCGGACTTCCCGGCCACTGTCCACGTGCTGGTCGTGTCGCCGGTACTCATCAGCCCTGCCACGCTCCGCAGCGCCAAGCTACCACATCCAGCACGCGGCAGAGCGCTTGGAGCAGGGGCTGGGCAGCACGGACACTTGTGCTCGCTGGTGAGCAACCTGCGGGGGAAGGCACAGTGCCCCGCCCCGCTGGGCCAGCCCTGCCACGCTCAGGAGGGTTTGCATGCAGTGTGCAACTAGGCGCGGTCAGAGAGCCCCCTGGCTCCTCAAGCTCGGGACCTGCGAGGTGGTAACGGCGCCGATGTGTGCGACGCGCGGCCTGCGGCTGCACGTGCATGCCTGCCAAGCGCGCAATGCCCCGCGCTGCTCCGTGGCAATACCCACAAAGCTCAATGCGACGCCTATGCAGAGGGAGACGCGCAGGTTCTTCTACAGGTGGGAGCCCACCCGGGACGACAGGTGCCCACCGCCCTGCCAGGCTCAGCATCAGGTGACCGACGTGTCCGGCGTGGCGGACGCAGGGACGTGGCGGAGGCAATGGAGCGCGCCGTGCACGCCAACGAACACCGCATCAGGCTGAGGCACGCGCCGCGCGCGCCCTGCAGCGGCTCGCCGCAGCCTGAAAGCGCCACGCGGCGACGCTGGCCGGCCCTGCGTGCAGGCTGACGATACCCGAGACCAACCCGGAGCAGGACGTGTTTCGGATAGGCACGCTGCTGGAGGTGGGCCCCCGGCTCCCCTGCCCGCCCGCTGCGCACCCCCTGCACAGGTCCGGCGCGCTGCCGCCCCTGCCGCCCCCCCGCGCCCGGCCCCACGCCCGCGCGCGCGCGCAGCTGGCGCGCGAGCTCGCGACAACGCTGGCGTCGGACGGCAAGCGCGTCAAGGTCAGCGTGCAGCAGGCGCTCGGCGCGGGCGTGTTCCAGGCGCGCTGCCGGGGCGCCCAGGATATCCGGCGCAGGGTTTTGGACCAGGGTCCGTGGCGGCGCGACGCCCAGCGCGCGCCCCGCGCAGGGCATGCCGCTGTCGCTGTCGGGCGTGCGGCGGATCATGGAGCGCATGGACTGGGGCGACGCGGGCGCGTTTGTGGGCTTTGGCGAGGTGGGCGCCGACCAGATCGACAGCGACTGCGACTACTACGTGCTCATCGCGCCGCAGAACGTCGTAGGTGCGCGTCGGGCGGCCGCCGGTATCGGTAAGCGCGTGCGCTTGCGCCCCGGCAGGGCTCTGACGGCGCTCTGCTCTCGCGCGCCGCCGCAGGCAACACGATCATGACCAACTTGCTAGAGATGGTGCGGCCGGCGCCGCGCCGCCCGGGCCCGCCCGCGCCCGCTGCCCCTGTGCGCTCCGCGTGGGCGGGCGCGCGCTGCATGACAGCTTCGCACGCCCGCCGCCGCGCCCGTGACCCGGCTGCCGCCGCGCCGACAGGTGGAGGCCGCCGAGGCGCAGGGCAAGACCGTCATACTCCTGTGCGAGCTCTGGAGGGCGCCCCGCGTACTAAATTGAGCGGGGCCCGTGCTGAACCCCGCGCGCCTGAGCGGGCGCGCGCGCCGCAGGAACCCGCTCCTGAAGGACATCCCCTCCCACAGCTCGGTCATGGGCGTCAGGTGCGCGCCGGGCCGCGCCGCGCAGCCCACGCGCCGCCGCGGCGCGGCGCACCCACGCGCGCGCCTGCGCCGCGCGCAGGGGCCGCGCGGGCCGCCTGGCGTTCGCGGCGTCCTTCACGCCCGCGTACCACTTCCGGCTGCTCTACATGAGCTCGCAGATGGCGTACCCCATCATGGGCGCGCTGCGGCACGCGTACGGCAGCCCCTGGGAGGCGCGGCGCCCGGCCCGGCCCGGCCCCGCGGCCGCCCGCGTGCGGGGCGCGAGCCGGCGCGCGCGCGGCCGACTTGTGGAACGTAAATTGACTTGGTGGCACACCTGCTTCAATTTGGTAAGGCCGACGTGTTGTAAAATAATCGAGAATAAGCCTTTAGTTAGCGCGCGACCCTGCCCTATGACCCGCGCGCGCGCGCAGGTGTACAAGCGCGTGGACGTGGCGCGGCGCGTGGAGGAGTACCAGCTGTGCGGCGAGTTTGAGGCCGAGCCCGACGGCGGCCAGCTGACGCCGCTGTTCCGCGCCCGGCAGGCGGCCGCGGGGCCCTGGTGGCGGTGACGGCCGGCCGGGCGGCGCTCTCGCTGCCCCTTGCATGAGGTGTGCAGACAGAGACGAGCCTGCCGGCTAGTGTGGGGAGTCGCTGCTCGGCTGTGTATCATGGCCATGACACCTATCAGTAGACATGTAAATGCCTCACCCTCCCGGCAGCTTGACGAACCTACCGAGGCTGCGCAGGGTCTAGCATTGCGGTGACCTGCAAGAGATGCAAAGAGCGCCACCTCCCTCCACGCTCACGCCAGCACTTCTGCAAAGTTTTGTCGGATTACCTACGGTGCGTGTGGCAAGTAGGCAGCAGACGCGCAGCGTTGGCAGACTTTCCGCTTTTGCTCGGGACCCAACCGCTGGCCAGCTTGCGCGGAGAAGCAAGGTGTCCTCCCGCAGCACTCTTGTAGCGCTCACGGGGCTCCACACCGCCCCCCCCCCGCTGCTATCTGGCGTCGGCACTACGTTTTCACGGCCGCTGGTGGGCGCGAGGCGGAGTTGGGTTTGCTGCCTGAGCAGGCTCAGATGGTACTTGTACCGTGTGATTTGTGCGGGGCCACGCTGCCTTTTAAAGAGCACTGCGGCCTGCTTGCCCTCCCAGGAACTCAGCGCGCACCTGCGACTCGCAAACCCGTCGTCGCGCCGGCACCTGTCCGGCTCTTCACGTTTGGAGCACAGAGCCCGCGCCGTTGCGCAGCTGGCGCCGCGCAACGGCCGAAGCGCAGCGGCCGCTTTGTCAGCGTGCGCCGCGCGCGACTGACCACGCCTGCGGCTGCGCAGGGTTCGCGGGCCTGCCGCCGGCATGCGGCCCCGCGCGTGGCTCCTGGCAGCGGCGCTGGCGGCGCTGGCGACGGGGAGCGCCGCGTGCGGCGTGGCGGACGCGGGCGACCTGGACGTCGCGGGCCGGCGCAGCGGCGCCTCCGCCGCGGCGCACTCCGGCGGCTTCACCGCGCTGCTCGAGGACGACGTGCGCGCACCCCCCTCGCGCGCGGCTGCCCGCAGTCGCTCCGCCTGCTTGCGCGGTATGCGATGCACGGCAGTGCGCGGTCGCCGCTTACCGGGGGCCGGCGCCTGACGCCTGGCTCGACGCGCACGCCGCGCAGCCGAGCTGGAAGCCGTTCAGTGCGCCGCGCGGCTTTGAGGCGGGCGGCGGCGCGGCGCCCCGCCGCGCGGCGGCCGCGGCGAGTGCGTTCGCCGACGTGCCGGGCAGCGGCTGGGGCGGCTTCGAGGGGCAGGGTGCGCCGCCCGCTGCGCGGCCGCTCGCACAGCCCCTCGCTTGACACTTTGGCCGGTGGCCAGGGCTGATGGCGCGCGCGCGCAGGCGAGGACGAGCAGAGCGAGAGCGATGTGGAGGTCGAGCTTCGCATCGAGCAGAGCGGCATCGGTGCGCACCCTGCTGTCACTGCCCACCCACCCTCCGCGCACACGGCCAGAGCGCTCCGGTGCTGCAGCTGGACGAGCGGCAGCGCACAAGAGCAGGGCCTGCTGCCTGCCTAACAATCCCGGCAGCCCGCTGCTTCTAGGGCTTGGTGAGCGCCAGCGCGCAGCCTTGCTTGCCCTGATGACGGTATGCGGCAGGATGATACTGTTGGCGGGGCAGGCGCTGGCATGAAGGCGTTGCGGGGCTGCAGCGCGCGGCACTGGGTGGCGGGCAGGCCGGGCGCGCCTGCTTGACGGCGGGGGACGGTGGCGCGCGCTGGCCAGCCGCGGCGCCCTGCTCACGCCTGCCGGCGCGGCGCTCAGGCGACGAGGCCGCGGCGGCGGCGATGCTGCGCGAGCTGATGGCCTGGGCGGCCGCGCTGGTGGCCGGCCGCGGCGGCGAGGCGGGCAAGGACCGCTTTGATCGCGCCGACCGCGCCGCGGCGCCCGGCGCGCTGCTGCCGGCCGTGCTGCTCCGCCTGCGCGACGCCGCCCTGCGCACCGGCTCGCAGGCGCGCGTGCCCGACCGCGACGCCCGCGCGCGCCCGCAGCTCACACAAGCGCCCTTGGCCTATCCGCTGGCTGGCACGCCCGGGGCGGGGTCAGCATGTCGCGCCGCGCACCACTGCCCGCACGTTCAGACCCCGCTGGAGCGCTTGCGGCGTCGCTCGCGGCCATCCCGGGCGCAAAGCGTGCCGTGGCGGGGCGTCCGTGCCGCCTGCTGGGCGGCTGTGCGGGCGCGAGCGGCGCTGTGGACTCCCACGTGGTCATGCTGGAGACCCTTACTCCAACTCTTGTGCAGGTGGTGGCGCTGGAGATCACGCTGGAGTCCGGCGTGCGCGCGCCGCGCCGCGCGCCCGGCCGGCCGCTGCTGCGCCATGCGCCGGAGCCGCTGGGCGCCGACGGCCGCGCGCGCTGGGCCGACGCGGCGGGCGCGGCGCCGCGCCCGCGTCTGTGCCCGCTGCTGCTGGGCGCGACGGTCGTGTTTGCGCTCGCCGCCGCGCTCGCGTGCCACTTCTCGCAGGCGCGCCCGCCCGCACGGCGCCGCGCGGCCTTGTTGCAGGGTCCTCGACGCCCGGCGCTGCCGCCCGCCGGCGTGCTCCTGCGAGGCACTTGGCCTCATCGCGGCCTGCTCTGGAAGCTTGCGTGTGCTCTTCCGCTCAGCCGAGCGCCTACAGGCGTCCGTTGCGAAGAGCCACGCCTGCACTTGGGGCTGCTGCAGCCTGGCCAGGCGCCTGCATTGGGGGCCGCTCGGCCTGAGCCCGCCCGGGGCCGCGCAGGCGTGGGAGGTGCATGAGCGCGCGCGCCAGGCGCGCGCGGCGGCCGGCGGGCGCATCGAGGTCGCCGCAAACAACCCGCTGCTGGAGCCCGCGCTCGCCGGGCAGCTGCTGGACACGCAGGGCGCGCTGCTGCGGCGCTGAGGCGCTGCTGTGTCCCCTGCCGCGCCGCGCCGCGCCGCGGGGGCGGCGCCGGCCGCGCCGGCGTGGAGGCGTTTGGCGAGCCCTGCGCCGTGGGGCTGCTGGTGGCATGCAAGGGGGGTATGCTGTGTCTGTTCAGAGTGAGTTGCAGGTGCATTGTGTGGCGGTCCGGGCCGTAGCACGCCGTTGCCAAGCAGGATGTGGGGCGCAGTTGGCTGTTCGCCGTTGCCAAGCAGGATGTGGGGCGCAGTTGGCTGTATTTGGGG
>JAABUV010006153.1_pt1 | contig 13224 bp, 11 predicted proteins | sample 5559971 | NCBI WGS metagenome assembly JAABUV01 (sample SAMN10711881, study PRJNA513362) | rock metagenome | isolation source: Antarctica rocks | place: Antarctica: Victoria Land, Knobhead nord | collected 2015-12-19
GAACCGGAGCTGCCGTCGACCGTCTCGCTGCTCACGCCGTTGACGAAGCCGCCAAAGTCGGTGGCGTCGATGGTGAGGGCGCCGTTGACGTTCAACGCGACGTCGCCGGCGTTGCCGGACGCGAACGCCACGCCCCTGATCGACCCCCCGCGCAGCAAGGTCAACGCGCCGGCGTTGACCGTCACGCCGCCGCCCTGGCCCTGGCTGTGGGTGAGGCTGGCGATCTGCGCCCCGCCTTGGACCGCAACGGTGCCGGCGCTGACCGTGACCGGGCCGGCGTTGCCGGACTGCGGCCCGAGCGCCGACGAACCGATCTCGGTGTCGCTTCCGCCGTGGCCGTCGAGCAGCAGCGCGCCCGGCGTCGACACTGTCACCGAGCCGCCTGCGCCGGTGCCGTGCGTGTTGGCGTTGATGAAGCCGCCATTGAGCACCGAAACGCTGCCGGCGCTCACCTGGACCCTGCCGGCCGAACCGGAGCTGCCGTCGACCGTCTCGCTGCTCACGCCGTTGACGAAGCCGCCAAAGTCGGTGGCGTCGATGGTGAGGGCGCCGTTGACGTTCAACGCGACGTCGCCGGCGTTGCCGGACGCAGACGCCACGCTCCTGATCGATCCCCCGCGCAGCAGGGTCAACGCGCCGGCGTTGAGCATGACGGCGCCGGCGTCGCCGCCCTGGCTGCCTCCGGTCGCCGCGGCCGGGCCAGGTGCGCTGGCTGCGTCCGACTTGGACAGGATTTGTGCGCCTATCGAGACTGCCACATTTCCTGTCATGGCGACGCTTATCGATCCGCCTGCACCGCTGCCGAAGGTATCGGCCTCGATCACGGCGTTGTTTTGGACGGTTAATGTCCCGCCAGTCAGGACAATATTGCCACTCGCGCCTGCTGGGGCCGGGACGCCGCCGGCGTTCACCAGCCCTGCTCCGGTGGTCTGGCTTATGAGGCTCGTCCCTGACCCGTCCAGCAGCACGCTGTCGGCCGCCACGTTGATCGGTCCGCCATTGCCGAGGTTTGCTGTCCTGCTCACCACCAGCGCCCCATTCTGCAACGTCAACGTGCCCGTGCTGATGGCGACCGCCCCGCCATCACCAGCCGCCGAGGCGGCTGTGCTGATGGTGGCTGCGCCCAGCGTCACCGTTCCTCCCGCTGCGGTGCCGACGTTGACGTCGGGTCCACGCCCGGCCCCGTTCGCGAACGCCCGCACAGTCGCCCCGCCGCTGATGGCCACCACCCTGTCGCCGTGCAGCGACAGCACTCCGGCTGGTCCGGGGCCGCTGTTGTCGGCCTCAATGGCGCTGGCCGCTATGGAGAGTTCCCCGGCGTGGATGAAGACGCTGCCGCCGCCACCGCCGCCGCTGACGAGAATGGTTGAGCCGTTCGCCACCTGCACGCTTCCGGATCGCGCCACGGTGGGCGCAGGCCCGGCGCGCGGGTCCACCGGCACCTCGCCCGGCCCGGCGGCGCTGGCGACGTGCACCGTGCCTCCCGGCGCATACAGGGTGCCGCCGCTGATCGTCACCGCGCCGCCCACCAGCCCCAACGTGTTGCCCTGCTTGAGCTGGAGGTTGGACCCGTTCACCATCACCGGCTGCGGGGCGGACAGGAACCCGAAGGCTTCCGGCGGCGCCGCGCTCAGGGTGCTGGCGTCCGGGTTGGTGGCCCCGAACCGCGCCCCGTCCTTCATGCGCAGGTAGTCGGCCGAGCTGGCGTGGAAGCTGCCGCCCACGTCCACGCTCGCGTTCGGCCCGAACACCACCCCGGCCGGGTTGACCAGGTAAAGGTTCGCCCCTGGGATGGTGGACTTGATCCCGCCGTTGATGGAGGACGCCGCCCCGCCCGTCACCCGGCCGATCACGTTGCCCACGCTGGGCGGCCCGCTGAACGTCGCCGTCTCGCCCGCCTTCAGGCCGAAGGCGCCGAAGCTGTGGAACAGGTTGCCGCCGACCTGCCGGCCCAGCCCAGCGTCAATCGCGTAGTTCGGCCCCGCGAGCGTCTGCGCCGGCGACAGCCGGCCGTCCACCGTGATCCCCTGCGCGCGGACCTCGCTGCCGGGCAGCGCAACCAGCGCTGCAAGCCAGGCAAGAGGAACGATCCGGTTGGAATAAGTGGGAATCGTCGGCCACCCCTGGTGCTGCGTTGCACTTTCGTATACTCGCGCAGCAACACCTGTCAAAAAACTTGGGTTTGATGCCAATTTGAGATGGGGCTGACGCGCACAAGCGCCTGGCGGCGATCCGGTCCATCTGCGCCCTCGCCTGCCTTGCCGCGCCGATGGCGGGCACGGCGCTCAGCCTCGGCCCAGCCGCCGCCTGTGGCGCAGCCGGTTGAGCCAGGCCCCGCCGCCGGCACCCCGTCGCCCGCTGCCGCGGCGCCGGGCGAGGGCTTCCGGGCCGCCCGCTTCAGCATGAGCGAGCCAGAAGTGCGCCAAGCGGTCCAACGGGCCGCCCTCCTACATTGCCCTGGTCCGGGTACCAACACCTGATCCATGCAACAACGCCACTCTTTCTTGGTCACGGCTGCCGTTGCGTCAGCCCCGGCGCCCTTTGGCTCGATGCTCTGCGGACGGTGCATGAACAAGCACGGCGAAACCGTGACGTGCATCGAACGTCGCGCCGAGGTGGCGGGCGGCGTTGGCGTGTTCGCAATCCCCGGAAGCAATGACCATGATGCTCCGGTAGGCGCCGCAACGGGCGGCCTCGGCGGCGGCATAGGCCACCAAGGCTTGGCCGATGCCGCGCCCGGCCCATCCGCGGTCCACGCACAGCGCGATCTCGGCCTCCATGCCGCCGGAGGTGCGGTAGAGCAGAGCCTCTGACAGCCCGCGCACCGCGCCATCAGCAACCCAGGCCGTGAGTATCGCAGCACCCCAATCAAGCGCATCGTAATGCGCCCTGACCATTTTGGGCGTTGTGAAGCCGTGGAAGCGCATTTGGAGCGCTTCGTCGTCGAGCGTGGCTACGAAATTGGCAACGATGCCGGCATCCTCGCGACGGAGGTGAAGGATGGGGGAGGACATGACCTCGGCAGGGTGTGTCAGTGTGGAAAGCATAGCATTCTCCTTGTCCTGTTGTAGGAAGCGTGGATTGGATATCGAAACTGTCCGCCGGGCGCCGCGTCACCCTGCGACACCCTTTTTCGCCGAGGGGGGTAGCGCGCCCGCCACCATGGCAGCCAGCAACGTGGCGACGAGGCGAGGCGGGCGGTGTCAGATGAGTGCGGCCTGGCGCATCAACGGACGGACCATGACGTTCGGCGCCGGCCTCGTGATCCCATGGCTGCGCGAGCCTACGCGCGCACGACTCAGCATGAGTTGAGCCGGGCCGCCAACATACCTGCGAGCAGCACCCGGTCCCGTCACAGAAGCGGGTCGTCATGCCGGACAGGCTGTTGCTCTCGACCGTCCAGGTCAGCGAGGCATCAACCAAAGATGCGGTCGCCACTCTGGCCGTTGAAGTCCAGGATGGTGCCCTGCCCGATTTGCGCATCGAACAGGAACATGTCGGCGCCGCCGACGGGCGCATCGTTCTCATGCCCGGCAATCAGGGTGTCATTGCCGGGACCACTCAGCAGCAGGTTGCCTCGGCCATCCCCGGCCAGCACGATACGCCCTCCATTCGGCGCAAGGCCCACAGCCCGGTCGATCCAGTGACGGATGCACGCATCAGCGTAAGACGAATCCTGCTCGCTGCTGGCCACAGTCGATTGCAATGCGTCATTCGGCGCGATCACGGCAGGGTCGGCATCAGCCAGGTTGCAGGATAGATCGCGGCTTCCTGGCATCATGGTCAAGTAGAGACCTACCGTCGCTCCCGTGAAACGGAGTTCAACGCTTCGGCTGTTCCGGTCCGCAGCGTGACGTCGCCACTCACGACTGAGAGGGCAGTAACGGAAATCGTCGCTTCGTGGCTGCCGGGCTGGAAATACGAACCGATCATGATCACCGCAGTCTGGCCGTTGTCGCTCAGGCTACGAACGCTGCCGATTTTGTTGCCCTTTTGATTGTAAAGCCAGCGCCCGACTACCTTTGATGTGACCGGTTCTGCTGGAGCTTGGGCCATCGCCGCCCCAGTGACTGACAAAGCCATGGCTGGGACCGCATAGTTCGGCGCAGCTTGTGCTATACGCATAAGGGCGACGACGGTTGCTGCGCAGGGTGCCAAGTGTTTCATGATTGGGTCCTAATGTTCGCTGCACCGGATGGATGCCTGAGTGGGGCGCTGGCGTCTGTGACGAAACTCACACCGCACACGCAGGTGGAGTTCGGGCGTCCAAGGTTCAGCAGTTGAGCGTGTCGGGATGACCACCGCCTCGGGCGGGTTGGGCTGGCGCTCCGCCACGGTGCGATGGACGGGCTCGCCGTCGTAGGCGCCATCCGCTGTCACCGAGGCGAGAAGGCCAGGGGTCTGCTCGGGCAAGGACACGACGGCGCAACTGGCGAGACGAAGTCGTCCAATCCCTACCGCGAAGTCTGATTTCAGAAACGTAGAAAGCCTGGAGCGCTACGCCGCGAACTGGATTGCCTGGTGGCCGAGGCGCCCATCCGGCACCGCGGCCCTGACCTGGAGCACTCGGTGAGCGTCGCGGGGCGACCAGTGCACCCGCCTGCGCTTGTTCATGCGTGCGTTGACCAACTGGTCGACGGTGACGACGCTGCTATTACGAAAACTTCTTTCGCCGTATGTCCATATGGCTGCGTCTCTGCGTTGACGACGCCGCTTGGCACGACGCTCGTCAGTTGTCCTGCTTCCTCGTCTCCGTTGCAAACGCCAGTCCTGTTCCATCGCACCCCGGCGCGATCCTGTATGGCCGGCTCGGGCCGTTCCGAACGCCGGGCCGCCCTCTGAGCCGGATGCGTTGCTGTACGCAGGAGATCGCGCTTGCAAACTGACATGCATCCATGTCAGTCTTGGGTGCCTACGGAGGCCGGCGCGATCCACATCCCGGTCAAAACTCTCCAAAGCCGGGACATGCGGCCTTGTTGACAGTGCATTCGATCCATTGACGCGGGGACTGAGACGAAAGGAGTCCAGCTTGGGGCACTCAATTCAGATGATCTTCCTGTCCAAGCTGTCCATTGCGTCGAGTAGGATCAGCCGGCGAAATGTGCGCGACCGAACCGAACATCGAAGGCCAGTCTGCGCGCCCAGCAACCAGCCTGCGCGCCCAGCAAAAAGAAGCCGCCTGGAACAACGCCTACATGCTTCAACTCCTGGCCGGATAGCTGACGGGTTCTATGGAAGCCGGCACAGGACTTCGTGCGCAACCCCTGGGATAGGGGCCATGCGGGCCTCCTCCTGATCCGTGCAACACGGCCGAAGAAGCGGGACGGGTGAGCGCCGCCGTCGTGTGGCTTTCCGCACAGACGCCAGCGCGACGCCCTGTCATCCATGTCGCGTTGCGTTCCGCGGTGCGACGGAGTCCTGCGAGGCAACGATGCGACCCCTGACATCATCTACCACCCGAGCGCGAGGCTGATCCAATGGACGCCACCCCCGACACCACTCACCCCGCCGCTGCGGCGGCGCACCTGCGCGAAGAGGCACGGCAAGCCGCCGACCGCGTCGCCGCCCGCGCCCGCGCCGCCCACGGGTTCGGCGCCACGGCCGAGTCATGCCGCGCCGGAGCCTCGGAGCTGGAGCGCCAGGCCGACCGCGCCGCAGGCCTGGTGTTCGGCCAGGCTGTCGAGACGTTCCGCGCCGCCGCCGCCGAGAGCCGGCTCGTCGCGAACGCGCTCGACGCCATCGAGGGCAGGCGGCGGGCAAGCTCTTCCAATCGCCCGCAGACCTGCGCAGCCTCGCCCCTGCGTTCCGGCACAAGGGCCGGGCCGGCGCCGTGACGCCCGACGACGCGGCCCGCTGCCGCAGCCGGCTGGTGGGGAACGCCGCCGGGTGGGAGCCTCAGCAACGCGCCGCGGCGGGCGTGCCGTCGCCCGGCCGGCTCGGCCCCACCGTCGCCTGCGCGGCCCGGCCGTCCGGTCCGGAGGCCACGGCGATGGCACTGAACCTCGTGGTCGAGCCCGTACGCGTGGCAACCGGCAGCGCCGACGAGGACGGCCGGCTGGTGCTGGCGGACGGGCGGCTGGTGGCGGTGCTGGTGCGGCTCGCGGACGAGATCCATGCCGGGCGGGTCGGGTCCTGGTTCATGGAGGCGGGCTTCGGTCCCTGCGCCGACGCTGAAACAGCGCTGCCCGCGTTCACGGGCCTCGGCGCCATGCTGGCCTGGATAGAACACCGGCTTGCCGCGTCACGGTCGCCGCCGGTGGACCCGCACCAAGCCAAGCGCTCCCCGGCCCATGACGAGGGCAGCAGCGAACACGACGTAGCCCGCGAGAGCGGCCCGGCACATGCCTGGGTCCAGTTAAGGCCCATCGAGACATCGCGCCAGAGGATTTTTGGAGGCATGCCCATGACATCAATCCCTTCGCCAACAGGAGGACGAGGCGTGGAACCCGAGATCACGCCGTTCTTCGACGACGGCACGAACACGGTCAGCTACGTGGTCAAGGACCCGTCTTCGACAAGTTGCGCGGTGATCGACAGCGTTCTCGACTTCGACTACGCGGTGGGCCGGATCGAACACCGCTCGGCGGATGCGATCGTCGCTTTCATATGCGAGCGCGCACTGGCCCTGGAGTGGCTGATCGAAACGCATGTCCATGCAGACCATCTTTCCGCGGCACCGTATATACAGTCGGCCTTGGGCGGACGCATTGGCATCGGTGAGCGCATAACGGCCGTTCAGGACACGTTCGGCAAGGTGTTCAACGAAGGCACCGAGTTCCGACGCGACGGCAGCCAGTTCGACCGCCTGTTCGCGGACGGCGATGCCTACGCCGTCGGCGGCATGACGGCTCGCGTGATGCACACCCCTGGCCATACGCCGGCCTGCATGACGCACGTGTTCGGCAGCGCGGCATTCGTGGGCGACACGCTGTTCATGCCGGACAGCGGCACGGCCCGCGCCGACTTCCCTGGCGGAGATCCGCACGATCTGTATGCGTCGATCAGGCGCATCCTTGCGCTGCCGCCTGAGACGCGGCTGTTCGTCTGCCACGACTATGGCCCGGACGGACGCAACATACGTTGGGAAACGACGGTCGCCGATGAGCGGCTGCAGAATGTGCACGTCCGCGATGGCGTCACGGAAGACGAGTTCGTCGCCATGAGGACGGCGCGCGACGCCACGTTGGCAAAGCCCCGCCTCATTATTCCTGCGATCCAGGTGAACATGCGCGGAGGTCAACTGCCACCCCCGGATGCGGAGAACCGGAGATACCTCAAAGTCCCGCTGAACGGGCTTTGAACCAGCAAAACTGCTGCATTCCACATGCCGGGCAGAAAGCCCAGGGCGGTGCCGCCTTTTTCATCTGCGGACTTGTGTCCTTTTACAGATTGCCGCCAGCAACTACAGCGGGTCGGTCCAGCAACCGGGCCGCGGACCTGCAGCCGCGTTCTGGCCGGCATAAATCAACAACGATTGCAAGGAGCACTCGATGAGCATCCAACTCGGCCAGGTCGCACCCGATTTCGAGCAAGAGACCACCATCGGCCGGATCACGTTCCATGAGTGGCTTGGCGACAGCTGGGGCGTGTTGTTCAGCCATCCAAAGGATTTCACGCCCGTCTGCACCACCGAGCTGGGCGAGGTCGCGCGAATGAGGCCCGAGTTCGACAAGCGAAACGTGAAGGTCATCGGCCTGTCCGTGGACAGCCTCGACAACCATGCACGATGGAACGACGACATCGCCGACGTCACGGGCAACGCGGTGAACTTCCCAATGATCTCCGACCCCGACCGGAAGGTCAGCACGCTCTACGACATGATCCATCCCGAGGCGGACGCGAACGTCACCGTCCGTTCCGTGTTCGTGATCGACCCCCGCAAGAAGGTGAGGCTCTCACTGACCTATCCGCCTTCGGCTGGACGCAGTTTTCCCGAAATCCTGCGCGTGGTGGACAGCCTGCAGCTCACGGACGCGCAGAAGGTTGCCACGCCGGTGAACTGGCAACCTGGCGACCGGGTCATTATCGTCCCGAGCGTCTCGGACGACGATGCAAAGGAGCATTTCCCGCAGGGATGGGACACGAAGAAGCCTTACCTCCGCTACGTCGACCTTGGCAAGGTGGCGAAGTGACTCCCATGCTGGGACGCGGCGAGCACCTCGGCGCAGAGCGCGGCAAATCCGCGCCATGGCCACCCAGCCTGGCGGACACCGCGGCATCCCTGGTGGCGAACCATGAATACCCTGTGTGGCCTTCCCGTGAAGTCGAGTAGTGCTGAGCCGGTTGTGGCCGACGGGTTGGCGGCTGCGATCGGGAACACGCCGTTGATCCTGCTGAGGAGGGCATCAAAGGAGACGGGCTGCCGTATCCTTGGAAAGGCGGAGTTCATGAACCCCGGCGGTTCGGTCAAGGACCGTGCCGCGCTTGCCATCATCGACGACGCGGAGGCACGCGGGACGCTGAAGCCGGGCGGCACGATCGTCGAAGGCACCGCCGGGAACACCGGCATTGGGTTGACACTGGTTGCCAACTCCCGTGGCTACCGCAGCGTGATCGTCATGCCTGAAACGCAAAGTCAGGAGAAGATCGACTTCCTCCGCATGATCGGCGCCGATCTGCGCCTCGTTCCGGCCAAGCCCTACGCCGATGCAGGGAACTATGTCCGGTATTCCGAGCGTCTGGCGCAGGAGCTTGGTGCCGTTTGGGCCAACCAGTTCGACAACGTGGCGAACCGCCAGGGCCACTACGCGACCACGGGCGCCGAAATCTGGCGTCAAACGGATGGCGCCATCGACGCTTTCACCTGCTCGTGCGGTACGGGCGGCACCCTCGCCGGGGTATCCTTGGCCTTGAAGGAGAGACGGCCCGACATACGCATCGTCTTGGCTGATTCGGAGGGCAGCGGCCTGTATGGTTGGGTGAAAGCCGGCGACCTTTCGGTTCATGGCAGCTCGGTCACGGAGGGCATCGGACAGTCGCGCGTCACTGGCAACCTGGCAGGTGCGGCGATCGATGACGCGGTGCGCGTCACTGACGGGGAAGCGTTGCAACAGGTTTTTGACCTGCTCCAGCACGAGGGCCTATCGGTGGGCGGCTCTGCTGGCCTGAATGTCGCCGCAGCCATCCAGGTCGCGCGTAACCTGGGACCGGGCCACACCGTGGCTACGATCTTGTGCGACGGCGGCTCGCGCTACCAGTCGAAGCTGTTCAATCCGGCTTTCCTGCGGAGCAAGGGGCTACCCGTGCCAGCGTGGCTGCGGACGAACGCCGATGAAAGGACAGGGACCTTTTCGCTTGCGTGATGATCACGTTCTGGAAACGGACGGCCAGACCTGTCCTCCATGCCGTGACTTGCATGAACCGGTGTTGAGTGCTCGCACGTCACAATGCGCGCTTCATTGGTCCCTATGTGCTTACTGGACCAGGAGGTAGAGCAGCAGAAGGGTGTCGGCAACCTCGTCCACGCTTTCGGTGTAGCCGTTCGAAACCCAGGCCCTAGCGACATGCAGCCCGCCCCCGACCACGCCTTTCAACAAAAGCGGCGGCAGGTCATCGCGGCTGAAGCGACGCCCCATGACGTCAAGCAGGAGACAACCAAACTCGTCCAGGCTGTTGGAAACAAGGATGTCGGTCTCGGGACTGATGCTGACCATTTCCATCAGGAAAAGCCGTGCCGCCGGAGGATTGCCCCTAATGTGTTCCAAATACGTCAGCAGCGCTGCTCGAACGCGCTCACGTTCTCCTCCACGAACAGTTTGAGCGGTGTCGCGTATCTTTGCGATCAGTTCGCCCGTCACCAGCTTGAAACACTGCTGCAGCAAGTCTTCGCTGTTCTCGAAGCACTCGTAGAAGTAGCGCTCCGTCAACCCGGCCGCGGTGCAGACTGCCTTTACGCTGCTGTTACGAAAACCTCTCTCGCCATAGGTTCGTATGGCTGCGTCCATGAGTTGACGCCGCCGCTTGGAACGACGCTCGTCAGCTGTCCTGGCCCCCCATTTCCGTTCCAAACGCCGGCCCTGTTCCATTGCACTCCGATGCAGTCCTGTACGGCCGGCCCAAACTGTTCCAAATGTTGGGCACCATTTAAGGTCCGGTCTGGATGCGCTCTCACCTAATCCTCCCTCTGGTCGCCTGGTGATCACGGGATCCACCTGGCCGGACGAGGAGAAGGGTGTGGACCAAGTCGCATTGGGTGCGGCACGACGCGCGTTTGAAGAGCATAGCGTCGTTCCATGCTGCCGGCCAAGTGGGCTGTGGCTGGAGCGGGCCTGCCCGCCGCGCCGCGGGCAGGCGACGCCCTGTGCAGCGACCGTCTGTGGGGCGACGATGCGTCATTGGCCTGGCACAGCGTTGTTGTGGTTGGTGCCGTAGGCAGGGCAACGTAGGAGAGCGGCCCGCCTCGTGACCAATGGATTTCAGTCTTGCCGTTCAAAGAGCACCGTCAACTGTTGGACTGAGGTCGCGATGGGGCGCGGTCAGAACGGCGTGCCCGTGGTTACGCCGCAGCGGTGACGCCGGCGACCTCGGCCCAAACCTGGAAGGCTTGGGTGCGGGCGGCTCGATACGGAGTGGGGGGCACTTGGTGGCGGCGGAGGTGTGGGATTGACCCGGTTCGGTGGACGGTTTGTTGGCCTACGGGCTACGTCTCGGTCACGACGGCCTGCATATCGGCTTCATAGGTCATGGGCGAGCGGTAGCCCAGTCCCGAATGGAGCCGCACCGGGTTATACCAGCCTTCGATGTAGCTGAAGCAGGCCATCCTCGCCTCGGCTTGGGACGCGAACCGGCGGCGGCCGAGCAGCTCGGCTTCAAGCGTCGAGAAGAATCTCTCGGCCATGGCGTTGTCATACGCGTCGCCGACCGAGCCTATCGAGGGCCGGACACCCGCCTCGCTGCATCGCTTGCCGAACGCCAGAGACGTGTATTGGCTGCCCTGGTCGCTATGATGCACGACATCCTTGGGCCGCCGTTGGCCTACTGCCATCTTGAGCGCGTCCAGCACCAGCTCGGCCCGCAGATGGTTCGCCATGGACCAGCCGACGACCTTGCGGCTCCAGGCGTCGAGCACCACGGCCAGGTAAAGGAAGCCCGTCGCAGTTGGCAGGTAGGTGATGTCTGCGATCCATAGCTGGTTCGGTCCCGCCGCCGTGAAGTTGCGGTCCACCAAGTCGGGCGCGGGACGGGCTTCCTTGTCCCGCCGGGTCGTGGTGGGTCCGCCGTGCCGGTGGCAGGCGCCGACCAGCCCGGCGTCGCGCATCAAGCGCGCGATCCGCTTGCGCCCGTGCCGTTCTCCTTGTGCCCGCAGGTCGGCATGGACGCGCGGCGCCCCATACGTCTGGCGCGAGCTGGCGTGCACGGTCCGGACGCGCTTCAGCAGCGCTGCGTCTGCTACGGCCTGGGCGGACGGGCGCCGGTGCAGCCACGCATAGTAGCCCGCCTTGGACACGCCGAGCGCACTCGCAAGTGGAGCGCGCGAGCACGCGGGCCATGGGGGCAATCGGGAAGCAGGCCTGGTTTGCGCTCATGAACCGGAAGACCCGGACGGCAGCGTCCCGGTCTCCCGGGCAAACCAGGCCGCGGCTTTCCTAAGAAACTCCCGTGCTGGCTGGAGCAGGTTCCGCTGACTGCAAAACGTAGCCGAGCGACTTGGCCCGGCGCTGCAGATTGGTCAGCACCCGCTGACGGTAGCGATCCTCGTAGTAGGAAGCGCCCGGATCGGTGTAATCCATGCCGTGGCGCAGCGTGTTGTAGAACAGCACCGCGATCTTGCGCGCGGTGGCGGTGACCGCCTTGGCTTTGCCGACCCGTCCTGCCAGACGACGGTAGAAGGCGCCCAAAGCCGTCTCGGTGCGCCCGACGGTCACAGCAGCGAGACGCAGCAACGCGGCGGCCCGATTGCTGGAACGTCGTGTCCGCGCCGAGAGCACCTTGCCGCCGGAAATCTTGTTGCTCGGCGCCAGACAAAGCCACGAGGTGAAATGCTTGGCGCTCGGCCATGCTGAAAGGTTCGTGCCGCATTCGCCCACAAGCTTGAGTGCCAGGTAGGGGCCAAGCCCGTGGATCTGGGTGAGGTCGACGCCGAGGATCCGATGCAGCGCCTCACGAGCCGGAAAGGCCAACGCATTGGGCTGCTGTGTCCGGTGCCTTGGAGCGGGAAGCGGCACCGCGGGCGGCGGACATGATGCTTCCAGCTCCTTCAGGGCAGCCTCGATCCGAACGTCGCAGGCGGCAACCTTCGCCTGGTAGGCATCATACAGTTCCACGGCCTGCGACAGGGCGAAGACGTGCTCCTCCCGGTCGTTGCCGACCAGCGCCTGGCGGATTGTCTCCTCTGATGCCTTGACGCGCTGGTCGCGAAGGGCGGCAAGCACTGCCGGGTCGCGTTCGCCAGCCAGGACGGCCCGTATGATGCGCATGCCGGTCACGCCGGTGATGTCCGACACGACGTGGTGCAGTTGCAGGTTCATCTGCATCAGCGCCTTCTGCATGTGCTGGATGTGCGAGGCCGCATAGTCGAGCAGACGCTCCCGCTGGCGCAGGTAGTCCCGCAAAGCCGCGATCCTGCGCTCTGGACGGAAGCTGGCCCGCAACAGCCCATACTCGTGCAGCCGCTGCAGCCACTGCGCATCGGTGACGTCCGTCTTGCGCCCGGGGACGTGCTTGGCATCCCGGGCGTTGACCAGCACCACGGCGAACCCGCGCTGTTCCAGGATTTCGAAGGCCGGGATCCAGTAGACGCCTGTGGACTCCATGGCGACCGTCTTGATGCCGCACTGCTTGAACCAATCGGCAAGGCGATGCAGATCGGCGGTGAAGGTGCCGAAGCTGCGAACCGGTTCAGGATCGCGGCCGGGACCGACTGCGGCCACATGCATGGTTGCGCCAACGTCGATCGCAGCAGCACCGGCGTGGACCGGAGACATCTCCCGCTCTCGGCGGGATCGCTTGGTCTTGGGCATACATCCTCCTCGAGTAAATGCAGGGCGGAGGAGATGGGTTGCGCGACAGATCAATTTCCTAACCGGGATCGCCGAGGCGTCACCATTCTCAAGTACGCAGCAACCCACGGGCCATGTTTGACTACGGGGTATTAACCACCAAAAAGCGGACGGCCGCTCACCTCCGACCCGGACTATAGATGCTGCCCGTTTCTACGCCACAGGCGGATCGCGATCCGCGCTGGTTTGACAAGATGTCCCGCTCCAGCCGGAGCTGGCGCACTTC
>JAABUV010006156.1_pt1 | contig 13217 bp, 23 predicted proteins | sample 5559971 | NCBI WGS metagenome assembly JAABUV01 (sample SAMN10711881, study PRJNA513362) | rock metagenome | isolation source: Antarctica rocks | place: Antarctica: Victoria Land, Knobhead nord | collected 2015-12-19
GCAGGATCAGAGCACAGATGCCTGCATGTCAGGGCGCCTAGTAGCTGGCCAGCCGTCAGGGCGCTTGGCAGGCCGCCAGGTTGAGCATGCTGACGTAGGGCTTGGCGAGGTTGCCGATGAACAGCTGGTCGCCGTGCGCGGTGACCGCCGAGGTGTGGCTCACGTGGCTGCCATTGGGGTCCATGAGCGTGCGCAGCACGGCGCCCTCCGCCGAGACCTGCGCAGGGGCCGGACGAGGGCGGCTTGCCTGGCGCAGCAGGTTCCTCACTTCACAGTAAACGTAGCCTTCAGATCAGTTCTGCACATGAGGGGCCAGTTTCTTTCCTGCCACATGATGCGGTCGTCCAAGACAAGCCCCCGCACGAGCACCTTGGACATGCTCGCTCGAGAGGGAGAGACGCTCACCACATAGGGTAAGCAGCCAATGCTTGCCGAGATCCCCAAATAGAGGCAAGTACATAAGACGGCGCTCTCCTGCACGGCAACGACAACACAAGGAGTGCGCCCCTGCGAATGCAGCTCCGCCCTTGCCTAGCAAGATGCGCACAAGGCTGCCCACCTCGACCAGCGCGCCCCACTCCCTGACAGGCGGGCGGAACGCCGCCGGCAGCCATGCGAAGATGAAGCGACCCCACCTGCGCGCGCGGCACAGTCAGTCGACGCCCTAGGCGACACCTTAACAAGAGCTTGCGTCGCCAGGACAGGCGCCCCAGGGCCAAGTCCAAAACTTTGAGCACTGCGGCGCGCCTTGCCTCATACCAAGAAAGCGTGCATGCGGCGCCCAACGCACAAGCACCACACTGCCCCGCCTGCATTGACCACTTGGCGCTCTAAGCATTGCCACAGTGCAATCCCTCCTAGCTGCACCGCTCACTCCGCAATCTCTCCTAAGCTCTGCGACGACCCACAAAGAGACCGGCGAACACGTTCTGTCCTCTCTGATCGGAGCGCTGCCGACACGGCGGGCCGCAACCATAAGACCAGCTGACAGCATGGTCTCAGGAGAGGTGACACTGCATTGAGATGCTGTGCGCGTGCCACACCAGACCCTCTTTGGTGACTAGCATTTGCCCAGGCTGCACGCGTGCGCATCCCAAGGAAAGCAAACCTGAGCTCAGAGCAAATTAATAAACCTGACCATGAGACAACATGCGGGGCCAAAAGTGCTCATCTGTCTTACAGAACAGAGGCGTGCCAAAAGCCATCCCCGTCTTCCTTCCCAGCTGCGCAAGCGCCGCCAGAGCGTGCAGCGACAGCACCAACAGAGTGCCAGGGCACGAAAAGGCGGGCCTCTGGGCTGACTGGGCGTTTGCCCTTACGATCACAGACAGAAACACCCAAAGAATGGGCCGGCAGCCGCCGCGGCCGGCAAGGCGCGCAGGGAGCACCTGAAGGGCAGCACACGCAGGTAGGCCTGGCGGCCCGGAAAGACCAGGCCGAGCCAGAACCCGCCGCGCGGCGCGCGCGCGATGCCATCCGGCAGCCCCGGCAGCCCGGCTACCAGCGGCTCCCGCTGCCCGGCCTGGCGCGCCCGCCACGCGCCGCCCTTGGCGGACGGACGCAGCCCGACCCTCATATCCCGCGCACCGGAGCTGGAAGGCAGGGGGCTTGCAAAGGTGCGGCAGGGGCAGGCCACAGGCGCGTCCCGCCGAGTGCGACGGGCTGCGGGGCCCTGCTCACGGCCGGCCGCCCCAGGGCCTGGGGGCCCTGGATCACTGGGGCGGGTGTGGGCTTCAGGGCGCGGGCCGCCGGCGCCGCAGGCGCACGAACGGCTGCCGGGGCTGCGCTGATCCTGTGCCTGCCTTGGTGGATCCAGGGCCACCCCATGCGGCAGGGGCCTCGCCCCTGGGCGCGCACCTCTGCGGCGACCGCCGCGACCCGGTGGTGCGGTCAGCCCTCTCTGGAGCTGCCGACCAGTTCCGAATCGATGGGCCCCATCACGGCCCCCGCCCGGCACCGCGTGGGGCGCGCAGTGGGTGCGCACCGCCAGGGCAGCAGGTGCACGACGGGCTGGGTGGGCGCGGTCAGGCCGACCCAGAAGCCGCCCTTGCCGCCAGCGGCGCGCGCGATGCCGTCGGGGAAGCCCGGCAAGCGCTCCGTCAGCACCGCCTTGGTGCCGCTCTGGCCCCGGGCGCGCACCGTGCATGGCGGGTCAGGGTCGGGCCGCCCGTCTGCTACACAAGGCCTATGAGTTTGCTGACGCTGACAAGCAAGCTCCTGCTTAGCGGGATGGGCGCCGTGCCGGACTGACCGTCGGCTGCGCCTGTAAGCTCCCCTTTGTCGCAGGTTCATGACATGCGTGCGGTCCGCTGTGATCGAGCTTTGCGACCGGAATGTAAGACGCCCCTGTGTCCCCCGCAGGACGTCCACTGCAGCTGCTGCATACATGAGCTGGCGAAGGGCGCCTTTGTCGGCTCGCCCGTGCAAGCCCGCAAGCTCCCTATACGTTTTCTCTGAGATCTCAGCATCGGAATGTGCATGGCCAGGTCATGCCCGGGATGTGGAGCGGTCGCGTCTCGAGCAGCTGCCGAGGGTCACCGCATCGTGTTCGTTCACCTGCCGGCGGCTGCCTCGCCGGGGCGCTCGCTCACGTGCCCTGATGCAGCTTAGCGCGCTCAGCAAGACCGCCCCACACCCGCAAGCGTCAAGGGCGGCGAGATGCCCGAACCCTAACCCTTGGGCGCACCGTGGGCCCGGTGAGCTGGACACGGAGCACGCGGAATGAATTGGTCTCCACCACAGCGGCCCAGGCGGCGCCGGGCGCGAGCGCGACGCCGTTGGCGAACCAGAAGCGCTCTGCGACCACGCGCGTGCTGCCGTCCTTGGGGTCATAGCGCAGCAGGCGGCCCGTCGGCGCGCCCTGCGCGCACCGCGCGCAGCGCCGCTAGCGTCAGGCGCCAGGGGCCGCACCACTGCCCGGACCCGATCGACAGGTGCAAGACAATGCAGCCTCCACGGTAGGTCTGGCGCCGCGGGAGCAGGCCTCGAGCGAGCGGGGCTCAAGCGCACGGCCCTCAGCGGCGCAGCACAGGCTGCAGCCCCGACACCAGCGCCGCTCGCGACGCCGCGCGCGCGCGCGGCGGCGTTGGCGCGCACGGCTGCGCCTGCGGGACGGCCAGCAGGCAGGCCTGGCTGGAGCAGGCCGCCCAGGGATTCGCTCTGATTTCCTCGCATGCGGTGATGCCGAGTCTGCTGGTCAGGAGAGCCCCTGTGCCACATGACAACGGAACACTACAAAGGGAGGCTGCCATGACCATAGATGGGGGTGGGCTAGGCAAGCCCGTGGGCCGGCTTGCAGCCCCAAGCGGGGCCGCGCCTGGAAGGTGACCAGCAGGTACGCCTGCATCGTGTCCCAGTAGCCCAGGCGGCTGCGCACGGGCCACACGCCGTGCGCGGAATCGGTAAAGTAGATGCTGCCGTCGGGCGCGATGTCGAGGTCGTTCGCGTAGTGAATGTCGGTGCCGGGCTGCAGGTCGTCCGCGTCGTCCACGCGGCTGGTCAGCAGCACGACGCGCCGGCTGGGCAGCTCCAGCTTCACCAGGCCCTGCCGCCGGGCGCGCCGCCGCTGGCGCGCCGGGCGCCGCCTCCGCGCCTCCAGCGGTCACAGCAGAAAGTGTGTCGGCATGTCTCAGATCCTGAGAAGTGGCGTAGTCCAGCTCTTCGCATGTATGCGTGCAACTGTTTCACACCAGCATGCTCAGGCTGGCCGCTCCACTACGGCTCACGGCGGGATGAGTCCATTCAGGATGGATGCAGCAGGCTGCAAGCGCAGGGCCTGCGCGCTGCGACCATGTAGGGCAGGGGGAGGGGAGGGTCTGCAGGAGCGCCGGGCTGCGAACCGCGCCGGCCACGCAGACGATTAGGTCGCCCGCCGCGTCAAACTCGAACCCGAGCGGCCGGCCGGGGCCCAGGTGCGCAATAGGCGCCTCCTGGAGCACGTAGCGCCCGTCCAGCACGCGCGCGGCGCGCCGCACCGCGCCGTAGCGGTCTGCGGTCCACAGCGCGCCGTCGGCGGCCACCGCGACAGACTCTGCCGCACAGGAGCGTGCCGCAGGCGTCAGGCGGCAGTGCGACCCTGCGCAGCTTCTTCTTATCACCAAAGCACACAGCGCATGAAGGACCTCATACATCTGGTGCTGGTGAGCAGTCGCAACAGCCACAGCAGTTGGCCAGGTGGCCAGCCCCAGTCCCCGCTGCGTCGCCGTGCGGTGCAGGCCAGGGCGAAGGAGCCGAGGGGCCTACCAGACCCATACACCTCGCCCTCGAACAGCCTCTTGGCCGACCGCAGCGCCGTGTTTTCTGCATACACCCCCTGCGTGCCCGCGCGCATACCCCGTCACATACCTCGTCACATAGGCGGGACCAGTGTGCACTTTGAAATAGGAGACTATTACACATGCCAGCAGGTTTGGCTGAGGGGCTTCCTTCGCTCTCAGTCAGCTCAGGTGCAGCGCAGGCACAGCAGCCTGACGGGGCGCCAGTGCCAGGCTTGAGAGTTACAGCCAGTCCCCAAACGGAACATAATCACACAGAAGCACTGTGCGTGCAAGGGCCGGCGGGCGCTACCTCGAGCGGGGAGGGGTGGGGCAGGTACTCGGGCTCGATGGGCTCCACGTCCAGCACGCACGGGTATGGCAGGGGCAGCGCGCCCCCCTTGAGCCCCCAGCCTGCAGCAGGCCTCAGCTGGTCAGGCCGAACGCTGCTGGGCAGCAGGCGGGCAGACAAGGAGAAGGTGCGGCGTTGTTTTGCAAGGGATGGAGGCACCACTGGCGGTGGGGACACAGCGGTGCTGCAGGCCAGAAGCAAGTGCACGCTTCCATACAAGGTTCCGACCGTCCATGCAGCTCCTTGGTCAAAGCAAGGGCCCATGAGGTGTTGCTGCGGCTTGATCAGTGCGTCCTCACCGAAGACCGCGCCTATGGCGAGAAAGCCAATGCCCACCAGCCCGGCCCAGTTGACCGCCATGGCTCGCGTGTATGGCAACCTGCCGTTGCGCACCGCGCCGCCTGGTCCAAGAATAAAACAAAGGTCACGAGATCCTCGTGCCGGCAGTGTCGCGGGTGCAATTGCAGTCCTGCACAGAGTCACGAGGGCAAGGAGGCATGTGTGGTGACCGCTAATGAGTGCCGACTCCTTGCAATGCTCCTTGCTTCCATGCCCATGTGCATGAGGGGCATGCCTCTCCATGGGGCTGAGCCTTGGGTCGGTCATCTGAATGATGACCCGGACAGGTGTGGACCGGCTCGACGCCATGCACAACACACTTAGGACGTTTCGCATACTTCAGGGTGGTACCATGTCTCCCTGTCTTCTGTACTTCAGGCCAACCCTACATGCGTCTGTTCCTGCTCATGAGCCAGATCCAGCTCCGACAAAGTGAGCATGCCGTGGCAGGTGCCCACACCCACCGCATCACTTTGTGACACCGCAGTTTGCACGGACCAGGCATGGCCGCCGTGCGTGCCTTGATGCGCACTTGGCTTTGCTGGACTGCAGAGACACGCACAGAGGCCGAGCGAGCTCGGTCCCAACGCCGTGCTTGCTCGCACCGCCCCTCCTCCACCCATCTCATATCGCACAACCCCCGACTTACCGACGCATCCCACAGCTCAGCCTGGCGCCGCGGTGTACTGCCGGAACACGCGGCGCTCGACCCACGCGGGCACGTTGGCCACACTGTAGCCCAGCGCGCGCAGGAACACGGCATACAGCACGTAGGTGAGCGCGCAGTACACCAATGCATTGGTGACCAGCATCACGGCGATGGTGACGACCACGAACGCGCGCGGCGGCGCGCCTGCTGCGCCCACCAGCGCGGCCATCTGGTCCTGCGCGCGCGGGGTCTTGGGTCAGGGCCGACCGCCCAAAACAGGTGTGGAAGCGCCGACCGCCCCTGGCAGCGCCCGTTGTCAAGTCAATGTTTTGTCTTTGGGCAGCATTGTCTGAATGGGCAGCACCAGCAACGGCCTGCTGCACAGAGACCTCCAGCCGCTCGTGCCCACCACGCCATGCAGCTGTGCTGTTCCATGCCGCGCCCCACGGCCGGCGCGGCGCGCACCAGCAGCGAAAACACATTGGTCAGCAGCAGCGCCCACAGGTTCTCGTTCATGGTCCAGCCGGACAGCGCGATGAAGCCCAGCTGGCCCGCCACGCGCACGGCCGCCGCGGCCGGGACGCCCAGCGCCCAGGGCGCGCGGCCGGCCAGCAGGCCGCCCAGCGCGCCCGCCAGCAGCCCATGGTTCAGCAGGTACGTGGCCGCCTGCACCGGGCCCAGCAGCACTGCGCGCGCGGCGCCCAGAGCTCAACGCCACACCCCTCCTCCTTGCCCTGCCGTCTGAGCCACTGGCAGGGTGCGCGACAGGACATGCCTGGGGACTGGCAGGCAGAGCACAGGGGGCTGAGATGCGCATGCATGGGCTGATCACTAGGGTCTCAATTCTGCCATGTTCCTGGGGCAATGCTGGCATGCAAGCCAAAGCTGGCTGGAGCCAGAGGGCACTCAAGCGCGCATCCACACCCACGGTGTGACTCACCGTGTGATAGCTCTGCTGCTGTGACCAACAGCCAACTGCCAGAGGCGGTGCTGGGGTGGCAGCCGCAGCTACCACAGCAGGCGATGTATGGCGCATGCATTTTTCCATGCGCTGTACTGCACTATACTGGATTGTGGCCACAGAGAAGCATGCAAAAAAGTGCTGGCGAGATCTGGCACCTGCAAGGGTAGGGAGTAAGGTTAGAGGCTGAGGCTCACGGGCCTGTTCATCACACCGGCCTGCCCTGCTCCGGCTGCCCTTCGCGGCGCCGTACAGGCTAGAGCAGGCACCTGGCGGTCCTGCAAACCCACAGGCAGCAGGGAACCCGAGGCATGGCTGCCGGAATGCTGCTGCACGCGGGCACGCCCACGGGCTCCGTCCGGGCCCCGGCGCCGTCCCGGCCGGGCGTGGGTACCCCCCTGCCCGCCAGGCGGCGGCCCGCGGCCGTGGCCCGGATCAGCAGCTCCAGCGACGCGACGCTGCGGGCCATAGAGCGGGCGGAGTGCTTCCACAGCGAGGTGGAGGCGCTCGTGGCGGCCCTGCCCGCGGAGCGGCCGCTCGAGCAGCTGCAGGAGCAGGTCGCGCCGGCGGCGGACAGCGCGGTGGCGCGCGCCTGGCGCGCGTACAACGCGGCGCTGGAGGCCCACCCTGTCGCCGTCAAGAGCGCCACGTCGCTCGTGGGGTTCCTGCTCGGCGATGTGCTGGCGCAGAGCATCGTGGGCGCCGACTACGACGCCGCGCGCACGCTGCGCCTGGTGCTGTTCGGCATGTTCATGGACGGGCCCGTCGGTGCGCCGCGCCCCTGCCCGCGCTCGCCTGCGCGCGGCGCAGCACCGACCCGCGCTCCCCAGCGAGCACCCAGCCAGTCTGCGGCCGCTGACGGGTGTACTGCCTGGCACTTGCTGACCCGCACGGCCTGCGTGTGGGCGCACGCCTGACCCAGGCACCTCTCAGTGGTTATGCGAGCAGCGCGGTTGCATGTTGTGCAGGCCGGTGCTGGCAGGCAAAGCACTGCACCGCGCGCCACTGTGCGAGCCCGTGCACCAGCCCCTGACCGCGCGATACCTGCGTGGCAGAGGTTGTGCGTTTGCCAGCCGCTGCTCCCAACTTGTGTGTCTTGGGTTGGGTGCCTGGCGCGCGTGCACCCGCGCTGCAAGCGGCAACACGAACGCAGGTGGGGGTGTTTTTTTAATGTCCTGGTCGTGTTGCAAACACTGCAGCTGTCACACACTGCAAACACGGCAGGCAGTGCGCACTGAGCGGACTGCCCTGCGCGCGCAGGGCACGTCTGGTACACCCTGCTGGACAAGAATGTGTTTCCCGAGGACCCGCGCAGCAACAAGGCTGTGGCCGCGAAGATGCTGCTCGACCAGCTGCTGTGGGCGCCGGTATTCTCCTGCGTGTTCTTCACGTTCATCCACCTGCTGCAGGCGCGCCTCTTGCATGACCGTGAAGCTCACATGATCGCAGAGCTCGAGCTGGCCGCCTGAGCATGTGCTGCTTTTCTTAGGACGAGGCGGTGCATGCTCCATTCTGACATTTTGACAGGCGGCGGTGCGGGGCGAGGGACTCTTGCTGACGGCGTGCGCGCGGCCGGCAGAACCACCCGGAGAACATCCTGCCGGCCATCCAGGCCAAACTGGTGCCAATGATGATCGCCAACTACGCCGTGTGGCCGATCGCGCACATCATCAACTTCAAGTTTGTAGCGCCGCAGCAGCGCATCCTCTACATCAACTGCTGCCAGGTGCGGCGCCCAGCGAGCGCATGCCGCGCCGGCTCTGGGTGCATGCTCTGGATGCATGCGAGCGCACTGGGTGAATCGGCATACATTGTCTGCGCTGCCTCCTGTACAGAACAGCACAACAGCTACCTGCGCTACCAATGCGCCTGAGTGTATATATACATATCTCACACGCTAACACGTGCCCATCGCGCAGATCCTGTGGAGTGCCTACCTGTCCAACCTGTCGTCGGTGCGGCTGCACTCGACGCACAGGCACTTCTAGGCTGCTCGCGGAATCCCGTCGCTCGTGGCGCACCGTACGCACATGATTCGCTGCGACGCACCAGGCGCGCTTAGGTGGGCAGGCGCGCTTGGTTGGGCTGGGAGTGGGGCTGGGGAAAGTGCATGGGCTGGGGCTCCAGCGTCTGCGTGGGCTGGGGCTCCAGCTTTATGCTCTGCTCCCGCTAAGCATGCGGCGTGCCTCAACTTCGTCCCGGAGCTACGGGGTAGCTGGGAGGGAGGGTGAGGGGTGGGCATGCAAGGAGGTGTGTGCTGTTTCACGTTCATGTTTCGTGCTCTGTACTGTCTGTGAACTTGGTCACTGCTGGGCGTATCGCTGCTCTGGCAACGGCACCGTTGGGGCGGCCGCTGAGGTTGAGGAGAGCGGGCAGGACATGTGCACATGTCCCGTGCCGGCACTCCTCGGCTGGCAGTGCGCACTGTTTGCAAATCTGCGGAAGGCAAAGAATGCTGCAACTGAAGTTTTTGGAATTAATGCACGAATGTTTTGAACCTGTGGGAATGTACTCTACAGCGCCAAACTCGCTGGAACAATTTTGAAAATTTTTGAACGCGGTGGAACCACGAACATTGCTGCATTGTGGCGCGCCCAGGCGGCATTGGCACTTTCTGCAGGAAGCAAGTTGCCTGCTGAGTCCACGTGATGTGGATACATTGCTTCAGGGAGTTGGGCTGGTATGCGCCGTGCAGGATTGAGGGGAGCACTGGCAGGCTTGGCACCAAGCGTAGCGCGATTCCCATGGTATTCTTATTTATTTCTGACCTGGCAACACTCAGGTTAGCAAGCCTTATTTCTGACCTGGCAACACTCAGGTTAGCAAGCCCTTGTGCTTGCCTCTGGTCTTGGAGCAGTGCTGGCCCACGGCCTTCCCTCTCGCGCGTCCGCAACTTTGTGTACCTGTCTACTGCTGCAGCAGCATTGCTGCAGCGTAGAATGCCATGCGGCTCCAGCGCTGGTTGGCTCGTTGGCTGGCTCGCTGCGTTCAGGTCCATACATAGGCTTCCCCATGTAGGCAGGTAGCTAGCTTGTGCTTGGGTTCGCACGCTCTGTAATCACTGCTTTGCACACGTCTCCGTCTCTGAATGCAACGCTTTCCCTGCCTGTGAACTTTCCCTGCCTGTAAGGAGGGATGCCACATCTTCTCCGCTGGGCACATGAATTGTGCTTCAAGTTCTGCCCACAATCGTGCAGCCTTCTGTGCAGGGCTACCTGTGTGCCATGCTGGGCTGGACGGTGACATGTGCCAGGGTCCTGCAGGCTGGATGCGCCTGGATGCGCCTCCTTCTGAACAGCCGCGTGACGACCATTGTCTGGCGGCCTGTTTCAGCGTCGTCGCGCATGGTGCCATGGGCCCCGTGAGCATTGCACGAGTGTGGTGTGTGCACTGTCGCATGACGTAGCAGCTAGGAGGCGGCTGTGTATCTGTCCGGAGAGCAGCGGAGGGCGCGCACCCAGGAGCAGGAACGCGGTGGCGGACATCGTGCGGCGGCCGGCGGCGGGGCCGTTGCGCATGGCGGCCACCACCACGGGCAGCGGCAGCAGGTAGCCGAAGTAAGCCTGCAGCTTCAGCAGCGTGGACAGCGTGTACACCAGCCCGCCCACCGCCGCCAGCATCGCAGTCTCCACCAGGCGCTGGCGCCCCGCAGCGCGTCGTCAGGCCCCGCACGCCTCACAGAGAGTGATATGGTATATGAGCGCTTGGCTGCATTGTGACTGTGGCCTCCAGGGACACTTGCTAGCCAGCACCGCTCACTCTGTTCCCCGCATGGCGCTCGCCGTGCTCGTGTGGCTCTTGCAGCACCGAGCCTGCCACAGCCTGGGACACAGGCAAAGCGCTGTGCAGCGGCTAGTGAGCCTGTTGTTGTGCTGCCAAGCTTGCAAAGTTTCGCAAGCAGGAGGGTGGCCCTGCCGCACACCTGTGTGGCTTTCAGGTCATAGACAGGCACGCCGCCTCCACCTGCAGCGGCCTCCATCTGTAGCCGCTGCTGCTGGTCTATGCGTCGCCTCGCATCTTCCAGACCAGGCGCCTCATGTGCACAAGCGCAGCAGCCACCGCGCCTTTGACGTGTGCGCTGCATCACACGCACACGAAGCAGCTCAGCAGGCTCATGGCGTTGATGGCAGTCTATAGCACACCATGCTGCCCACTGCGTGTCCCTTACAGTGCTCGTCTCACGTGTGGGCTCACCTGTCTTGCCAGAAGCTGTCTGGCTCTGTTGAAGGTGCTAGACGTCACCCGTCCTGCACTCCACAGCCGACCTGCGGTGCAAGCATCGAAGTGGTGAGGCGCTATGCCATATCAATGCCGCACTCATTCAACCATGTTGAATGAGTGCGGACAACAGCGTCTGGTGACCGTTTGCAACGTGTGTACAACAGCAGCGCACCCTTGGAGCATGGTCTTGTGCGACAAATCCAAGATGCATTTGACTTGACGCCAAGCTTGCCTGCCTTATGCACGCTCGGCATTTTTACATTGGCTCAGTGTCCAAAGCTTCCTCACGAGTCAACTAAACAAATTTTGCTTCCAGAGCTGGCCAAGGGCTACCCAGAGCTTAACCACTGTCCAGGCACAAGTGTGCCTTGCACAATGTGCCTTGCCAAGCTCTTTCTTGCTTTATATTTCCATGCAGCTGCGTGAGTATGGGGTATACATCACACCCACTGTCAAGCTGCCTGCCTACATGCATATGGTGCGTTGCTCATGAGAGAGCTCTCTGCCGGCAAGGAATACCCAATAAGCACTCACCAGCGCACACACACCGATTGCATCAGGAATGAGAGCAGACATTGTGGCTCGCCTGCAAAATACATGACTTAACACATGCGCTGTCACACATGCAGCGCATGCTGCAGCGATCGACCTCACACCTTGCAGTGCACACTAATACCTGGGTGCAAGTCACAGCGGTGCATAGACTGATGCTCTTTGCCCCCAAAGCGGCAAATTCAATCATAGCAAATCTGAGCGCATGCATCGTTGCTGCATGCTGTCAAGCGGCAATGGGTGGGAGGGCTTCCTCAAACACTGGGCATGGGAAGCCCGCAGCACGATGCCGACAGTTCTGGCCTGCAACCAGGCACATAAGGTGCAACCCGCCGCATGACAGACCTTGCGGGTAATGACGCTGGGCAGCAGACCAAGGGAGACGCGCCATCCATGCAGCTGACAGCTGCGGGCGCTCGCACACCACCCAGCGCTCCGCTGCATGCAGCCCCACCGCACAACCAGGTGCACTTTCTGCGCTGAGAGATGGCCTGTCAATGCCGCCGCCTCACGCCGTCCCAGGCTGCAACGTGCCGTCAGCCCCCTCACTGCCTGCAGCCCCGCCGCGCAGCTGGGGAGCTTCCTGCTGCGCAGCGACGCCGCCCGCGGCCGAGCCCCCAGGCATCAGCACTTGCCCGCTCCCTGCAGATTTTCTCGCTGAGGGCGCAGGACGCGCCAGCTTCCAGAGCTGCTGCCGGACGCGCGGGTCCACGCTGCTGGCTGCTGCGCGGCCGCGCTGCTGCTTGGCTTTGCTGCCCGCCGGCGCTGCCGCTGCTTGGGCGGCGCGCGTCAGGTGCACGCCGTTGGCCTCCAGGGCCTGCAGCACACGCTTGACACCCGTAAGGCAGCAGCGTTCTGCTTGCAGAGAGGGTGAACCGCACGAGTCAGGCACCAGCCCCTTGACACTTCAAGCCAGGCGTCCGTGAGTGCCCTGCGAGTCCAATCCGCACCTTCCAGAGCTGCTCGGCCTTTGGCTGGTGGTCCCGCTTGCGTGACTTTTGCGCAGTCACGCCATCCCAGTACAGCCGGTCGACCTGTCCGCTTGAGAGCGTTCAGCCAAGGCACACTCTACAGACACAACCCCAAAGCGGCACAGCTCAGCGCTTCTGTTACTTTGAGCAACGCGAGCCTGGCCTCAGGGGTCACCTGCAGACCGTGCGCCTTCTCTGCCAGCAGTTTGGCAACTGCCAGGCACGCCCGCACGTCGTTCTTGGGCTTGGTGGCCCCGACCAGGTCTGTGAATAGCTTGTTGTTGGTGCTCACGGACGTGACGCAGACGTTCTGCAGCGTGTCTAGGATGCTGGCGTGCACAAACTTGTTTGAGAAGAAGACCTTGAGGTGGTATGGTTGCACGAGCTTTGCCAGCATGAGCTGCGGGCACAGTGAGGTGCGAAATCGGAAAAAAAATATTACATGCACAGGCTGTGCAGCACGGTGTTGCAGCCAGAAGTTGAGGAGGACGGAAAGGCTCTTGAGTGCGCGCGCCCTTGCTTGGCCAGCGTAACCCTGCATGAAACCCCACTCTTCCGATATCGATTCCGTGAGCGCGGGAGAGGCTATACTGTACGAAGAAATAAGTGCACGCACTTGAGCTGATCTCTGACCAGGCCAAAAGTCTCTATACACAGTTTCAACCTTACTTGGACGGCACAGGTGTGGCCCTTCGTGCACTTGCTCAAGCATCGTCGGCTATGACGCCTGAAGCACAGCGAGCGAGTTTGCGTGGTCATGCAGTCCATGTCACGTCGGCGTTGTAAATAGCAGCGGCTAAAAGTGCCTGTCTGAAGACGAGGAAGTTTATCCAGGAGGCCACCGTACTGTGAATGAGTACATTTGCAGCTTGCAGCCAGACAGCCTGCAGGAGCTTGTACTGGCAAGCAGTTGGGCGGT